>JAABUN010000803.1_pt1 | contig 77580 bp, 82 predicted proteins | sample 5559311 | NCBI WGS metagenome assembly JAABUN01 (sample SAMN10711877, study PRJNA513370) | rock metagenome | isolation source: Antarctica rocks | place: Antarctica: Victoria Land, Siegfried Peak sud | reverse complement strand
AGCGCCGTCGCTGCACACGGCGAAAGCGGCAGCGGCGAAGGGAGGGCAGCACTCGTAGGCTGATTCACGCTGGTGGTCCTGTCTGCTGGATGCCTGGTAACACCCAGCCTGGTGCAGGGCCACCGGCACCCACGTCAGGACACGATCACGCTGAATGTCGGAGAGCCGCTATGTTGGTCCACCCGATCAGACGGAGCAGGCTGATCGCGGTGTTGCGCAGGGTGGCCATCACCCTGGGCGTGTTGCCGGTGCGGACCTGGGATCGGTCCTCGTCGAAGACGACGTCGCGGACCCAGTGCAGCCGGTTCTCGATACCCCAGTGGCCCTGGACCCACGCGGCCAGGACCGCGGGGGGCGCGGCGTGGTGGTCGGCGGAGGTGATCAGGTATACGACCTCGACGGTCTTCTTCCCAGCTTTGGTGGCGGTCCGGCGGAGCTGTGCGATCTGCGCGGCGCCGGCGAAGTCGATCCAGGCCGGGGCGGCGACCACTTTGATGGTGCGGGTGACGCGGCGGCCGTGCCCGGTCCTGGGCGCCTGGTGGCCCGGGACGCCGGTCCAGGGCAGGGCTTTGCAGGCGGCGTGCAGGCGGGGCTGGTTCTTCTTGACCGTGAACACGTAGTCTCCGCCGGCCTTCGTGATCGCCGTGGCGGTGTCGGTCTGGGTGTGCATGGCATCGACGGTGACGACCACACCGGTCAGGTCGAAGCAAGCCAGCAGGTCTCGTACGGCAGGGATCTCGTTGCTCTTGGCCGCAACCGCGACCTGTCCCAAGACAGCACCGGCACTGTGGTCGAACGCCGCGATCAGATGTGGCGCGTCGTGCCGCTCACCTGTGCGGGTCCGGGCGCCGCGCACGGTCTTGCCATCGAGCGCGATGACTCTGCGACCATCGGAGAGGTGGGTGCGCGACCACATCCACGCCCCGACCTGCTGGTCGAGCTTGTCGGCGTCCAGGCGGGCGAACAGTTTCCGCAAGGTCGACTCGTCCGGCGCGGCCTCGATCCCGTGCCGGGCCAGGGCCTGCCCGGACAGGTCAGCGGCCCAGGACCCGATTGCGGCGAACGAACGGGCACCGGCCAAGACCGCGGTGACCGCCACCGCCAAGACACCGGTCAGCGGGTAGCGAATCCCGCGCGGATCGCGCGGGTCGGGAACCTTCGCGAGCAGATCCAGCAGCTGGGTGGCACGGTCCGGTCGGGCAGCAGCGGCAGGTATCGGGGAAGATGGCATCGGCGGGTGTGGTCCTTGCTGAGACGGTGGGCTTGAGAACTCCCATCTCAGCCTCTTGGGCCACACCCGTCGCACACGCCACGCCGTCACACCGGCACAAAACCCCTGGTCACAGCGCTACTAGCCGACCTTTCCGGGGCCCTGGGCGACGGTCAAACTCCGACGCCGGGACTGGGTGCGCGGCGGCCTGATCGTCGCTCACCCCCGTCGCCTTCGTCACGACCGTCGCCCGCAGAAAGTCGAGCACCTGCGTCAGCGTCTCAAGCTCCGTGCCCGATTCGGTCGGGCGGATCCGCTGCGCAATGGCGCTGTCGGCGTGGTGAACGGTTTCCTCGTCCATTCCACCATCTTGCCCGGTTCACCGGCCGGCCACCAGTCGGTATCGAGGCCGCCACGCGATCCGTCCCGTAAGCCGAATGGCTACCGACGATTGTGCAGTTACGCAGGGGCCCGTACGGTGCGGTCGTCCCGGTAGACCCGTTATGCCCAGTTCGGCATAACGGGTCTCATGCCGAGTGGCCGATTATGCCGAATGCTGGTCGGTGAGCCAGCGTCGGTGCTGGTCAGCGCCTCGGCTGTTGTGATGCGCTCGGCATAATCGCGGTCTGGGTGGAGCTTCCATGAGTTCGGTTCGTCGATCTCATAGGAGGCAGGGATGTCTGATAACAGTGTCGTGGTTGCGCCTCGGGAGTTGGAGGAGGTGGCCGTCGGGTATCGGCGGTATCTGCTGGTCGAACGTGGGTTGAGCGTTGCGACGGTGGACTGCTACGAGCCCAGGGCACGACGATTCCTCGCCCAGTGCGACGGACCCGGGGGTCTGCGGCTGGCTGAGTTGACGGCCGCCGATGTGAGCGGCTTCCTCGCGCAGGCGTGTCCGTTGCTCGGTGCCGCATCGGCGCAGTTGCTCGCCGCGGTCGTGCGCTCGCTGCTGCGGTATCTGTATTCGGCGGGGTTGATCGCTGCGCCGCTGGAGTGGGCGGTGCCCGCCGTGGCGGCGTTGAAGGGCCGGTCGCTGCCACAGGCTCTCGAGCCGGCGACGATCACGGCCCTGTTGGGAACTTGTAATCACCGGCGCACGGTCGGCCGGCGCGACTACGCGATCTTGCTGCTGTTGTCCCGGTTGGGGCTGCGGGCCAGCGAAGTCGCCGGGCTCAAGCTCGACGATGTCAGCTGGCGGGCCGGCGAGCTCGTGGTTCGTGGCAAGGGCGGCCGGGTGGACTCCCTACCGCTGCCTGTCGATGTCGGCGAGGCGCTGGCGAGCTATCTGCAACGCCGGCCATCGGGCTCCGATGGCTGCCGGGCCTTGTTCTTGAAGGTGATCGCTCCGGTCGGACCGATGTCTCGCTACGCCGTCGGCGCGGTGGTGCGCGAGGCATGCTGGCGCGCTGGCATTCCACGGATGGGTTGTCACCGGCTGCGGCACACCGCGGCGACCGGGATGCTCCGCTCGGGCGCCACGCTGGAGGAGATCGGGCAGGTGCTGCGCCATCGTGAACGGCGCACGACCGCGATCTATGCGCGGGTGGACCGCGACACGCTCAGAGCGGTCGCGACGCCGTGGCCGGAGGTGAGGTCATGACCGCGCTGGAGCAGGCCTTGAGCGACTACCTCCGGCTTCGCCGAGGGCTTGGTTACTACCTCGAGCGGGACCAGGGCGAACTCGAGCGGTTCATCGAGTTCTTGCAGCAGGCGGGCGCGGAGCGGATCACCACCGAGCTGGCGGTGCAGTGGGCGCGGATGCCAGCCACCCAGCATCCAGTCATTTGGCGAAAGCGGCTGTCGACGGTGCGGGGCTTCGCCCGCTACCTGGCCACGCTTGATCCGGTGTCTGAGATCCCTTCGACGGATCTGTTACGCGCTCACCAGCCACGCACGGCCCCCTACATCTACACCGCGGCCGAGATCACCGAGTTGATGGCCGCCGCGCGATCGCTGCCCCGGCCACTGGCCGCGGCCACCTTCGAGACCCTCATCGGGTTGCTTGCCTGCACCGGTCTGCGGCTGCGTGAAGCGCTCGGGCTGGATCGCCCAGACGTCGACCTGCAAGACGGGGTGCTCGACATCCGGGCCAGCAAGAACCACCGGCAGCGTGAGGTGTTGCTACACCCGGGCGCTACCGCCGCGCTCACGGAGTACACGCGGGTGCGAGATCAGCGTTTCCAGGCTCCCGCCACGCCGGCGTTCTTCGTCAGCAGCTGGGGAAGACCGCTGCTCAAGGAGGGGTTCTGGCACACCTTCGGAGTGCTGATCAAGCAGGCAGGTCTGGAGGGACGCGGCGAGCGGGTGCGGCCCCGACCACACGATCTGCGGCACACCTTCGCGGTGCGAACTCTGATCGGCTGGTACCGCGCGGGCGAAGACATCGACCGCAAGATGCCGGCCCTGTCGACCTATCTCGGTCACGTCTCACCAGAATCGACGTACTGGTACCTGCAGTCGGTCCCCGAGCTCATCGCACTGGCCACCGAACGCCTGGAGCGCCGCATCCCAGAGGGGCTGTCATGACGCTGATCGCCCCCACCCTGCAAGCGTTCTTCACCGACCGGCTGATCACCGAGCGCAACGCCAGTCCCGAGACGATCGCCTCCTACCGCGACACCATGCGCCTGCTGGTCGGCTACGCCCACGACCACATCGGCAAGGCGCCCCACGAGCTGGACTTCGATGACCTGGACGCGCCACTGATCGGAGCGTTCCTCACCCACCTCGAGACCGTTCGTGGCAACAGTGTGCGCACCCGCAACACCCACTTGGCGGCGATCCACTCGCTCTACCGGTACGCCGCGCTTCGCCACCCCGAGCACGCGCAGACGATCGCACGGGTGATCGCGATCCCCACCAAGCGTCACCGGCACGAAGACATCTCCTACCTCGACCTGGCCGAGATCAAGGCGCTGCTTGCCGCACCGGACAAGAGCCGCTGGCTGGGCCGACGCGACCACGCGCTACTGCTCACCATGATCCAGACCGGCGTGCGCGTTTCAGAGCTCACCGCGCTGCGGCTGCGTGACGTCAACCTCGCCCCCACCGCCGCCCACATTCGGGTGCTGGGAAAGGGACGGAAGCTGCGCGCCGCCACGCTCACCCGCGAGACTGCCGCGGTCCTTCGCGAATGGCTCAACGAACGCCAAGGCCAATCCGACGATCCGCTGTTCCCCACCCGCCAAGGAGGCACGCTCAGCCGCGACGCCGTCGCCTGGCTCACCGCCAAACACGCCAACACCGCGTCGGCAGGTTGTCCGTCGCTCACGGCCAAGCAGGTCACCCCGCACGTGCTGCGACACACCAACGCGATGCTGCTCAAGGCGAACGGTGTCGACATCGCCACGATCGCGCTGTGGCTCGGACACGAGAGCATCACCACCACCCAGATCTACCAGCACGCTGACCCCGCGCTGAAGGAAGCAGCGATCGCAAGGATCGCGCCTTTCGGCACCAAGCCCGGCCGATACCGACCCACCGACCGACTGCTCGCCTTCCTCGAAGCCCTGTGATTATGCCGAGCCAGCGAGCATCACCCCGCCGCCGGTCACCACCCGGTTCGGCATAACCGGCCACTCGGCATGAGACCCGTCCGGACCTGCTCCCGGGAGCGGGGCGACAAACGGGGCACGGTCAGCGACTCTGCCCACGGCTCCACTGCATTCGCTGGGTCGCCTCCCTGGGGAAGCGTCATGACTGTGACGGCGACGCCCGCAGCCGCGGCCAGCTGGTGGACTTTGACGGTTGCAAGCGAGTCCGGCTGCGTCGTTGTCGAAGGCGATGAGTACTTCGCGGCGGCTTGCTGTGGTTACCAGAGCGGCGAGCTGCAGAGCGCTGAGGGAGGTGCCGCAGCGGCTTACCGGCGCCAATGGTCCTCGTGTGGCCGGTGCCGCGAGCGCGAGGACGTCGAATGCCCCCTCGACAAGCACAGACTGAGTGCCCCCAGCCAGCGCGAACCGCTGCTCGTGCAGGCCTAGGAGCTCGTCGCTCTTGCGATACAGCGCGGTGGTCGGGGTGTTGATGTACTTCGGGACGTCGGCGCCGGTCACCGGGGCGGCGCGTCCGGTGAAGGCGACGACGTGCCCGTCGAGGTGGTCGCGGATGGGCACGACCACTCGGTCACGGAAGCGGTCGATGACCGTTCCTACGCCGAGACCTTCCTCGTCATCGCCGAGCCGACGCCTGCATCGTTGCTGAGAGCCCACCGGCTCGCGCGGCTCGCCGCGACCCAGCGGTCCCCCGGGTCGTCGTCGTCGCCAACAAGGTGCGTGGCCCGCACGACGCGGAGCGTGTCGCGAGCGCACCGGTCTGCTGTGTGGGTGCTGTCCCTTACGACCCGGGTGTCGAGGACGCGGACCGGGCGGGGCGGGCCGTGCTCGACTGTGATCCCGACGGTGCCATGGCCACGGCGGTACGGTCGCTGGTACCGGCCCTCAGCATCGAGACGGAGCGCGCGTGAAGATCGCAGTGGTGGGCAAGGGAGGTTCCGGCAAGACGACGACCTCGGCGGTCCCGGCGCACGTGCGCGCGTTCTGGACGTCGAACGCTCGCCCTGGACTGCGACAGCAACCCCAACCTTGGCATCTCGTTGGGTTTGCTCGGGCAGCTGTCACGGCCCGACCAGGTGGTCATCGCCGACTTCGAGGCGGGTCTCGGCATGATCCTGCGCCTGGAGGGCCATCCGGTCGACGTGGTCGTGGTCGTGGTCGAACCCACCGCGAAGTCGCTCGACGTAGGACGCCGGGCAGCGGACTGCGTCCGGGAGGCGAACCTGGGCCGGGTGGTGGTTGCCGCAAACCGCGTGCGTGATCTCGACGACGCAGCCCGCGTCCGAGCGGCCTTCCCCTACCTGGAGCCGGTGCTGGTGCCCGAGGACTCCGCCATCGTGAATGCCGAGCGGGAGGGGGCGGCACCGCTTGACGCTGCGGCGGACGCACCTGCCATCCGCGCGCTCGTGGGGCTTGCCAACGACGTGGTGAGCACCGGTTGATGGCTAGTGGCCGCCACCGCAGTGGCCGCCACGGGCTGGGACCGAGCTAGACCCTGGCGTCCTCGTCCTGACGCGCGGTCACGGCATTGTCCTGGCGGCTGCGCAGGACCGCGACCAGCGGCGCCACGACCAGCGCGACCGCCAGCACCGAGACCAGCAGCTGGTGATCTTGCAACCATGACCGAGAGCTCGCCGAGAAGTCGTGCACGAACCGGCTGGCCGGGTTGTCCGCGGCGTCACCGCCGAACAGCGCTGGGCTCCAGTACACGACCAGATAGGCACCTGATACTGCCAACACCGCTCCGGACAGGCGGGTCACGACCGGGAGAACGTGTCTGACACCACGCGCCAGGGCGTCGCTCATCAACGCGGTCGACAAGGCCAGAAGAACAAGCAGCGACGTGGAGCCAGCGCTGAACGCGACGAAAACGGCAGCCGTGCCGAAGATCGAGGAGTTGGCCATGCCCTGCGCGACGACTGCGAGCAGACCCGCCATTCCGCACGCGAGCTGCGTCAGTGCGTAGCCCGTCCCGAAGGCCGCCGTGCGACCCGCGCCCGCGCCTGGCCGCAACAGGGAACCCACCGGGATGGCCGGGCCCATGCGACGACCGGCCACCATGCCAAGACCGAGCACGACGAGCGACATGCCGACCACCAGCCCGAACCACGGCACGGCGTCCACCAGCGACCGCAGCCCCGCTGAGACCAACAGGCCCGCGGCCAGGAAGGTCAGGGCGAAACCGACGCTCACCCCCAGGCCGACCCGCAGCGCTCTCACCAGCCGCGACGAGCTGGAGCCAACGACACCGCCGCTGTCAGCCATGTTGTACGCAAGGAATGCCGGCAGCACCGCGAACCCGCACGGGCTCACGAGGGCTAGCATCCCGACCCCGTAGGCGAAGGCAAGCTGGCTCATTGTTCTACCCCATTCCACCGAAAACGTTGGTTGCAATGGCTCGACAGTAAGGTCACAAGCCCCTCGATGACCACGGACCGGCCTCTATCCGAGCCGGGTCAGCGGGCGATTCGTGCTCTGCATCCGTCCAGTACGGCTAGCACGTCGTCAAGAGCGCGCTGGACCTCCGCGGCGACCGGGACCAGGCCGACGGGACCCGCGCGGTCCGCCGCGGCGACCACGTCGTCGTAGGGAAGCACGCCGGCAAGCGCAATCCGCTCGGGACGACAGCGCGTCTTGGAAGAACGCCACGTCCTGCGCCGTACGTGCCTTGTTTCCAACCGCGACGACTTCTGGAATGCCCAGCTCGACAGCCAGCGCCGCTGTGCGGGCGGCGGTGAGCACCGACTTGCGCGTCGGCTCGCAGACGACCAACAGGAGGTCGGCGTGAGCAAGTGTTCCCCCTGACCGGCTGAGGTGTTCTTCCACAACGCCAAGCTTGAGTCTGAGCTGCTCTGCGACGGCCGTCATCGATTCCACTCCGTGACCGCGGTTGTAGCCGCGGTACTGGCGCAAGTCACCTACCGGGGGCACACTGCCACCATCAGTGTGCATCGTCGACCAGGTAGGAGCCCGGATGACAGCCTTGTGGGTCATGAGCGCCATCGGGTTGTTGGTGGTGGCGCCGCTGGTGGTGCTCCTGGCCAGCTACGTCATCCGCCCGGCCCTGGAATGCGCGCGCTACGCCGATGACATTCTCGTGCACGGCGTGGGAATCACCTCGGCGCTCGAGCCCGTTCCAGCCCTGGTCACCACCCGCGCCGTGACAGGCGACGTCACCGAGCACGCCGTCGCCTACGTCACGGCCCTTCGCCGCCTCGCTGCGACGGGCTGAGCAGCGCCATGTCCGCAGCCGCCATCGCCGCCCTGGTCGTGACCGGAGTCCTTGTCGCCGCTCTCGCCTTCTTCTTGATCTGGGTGGTGCTGATCCTGCGACGCCTGACCGACACCCTTGGCAAGGTGGTCTTCGGGGTCGCCTCCATCGCCCACCGCGTCCAACCGGTTGAGGGGCTCGTCGCCGAGATCAACGGGGACCTCATCGGCGTCGCCGACGCCTTGGAGGCACTCGCGGCCGAGCTCGACCCCGCACGCGGGGCCCGTGCCTCATGAGCGACGTGACATCGGGGAGGGACCAGTGACGGCTTTGGAGTTCCGTTGCCAAGACGTCGGCATCGCGTGCAAGAACGTCGCCGAAGCCGAGACCGCTGACGAGCTCATCGCGGCAGTCGCGGCGCACGCCGAAGCCAAGCACGGGGTCACGCTGAACCAGACGTTGATCGACTACGCCGTCACCAAGGTACGGCCGACGGGTGGGTGAGCCGGCCCCCCAGACCACGCTCGGCGAGCCTTCGAACGCGGCGCTTGCCGCGCTCGGTCCGTTGCTGGACCGGCTGGAGGAGCTGCTCGCTGACATCGAGGACCTCGACGGACCCGTACGTGACCGGGTCTTCGAGCTGCTCGACGGAGTGGACGCCGTGCATCGGATGGCCATCACCAGACTCGCCGACAACCTGGGCGTCCGCCTGCCGACGTTGCGGCGCGGCGATGCGGCGGTCGACTGGCTGTTCGAGGCGTACGGGGTGGGGGTCGACGACGTGGGGGCCGCCTCAGCGGCGCTGGAGCAGGTACGTCCCTACCTTCACGAGCACGGCGGCGAGGTAGAGGTGCTCAGCGTGCAGCACGGGGTGGTGCGGGTAAGCCTCCTCGGCGCCTGCAACGGGTGCACGTCGGCGGCCGAGACCCTGCGCCATGGTGTGGAGGAGGCACTGAGGGAGAATCTGCCGGGGTTCGTGGCGATGGAGGTAGCACCACCCGATGCGACGTCGGCCCCGCACCCACCCCCGACCCAGGTGCTCTTGCAGATCACCCCAAGGCCGTCCTGACTGGGTCGAGCGCTCAGGACACGGCTGACGCATGCACCGCCAGCAGTCGCCGCACCTCCTCGACGACGACCGGCACGGCCCGCCTCGTCGCGTCCGAGAGTCCGTACCGGAGCTCTTCGGTGTCCGTCGTCTGCACACCGACCACCAGGGTGGTCGCCGGCAGCACCCCCAAGCCCAGCGCGACCATCAGCGCCCGTGCTGGTGTGGCCAAGTGCATGTCGGCAAGCTCATCTCGGCGTCGTTCGGCACTCAACGTGCTGACGTCCAGCACGTCCGGTCGCTGGACCACGACGCTGCCCGCCGGCCGACCCAGGTCGACGGCGTCCACGACGAGGAGCACGTCAACCCCGCCCATCAGCTCCTGCACGAGATGGATGCCACCGATACCGACCTCGAGAACGTGTACCCCGTCCGGCAGCGGCTCGGCCAGCAGTGCCTGCGCCACGCACGGACCGACGCCGTCGTCCGCCCGCAACACGTTGCCGAAACAGGCCACGATGGCGTTCACGGTGGAAGGCTAGGTGCCGTGGCGCTTCCGGAGCAGCACGTTCTGATCACGCGCCTTTCGCGGTACCCCGCCGACCGCTATCCGGTGCAGCACGCGACGACGCAGTTCCACCTCGGTTCCCTGCTGCTGCAGGCCGGCGAGGCGGTTCCCGCCGTGCCGGCGCTGACCGCCGCCCGCGACGCGTTCGGTCGCGCCGGGATGCGGCTCGAGCAGGCCAAAGCCACGGTCATGCTGGGAGTCGCCCTTCGCACCGCTGGACGATTGGCGGACGCCACCTCGGCCTTCGATGCGGCCGGCGCCGCGCTGGGGCTGTTGGAACGACCCGCCGAGCAGGCAGCCGCCGCGTACAACCTCGGGTTGGTGCGGCAGGACCGCGAAGACCTGGAGGGTGCCCGACGAGCATGGGACCAGGCCCGCTCGCTGTTCCTGCAAGCCGGTCTCCCGCGGCAGGCCGGCACTGCGGCCCGTGAGCACGGGGCATCGCTGCTGAGTTCGGGACGGGTCGCGGAGGCGCTGCCGCTGCTGGACCAGTCGCTGACGCTCGCCGAGCGGGCCGGTGACGAGGTCGGCGCAGGGGCGGCGGCCAACACGCTCGGACTCGCTCGGTTGGCCGCCCAGGAACCCTCGGCTGCCGTCGAGGCGCTGCGTCGGGCCCTCGGTGCCTTCCCACCCAGCACGCGACCAGACGACCACGCCATGGTGAGAGCCAACCTCGCGCTGGCGTACGAGCAGCTCGGGAGAGACGCTCACGCCAGGCTCGTCGCCCGGCAGGCACTGGCGCTGCCCGCCGTGGCCCCACCGGTACGGGCGCAAGCCCAACAGCTGCTGGACCGGCTGCCAGCTGCTGAGCCGGACGAACTGTTCGTCGTGCTCGACGAGCAGCCCCGTGAGCAGTGGACTGCCGTGGTGCGCGGGGAGGTCCTCCGGGTGACCGAGACCCCCGTCGATCAGCGCTACGCCATGGTCCGCGACTTCGCCGACGGACTGCTCACTCGGCCCGGCGCGTCGTACGAGCTGGCGGAGGTGCTGCTCGCGGTGGTGTTGGAGCTGCCTCCCCGGACGTACCGGCTGCTCGTCTCGGCCCTCGTGGCCGCGTGCGCGGGTCGAGCCGAACCGGACACCGAACGTCTGCGTGCCGTCTTCGGCTCGGCCATGGCGAGGTTCGCCCTGCCGCAGTGGCAGCGGCTGGCCGAGAGCCTCAACGCGGCCGCCGAAGCGTCCGGACAGCCGGGCGGTTGGAGGTGACCGACGACCTGAGTGCCGCGGAGCTGACCGCCCAGCTGAGCGAACGGCCGGTCCGCACCTACCCGGCGCTGCTCTCCACGGAGGCGGTGGCGATGGCATGGGCCCGAGAAGGGGCGGCGTCCGGGGCCATCGTCGTCGCGGACTACCAGGCCTCTCCCCGCGGGCGCGGCGGGTTGCCGTGGGTCGCTCGCCAGGGTCACGGGCTCGGCTTCACGCTGGTCCTGCGACCGGACCTGCCGCCCGAACGTGAGGGCTGGCCGTACGTGGCGGCACTGCTGGCGTTGCACGACGTCCTGGGCACCGACGGCGGCACCCTGGAATGGCCCGACACCCTCTGGTCGGCCGCAGGAAGCGCGCTCGCCCGGCTCGGCGTCTACGTCGAGCTCGGCCCCGCCCGCACGGAGTGGACGAGCGTCACGGTGCTCGTCGAGGACGCGCAACCCCCGAGGGCTGCACTGCTGGCGCAGCTGGTGCACGCGGTCGAGGCGCGGGCTGCCGCACCCGCCGAGACGGTGCTGGCCGACTACCTGCCTCACTGCACCACTCTTGGCCGACAGGTGACGGCCCGGCTCATCCCGATGGGACCCGGCGGACCGGAGGTCACCGGGGAGGCGGTGACCGTGCTGGCCGACGGCGCACTCGTCCTGCTCACCGAACGTGGCAACCGGGTTGCCGTTCCGCCGCACAACCTCGGGTTGCTGGAGGAGCCTCGGGAACCCGCCGAACCGCCCGAGAAGCTGTTCGGGCAGACAAGGCCCTAGCCGAGCACCGCTTCGACGACGGCGAGGCGATCCAGCTCCTCGACCAGCGCCCACCACAGTGCCCAGTCCCGGTGATCCATCCCTTCGCTGGCGCTGTTGTGGGCGATGCCCCGCTTGAGGACGTCCCGGAGGGTGAAGACGCGGCCCCATCGACCATCTCGGTCGAGCCGGTCCAGCTCGGCGAGCAGCTCGCGCATCGCCGACAGCGCTACGGAGTCCTCGAGGCGGTCCCCCCTGACCAGAGGGTCGAGCTGGGCGGCGAGCGCAAGCAGCGGGGCTCGACGGACCTCGACGCGCACCAGTTCCAGGGCGGTCTCGAGCGCGGCCGCAACGGATGGGCTGAGCCCCTCCCCGGGTCCGGTGACCTCAGGTTCCACCTCGACGGTGACCGTTCGCGGTGGCAGGACACCGAGCGCGGTCGCGATCTCGACGACGAGGTCTGGGTGGACGTAGCCGGTCACTGCATCGCCGATCGCCGCCTGCACGTCGGCCGTCGTCAGCTCTGGTGGGTCGAGGCGACGCCGCTCCACTGTGCCCGGGGGCCGTCCGCGTCGCACCGCGCTGACCAGGACCAGCGCGGCGGGGCGCAGATCCTCCAACCGTTGCGCGACTGCGACGGCGCCATAGTGCAGCTCCTCGGCCACCACACCACGACCGAGGTCCTCGGCCGCAAGCCGCTCGACCGCCAACCGACCCAGGTCCAGATCGAGCTGGAACAGCTCGCTGACCCCGCCGACGAGGACGGCCACGGGAGCCGGCGGCGGCTCAGTCACCGCCGCACGAGCAGGTGTTGACCTCGCGTACGACCTCGCCGTCACCAGTATGGGCGTGGGTCGTGCACGGCATGCAAGGGTCGAAGCTGCGGATGCCGCGCAGCATGTCGATGCTGGTGAACCGAGCCGGGTCTGAGAGGTCCTCGATGATGGGCGTATTCATCACCGCTTCCTCGTACGGACCCGGCTGGCCCCAGGGATCGCGCGGTGAGGCGTTGATGGTCGAAGGCGTACAGATCTGGTAGTTGGTGATCTTGCCCTTGTCCATGACCAGGTGGTGCGTCAGCCACCCGCGCCCGGCTCCCCACCAACCGACCGCAACCCGCTCATCTTGGGGGATCGCCTTCTCGAGCTCCTCCGGGTTCAGGGCCGCCACCCGGCGCTCCCCCTGCCGGAAGAGCTTGTAGGCCTCGAACAGGCTCTCCAGCCCCACCAGCTGACTGAACAAGTAGTGGTAGGCGCGGCCGCGGTTGCGTTCGAACGCGTTCCAGCGCTCCGGAACGCGCCACTCGACCTCCCGCTCGCCGATCTCCCCCTTGGGCACCAGAAACCGCATGCTCGTACCGGTCGCGGTCATGAAGTCACTCGCCGGCATCTTCTGGGCAAGTGCCGTCACCAGCAGGCGCGAGTAGCAGCCGGCCTCGACCACCTGGCGGTCCCACCGCGGGGCGCACGCCCAGGTGTACTTGTCCTTCCAGTCCCGGGCACCCGGCTTGGGCAGCGTCCGCTTGTTCCAGGGATGGTACGGCGAGAGCGGGTTGCCCAGCGAGTCCTGCGCATAGCGGCTGGTGGCCGACTCCTCGTAGTAGGAGTGCTCGACGAACTCTTCCCACCCGATGTTGATGTCGGTGAGCCGGGTGGTGACCAGCCGGCCGTCGATGACCACACCCGGGGTCGACCAACGCTTCTCGCCCCAGGCGTTGCAGTTCTCGTACGTCGCGTCGTAGGCGTAAGGGTCGTCCCAGTAACCCGGGTCGATGTGGTTGGTCGGCCGGTACCCGACGAACTGGTATCGGTCGTCGGCCTCGTAGAAGAAGCTGGGGATGTCGTCCCAGACCGCCAGCATCCGCTGGGCGTAGTCGAAGATCTTGCCCAGCTTCGAGTGGTACTCGTTGAGTGTCTGAAGTGTGAGGGTCGTGGAGACGCCGCCGGGTACGACGTTTTGGGGGTGCGGGTACTTCCCGGTGAGGATCACGACCATCTCGCGGGAGAGGCGGGTGAACTCCAGGCCCTCTCGGTACAGCGCCCCGGTCAACGGGTTCAGGGCCGTCATCAGGTCGGCCATCGTCTTGAAGCCGTGGATGTGCTCACTGGGACACGCCCAGCTCTCCGCCTTCGGCCACAGCTCGGGGTTGGACGACCGGATGACCGACTCGGAGTAGTCCGGCCCGGCAAGCAGGTAGAGGTGCAGGGGGTTGTCGTAGCCCATCTCCGCGGCCTCGGTCATGTTGCGCACGACGGTGCCCAGGGGCGGTGGAGTGATCCCCATGGCCTGCTCGATGGCGTACGCGGCCGCGTGCGCGTGCACTCCGCCGCAGACGCCGCAGGCGCGTGAGGACACGAAGATCGCGTCGCGAGGGTCGCGCCCCATCAAGATGACCTCATACCCGCGAAACAGCGTCGCCTGGGCGTGCGAGTCGAGGTACTGGCCCTTGTCGAGGTCGGCGGTCACGTGGACCGCGAGTGCTCCGGCGATTCGGGTGACCGGGTCCATGTTGAGGTCTTTGATGTGCCCGTTGCGGGCCACCAGTCGCTCGATCCGCTCCCGTCGCTCGGCTTCTCCCATGCCGACGTCGGGCATGGCCACGGTCACGTCGTAGGGGTTGGGGATGCCGCCCCGCAGCGTTGCGTTGCCACGCTCGTCGAACTCGACCGGCAGGGTCTTGAAGCACATGCGCGGACTCCTCGGGTCGGGTCTGGTACGGGGCAGGCGGTGTTGGGGCTGGTCAGGTGCGGACGCTCGGGCTGCCACCACTCGGGGCCTCGTCGGGCCGCTTGCCCCACACGTCGGCGTCGTTGCGGGCGGTGTCACTGGCGCGGCGCATCTTGTCGTAGAACCGGTGGCCGGCGTCCGCCAGCGGCGACGGCTCGTACCTCTCGCGGGAGAACGCACTCGGCGCCGCGCCCTGCCGGTCCCAACGCACCTCGCGGTTCAAGTTGTTGTTGCTGAACTTGCGCAGCGGCCGGATGACACTGCCGACCATCCGCGAGACCGTGGTTGACGCCAGCGAGCCGGGGGGCCGCTTGTAGAAGGGCGTGAACTTGTCCGGGAAGCCGGGCATGGTGCACCCGATGCACGCGCCACCGGCGTTCATGCAGCCGCCGATGCCCTTCACCGCGCCGCGTGAGGTGATGTTGCAGTTGACCACCGGTCCCCAGCAGCCGATCTCGACCAGGCACTCGGGGTCGCCGAACTCGGTGGCGAACGTGCCCTCTTCGTAGTAGGCACCACGCACGCACCGCCGGTGGACCGTCTCCCCGAAGAGCCACGCGGGGCGGCCCAACTCGTCGAACTCCGGCAGCGGACCGAAGCCCTGCAGGAAGTACAGAACGGCGGCCACCGTCTCGGTGAAGTTGTCCCCGACGGGCGGACACCCGGGGATGTTGACGACCGGCACACCGAGAACGGACCGGTAGTCCTTGCCGAGGAAGTCCATCAGGCTCATGGCGCCGGTGGGATTGCCCTCCGCTGAGGGGACACCGCCCCAGGTGGCGCACGTCCCGATCGCGATCATCGCGGCGGCATTAGGGGCCAGCCGGGCAATCCACTCGGTGGAGCTGACCGGGCGCAGCTCACCGTCGGGTCCCCACGGCTCCTCGCCGGTCGCCGACCAGTAGCCCCCGGCCGCATGGGCAACGACCTCGTCGGCGATCGAGCCTTCCAGGATGACGACGTACGGGGCTTCGAGCGTGCCTTCGATGGCCTGCTCGGCGGGTCGCAGGTAGTGCGGACCGGACTCCATGTTGAGCACCGGGTGGTGCAGCACGACCCGAGGGATGCCCGGGTGCGCGCCCAGCATCATGCTCTCCACCGACGGGTTGGTCGCCCCAGTGGCGGCGACGCTGCACCCGTCACAGCTCATGCCGGCGAACCAGAACGCGTGGACCTTCTCCAGCGGACCGAACCGGGTGGCTACGCCGGCCACCGCCGCCGCGGCCAGCATGTCCTCGGTCATGGCACCCGAGGGCATTCCGAACGCACCGACGTCGGTGGTGTCGTGGAAGCGGTCGATCGGACCCAGAACCTCGAGCAGCTCGGCCGCGGGAGTGCGCGCGGAGAGCTCTGGGGCATCGGTAGATCGGTGGGCCATCCGAGCTCCCAGCTTTCGAGGCGTGTGCGCTGACTCACATCGCGTTGTATGTGCACAATACACATAGCTCACACGGCGTGTAGCGTGCACGACCTGATCAATGTGCCCCAGGGAGGGCCCGTGAACGGATGGATTCTGGGCTACGTCATCGGCGCGACCGTGGTCCTCGTGGTCGTGCTCGTCCTGCTGCTCATGATCGCTGGAGCCAGGCGCACTGCTGAGAAGGCGGAGGCGATCCTGGCCGGTCTGAACGATGCCCGGGACGGCACCGCCGGCCTCTGGCAGCTGGGCGCCACCGTCTCGACCGCCGAGCGCATAGTCGCGGCCGCAGGTGACGCTCGTACCAGTCTCACGCCGGGAGGCCGTCCGTGACTGACCATGGTTATTGGTTCCTCGCCCTCGCCCTCGGCCTCGTCGTGGCCGTTGTCGCCGTGGTGCTGCTGGAGATCTTCCTGCGACAGGTCCATCGCATCGAGCGGGGCGCCGCACTGGTCTGGACCGCGGGCAAGCAGGTCGCCCGCAACACGGCGACGACCTGGCTGCTCCCCGAGACCTCGCACCGGCTCGACCTGCTAACCGAGGAAGCGATGCTCCACGTCGCGCTGCTGACGCCACCAGCACCAACCTCTCCGCCGGCGGCGCCATGACCGCCCTGCTGGTGGCTCTCACGATCACCGAGATTGTGCTGGTGCTGGTCGTGCTCGTGTACTACCTGGTGCGTATCGCAGCCTCACTGCGCCGCACATCGGTGCTGCTGGGCAAGGTCGCGTTCGGGGTGCGGGCCATCGAGACCCAGTGCTCCACCATCGGCCCGTCGGTGCTGACCGTCAACGACCAGCTCGGCACCATCTCGACCGCTCTCGCCGACCTCACCGGCCTCGCGGACGCCGCGTCGAGAGCCGGGACCGGCGGGGCACATCCGGCTAGGAAGCACTGAGCGTGGACGACCTGCACCCGCCCAAGTCGCAGGCACTGCGCGAGCTCTACTGGCGTAGCGAGATCCTCCAGGTCATGTACTGGCTGAAGGGCGAGGGTCTGGGTGAGGTGGTGGACGCACCCCTGCTCGAGCGGTTCCTCGGCGTCGAGGCCGAGGTGGGAATCGGCTACCTCGAACTCCTGGTCGTCGACGGCTACCTCGAGCCGGCACCGGGCGGCTATGTCATGTCCGCGGCCGGCCTCTCGGAGGGCAGGACCGAGTTCGCGTTGAGCTTCGCCGACCTCACCCGGCCGACGCACGGAGAGTGCAGCGCCGACTGCTGGTGTCAGAACTCGGTGGAGGAAGCTCTCGCATGTGCAGCAGAGCGTGCACCGAGGCCGGCCGGATGAAGCGTGGCGTACCGGACGAGGTCCCCGTCGGCCTTCCCCGGAACTACCTGCGGCCCTGCCTGGTCTTGCTCTTGGCAGAAGGCACCTCCCACGGCTACGAGCTGCTCGACCAGGTCAGTGCCCTCGGGCTCGAGCGAGTGGACCCGGGCAGGGTCTACCGCTGCCTGCGCTCGATGGATGAGGACGGGCTCGTCCGCTCGACGTGGGAGCCATCCACCTGTGGCCCTGCACGACGGACGTACGAGCTGACGTCCGAGGGGCAGGAGTGGCTGCACGTCGTCGCTAGCTCACTCGGGGAGGTGGCGGGCTTCCTGGACGCATACCGTCGCCGCTACCGCGGGCTCGCCGAGCAGCACGACCCGGTTCGTTGAGGCTGGCGGTCGCCGGCAAGGGCGGGGCCGGCAAGACAACGATCAGCGCCACGCTCGCCCGTCTGGCCGCTCGGTCGGGCCGGTCAGTCGTGGCACTGGACGCCGACGCGAACCCCAACCTGTCCGTCGCCCTCGGTATCGCGCCGCAGGTCGCCAAGGGACTGGCGGCCGTGCCCTCGTCGCTGGTGTCACGGCGGATCGGAGGAGCCGGCCTGACCAAGGCCATCGGGGACGTCCTGGACACGTACGCACTCGCCGGACCCGACGGTCTGCGCCTGCTCGGCATGGGAGCCCCGGCGCATGCCGACGAAGGCTGCCTGTGCTCGGCGCACGCCGTCGTGTCCTCACTTCTGGAGGACCTGGATGCTCCCGGGCGCTACGTCGTGGTGGACATGGAGGCGTCGCCCGAGCACCTGAGTAGAGGCACCGTTCGACACGTCGACTCAATCTGCCTCGTGGCCGAGCCGTACTACCGTTCGCTGGAGACCGTTCGCCGGATGGCCGCTCTAATTACCGAGCTGCCGGTCGCCACCATGACGGTGGTCGCCAACAAGGTCCGGTCCATCCAGGACGAGCAGGCGATCAGGGAATTCTGCGACCGGCACGGCTTTGTCCTCGCGGGAGTAGTGCCGTGGAGTGACGAGGTCATGGCGGCCGACCGGGCGCGCGTGCCCGTGGTGGACTGGCCGGCAGCCCATACCGTCGTGACCGCGGTGCGGGCTCTGGGCCACGACCTGGAGCGACGGTGCGGCTCCGGCAGCCCGGCGTTCTCGAAGGGCACCAGCTGAGTGGTGACGCCGGGACGGTGTAGCACGCACGTCATCGACGTTTAGGCCGGTGGGTCGTCCGCCGATCGGCCATCCCCCTCGGGGGCCCGGAAGCCGAACGTCGGCCCCGCCCTGTCTTGACCGAGCCCGGGTTCGGGTCGCAGCACGTCTGGCTTAGCCAGCGCAGGGTCGTGTAGTTCCGAAAACTCTTGCTTCCGACCTTGATCACCGACCGGTCGCGATATATCGTCGAGCCATCATCGCAGCACGCACGACCGAGTCTTACCAACCACTTGGAGGCAAGGATGAACGGGAAGCACGGCCCGTGGGGGGGCCAGTGGGCGCACCACGCCAGGGGTGGCGACGGCGGTCAGAGCTGGCGCCATGGCGGACCGCCGCCGTGGGTAGCCGGCTTGTTGGGAGTCACGCAGTCCGGTGGCACGCGCGGCCCGAGGGTGCGCCGCGGCGATGTACGCGTGGCGATCCTCGACGTGCTCTCGGTCGAGCCGATGAACGGCTACCAACTCATCAACCAGATCGCGGCGCGCACCGGTGGCGCCTGGAAGCCGAGCCCCGGCTCGGTGTACCCCACCGTGCAACAGCTTGAGGACGAAGGCTTGGTCGAAGGCACCTCCACCAACGGCCGCCGACAGAACACCCTGACCGAGGCAGGTCGCACCTACGTCGATGAGCACCCTGACGAGCTCGCCGCGACGTGGCGCCCGTTCGACGAGGATGCCGACCCCGACGAGCACGCCACAGCAGACCTCAAGCCTGCCGTCGGTCAGGTGATGGGTGCTGTCTGGCACGTCGTGACCTCAGGCAGCCCACAGCAGCAAGCAGAGGCTGCGGAGATCCTGGGCGACACCCGCCGCAAGCTCTACGGCCTGCTCGCCGACGGCGACCCCCGATCATGAGCGGGGAGCTTCGCATCGGCGACACGGAGCGCGAGGCCGCGGTCGCCGCACTCAGCGAGCACTTCGCAGCCGGTCGACTCAATAAGGAGGAGTACGACGAGCGCACAGCGGCGGCGTTCACGGCACGGACATCGGGCGCCCTCGCACCCCTGTTCATCGACCTTCCAGCACCACACGCCTCGCCCACCGCAACGACCGCGGCGTTGACCGGCCCCCTGCCTACCCCGCGGTCGAACAGTGGACTGCTCCCGCGAGTGCCGTGGCCCGTGATCATGCTGCTGGTTGCCCTGGTCATGGCAGAGTGGATCCCGTGGCCTGTCGCCGCGATCGTGACCTTGGTGTGGTTCGTACGGCGGGGCCATTCCACGCGGCACCGGTCGCGGCACCACCCCTGGCACGACCACCGACAACAGCCATGGCACCAAGCCGCTCAGCGGTGATCGCCGCAACGCCGCGCCGTGGCGCTGTGCTGGTGACCGGGGACTCGCTCATCCGGGGGATACTTCCCGGATGAGCGAGCGAGTGAGCGTTCGGACCGAGGCTGGTCAGATGCCGGCGTACCTCTGGCTCCCTGAAGGCGGCTCCGGCCCCGGGCTGCTGCTGCTCCAGGAGATCTTTGGGATTAGCGGCTACATCCAGCGACGCGGCGCAGACCTCGCGGCCGCCGGGTACGTCGTCCTGGCTCCCGAGCTCTACTGGCGGCTGGACGCCATGGGCGTCGACGAGTCGGCCCCGTCGGCTATCGACGACGCCTTGAGGTTGGCCGGCCGGTTGGATTGGGACACCGCCGTCGGCGACGCCGTGGCCGCTCTCGGACACCTGCGCGGGCGGGCGGAGGTGCGCGGTGGCACGGGCCTGATCGGCTTCTGTCTCGGCGGCGGGCTGGCCTTCAACGTGGCTGCGGTGAACTCACCGGACGCGCTGGTGAGCTACTACGGGTCGTCGATCCCCAACCTGTTGGACCTTGCGCCTCTCGTCAACGCGCCGAGCCTGCACCACTTCGGCCTCGCCGACGTCTACATCGACCAGGCGACAGTCGAGCAGGTCCGTGCTGCGGTGACTGGCGAGGGTCGACCTGCCGAGTTCGAGGTCTATGAGGGCGCCGACCACGCCTTCGACAACGACGCCTTCGGGCTCCACCACCCCGAGGCGTCTGCGCTTGCCTGGCAGCGGACAGTCGACTTCCTGGGCCGAACGCTACCGACCTAGCTGGGCTCCCGGTACATGTTCCAGCGCCTCGATCCTGGTACGGCGGGGGCGTGATGCTCCGGCCCACATCACGGGGCCCACCGGTGCAGGCACTAGCCCCGAAGCTTGAACACCCCTCCGGTGGAGTCTGCTGCAGCCGCCAGGCGGCCGTAGGGCGTGTCCTCGGCGGGCGAGACAACACCGCCGCCCAGGTCCACCGCGCGGGCGAGAGTTGCATCGACGTCTGCGACCGCGATGTAGACAGACCAGTGCGGTTGGGCATCCGCCGGGAGGAACCCCGAGGCATCCATGATTCCCGCTCTCGGATCGCTCTGGTCGGAGTACGTCGTGTAGCGGAACCCCGGGGCGTCCATCAGCACCTGGGGGTCCCACCCGAACGCGTCCCGGTAGAACTGAACCGTTTTGTCGTAGTCGCGGGTGTGCAGCTCGAAGTGCACGGGCGTGTGCTCCTCGCGTAGGACACCGAAGCCAGCCTCGGTGCCTGGTTGCCATGCGCTGATGACCGCGCCACCGGCATCTCGAAGGATGACGAAGCTGCCGTTCTCGGCCACGTCCATCGGCTCCATCAAGGTGGCGCCGCCGTGCGCCTGTGCGGCCGCGGCAGTTGCCCGGACGTCGTTGGACCGCAGGTAGATCGACCACCCGTCGGGCGCACCCCAGTCGGCTTCGTTGCGCATGCACCCGCCGACGGCTTTGCCGTCCTTCTCGAAGTACTGGTAGCCGCCGAACTCTGGTGGACTGTCCTGGCACGTCCACCCGAAGAGTTGGGTGTAGAAGGCTACGGACTTCTCGACGTCTGAGGTCAAGAGGTCCATCCAGCAGGGTGCGCCGAGCGGGATGTCGATGTCAGTTGTTGCAGCGGTCATCTCGTCTGCTCCTGTACGTCAGGCCCGCCACCGGCACGGGCGCCTGGGTCTTGGTCAGGTAGACCGAGGGCACGGGAAGAAGTCATCGGTGCGGCACTGATTCTCCTATCGCTCGGAGGGCGGCTGCACGGGTTCGCTCTCCGCCCGAATGACGTGTACCAGGGCGTTGATCAGCGCCAGGTGGGTGAACGCCTGGGGGAAGTTGCCCAGATGACGGCCGCTTCGAGCGTCGATCTCCTCGGCGTACAACTCCAACGGGCTCGCGTAGGACAGCAGGCGCTCGCACAGCTTGCGGGCCCGGTCCACCTCGTCGATCTCGACCAGCGCGGACACCAGCCAGAAGGAGCAGATGGTGAAGCTGCCCTCCTCACCGTGCAGGCCGTCGTCGGTCTCCTCGACGCGGTACCGCAGCACCAGGCCGTCCTGGGTCAACTCGTCCGCGATCGCCAGGACAGTCGCCCGGATTCGCGGGTCGTCCGGGGACAGGAACCGCAGCAGCGGCATCAGCAGCAGCGACGCGTCCAGGGCTGTTGACCCGTACCGCTGGACGAAGACGCCGCGTTCGTCCAGGCCGTTCGCACAGATGTCCGCGTGGATCTGGTCGGCGAGCGCCTGCCACTTGTCGGCGTACTCGGGCTCTTCGTGCATCCGCGCGAGCATCGCCCCGCGGTCGAGAGCCACCCAGCACATCAACTTGCTCGACACGAAGTGCTGCGGGTCGCCGCGCACCTCCCAGATGCCCCGGTCCGGCTCCTCCCAGTGCTGCGCCGCGCACTCGACCTGGCGCTTCAACACCGGCCACAGCGACGCCGGAAGCTGTGATCGGGAGCGAGCGTGCAGGTACACCGAGTCCAGTACCGCCCCCCACACGTCGTGCTGCTGTTGGTCATAGGCGGCGTTGCCGATGCGCACCGGGAAGGCTCCCTCGTACCCCGACAGGTGCGGCAGGGTGCGTTCGTCCAGCTTCCGCTCCCCGTCGACCCCGTACATCACCTGCAGGTCCTCACCGTCTCGGCACCCATCGGCGATGAAGTAGAAGAAGTCGTCCGCCTCTCGGTCGAAGCCGAGCGTGTACAGACCCCACAGGGCGAAGGTCGAGTCTCGCACCCACGCATACCGGTAGTCCCAGTTGCGCTCGCCCTGCGGAGTCTCGGGAAGAGACGTCGTCGCCGCGGCCAGCAGGGCGCCGGTCGGCGCGTAGGTGAGGCCCTTGAGCGTCAGGGCGCTGCGCTGCAGGTAACTGCGCCACGGGTGGTCCGGGAAGTCCCCCAAGGTGATCCACTGACGCCAGTACTCCGCGGTCGCCTTGTACCGGTCGGAGGCCTCGTCCATCGTGCGCGGAGGCGGCAGGGGTGACCAGGACAGCGCCACGAAGTGGGTGTCGCCCTCGGTCATCCGGGTCCTGGCGTGCAGGCCGCTGCCCTCGATACCGGGGCGCATGTCGGTCGTCACCCGAAGCTCCACGTCCGTACCCTCGGCCGTCCCCACCACCTCGCCGTAGCCGTCGCCCTCGTAGGCCCAGGTCGTGGGCAGCCGTCCGTAGTCCAGCGAGGGCTCGCACGTCATGGCCACGTCCACCGAGCCGCTCTCGCACCGGACGTACCGCAGCAGACAGTGCTCGGCGTCGAAGTCGGTCGGTGAGCGTCGGTGGGTCCTGGACCGCTCGTCGACGTTGTGCCATGGGCCCAGGCACAGCAGGTCACGAACAAGCAGCCAGCCCGTGCGCGTCTGCCATGTGGTCTCCAGCATCAGGCTGCCTGGCAGGTACCGCCGCGCGGCCGGAACAGCCTCGTCGTACGGCCCGATCCTGAACGCACCGGCGCCACGGTCGAGCAAAGCGCCGAAGACGCTGGCGGAGTCCGGCCGGGGCAGGCACATCCATTCCACCGCACCGCTCGGCGCGATCAGGCAGTTGGTCTCGCAGTCGGACAAGAAGGCGTAGTCCGCGATCGGCGGGAAAGGACTGCGCCCGACCGACTGGGACTGACGCAGACTTGCGAACCGGGGAGTTGCCTCAGTAGCCATGCGGCGATGGTCCTCGCACAGCGCCTCGAATGCCACCGTGACCACCGGCCCAGCCGGGCACCCCCAGGACTGTGCCGGCGGACACCGTCGGAGACGGAGGCGCTGCGGATGAGTCCGATGGACGCTGGTGCCGCCGCAACGAGGGCGGCGAGGCCGAGCATGCTTCCGTTTTCCCAAACCCTGTTACGCATGGGATTTCTGCGCTTAGAGTGACTCGGACTACTTCCTGAGGAGACTCGCAGATGAAGCTCGTAGCCGGCTCGTGGCGCTCTGGTGTGACCGTCGTACTCGCCGCTCTCGCGACGTTCGTGGCTGGTGCCGCGGGGGCCGGGCCGGCGTGGGGCGAGAACCGGGTGACCCCGGGCAACTTCACCGGTTACGGCTTCGACCAGTGCGTCGCGCCGACCCAGACCGCGATGGACCGCTGGTTGGCGTCCTCGCCCTACTGGGCGGTGGGCATCTACATCTCCGGGGACTCCCGCGGCTGTCTGAGTCAACCCAACCTCACACCCGGGTGGGTGTCGGCGCAGCTGGCGAGTGGTTGGCGGTTGCTGCCGCTGACGGTGGGTCCGCAGGCGTGGTGCACGACCAGGGAACGGTACTTGCATCAGGTCCGGATCAGCCCAGACCCCACCACTAGGTACGCGACCGCGCGCCGGCAAGGCCGCCAGGAGGCCACCAAGACGGTCCGGGCCGCCGAAGCATTGACCATCGCGACCGGCAGCACGCTGTGGTACGACATCGAGGCCTTCGACACCAGCGGCACGCGGTGCCGGGAGTCGGCACTGAGCTTCCTGTCGGGGTGGACCAACAGGATGCATGGGCTGGGGTACGTCTCCGGTGTCTACTCCAGCGCCGCCTCAGGGATCAAGATGCTCGACGACGCCGACGCTGACACCCCCGGCACCTACACCATGCCGGACCGGGTGTGGATCGCGGACTGGAACGGGCGGGCCGACCTGTCCTCCCCCTACGTGCGGTCCACCAGCTGGATGCCGCACAGCCGGGTGCATCAGTACCGGGGGCCGCACACCGAGACCCACGGCGGGGTCACCATCGAGGTGGACAGCAACTACCTGAGCCTGGGCCGTGGCTCGGTCGCCCCCTCCGAGCTGTCGCTGTGCGGGGGAGTCGAGCTCAGCTTCCGCGACTACTACCGCATCACCCAAGGCGCGTCTGGCGAGCGGGTGCAGGCGGCTCAGTGCCTGCTCGAGCGCAACGGCACCTACACCGGGCCCATCAGCGGCTCGTTCGACCAACGGACGCGCCAGGCGGTGGTCGACTATCAAGGAGCACACAACCTGAGCCCCGACGGTGTGCTCACCTTGGCCACCTGGACCGCGATCCTGTCCCAAGGCACCCACCCCGTGCTCAAGTACGGCTCAGCCAGCCGCGCCGTCCGCCGGGTGCAACGCGCCCTCAACGCCGCCGTCGACGCCCACCTGCCCATCACCGGCGTCTACTACTCAGCCACCGCCGCAGCCGTCACCACGTACCAACGAGCACTCGGCCTGCCACGAACCGGCGTCGTCACCGACACCACCTGGGCCCAGCTGGAACGCGGCAACAGATAGCCGAGACTAGCTACCCTCTGTTATCTACTAGCTACTTCGGGCCATCTTTGTAACTTTCGGCGATTCTGTGGACACGCTCCGTTGACAGAGGCACTGTTACGGCACTGCCGTTCAACGGGTTCGGCTTAGCGGAGGGCACCTGCTCATGAACGTTCTTGTACAACGGAGGGCACTACGACGAGCAACGTCGGCCCTGGCCGTCACGGCCCTCGCAGTGGGGGTCAGCGTTATCGGCACCGCACCTGCCTCGGCGGCGGCGGGAACCACCGACCGCCGGGCATTCGGCGTGTCGGCGAACGGCTTGGTCGACATTGCTCCAACGCCCAACTGTCCGCTGGAGACAACCGCCGGTGACTGCGACAAGTCAGCGCTCGCAATCAACGAAGCCGGCGTTCTGACGACAGGGGTGCTCAATGCGGAGACGCATGCGACCACCAACCCACTGCAGGCAAACAGCCGGGCCTCGGCGGACGACGTCAATGCGCTCGGCGGCACGGTCACGGCCACGCTGATCGAGAGCACGTGCACGGCCGACGCGAACGGGCTCACCGGCAACACGAACCTGGTGGACGCCAGCGTGCTCGGAACTCCGGTCGCCGTGGCGCCGCCGGCCCCGAACACCGTGCTCGTCGACACTCCGCTGCTGCGGATCACCCTGAACCAGCAGAGGGTCAGCCCGAACGGCGAGCAGATCATCGTCACGGCGGTGCGCATCCAGACCTTCGACCCGATCACGGGGCTACTGGACCAGGACATCCGCATCGCCGAGTCCCAGTGCTCGTTCCACCCGGCCGCTGCACCCCCGCCGGCGGGCACCGGCTTCCTGGAGATCTGCAAGAAGGCGGACAACTCCAACGGCAAGGTGACCGGCAGGTTCACCTTCCGCTTCGACGGCCGCCAGGTCCGGGTCCCGGTCGGTAGCTGCTCCGGGCCAATCGAGGTCACGGCCGGCAACCTTCGGGTGAAGGAGATGGCGAAGGACGGCACCCGCATCAGCGCGTGCTCGACCCGGCCCACCAACCGGCTGGTCAGGTGCGTCCCGGCGAACCGGCTGGCGGTCGTCCGGATCGTCGAGGGCGGTGTCGCGAACGAGACCGTGCTGACCATCACCAACCGCAAGCGGAGCGACACGTCGACCGGTGCGATCAAGGTCTGCAAGATCGCTGGTAACGGCGTGAAGGTCGGGAGGAACTTCACCTTCCGTGTCGGCACCAAGAGCCTCTCGGTGCCGGCCGGTCCGGCCAACCAGGGTGGCTTCTGCAAGGTCGCCCACGGCTTCACCCGTGGCACCAAGGTCAAGGTGACCGAGGCGGCCAGCAGCGGCACCCGGGTCTCGAAGATCACAGTCCGGCCGACGGATCGCAAGGTCTCGGCCAGCACGGCGAACCGCACCGCCACCGTTCGGGTCGGGAAGAACTTCACCGTGGTGAGCTTCACCAACACAGCCAGGTGAGCTTCGCCAGCATCAACAACACGTAACAACCAGTGGCAAGGCCCCCGGCGCTCCCCGCGCCGGGGGCCTTGCCGCGCCCGGGTGGCGTGATCTCGCGTGAACGTGTCGGCGTGGGGGGGCACGCCACGACGATGCACGTGACACCTGGGAGGTCGTGATAGTTCGCCTTGCGGTCGGTGGTGAGAACCGTGCAGCCAGTGGCTACGGCTGTCGCCGCGATGACGAGGTCGTGAACGGGCAGCATGATGACGCTGCCGTCGTCGTCGTTGTCCTCGTCGCCGTCGGAGATGCCGTCGTCGTCGGCATTGGTGGGGCTGGTGCCGAAGTCGTTCTCGTCCTCGCTTGCGACCCCGTCGTCAAGTGACGATGCGAAAGCCGGCGAATCGACGCGACCATGTTGCTATTGCGAGATTGTTGCAATAGTTCGATCATCGATCTAGCCTTCGCCTCGTTGGCTCCGCGCCGTCTCGGAGCCCCTGACGCAACGGAGCGACATGACGACGACCCGGCCGGCCGCGGACTCTCGCATGACCAGGGTGCGGGGTTCCCTTACCCGGGGTGAGTGGACCTCGATCGCGGGGATGGCGGCGTTCATCCTGGCTCTGCACGTGGTGGGGTGGGGCGTGCTGGCCGGGATCGTCGCCCCGGCCAACTACCAGGTCGGCGCCGGTGGAGTCTTCGGGGTCGGACTCGGGTTGACGGCCTACATGCTGGGCATGCGCCACGCGTTCGACGCCGACCACATCGCCGCGATCGACAACACGACCCGCAAGCTCATGACCGAGGGCCAGCGGCCGGTGTCGGTCGGTTTCTGGTTCTCCCTGGGCCACTCCTCGGTCGTGTTCGCTTTGGTGGTCCTGCTGGCGCTAGGGGTCAAGGCCCTGGCCGGCCAGGTGGGCAACGAGTCATCGGCCCTGCAGCAGACCACGGGCCTGATCGGGGCATCTGTCTCGGGCACCTTCTTGATGCTCATCGGGATCATCAACCTCGTCGTGCTGGTCGGCATCGTGCAGGTGTTCCGCCGCATGCGCCACGGCGAGTTCGACGAAGCCGCACTCGAGGACCAACTCAACAACCGCGGCCTGATGAACAGGTTCCTGGGCAGGATCACCCGAGCGGTGACCAAGCCGTGGCACATGTACCCCGTCGGGTTGTTGTTCGGCCTGGGGTTCGACACCGCGACCGAGGTCGGCCTGCTCGTCCTCGCCGGCGGCGCGGCCGCGTTCAGCCTGCCCTGGTACGCCGTGCTGACGCTGCCGATCCTGTTCGCGGCCGGGATGAGCCTGCTCGACACCATCGACGGCTGCTTCATGAACTTCGCGTACGGCTGGGCATTCTCCAAGCCGGTACGCAAGGTCTTCTACAACATCACCATCACCGCGTTGTCGGTCGCGGTCGCGCTGATCATCGGCGGAATCGAACTCATCTCGATCCTCACCGACGAGCTCGCGATCACCACCGGTCCGTTGGCCACTGTCGGCTCGCTCGACCTCAACCACGTCGGCTACGCCATCGCCGCCCTGTTTGTCCTCACCTGGGCAGTGGCCCTGGCGGTCTGGAAGTTCGGGCGCATCGAGGAGAAGTGGACGGCCGGCATGCGCGCGGGCGCGGTCATCGACTGATCGGTACGCAGAGTCTGCTCACCTGCCAGGGGCGGGTACGTCGGGTAGCACGTGCCGACGCAGGACCTCGACCGCGAAGTCGACGTCCTCCTCGCTGGTGTACAGGTGGAACGACAACCGGAGTCGCCCAGCGCGCATCGCGCCCACGACCTCCGCCGCACGCATCGCGTCTGCGGCACCGTCACCGACGGCCACGGTGACAATTGCCGAGGCGCCGGGCGGCTCCCCGACACCGGCACGGAATCGGTTCGCGAGCCCGACGCCGTGCTCATGCAGCACGCCGGAACCGATGCCGGCGAGCAGGGCGAGCGCCGGAGCCGCGCCCACCCACGACTGCCAGGCGGGAGACACGTCGAACCGGCGGGCGTCAGCTGCCAGCCGGAGCGGCCCGCCGTAGATGCTCGACCAGCGGTCTTCGCCCGCGTACCAGCCGGCCGTGTGCGGCACGACCTCGTCGAACAGGTCGGGAGCGATCGTGAAGTACGCAGCGCCGCGCGGCGCGAGCAGCCACTTGTAGCCGCCGCCGACGGTGTAGGCGAAGCGGCTCGCATCCACCGGCAGCCAGCCGACCGCCTGCGTGGTGTCCAACAGCACTCTGGTGCCGGTGGCGGCACACGCCTGCTCCAGCGCGTCGAGGTCGACGAGGCGGCCGTCGCGGGACTGCACTGCGGAGACCGACACCAGCCGGGTCCGCGCGGTCACGGCAGCTGCGATGCGCTCGAGCGGCACCTCGCGCACCGTGACGCGGCGACTCGCCTGGGCGTGGAACGGGAACAGGATGCTGGTGAAGTCACCGGTCGCGGTCAGCACCTCGCTGCCGTCGGGCAGGGAGGCGGCGACCAGCCCGGCGAACACCGACACCTGGCTGCCCACCGCAACCGAGCCCGGGTCCACCCCCACCAGCCCGGCGTACGTGGCGCGCGCCGCCTCCAGCGAAGCGTCGTACGCGGCCGCGTCCGCGGTGCCCGTGCGCCACTGCTGCTGCGCTGCGTCCAGCGCCTCGAGGCTGGCCAGCGGCGGCAACCCCAGCGTGGCGGTGTTGAGATAGGTGACCTCGGCGTGGAACTGCTCGCGTGCCGCGGTCAGCCGCACGGCGGGGTCGTCGTCGCTCAGTGCTGCCGCCGTCACGATCGACTCGCTCAGCGCAGCCGGGTGACCGTACGCAGCGGCTCCACGGCGTCGCCGTACGCCTCGTCGTCGGCTGCGTGGGCCTGCTCGAGGGCGTGCAGGCGGCCGAAGCCGAACGCTGTCCCGGCGGAGTCGCTGTCGCGGCCGAGTCGCTCGTACCACGCGCGGGCCACGACGCTGTCCTGGTGCTCGCCCAGGGCCTGCTGCACGGCCTGGGCCTGCTTGCGCAGCCGGTGCGCGGGTTCGCCGAACGTCGGCTCGGCCAGCTCGGCGGCGTAGCGCACCCGCTTGGCGGCCTTGCGTACGTCGTGCAGCGCCTCGTCGTGGGTCGCATCCTCGGCCTCTTCGGCAGCCTGGATCCGGGAACCGAGGCGGTTGCAGGTCTTGCGGATGCGCCGGTCGAGCACCTTGGTGGCCTTCTTCGAGGCCGTCTTGGTGAAGGCAGGGTCGTCCAGCAGCGCCTCGATGGCGCTGTGCAGCGCGCCGCGGCGGGGTGAGTCGAGCGCCTCGCGTGCTCTGGCCAGGGCCGCGCGTTCCTCGGCGCGCAGGGTCGAGCGAACGGCGGTCGTCATCGTCCGTCGTGGCAGCGACGGCTGCGCTGCGATGGCGGCCAGGAGCCGTGCCCGCATCACCTCGATGTCGCGTACGTCGCCGAGCTGCTGGCCGAGCCAGCGCAGCTCGGCCTCAAGGTGCCGGGCGGTCTGCTCATCGAGCAGCGGGCGGCCCACCGCGAGGGCGCTGCGGAGCCGGCGCGCGCTGATCCGCATCTGGTGCACACCGTCGTGAAGGCCGAGGCGGACCTCGACCTCGCGGTCAACGAGGCGCTCGGCGTGGATGGCGAGGTAGTCCCACAGCGCGCTGCCGGCGCTGCCCGTCCGCAGCCCCTCTGGGCGACGATGACGGGGAGGCACGGAGTCGCCAAGGGCCCGGCGCAGCTTCGAGGGGGAGTCGGACTCCCGGGCGCCTGCGCTCAGCAGCTGCCCGGTCAGCGCGTCGAGCAGATCGAGGTCGCCGCCGAGGAGCTCTACCTCCACCTCCTGCCAGCCGGCCAGCGAATCCGGGTCATCGCTGCGCAGCACGGTGACGTCGTCCTCGGCGACCTCGGCGAGGGGGTTTCCGTCGGGATCGCTGAGCAGGTGGACCGTGCGGCTCGTCCGTACTTCGACCACCGGCCGCAGCGTCGCCCCGAGCGTCAGTGGCATCAGAGCCCGGCGCAGCGCCACCGGCACCGCCGTCCGCCCCAGCGGGCGCTGCACCTCTCGTCGACGGTCGTCACCGGCCGGCAGCTTCAGGTGCCAGCCGGCGTCGTCACCACCCTCACGGCGCCGCAGCGTCACCCGGGCGCGGACCAGCGCGAGGTCATCGGTGTCGTGGTACGTCGCGTGCAAGGCCAGGGTGCGCGGCGCCGCCCGCACCGCCCCGTCGAGGGCGAGCCCCGGGAGGGCCGCTCCCTGAGGCAGCTCGAACTTGCGCTCGATCTCGACGTGGGACCCGCTCACGAGTCGACGCCTCGGCGTACGTCGACCACGCCAGTGAAGGCCACCCTGTCCTTGATCCGACGCGCCAGCGGCGAAGGCTTCCGGTAGGTCCAGGCAGCGTTGCGCAACACCGCCCCGTCGACGTCCAGGGTGTAGTAACCCGCGATGCCCTTCCACAAGCAAAGCGTTCGGGTTCGGCTGGGTATGAGCACGGCTGGGTCGACGTCCGACAACGGGAAGTACGCGTTGCCTTCCACGTTGACGACGTCGTCAGAGGTGGCGATCCGCCGCTCCCCCACCCACGCCGATGCACCGCCGGGGTCGCTCACCGCCGCCTCCTTCACCGCCGCCCCGCGCCCGAGCGGGCCGGGGCTGACCCTCACCGTACGCCGACGCACCGGGCAGCCCAGGGCTGCCCAGGTAAGCTCGGCCGGGACGAGAGGACACCCCATGCTGGTCCAGAGACTCCGGCGACGGTGCGCGGCAGCGCTGATGACCGCTGCCGCGTTGTCCCTGGTGGCCTGCGGTGCGACCCAGGACGTCTCCGCGAGCGCCCCCGACATGTCGGTGCAGGGCAGCGAGCTGCCAGCGTCGGCCGTGTCGTTCAGCGGCCAGACGATCGACGGCGGCAGCTTCGACTCCGCCAAGCTCGCCGGGGAGCCGGCGGTGCTCTGGTTCTGGGCGCCGTGGTGCACGGTGTGCCGCGCCGAGGCACCCGACGTCGCGAGGGTGGCCGACGAGCTCGCCGGCGAGGTGCGCTTCGTCGGCATCGCCGGTCGCGGACCCGTCGCCGACATGCAGACCTTCGTCTCCGACACCGGTACCGACGGGTTCATCCACGTCGCCGACACCGACGGGTCACTGTGGACTCAGTTCGGGGTCCTCTCCCAGCCGTCCTTCGTGTTCGTCTCCGCCGACGGCTCGGCCGAGCGGGTCTCCGGCGGCCTCGACGCCGACCAGCTCCGCCAGTCAGCCGAGTCGCTCATCACGAACTGACCCAGCGTGGACGTCGGCCTGCTCACGCTGGCACTGCTCGCCGGCGCGGTCGCCGCGGTCAACCCCTGCGGGTTCGCGATGCTGCCGGCGTACCTGTCCCTACTGGTGGCGCAGGCGCCCGCGGGCTCCGGCTCGGCCGGCGCCATCGTGAGGGCGGGCCGTTTCGCCGCGGGTATGACGCTCGGTTTCGTGGTGGTGTTCGGAGCCTTTGGGGCGGTCGTGACCCCGCTCGCGCTTTCGCTCGAGCGCTATCTGCCGGTGCTGACCGTGGGCATGGGCGGCGTGCTCGTCCTGCTCGGCGGGTGGTTGCTCAGCGGGCGAGAGCTCGGTGTACGCGGCCTCGGTGTACGCGGCCTCGCCGGTCGCGGCGCGGGACCCACCCACCGGTGGAGCACGCAGGTGACGTACGGCGCGACGTTCGCCCTGGCGTCGCTGTCCTGCACCGTGGGGCCGTTCCTCGCCGTCACCTCGACTGCGGTGAGCGACGGCCGAGGCTGGTCGCTGGTCGCTTCGCTGCTCGCGTACGCCCTGGGCATGGGAACCGTCGTGCTCGTGCTGGCGATCGCCGCGGCAACCTCCACCGCCTCGCTGACGGCGGCCGCACGCCGCACCGGACCGCTCGTCAGCCGGCTCAGCGGTGCCCTGCTCCTCGCGGCGGGCGCCTACGTCGCGTGGTACGGCTGGTTCGAGATCCGGGTCCTGGCGGGTAGCACCACCAGCGATCCTGTCGTGTCTGCGGCGATCGGCGTGCAGGAGGCGGTCACCCGGATCGTCGCCGGCGTCAGCCCCTCCGCTCTCGCCGTCGTCGGGGGGACGCTCGTGGCGCTGACGGTCGGACTGGCACTGGTGCGACACCGTGACGCAGCCCGTCGTTGACGGCGCACACGTCCTCCTCGCTCCCCCGACGTGTCAGACGGATCGGTTGCTAGAGCGACATAGCAGGCGGCCGACGCACTCACCGAGGCCGTCGTCCGAGACCTCTGACCCAGACCCCTCAGGTCGTTCCTGGCCGTAGCGCCAGGTGGCGATCGCGTCGGCGGGCAGCGGATGGGCGAATCCAGACCCGCATCGGGGCGCCGTCGAGGACTCGGTAGGCCTCGAGGGCCGCACGCCGCAGCTCTGCTTGATCGACGATGGCTGCCGGGCGCTTGCGGCGCGTCTGTGGTGGCACGGCTACGTCTCTTGGCGGTGGCCCGGCCACGTCTGGCATTGCGCTGCGGGAGTGCTCAACCGAGGCCGCCAGCGCGCACGACCGCGGTCAGGTAGTCGCACCTGCCACGTCGCACGTCCACGGCGGCCTGCAACCGGTCGGCCACGTCGTGGTCCAGCCCCACCATCTGCGCCAGCGTGACGTGGTCGCCGCCGAGCCGGTCACCCTTGACGTCTCGGCTGTCGCTCGCCAGGTCGTACGCGGTGTAGACCAGCAGTCGGTCCTCCTCCGCCCATGAACTGGCCTCGACGAGCAGGCCGGGCCAGTCGATCGTGCGGCTGGGGAAGTCGACGAAGGGGTGCGTGCCATCAGCCACCGTGGGTGCACCGAGCAGCACGACGGCGACTGCCCACTCCCGGTCCCGGGCGACCCAGCCTGGTACGTCGGCCCACGTCTGCGCGCGCCGCTCCCCTGGCTGGTCGGCTCCCTGCGAGGCGACGGACACCTCCTCGACGGGAAGAGCGGCCGGCTCGAGACGCAGGCCGCGGTCGCGGCCGACGACGACGGTCCACACGGTGGCGACAAGTGCGGCAAGGAGCACCCAGGCGCCCACGATCGCGCACGTCGTCTCCACGACATGCCAGACGCTCTGGTCCATCTCTGTCCTCCACGCACGGTAGGTCATAGGCTCGCCACGCAACGTCACGATGATGGCTGGCCTGGCTGAATTTCGCAGGACTTTCCCGTATCGCATGCCCTCGGCAATTCGTCCGTTGGCCGGCCCAGCAGAACCCCAACGCCGCAGGTGTCATCGCAGAGCCATCAGCCGCCTTCGTGGCCGGGCGACCTGTCACGTCTCGGCGAACCCCAATGCGAGCCCGTGCCGGACCAGGGAACCCAGGGTGCTGCTCGCGTTCGGCTCCGGCTACAACGTCTTCGGGGTGGGCCACGTCTGGGGAGCAGGCCCGACACCGACAGCTGCCCAAGGCCATCGCCGTCGCGATCGGCAGACAACCCGTCGGATGGCGGCGGCCGGTCTCGCGCTGGCCGCCAGCCTCGGCATGCTGGCGCTGGACCGTCGGCCCCTCAGCGCCTGGCCCAGCCGACGGCTTCGTGGCAGCCAGCACCTAAACGCACCGACCGGCCGGCCACTCAGCACGCCGCGGGCGCAACCAGCGCTGGCCCCCCAGCACTACCACGGCAGCCACCGCACCAGCCCCGCCGGGCACGAGGTACGCGGCGTGCGCACCGGCCGCGTCGACAACTGTCCCCGACAGCGCCGAACCCGCGGAGACGCCGACCCCGATCGCGGTCGACACCCACGACAGCCCCTCCGTGAGCCGGCTGGGCGACACCAGGTCCTGGACCAGCTGGTTGCCGCTGATCAGCATGGGCGAGATCGCGAAGCCGGCGACGAACACCACGACGACCAGCAGGTCGATCCGCACGACCATTGCCACCGGTGCGACCCCGATCGCGAGCAGAAGCACACCGATGACGAACCGCCGCCCCGCCGGTGGCCGCCAGTGCACGGCTCCGTACGCCACTCCGGCGAGCAGGCTGCCCAGGGCAAAGGCGGCGAGCACCCACCCTGCTGCGCCCGGCAGACCACGCTCGTCGGTGAAGGCGACCGTCACCACCTCGACCGACCCGAAAACGGCCCCTACGCAGGCGAACGTGAGGATCAGCACGACCATGCCCGGCGCCCGGAGCACCCCCGTACCGACGGTGGGCCGCGCCCCCGAGGACGGCGGCTCGGTGCTGTGCTGGGAGAGCAGGGCGGCGCCACCGCCCCCGACGGCAGCGACGGCGACGAGCAGGCCCAACGCGGGCGAGAAGTGCACTGCGAGCACGGTGATCACCAGCGGTCCGGTGATGAATACCGCCTCGTCGAGCACCGACTCCAGCGAGTACGCGGTGTGCAGGCGGCGTTCGTCGCCCTCCAGCGCGTAGGACCAGCGGGCGCGCACGAGGCTGCCCACTGAGCCGATCGTGCTGCCCATGACGACGGCGGCGACGAAGAAGGTCCATGTCGGTGCCGACCACAGGCCGAGGCCGACGAGCAGCAGCAGCCCCGCCACGTGCACGGTGATGGCGGGGCGCATGGTCCGGGCCTGCCCGTGCCGGTCGACGGCGCACGCGAGTGGCGGCGTCGCCACCGACTGGGCCACCCCGTAGGTGGCCGCCACCGCACCCGCCATCCCGTAGGAACCCGTCACCTGCTCGACGAGCAGCACGATGCCGATCCCCAGCATTGACATCGGCAGCCGCGCCACCGCTCCGGCGAGCACGAAGAACCTCGCCCCCGACACCGCCAGGACGTCGCGGTACGGGCCCAGCACCAGGGCAGCGTCTCACCAGGCAACGCCTGCCTCAGGAGACGGGCAGCTCCGCGATCACGTCGTCGACCCCGTCACCCTCGACGACGACCTGCCACGTACCGGCTTCGTCGAGGTCGACGACCAGCTCGCCGGTCTCACCTGGGGCGATGTCCTCGACCTCGCCGGCGACGGTGCCGTGCGGGTCCTTCAGCTCCAGGGTGCGCGTGCCGTCGGACTCGTTCGTGAACTTGAACTCGATCGCCTCGCCGGCCGTGGCGTCCTGGGGCACGCCCGTGACCTGCTGGCCGTCAGTGCCGAGCTCGACCTCACGGTCGTACGCGGGCTCGGCCTCCTCGCCGTCCCGGCCGGATTCTCCGCTCACCGTCACCGGCGTGCGGATGCCGTCACCGGTCTGACCGGGCTTGCAGGCCACCTCGTAGCGCCCGGCGGGCAGGTCGACGGACATGTCGCGTGAGGTGCCCGGCCCGATGTTCTCGACCTCGCTGATGACCCGGGTGAACTCCCCGGCGTCCTCGCCGTAGACGTACACCTCAGTCACCTCCAAGCCCTCGTTGGTGACCGCGAACGTCGTCTGACCGGCTTGGAGCTCGGTGCTCGATACCTCGCACGCGTCGTCGCCGGCCGCCACCGTCACCGCCGGAGTCGCCGACGCGGAACTCGACGTGACGCTCTCACCGCAAGCGACGAGCAGCGGTGAAGCGGCCAGCGAGGTCAGCATGACCCAGGTGGAAAGGCGCCAGGACATGAGGGAACTCCGATTCAAAGGTTGGCGGTATGGCGGCGCTGGTCCTCGGCGAGGGCCGGTTTCGCGCCGTCAGCGGGCTGCGCTCGGTGAATGCGTGTCGGTACGCCGCGGCGCCGGAGCCACGGCGGCCGGGCGGAAGAAGAGCACGGTCACCGGCACGATGTAGGCCACCCACGCGATGGCCTGCAGCCACGTGGTCACTGGCGTGAGGTTGATGGTGCCCCGCAGCAGGGTGGCGTACCAGCTACCCGGCGGCAGGGCGCCGGAGATGTCGAACGCGATCGCGTTCAGTCCGGGCAGGAGGCCCGCCTCCTGCAGGTCGTGCACGCCGTAGGCGAGCACTCCGGCGGCGACGACGATCAGCGCGGCGCCGGTCCAGGTGAAGAACTTCGCGAGGTTGATCGCCAGCGCCCCCCGGTAGAACAGGTAGCCCATGACGACGGCGGTGAGCAGCCCGGCGGTGGCACCGAGCACCGGCGCAGTGCTCTGGCCGGTGGCCTGCACCGCTGACCAGATGAACAGCGAGGTCTCCAGCCCTTCCCGGCCGACTGCGATGAACGCCGTCGCGACCAGCGCTGCGGTGCCCATCGCCAACGCCTGATCCAGCCGGCCGCGCAGGTCTGTCGACAGGTGCCGGGCGGTGCGACGCATCCAGAAGATCATCCACGTCACGAACCCGACCGCGACGATCGACAGGGTGCCGCCGAAGGCCTCCTGTGCCTCGAAGCTCAACCTGTTGGAGGTGAACGTGAGCAGCGCACCGAAGGCCAGGCTCACGCCCAAGGCGATGAGCACACCAGCCCAGACCGGTGGAAGTCGGTCCCGGTTGCCGGTCTTGGTCAGGTAGGCGACCAGAATGCTGACGACGAGCGCGGCCTCGAGGCCCTCCCGCAGACCGATGAGGTAGTTGGCGAACACGAGCGCTCCAGGGCCGGACCGGCAGGGACGCGGTAAGGCTAGCCTTACCTATCCCGTGCCGTCCAGACCCCGCGGGCCGCCTCCGCGGTACGAGTCCAGCACCAACCGCATGTCGTCGAGCTCGAAGACCCTGGCCACCGCGTACGCCGACTGCCGCCCGAGGTACGGGTCCGCTCCCGCCGCCAGCAGCGTACGGACGATCGGCTCGGCCCGGCGAAACACCGCAGCACCGATCGCAGTCTGGCCCCGGTCGTTGACCCGGGCGGTGTCCGCGCCCCGGTCCAGCAGCGCCCGGACCGTGTCCAGGTGGGTGTGGTAGCACGCCAGGACGAGCAGCGAGTCACCCTCGGCGGTGGTCAGGTTCACCGGTACCCCCGCAGCGATCACCGCCGCGAGCTCCCGGGTCTCCCCGTCGCGGGCCAGGTCGGTGACGCTGATCAGGAAGCGCAGCTCGTCCTCGGTGAGCTGTGGCGGCATGGCCGGGGTGGCTGCGGCGCTGTTCAGCTGCCGGACTGGATCTGCCGCAAGAACTCGTGGCAGCGGTGACCCCGTTCCGAGTCCTGTTCCATCACCTCGCGGAAGAACGCCGCCACGTCGTCGAGGCCGGCGTTCTCGGCGTCTCGGACGTACTGGCCGTAGTCGTGGCCGGCCTTGAGTGAGTGGTACTGCACGGAGATGAGGTCGAACGACACGTCATCGAAGCCGGTCTCACCGGTGGCCATGAGGTGCTCCTTTCGTGGGAAATTCGTGGAAACCAGAGACACCGGAGCTGGTACCCCGTCGACAGGCGATGTAACAGTTTGACAACCAAACACCACTGACACCAGCGATCCACCGATCCACCGATCCACCGATGGCCGGACCACATGTGGTCCGGCCATCGGCTGTCGGCGGATGTCGTCGCCCGGCTGCTTGACCGGCGACACCTTGTGGCGTCACGTACCCGGATCGGCCCGGACGCCTACCTTGTTCTCACCGATGCGTGCTCACCGATGCGTGCTGACGACCTGCCCGGGGAGTAGCCTCCGCGACAACCACGCGCGTTTTGGAGGTGCCAGATGACCGAACCCGACGTGACCGGGCGTCAGGAGCGATCCGACCACAGCCCGTGGAACTGGCTGCTCGTGCTGCCCCTGATCGCCACGCTGGTCCCCCTGCTGTACAACCGGAGCGACCCGCAGCTGTTCAACATCCCGTTCTTCTACTGGTACCAGCTGGCGGCCATCGCGATCGGTGTCTCGGTCACCTTTCTGGTCTTTCGCAGGACTCGGAGGTAGCGCGATGTTCGACAACGTCAACGGAGTCGAGCTAGCCGTCTTCGGCTTCCTCTTCCTCGCCGTGAGCGTGCTCGGCTTCGTCGCGGCCAACTGGCGCAGGGCCCAGACGCTCGACGACCTCGACGAATGGGGCCTGGGTGGTCGCAGCTTCGGCTCCTGGATCACCTGGTTCCTCATCGGCGGTGACCTGTACACCGCCTACACGTTCGTCGCCGTGCCAGCGCTGATGTTCGGCGCGGGCGCGATCGGCTTCTTCGCCGTCCCCTACACGATCGTCGTCTACCCGATGGTGTTCTTGGTGCTGACCAGGTTGTGGTCGGTGTCGCACGTGCACGGCTTCGTCACGCCGGCCGACTTCGTCCGGGCCCGTCATGGGTCCTCGACTCTCGCGCTGCTGGTCGCCATCACCGGGATCGTCGCCACGATGCCCTACATCGCGCTGCAGCTGGTCGGGATCGAGGCCGTGCTCAAGGCGATGGGCGTCGCCGGGAACCTGCCGATCATCGTGGCCTTCCTCATCCTGGCGGCCTACACCTACAACTCCGGCCTGCGGGCGCCTGCGCTGATCGCGTTCGTCAAGGACACGCTGATCTACCTCGTCGTGATCGTCGCGGTCATCGTCATCCCCATCAAGCTCGGCGGCTGGGACGTCATCTTCGGTGCGGCCGAGGCCAAGTTCGCCGCCTCACCCAACCCCGGGGACGGGGTGTTGCTCGCGGGTCCGGCTCAGCTGCAGTACGCAACGCTGGCGTTCGGCTCCGCGCTGGCGCTGTTCCTCTACCCGCACTCCATCACCGCCGTGCTCGCGTCCAACGACCGCAACGTCGTCAAACGCAACATGGCCGCCCTGCCTGCGTACAGCTTCATCCTCGGACTGCTGGCGCTGCTCGGCTACATGGCGATCGCCGCCGGCGTGACCCCGGTGGTCAGCGACAGCGGCAAGCCCGACACCAACACGATCGTGCCCCTGCTGTTCGAGCAGATGTTCCCCGACTGGTTCGCCGGTGTGGCCTTCGCCGCCATCGGTATCGGCGCGCTGGTCCCCGCGGCCATCATGTCCATCGCCGCGGCGAACCTGTGGACCCGCAACATCTACAAGGAGTACATCAACAAGGACGCCACCCCGGCACAGGAGGCCAAGAGCAGCAAGCTGGCCTCCCTGGTCGTCAAGCTCGGCGCGCTCGTGGCCATCCTCTCCCTCGACCCACAGTTCTCGATCGACCTGCAGCTCATCGGCGGCGTGATCATCTTGCAGACGCTGCCGGCCGTCGCAATCGGCCTTTACACCCGCTGGTTCCACCGGTGGAGTCTCGTCGCCGGCTGGGCCGCCGGCATGGCGGTCGGCTTCTGGGCGCTGTACCAGATCCCGCAGAAGCTGTTCAACGAGGACGGGTCGGTGACGATCCTGCGCGCCCACTTCGGCGGCTCGGGGTTCCCGCTCTCAGAGTTGGGCTTCAACACGACGACCACGATCTACGCCGGGATCCTCGCCATCCTCGCCAACCTCCTGGTGTGCATCCTCGGCACCCTGGCCTTCCGCGCGGCCAAGGTGCCCGACGGTGTCGACCAGACACAATCCACCGAGTACTTCGCCGACAAGGGCGACCCGAGGCTGCGTGACCTCCCCGGGATCGTGCACTGACGCAAGGCGCCCGTACAGCCTCAGTCGGCCGCCACGCTCCTCGACTGTGGGAGAAATGACCACGGGCGCCGCTGGTGCTGGTCACTTCTTCCACACTCGACACCCGGCCAAGCCCCGGGTACCTGCTGTGGCGCACCACGCTGCGCTAGCAGCGCAGCATCACCACCGCGCTGCGGCCGCTCGATCTGAGGCACGTGCAGAGTTTCCGTCACCGCCAGCAAGTCCTTCGTTCCTACTCAGCGGCCGGGGACATGATCGACGCCGTACTCACTGATGGCCACGCCGCCGAGCGGGCCATCACTCGGCTTCTGGTGGCCCCGAGAGCGGCCGTCGTACACAGCCGCAACGTCCAAGCCGGTTGCTACATGTTCGCGATCTACCGCCGCTGCCGATCCCCTCAGACACCTCATCGGGCAAACCCGCAGGGCGTCGGAGACCGAGAGGGTCAGCCACCGCGGGACTCCGCGACGCGACGCAGCCAGTAGCGGAACCAGTCCGGGCCGTACGGGACGTAGACGCGTGTCGGTACGCCTCGCTCGCGCAGCTGGGGAAGCACCTCGGGCCGGACGCCGAGCAGCTGCTCGACTGGTACCGGCCCCAGCGCCAGGAGGATGGCCTCGCGCAGTCGGCCGTCGTGCGTAGCCAACGACCACGGCGAACCGGTGGCGGCCAGGCGGAAGGCCAGCTGTAGGCAGGCGATGTCGGTCACCTCGCCGTACGGATGCGTGCCGGCCGACTCGAGGTAGGCACCCTTGACCAGCCGCACATGCACTCCAGCGGCCGTCAGGGCGTCGGCGTCCTCGGGGGAGCGCAGCAGGTTGGCCTGCACCGTCGCGCCGAGCCGGTCGGCGAGGCCGCGCCCGGCGACGTCGAGGATGCAGCGCTGGACGCTGTCGGTGCGGGTGGCGTCCTCGGCCCCCACCTGCACCAGTCGTCCCGCCGGCATCGCCGCCACCACGGCCGAGAGCCGATCGGCCGTGCCCTCCGGGTCCGTGTCCAGTGCCAGGTGTGACAGGTCGACCGACAACCAGACGTCCGCCGGCGGAGCCGGAAGTACCGCTGCCAGCGAGAGGTAGTCCTCGGCGACCCGAGCCGCGGTCGCCGAGTCGCGCACCAGCTCACCGAACAGGTCGATGCTGACCCCGTGGCCGCGGTCGAGCAGATCAGCGGTGGTGGGCAACGCCTCAGCACGGGTACGACCAGCCACGTAACGCGATGCGGACCGCCAGGCATTCGCCTCGCCACCCGGCAGCCCCTTGACAGCCCGCTCGAACCGCTCGCTCGTCGCCAGCCGGAACAGCACCGTTCGGTCGACCCCCACTCGGCCAGCATGCCAGCAGAGGAGTCACGCCGAGGAGGCACTCGAGGATGCCGGCCGGATGCGTCTCGTCGAAGGCAGGATGGCCTCGTGACCACTCAGGAGTACACGCCGTACGGTGACACTCGCCCGACCGCAGAGACCATCGCGCTGCGGTTGCGGGCGGAGCGGCTGGCGCGGGACGAGCAGGACGCCGAGCTGCTCGCGCTGGTCCCGGCGCTGCGGGCGGACGTACAGATGTGGCCACACCTGTGGGGTCCGGTGGCGGCGATCGCAGCGCGGCGGACGGGGCGGGCCCCGGCGATCGCAGCGCGGCGGACGGGGCGGGCCGACGCGGTCGACCTGCTGCGCGACGCGGTCGCGAACGGGTTCAGCCAGCCCGAGCTCTTCGGTGACGCGCTCGAGCGACAGTTCGGCTCCGGCCCAGAGTGGGTGGAGCTGCTGGCGGCCATGGCCGACAACGTCCCACCCCCGACCGTCGAGCTGCTCGAGTGGCCGGATCCCGAGCCGTCGCTTCCGTTGACTCTCTATGCGATCGACACCGACCGTGTCTCCGCGCTCCGGGCCCGGCTCCCGGCGCCGGCCGGCGCCGCGTGGGACACCGCCCAGATGCTGCTGGCCTGGGTGCGGCGCTGCTGGGAGCACGCCAACGACCACGTCGACGATCCCGACGCCCTCGACGTCCTCCACCGCGTGGATGCCGGCGAGCGCTTCGCCTGCGTGGAGTACTCCATCGTCTTGAGCCAGGCGTTGAACGCCGTCGGCATCCCGTCGCGGCGGGTGGACCTGCGCCAGCGCAACCATCACGTCGGCGTGGGGCGTGGCCACGTCGTCGCCGAGGCATGGATCGACGACCTCGACGCGTGGGTGGTCCTCGACGGGCAGAACGGCAGCTACTGGACCTGCGCCGACGACACGCCGCCGCTGGGGCTGCTCGAGCTCCAACGCCTGGCCGCTGCCGGCGACGAGGTCCCCATCATGGTCGGCCTCGTGAGCGAGATGACAGCCGACGAGGCCCGGTCCTGGTTCACGTACTTCGCGAGTGCTTCGACGACGGGCTGCGCCTGGGCCGGCGCCGGGTATTCGCCGATCTTCCAGGGGATGGGCGTCACCAAGGCCGAGCTCCTCGTCCACGACGGGCGCGCTGCCTACCCGACGCTGTCCGCCACGTCCATCGGACTCAGCGGCACGGTGGCGCAACCGATGGTTCGGCTCGCTACGCCTCATCCGTACGCCCGCGGTTTCTCGGTGCGGCAGGACGGCATCGTCGACGACGTCGATCTCGACGACCCGAGGTGGGCGCTGTCGACCAGCCCGGGGCTCCACGACGCCGACATCGCCGTCCGCACCCCGTACGGAACCTGCGTCCCCTCGACCCTGCGGTACGTGATCCGCGCCGAAGCGGAGCACTGAGCGGCCTGCGGGTCGGGCTCGTCGAGGGGTCCATCGAGCGGCTGCGGCCGGCCGATGGACTCGACTGTCGGCAAAGTGACCACCGGCCGCGGGTATGCCGACCAGGCGCATCTGGTCCGTGACTTCCGGTTCGCGATCGGGCAGATTCCCGCGGCGTACGCAGCGTCGCAATCATCCGGCTGACGTCCCCGGGGCCGCGAGGTCGTCGGGCAGGTGGTCGAACCAGTCGAGCACGGCGGTCTCGTACCGGATACCGAAGTCAAGGGTGACGAGGTCGCGGGCTTTCGCTCCAGCATCCTCGGCGGCGGTGCGCTCCTCGAGGTACTGGCGCAGGCGCTGCGCGTGCACGGCTCGGTGGGAGGTGACGAACGCAGCGAGCCGATCGGCGGGAAGGTGGCGGCCGAAGGCGAGGGTGAGCAGCAGGGGATAGCGGATCTGCTCGGGTCCGGGTTGCTGACCGAGCCAGTCCCGGAACGTCTGGCGGCCGGCGTCGGTGAGCTGGTAGGCCCGCCGATCCCGGGGTCCGATCTCGTCGGCCTCGATCAACCCCTGAGCGGCCATGGTGGCGAGCTCCCGATACACCTGACTGCGGGTCAGGCTCCAGAAGTCACCGATCGTCTGCTGCGCGGTGGCGACGAGGTCCCACCCCGACTGCGGACCCTCGTGCAGGAACCCGAGCAGCGAACCCACCGTGGCGTTGATCGGCCGAGAGTCCATCGGTGCCTCCGAACGTCCTTGACATGTCACTGTGGACGGTACAGGGTCGACTCCACCGGATATTCCTTTGTGGAAGGCCTTCGCATGTTCCATTCGGCCTTGTTGGCCATCCACATCACCGCGGGAGCGGCCGGGCTGATCCTGGGCCCCCTGACCATGGCCGCACGCAAGCGGCCCGGCTGGTACACGCATCTCGGGGTGGGCTACCAGGCAGCCGTCGCGACGACGACGATCAGCGCGCTGGGGCTGGTGGCCCTGGCGCCGGCGCGCTTGTGGTGGCTCGGACTGATCGCTACGGCGACCGAGGCCGCTGCGCTGGGCGGGTGGTGGGTCCGGCGCGGGCGCCGACCCGGCTGGTTGCCACGTCACATCCGGCTGATGTGCGGCTCGTATGTCTCGTTCGTCACCGCGGCGCTCGTGGTGAGCTGGGGCGGCGCGGTTTCATGGCTCCTGCCTGCGGTCGTCGCCACACCGTTGATCGAGGTGACCGCCCACCGGGCGGCGCGTGCCACGAGTGGTGCCAACCGGGGCTGTTGGCCGGCGAGTGGTGCCAACCGGGGCTGCACCACCGCTGAGTGGTGCCAACCGGGGCTGCACCACCGCTGAGTGGTGCCAACCGGGGCTGCACCACCGCTGAGTGGTGCCAACCGGGGCTGCACCACCGCTGAGTGGTGCCAACCGGGGCTGTACCACCGCCGAGTGGTGCCAACCGGGGCTGTTGGCCGGCGAGGACGCCCCAGATGGCACCACTCGGCGGGTTGACCGGCGGCGCGACGCGAGGTCGCCGCCACTCGCGCTCCTGGGGACCGGCTGTGGGCCACCGAACAGTGGCCCGCGATGTCCTTCGACCGACCCCTGAGCGTCGGTGCTCGCGACGGGCACGGACCCATCCGCTACCACGTCGATACGTACACCCCGGGTGAGCTCATCCGGTTCCGGTTCGGCACCGGCCGGCTTCGACGGCTACCACGAGTACGTCGCCGTTCGTTCGTCCCCAGGGAGCACGGTCCTGCGTCATTGCCTCGTCATGCGGACCACCGGACCGGCCCGGTTGAGCTGGTCGTTGGTCTTCCGTCCGCTCCACGACGCGCTGATCGAGGACAGCCTCGACAAGGCCAGCCGACGCGTGGGGCTCAAGTCCCCCGAGCCCCGGCAGTGGAGCCGGCGAGTGCGGATCCTGCGCGCCGTCGCCCGTCGTGTCCAACGCCGACGTGGGTCTTCCCGCTGATCTCCGGCCCGGCACCGCAGGGCGTTACGCCGATGCCTCCCGCAACGCGGGCAGCAGCTCGGTCTGCGCCGCCCGCAGGAACGGCGCCTGATGCTCCCCACCGATCTGCACGAGCGCCACGTCGGTGAAGCCGGCCTCCCAGAACGCCGAGACGGCCTCCACCACCGCTTCGACGTCGGAGCCGCAGGGGATCGACTCCGCCACGTCCTCGGGTCGGACGAACGCCGTCGCGGCGGCGAAGGAACCAGTCCCGGGCAGGTCGGCGTTGACTCGCCAGCCGCCGGCGAACCAGCGGAACTGGTCGTGCGCCCGCTCGATCGCGGCGTCGCGGTCGGTGTCCCAGCAGATCGCGATCTGGCCGACCTTGCGGGCAGCGCCCGAGCCCGACCACGACCGGTCGAACAACGCAGCCACCTCGGCGTCGGGCTCCACCGCGATCATCACATCGGCCAACGGCGCCAGCCGCTCGCAGGACTTCTCCCCCGAGACCGCCACCCCGATGGGCACCGGCTGATCGGGGACGTCCCACAACTTGGCGGCCTCGACCCGAAAGTGCTGGCCGGCGTAGCCAAACAGCTCGCCGCCGAAGAGGCCCCGGATGATCTCCATCGCCTCGACGAGCATCTCGTGTCGCACGGTAGCGGCCGGCCAGCCCCGCCCGACGACGTGCTCGTTGAGCGACTCCCCAGAACCGAGGCCGAGGGTGAAGCGCCCCTGCGACAAGATGCCCAACGTGGCGGCCTTCTGCGCCACCACGGCAGGGTGGTAGCGGATCGTCGGGCAGGTCACGTACGTCATCAGCTCCATGCGTTCGGTGACCTGCGTGACCGCGCCGAGGACGCTCCAGGCGTACGGCGCATGGCCCTGCGACGTCAGCCAGGGGAAGTAGTGGTCACTGCAGACCGCGAAGTCGAAGCCGGCCGACTCTGCCGCCGCTGCGTCGCGGACCAGCTCGCGCGGCCCGGTCTGCTCGGTCATCAAGGTGTATCCGAAGTGCACCATGTCGGCAGCCTGCCGCTTGCACGGGACAGACGCGCCCCGAGGGGCTGTCAGGCGCGGGGTAACGGCACCGCAATCACCAGGCGTTGGCCGGGGTACTCGGACTGGGTCCACAGCCGGTCACCCGCCGCCTCGTACGACAGGTCCTCGCACCCGGCCGGCAGCGCGTCGTCGATCCGCTCGAACGTCGTGCCAGCGGTGCCGTGCCACAGGCGGCCGCGGGTGGCCTCACCGCGACTGGCGCTGACCCAGTAGGTCTCGTCCACCCGGGCCACGCCCTGCATGCTGCGCACACCCGCGGCGACCACCTCGACGGCTTCCGCCGGTCGCCCGGCCAGCAGCGGCGCCAGGGGCAGCCGGACGAGCCGCGGGGTTCCTTCGCGGGCGTACTCCCCGGCCAGCAGCTGGGGCGCGTCGGGAGCGGAGGCGTCGACGGCGGCGAACGACCACCGCAGTCGATGCGTCGGCCCCGACGTGGAGGCCACCCAGCGGCCACGCTCGGGCAGCAGGAACCGGCACCCGGCCACCGGCCGGTCCAGCGCGGTGACGTCGCGCAGGTCAAAGGCCCGCATGCCGCGGCGGGTGTCTGCCACCAGCAGCAGGTCACCGACCCACACCAGACCGCCGGCGTGCAGCGGCACGTGCCGGTGCGGCCGGCGGGGATCGAGCCAGGCGCGGCGTGGATCGACCAGGAGGACGTGGTCGTACCTCGCGTCCGCGAGCGACAGCACACTGACCCGGGCGGCCACGTTCGGCAGGCGCCCGCCCAGTCCCTTGGCGTACCACGCGGCGATGACGACCGAGGCCGGGCCGGTGCTGGACTCGGCGTCGGTGGTGATCCCCTGCGGCCACCAGGTGCGGTCGTGGGCGTCCTGGGCGTCCCAGTGCAGCGCCGGGGCATCGGGGTAGTGATCGTCGACGGCCACCCGCGCAGCCCGACCCAGGTCGCTCAGCAGGCCATCGAGACCGACCCGCTGGCCAACCCGGCGCGCGAGCGCGGGCGCGCGGTCGGCGAAGCGTTGGTCGGGGGTCAGGGACAAGCCGGTCGCGGGCACCGGGCGACGCTACGCTCACTCCCGCATCGCGCCGGACAAGCCTCGGTCCGCAGCTCACTCGCGACCGCACCCCGCGCTGGGGCCAGGCGCGGTAGCTGTCACCCCCGCGCCGGTGCATCCGGCTGCAAGGCCGACGACGCAGAGCGCAGGGACCAGCTTGGCCAGGCGACCGGCCCGTCGCGTGCGCCTCGCGCGGGTCGCGGTCGACGTGGTGGAGGTAGTCGCGGCCGTCGCGGCCGGCAGGTGGGGCTGTGTAGTGCTCATGGTGTTGTCCTGTCTGGGAAATTGTCGAGGGGTTTCGACATGGCTGAATGCTCGCGAGATACCGCCGCAATCTCCGTTCGTGCAGGAACGCCTCGGCTGTTGCACCGCGAACACAGATCCATCGCTGAACCACCGACTCAAGACGCGCCCTGTGATCTGGGTATGTAATGGCCACTGTGAGCGGCCAACCGTCGGACACCAGTTGGGTGGGGGGCTCCTGGTCGCTGTCGCTACGGAGCGTGAACCTTCCGTCCCTGGCGTCCCAGTAGGCTCGATAGTGCAGTCCTCGGGCCGGGAGCCGGCTGGCAGCGGGGCCCAGGTGGTCGTCACCGGCGGAGCCGGGTTTCTCGGCTCGTGGCTGTGCCGAGCGTTGGTCGACGAGGGTCACCGGGTGCTCTGCGTCGACGACCACTCCACCGGCCGCACCGACAACCTGCGCGGCCTGCTCGACCACCCCCGCTTCAGCGCCCACACGGCTGACGTGTGCGACGGGATCGACGTTGACGGACCGGTTTCCGCGGTCCTCCACCTCGCCTCGCCGGCGTCACCGCCGGCGTACCAGCGGCTGGCGGTCGAGACGCTGCGGGTGGGCAGCCTCGGGACCTTCGCGGCGCTCGAGCTTGCGCGCCGCAGCGGAGCCCGGTTCGTGCTCGCGTCCACGTCGGAGGTGTACGGCGACCCCGCCGAGCACCCGCAGACCGAGTCGTACTGGGGTCACGTCAATCCGGTGGGGCCGCGGAGCATGTACGACGAGGCCAAGCGCTTCTCCGAGGCGGCCACCGCGGCGTACCGACGCACGCACGGCGTCGACACCGGCATCGTGCGGATCTTCAACACGTACGGCCCGAGGATGGACCCCGCCGACGGCCGGGTGGTGCCGACGTTCATCTCCCAGGCGCTGCGCGGTGAACCGATGACGGTGGCCGGCGACGGCAGCCAGACCCGCTCGCTGTGCCACGTGCGCGACACCGTCGGCGCGCTGGTGGCGATGATGCGCTCGCAGCACCCCGGCCCGGTCAACGTCGGCAACCCGCACGAGGTGAGCGTGCGTGACCTCGCCACCGAGATCGCCACCGCGGTCGGGGTCGAGCCGGACATCCGGTTCGTGGACCTGCCCGTCGACGACCCTCGCGTGCGGTGTCCGGACATCGCCCTGGCCGCGGACGTGCTCGGGTGGAGACCGGAGATCTCCCGGGCTGACGGCCTCGCCGAGACCGTCGCGTGGTTCCGGGCCGAGGGCACCGCCGGCTGACCGCCGGCGGCGGCGCGGCCGGTCAGTCGCGCCGGAGCCAGGCGTACGCCGCGGCCAGGACCTCCGCCACCGTGATGGCGAGCAGAGCGGGGTCGGTGTGCTCGGCGTGCGGGTCACCGACACCATGGCCGTGCCACAAGACGGTGTGCGGGCCGTTGGCGGGTGGCCCCCACCATGCGGGCGGGGTGGGACCGAACAACAGCACCGACGGGCGTACATAAGCGCTCGCCAGGTGGGCGACACCGGTGTCGCCGCAGATCACCAGCCGGGCGGCGGCGACGAGTGCGGCCAGCTGGTCGAGCGTCGTGCGCCCGGCCAGGACAGCGGCAGCGGGCAGGCCAGCCGCGGCGGCGACGCGGTCGGCCAGCGGCCGCTCGGCGGCCGATCCGGTCAGCACCATCTGGGTGCCGGCACTCAGCCTCGTGGCGACCTCGGCAAAGCGCTCCAGCGGCCAACGGCGTGACCCGCTCGCCGCCCCCACGTGCAGCACCACGGCGTCCTCGACCGGCGCGGGCGTACTCGGCGGCGGGAGGCGGCGGTCGTCGGGGTCGCACGGCGCACCCAGCTCGGCCCGGACGAGTCGGCACCACCGGTGCGACTCGTGCTCGTCGCGCCACCACGGCGGCCCGGGGACGTACGGGTCGTCGGTGCCGAACGCGACCAGGCGACGGGGCCGCAGCGCCTGCACCAGCGCGTGGCTCGCCGGACCGGAGCCGTGCAGGTCGATGCCGACCTCGGGGGGCGGGCCGGTCCAGGGCACCGGCTCGAGCTCACCGGTGGCCAGCACCTCGTCCACCAGACCGGCGGCACGCACCAGCCCGCCCACTGCCTGCGGGCATGCCAGCACCACCCAGGAGTCCGGCAGCGCGGTCCGCAGCCCGCGCAGGGCAGGCACGGTCGCGAGGAGGTCGCCGAGGCCGAGCTGGCGCAACACCAAGACCCGGGCGCGGTCCGAGCCGGGGGTGGCCGCAGCCACGGTCAGACGCTGGCAGGCGTACGCGCGCGGGCCACCAACTCGGTCGTCGAGCGCCCCGGGAGGAACGGCAGCACGACCGAGCGCCCGGACCAGCGGGCCAGCACCTCGTCCTCGGGCAGTGTCACCGCGGCGTAGTCGCCGCCCTTGACCCAGACGTCGGGGCGCAGGAGCTCCAGCATCTCGCTGGGAGTGTCCTCGTCGAAGACCAGCACGCCGTCGACGCAGTCCAGCGCCGACAGCACGGCCACCCGGTCGTCCTGACCCACCAGGGGACGGTCCTCGCCCTTGAGCCGGCGCGCGGAGTCGTCGGAGTTGAGCAACACCACGAGGCAGTCGCCCAGCCGCCGAGCCGCCCTAAGGGTTGCGACGTGGCCAGCGTGCAGCAGGTCGAAGCAGCCCCCGGTGCCCACGACCGTGCCGCCCCGAGCCCGGGTACGGCGGGCGAGCTCGAGAACGCTCGGCGCGCTCAGCGGCGCGTCCGAGCGGGGACGCGGGGACGAGCCGGACTCCGTCCGGCGGGCCAGCGCCGCCGCGCCGCCGGTGGCGACGTGCGTGGACGCGGCTCGTACGCCGCTGCGGACAGCGTCCTCGAGCGGGGTGCCGCCGGCCAGGGCCACGGTCACCGCGGCCGCGAGCGCGTCACCCGCCCCGCAGGTGTCCTCCCCCTGCACCGCGACCGTCGCCAGCGTCTCGCACCCGTGCCCCCGCACGAGCAGGGCCCCCCGCTCGCCGAGGGTGACGCACAGCGCCTCGACCCCCCAGCGCAAGCGCAGCGCTCGGGCCGCAGCGGTGAGGGAGTCGGAGTCCGTGGCGAGCTCGTGCTCGTTGGGGGTGGCCACCAGCGTGCCCGGTACCGGCGTTGCCCCCCGCGGATGCGGGTCCCACACCAGCGGCACCCAGGCGGCAGCCGTTTGCAGCGCCTGTCGCACACCGGGCTGCGCGGTGAGGCCGCGCCCGTAGTCGGCGACGAGCACGCCCACCGCGTGGTCCAGCTCAGCCCGGATGCGGTCCGGCAACTGCTCGACGGTCCCGCAGCCGCCACCGCTGTCGAGCCGCAGCAGCGACTGGCCCCCGGCGCGCACCCGCCGCTTGACCGGTGTGCCGCCCTGGCCCGGCAGCGCGAGCACCTCGACCGCCGGCTCCAGCAGGTCCCGCAACCGGTCGGCGGCCTCGTCGTCGCCGAGCGGCGTGACGAGCACGACCGGCCGGTGCCCCCGGGCCGCGAGCAGCGCTGCGAGCGCCGCGCCGCCGGGCCGGGCGAGCTCGTACCGTTCGTCGACCACGGGGACAGGCGCGTCGGGACACAACCGGTCGACGTCGCCGACGAGGTCCACGTCGAGCAGCGCCTCCCCCACGACCACCAAAGGTGCGGTGCCGCTGGCGCGACTCATGACAAGACCTTGCCCGCGCACTGCGGTGCCGGCCCCTCGTCTGGTCCCAGCAACGCCTCGTCGAAGGCCGCGCAGAGCGCGTGGATCGAGACCAGGTGCAGCTCCTGGACGGTCGCGGTACGCGGCGCCGACACGGACAAGACGGCGTGGGCGCAGTCGGCGAGGTCGTTGGGCTCTGGTCCGGTGAACGCCCACACGTCCAGCCCCTGCTCGCGGCCCCGCTTGGCCGCGGCCACGACGTTGGGACTGCGTCCACTGGTCGACATGAGCACCAACACGTCCCCAGGGCGCCCGTGTGCCTCGACCTGGCGGGCGTAGAGCTCGGTGGCCGGGTAGTCGTTGACCAGAGCGGTGAGCGTGGAGGTCTCGGCGGTCAGGCAGATGGCCGAGAACGCGGGTCGTTCCTGGCAGAAGCGGCCCACCAGCTCACCGGTCAGGTGCTGGGCCTGCGCCGCGCTGCCGCCGTTGCCGGCCGCGAGCAGGCGCCCGCCGCCGGGCAGCCGGCGGGCGAGCTCACGGCCCCACTCCTCGGCGCGCTCGATGCAGGGACCGGAGTGGACCAGGGCTTCGTACAGCGCCCGCACGTGCTCCGAAGGCGGGTCAGGCAGGGCGGTCACAGCACGGCCTCCGTCGCTCGGGCCGCGGCTCGTCGCGCCGCGGCGTCCTGGTAGACCTCCTCGGTCCGGGCCGCCACCTGCTCCCAGCGGTAGAGCCGCCGCGCCCGGTCCACCCCGGCTCGCCCGTACGCCGCGCGGCGGTCGGGATCGGCGAGCAGCTCGGCCAGCACTCGGGTCAGCTCGTCGGGCCGGTGCGGCGGCACCCGCTCGCCGGTGACACCGGGCACGACGGTGTCCTTGAGGCCACCGACGTCGGATCCGACGACCGGTCGGCCGCACGCCATCGCCTCCAGCGGCACGATGCCGAACGGCTCGTACCACGGCACGCACACGACGACGTCGCACGCGGCCAGCACCGCGGGTACCTGGGCGCGATCGACCGGGCCGAGGAACCGCAGGCGGTCGGCGCAGCCCAGGTCGCGGGCCAGCGCGGTCAACCTGGCCACGTCGGGGTCGGTCTGCGGTCCGGCGGCGTCCCCGCCGGCGACCACGAGTTCGACACCTGGCAGCGCAGCCAGCGCCGTGACGACGTCGCCGACACCTTTGCGCTCGACGAGCCGGCCCAGCACCAGCAGGCGCGGCACCGCGCCCGCGGGACGTGGCGGCGCAGGCACAAACAGGTCGGTGTCGACGCCGCACGGCACCACCGACACCCGCTCGTGCCCGACCCCCATCTCGCGCAACTCGTCCACCTCGTCGTGGCAGGTCGCAACCACCCGGTCGACCGTGCGGGCCAGTGCCCGCTCGACGTCCAGCCGCTCGGGCGGGCTGGTGTCGGCCGCACCCTGGTGCCGGCGCTTCACCGTGCCGAGGGCGTGGAAGGTCTGCACGACCGGGAGCCCCAGGGGGCGCGCGGCCGCGGCAGTTGCCGCCCCGCTCATCCAGAAGTGCGCGTGCACGATGTCGGGGCGACGGTCCTGCCAGCACGAGGACAGCTGCTGGGTCATCGCCGTCACGTGCGGCCAGATCTCGTCCTTGGGGATCGGCTGCGCGGGGCCGGCGTCGAGCAGCTCGACGACGTAGCCGCCGGGTGCCGCCGTGCGCGCTGGGGTGTGCGGGCTCTCCCGACGGGTGTGCACGGTGACCTCGTGACCGGCGCGGGTCAGCTGTTCGGCGAGCGCGGCGACGTGCACGTTCTGGCCGCCCGCGTCCGCCCCACCGAGCGTGGCGAGGGGGCTGGCGTGCTCGGAGACCACGTCGATCCTCATCGCACCTCCTCGCAGAAGTCGTTGACCGTCAGCTGAACCACCGCGGCGGCGACGTCCGCGGGCGTCACCGACATCAGACAGGGATGACCGGGCACAGGGCAGTGCGCGGCGCGGGTGTCGCGGCAGGGCGCCTGTTGATCCCCGAGGAGGGCCACGGGCACCCCGTACGGCGCCCACCGCACCGCTGGCACCGTCGGTGCGAACAATGACACGACCGGGGTCCCCACCGCGGCGGCCAGGTGAGCGGGACCGGTGTTGGCGACCACCACGGCGCTGGCGCCCGACAGGACGGCCGCCAGCTCGGGCAGCGGCGTGCGACCGGACAGGTCGATGCCGTGGATCCCCGCCACCCGCGAGCTCAGTCCGCGCTCGTCCGGGCTGCCCGTGACCACGACCTCCCAGCCGTCGGCCACCAGCTCGGTCACCGCCTCGGCCCACTGCTGCTCCGGCCAGGCCCGGGCCGGCACCGAGGCGCCGGGGTGGACCACGACGTACGGGCGGTCGGCGACGAGATGGGCAATCGGGGGCAGCGCGGCGCGCACCCGGAGGCGGGCGTCATCTCCGGCGGCGGCCGGCCAGCCGGCCGCGCTCGCCAGCGACAGCGCTCGCACCGGCTCGGGCAGGTCCTCCTCGACCCGGTGCCGCAGGTCGAGCAGTGAGCCGGGGTAGTCCTCGCTGATCGCGCCCACCCAGGGCACGCCGGCCAGCCGCAGCACCAGCGCCGTCGGCAGCGGCGACTGGTGGAAGGAGGTGAAGACCACCGCCGCGTCGAACGCCCCAGCGCGCACCCGCTCGACGAGTCCGCGCACATCGACGGCCTCGACCGGCCCTGGCCGCGCGTCGATCCAGGGGCACGACCAGACGAGGACGTCCTCCACCCCGGGGAGGAGCCGGGCCGCGGTCGCACCGCGGGGCCCAGCCAGCACGGTCACCGCGGCGCCGCCTGCGGCCATCGCCCGGATGCCCGGCCCGGTCACCAGCATGTCGCCGAGGCTGTCGAGGCGGACGGCCAGCAGGCGGGTCATGCCGTCCCCCGCAGGAGGGTGTCGACGGCCGCGCCCAGGTCGGCCCGTACGCAGCCGGCCCGAGCGACCTCGAGCCGTCGGGTACGCGGGGTAGGCACCAGGACGCCGGTGGCGCCGGCGGCCGCCGCTGCCTCCACGTCGCTGCCGATGTCACCGACGACCGCACACCGGGACGGGTCGACGCCGAGACGCCGGCATGCCTCGAGCACCATCGCCGGACCGGGCTTGCGGCACGCGCATCCGTCGTCGGCGGTGTGCGGGCACACCTGCCACACGTCGAACGGTCCGAGCAACGCCTCGACCCGGGCATTGACCGCGTCCACCTGATCAGCGGTCAGCCGCCCGCTGCCGACCGCGGACTGGTTCGTGACCACCCCGCTGCGCACCCCGACGGCACGGAGGCGATCGAGCACCGCGCGCGCACCGGGAACGGGGGTGACCAGGTCGGGGTCACCGTTGTACGGCACGTCTTCTATCAGCGTGCCGTCGCGGTCGAACAGGACCAGCTCAGGCGGCCCGCTCCACGAGGTGGCGTGTCGATGCCGCCAGGTCCCGTGCGCGGCGTGCCAGCTGGCCGCGAAGGGGATCGCAACGCTGGTGAGGAGCATCCGGCGCACCTCGGCGAGATCCCGCGGGCCCGGCCGGATCCGGGCCGCGGCGAACTCGCCCACTCCGGCGACCGCGACCGCGGCGGCCACGGCGGCGAGTCGCCGGCGGCCGAGCAGTGCGGCGGCGGCGGCGGCCACCGCGGCCCCGTTGATCAGCAGGTGCCCGGGCAGTCGCCCGAGCGGTGCCTGCGCGGCATCGCGCCACGTCGGTCCGTGCAGGCGACGCATCAGCGCGTCGTCGGCGTTGCCGGCCTGCTGGCGCAGGCTCACCCGGTCATCGGCGGGGCGGACCGGGTGGACGATCAGCCGCTCCCCCCGCTCGAGCCACCCCCCTGCTGCGCGCACCCGCAGGGCGAGGTCGGAGTCCTCGCGGAAGGCCCGCGGGAAGCGCTCGTCGAAGCCGCCGACCCGGCTCAGCCACGTACGCCGGTAGCTCATATCGGCGGTGATCCAGGCCGCGTCGGCGAGTCCCGCGGTGCCGCGCTCCCAGTCGGTCGACCGGCGATGACTGGGCAGCGGCACCTCCACCCGGCCCTGCGAGGCGGCCACCTCTCCACCATGGTCGACACCGTCGGCAACACCGTCGGCAACACCGTCGTTCCCGCCGCCGGCGGACTCCGCTCGCCGCAGGTCGAGGTGCAGGCACTCGTACCAGTCCGGGGCCGGCACGACGTCGTCGTCGAGGAAGCTCACCCAGGGGGTGCGGGCGGTGCGCCAGCCGACGTTGCGGGCGGCGGCGGGCCCGGCGCCGCCCGAACGCACGACGGAGACGTCGGTGCCGAGCCCCTGCGTGGACGGCTCCAGGGGGGGTACGCGTCCGGGCCGGTCGTCGACGAGCACGATCGCCTGGGGACGTGGGCCGCGGGCGCCAGCCAGTGCGTCGAGCAGCACCTGCAACGACGGCCGGCCCAGGGTCGGCACCACGACCGTCGTCGGCAGGAGGCAGTCGTCCGCCCGGAGTCCTGCCGGCTGGCTCACCACGTGACTGCCGGTCGGCGGACGACGAAGGGTCCGATCGCCAGCAGGTCGACCGGCGCTGACCCGAAGCACTCCAGCGCGTCGCGGGGGTCGTCGACCATGGGTCGTCCGGCGGTGTTGAGACTGGTGTTGACCACGACGGGAAGGCCCGTGCGCTGCTCGAAGACTGCGAGCATGCGGGCGGTCAACGGGTCGTCGGCGGCGTCGACGGTCTGGACCCGGGCAGTCCCGTCGACGTGCACGACCGCGGGGATGCGGTCCCGCCAGGCCGGGTCGACGTCGTGCACGAACAGCATCAGCGGCGATGGCAGCGGGCCGCGGCCGAAGAGTTCGGCCGCCCGCTCCGCCCGCACCATCGGTGCGACGGGCCGGAACTGCTCGCGTCCCTTGACGTCGTTGAGGCGGGTGAGGTTGGCCTCCCGGCCGGGGTGTGCCAGCAGCGAGCGGTGCCCGAGGGCACGAGGTCCGTACTCGCTGCGGCCCTGGAACCAGGCGACGACGCCGTCCTCGGCGAGTGCCTGCGCGACCTCCTCGGCGACGTCGTCGGGACGCTCGTAGGCCACCCGGGCCATGCGCAGCACCTGCTCGATCTGCTCCTCGGTCCAGCTGCGGCCGAGGTCCGGACCGGGCATGGCGCGGACCCGGTCGCCGAGCCGGTGCGCGACGTGCAGCGCCGCGCCGAGGGCGGTGCCCGCGTCGCCGGCGGCCGGTTGCACCCACACCTGCTCGTACGGCGTCTCGGCATACAGCCGGGTGTTGGCCACGCAGTTGAGGGCGACGCCCCCGGCCAGCGTCAGCGTGGGCGACCCGGATCGCCGGTGGAGCCAGCGCGCCAGGTCGAGCAGCACCTCCTCCAGCCGTACCTGCACGCTGGCGGCGAGGTCGGCGTGCTCCTGGGTCCACTCCTCCTGCGGGTGGCGGGGCTTGGCCAGCGACGTCCAGTCCACCGGCCCGGATCGGAACCCGCCGTCGTCGGTGGCGCGTACGAGCGGGCGCAGCGTGTCGAGGAATCGTGGCTCGCCGTACGACGCGAGCGCCATCACCTTGTACTCGTCGCTGCTCCGCAGGAAGCCGAGGTGCTGGGTGAGGTCCTCATACATCAGCCCCAACGAGTGCGGCAGCGCCTGGCTCGCGCTGACGGTCAGGTCACCCGCTGCGTACGTGCCGGCCATGTGGCTGGCCCGCTCGCCGCGACCGTCGAGCACCAGCACGTCGACCTGCCGGTCGGTGGGCGTGCCGGGGGCGGCGAGCCCTGCCGAGGCCGCGTGCGCGACGTGGTGCGCGACGAAGTGCACCTGCGCGGGGTCCAGGCCGGGGAGGGCGGTGGCCAGGAAGGACGGCGCCTGCCGCGCGTAGGTCAGTCGCAGGTGGTCCCACGGGTCGTGCAGACCCATCTGGTCGGCCGGCAGAGCGAGCTGCGGGTCGAAGGAGTAGCCGACCGCGTCGAGGTCCTCCGGTGCCAGTCCGGCGTGCTCGAGGCACCACCGCATCGAGCGCTCCGGCAGCTCCCACGCGGAAAAGGGCACGGGGCGCTTGCCGTGCTTGCGGCGGCTGAAGCGCTCCTCCTCGGCCGCTGCGACGACCACTCCGTCGACGACGAGGGCCGCAGCGGGGTCATGGAACAAGGCGTTGACGCCGAGGACCTGCACGCCAACCCCCTTCACCGACCAAACGTGCACAGACCGAGACCGACACCCATCACGTTCCCCGACTTCTCGGGGGGAAACGGTTCTCCTCAGCCGCACTCCCCGAGCAGTCGCAGCTCGGCTTCCAGCCCGGACGGGATCGGACGCCGGCGACGCAGGGCACCGGGCGCGCGACAGGCCGCGGCGGCCAGCGCGGGCCAACGCGGCGGGGAGGCGCCCAGCCGTGCTGCGTGCCGCACGACGACCGGCCACGGCCGCCGCATCAGCGCGGTGAGCAGCTCGTTGCGGTCGGCCAGCTGCGGTCGGCCCACGGCATCGGGGCGTCCCGGCCGGGGATGGTGGTGCACGACCATCTCTGGCAGGTGCTGCAGCGCCCACCCCTGCGCCGCAAGGTCGAGCGCCACCCGGGTCTCCTCGCCGTAGAAGAAGACGACCTCGTCGAAACCGCCGACCGCGAGGAAGGCGCTGCGACGCACCACCGCCGAGCAGGCGAGGAAGCCGAGCACGGGGCGGCCCGGCAATCCGGGCCGGTCCGGCAACGGGGAGTCGACCAACTGCGCGTTGATCGGGTCGGGACGCTCGTCGGGGCCTACCAGCACCGACGCGACCAGCACGGCGATCCGCGGATGGGCGTCCATCAGGTCCGCCGCCCGGTCGAGGGACCCGGGCGCCCACCAGGAGTCGTCGTCGGCGAACGCGACGTACGGGGTCTGTGCGAGCTCCACCCCGGCGTTGCGGGCCTGAGCGCCCAGGTTGCGCCTCGCCCGTACGACCCGCGCGTCGGGCCGGCACGCCTCGACGGTCTCCGGTGAGCCGTCGGTCGAGGCGTTGTCGACCACCACCAACGGCGCGGTGTGCAAGGGCAACGACTGCTCGAGCTGCTCACGGCGGTTGCGGGTCATCACCACGGTGGTGACCCGCGGGGCGGACCCTTCGGTCATGTGCCGTCCTACCACGGCCGCCCGCGCGGGCATGATCGCTCGTGGGAGCGGGAACGGTGCGCGCATGCGGGTTGCAGTGGTGGGCACCGGGTACCTCGGCGCGGTCCAGGCGGCATGTCTGGCCGGGTGCTGGCACGAGGTGTGCGGGATCGACACCGACTCCGACCGGGTCGCCGCGCTCGCGACCGGACGCGCGCCGTTCTGCGAACCCGGGCTCGACGACCTGCTGCGTGACGGACTCGACCGCGGGGCCCTGCGCTTTGGCACCGATCCCGCCGCGGTGCACGATGCCGAGGTCGTGCTGCTCTGTGTCGGTACGCCGCAGCGAGGCGGCGGTCGCGCTGCCGACCTGGGCGATCTCGAAGCAGCCGTGCACGCCATTGCGCCGTACCTTCGCGACGGCTGCACGGTCGTCGGCAAGTCCACGGTGCCCGTTGGCACCGCACGGCGGCTCGCGGGGTGGCTCGACTCGCTCACACCGACCTCGGTGCGAGTGGGCCTGGGATGGAACCCCGAGTTCCTCCGCGAGGGCTACGCGGTGGCCGACACCCTGCGACCGGACCGCGTCGTGCTCGGCGCCGAGGAGACCGCGGCGACGTGGGTGATGGAGCAGCTGTGGGCGCCGGTGATCGCGCGCGGAGTCCCGGTCGTACGCACCGACCTCGCCACCGCCGAGCTCGCGAAGGTCTCGGCCAATGTCATGCTGGCCGCGCGGATCTCGGTCGTGAACGTGCTCGCGGAGGTGTGCGAGGCGGCGGGGGCAGACATCGGCGACCTGGTGACCAGCCTGCGGCACGACCCGCGGATCGGCCCGTACGTGCTGGCGCCAGGGCTCGGTTTCGGCGGTGGGTGCCTGCCCAAGGACCTGCGTGCATTCGCGGCGCGTGCCGTCGAGCTGGGGGTGGGTGGACCCGCCGAGTTGCTGGAACAGGTCGACGCGGTCAACATGCACCAGCGGGCGCGCACCGTGGACCTGGTGCTCTCGGCGCTCGGCCGACCGGGCGCGCGCGGTGCGGTGGCCGTGCTCGGCGGTGCGTTCAAGGCCGGCTCGGACGACGTTCGCGACTCCCCTGCATTGGACGTTGCGACCACGCTGGCCGGCTGTGGCGCCACCGTCTCGTTGTACGACCCGCAGGCCGGTGCGGGCGCCGCGAGTACCCGCCCCGAGCTCACCGTGGTCGACGACGCGCTGAGCGCGTGCAAGGGCGCGCACGTGGTGCTGGTCGCGACCGAGTGGGAGGAGTTCGCCGGGCTCGACCCGGCCGAGCTGGTCGAGGTCGTCGAGCGGCCGGTGGTCGTCGATGCCCGCCTGGTGCTGGACGTCGACCGGTGGCGCGCCGCCGGGTGGACGGTGCACGCCCTGGGTCGATCCAGCGGGGGAGCGGCGTGAGGGTGCTGGTGTGGCACGTGCACGGTTCGTGGACCACCTCGTTCGTGCACGGTGAGCACGAGTACCTGCTGCCGGTCACCGATGACCGTGGCCCCGACGGCCTGGGGCGGGCCCGCACCTGGGACTGGCCGGCCAGCGTGCGCGAGGTGCCGGTGCCGCAGCTGCGCGACGCCGACGTCGACGTCGTCGTCCTGCAGCGACCGCACGAACCCGACCTGGTGCAGCGCTGGACCGGCCGGGTGGCCGGTCGCGACCTCCCGGCGGTGTACGTGGAGCACAACACCCCTGGTGGTCCGGCGACCTCCACCCGGCATCCGCTGGCCGACCAGCGTGAGGTGACGATCGCCCACGTCACGCACTTCAACCAGCTGTTCTGGGACTGCGGCACCACACCCACGACGGTGATCGAGCACGGTGTCGTGGACCCAGGGCACCGCTACACCGGCGAGTGGCCGCGGGCCGCCGTCGTCACCAACCAGCCGGTTCGACGCGGGCGTACGACCGGAACCGACCTGCTGCCCGCGATCGCCCGCGCGGCGCCTCTTGACGTCTTCGGCATGGGCGCCGACGAGCTGCTGGCCACCGGGGCGCTGCCGGCCGGGTGCTGGGCGTTCGACGACCTGCCGCAGCACGCGATGCACCGTGAGCTGGCCCGTCGACGGGTCTACGTGCACACGCCGCGATGGACGTCGTTGGGGTTGTCGCTGATCGAGGCGATGCACCTCGGTCTGCCGGTGGTCGCGCTGGCCGCCACCGAGGTCGTCCGCGCCGTACCACCGCAGGCGGGCGTCGTCTCGACCCGGGTGGAGGACCTGGCGTCGGCTGTGTGGCGGTTCTGCCACGACGGCGCACTGGCGCAGTCGGTCGGTGCCTGCGCCCGAGAGGCGGCCCTCGAACGCTACGGCCTGCGCCGGTTCCTCTCCGACTGGGACCGCCTGCTGAAGCAGACGGTCGGCTGAGCCGCGCCCAGCTCGGGCGGTGCCTCAGCCGCCTGCAGGTGGCTCGTCGGCCTTGACCGCGTCACGCCCGCCCATCGGCCGCTCCGGGCCGGTGGTGCTGTCCTTGGCCGTCTGCGCTTCGGTCTCGGCGTTGATCTCGGCGCCGAGCAGGATCACCAGCGCAGTGAGCCAGAACCACAGCAGCAGCACGACGACACCGGCGAGCGCTCCGTACGTCTCGCTGTAGCTGCCGAAGTTGTCCACGTAGAACGAGAACCCGATGGACGCGATCACCCAGATGACGGTGGCGACCGCGGCACCCAGCGAGAGCCACTTGAGCTTGGGGTCGTCACGGTGCGGCGCCACCTTGTAGAGCAGCGCCAAGAAGATCGCCATCGCCGCGATAAGCACCAGCCAGCGCACGACCTGTGCCAGCACGGAGACGAGGACGCCGGCTCCGATGGCATTGAGCACGACCGGGAACACCGCGACCAGGCCGACGGCGAGGGCGATGAAGATCAGGAAGCCGATGGTCAGCAAGATGGCCAGCCCTCGCTTGACCACGAAGTTGCGCCCGTCCTTCTCGTCGTAGGCGATGTTGAGCGCCTGCACGAGCCCGGCCATGCCCGCGGAGGCACTCCACAGCGCCAGCGCGATGCTGAGGATCAGCGTGAGGCTCATGCCGCCACCCGAGGTGTTGGTGATCGACGTCAGCTGTGTGGCGATCAGACTCTGGGCCGCCTTGGGAAGGCCACCGGCGATGCTGTCGACTGCTGTTGGACCTGAGCCGGATCAACGACCAGCCCGTAGATCGACACCGCCGCAATCAGCATCGGGAACAGCGAGAGGAACCAGGAGTACGCGATGCCACCGGCGATCAGCGTGAGGTTGTCCTCGCCGACCTCCTTGACGCTGCGCTTGGTGATCTGGAACCAGCCCTTGGCCGGGATCTGGGCCGGACTGTCCGCCTGAGCTCCGGGGGCTGCCTGGGAGTCGGCGCCACGGGACTCATCGGTGGTGCTCGCCATCAGGCGGGTCCACCGACGGTGTCGTCTGTGCCACCGCCGGTCAGTGGCACTGTCGTCGCGGGCTGGCTGGGCGACACCGGCGGCGTCACCGACGTGGGCGACGGCGCAGCCGGAGGCGCCGACGACTCTGCCGACGACTCCATGGACTCCAAAGCCGAGGACGAGGACGAGGGCAGGACGGTGCGGGCGGCGCCGGCCACCTTCGCCTTGACCACGGGCGCCACCTGGCCCACCTTCTGCGTCGCCAGGTTCTGCGCGTCGGTGGTGACCTTCTGCACCCGGGGGTTGCCCGAGACCCGTCGTGCACCAGCGGCGATCTGCTCGAAGCGCTGACGACCGGCACGGGCTCCGAACACGTAGCCGGCGGCAGCGGCAGCGGTGAGGGTGATCTTGCTCATGAGGACTCCAGGATCGAGGGACTAAGCGACGCTCCCTGCGTGCTGAGGAGGCGTACCCCCAGACCCGTTGCCCAAACCACCGCAGGGCCAAGCAGAGCGCCTGCCGGAGGAATGGTTCACCGGCTGCCGGGTACGCCTGCACCATGAGTGAGACGCGTCATGAGTGAGACGACGACCCGGGAGATGTCGTGCCAGCCGCAGGCCGTGCTCGACGTGCTCACCGACGGGTGGAGCTATGCGATCTGGGTGGTGGGAGCGTCCCGGATCCGCGACGTCGACGCGGACTGGCCGGCGGTCGGCTCCCAGATCCACCACTCCGTCGGCGCATGGCCGGTCCTCATCGACGACACCACCACCGTCGAGGAGTACGTGCCTGGCCACAGCCTCCGGCTGAAGGTCCGCGCCTGGCCGACCGGCGAGGGTCGGGTCCTGCTGAAGGTGGTGCCGCATCCGACCGGCTGCGAGGTCCAGATGACCGAGGACGCAGTCGGTGGACCGGCCGTGCTGGTGCCCGCCCCTGCCCGCAACGCGCTGCTGCACTGGCGCAACAGCGAGACGCTGCGACGGCTCGCCTTTCTCACCGAACGGGGCGGGACCGACCGCGCTGAGCGCTGACCCTCGGGCGCCACCCGAGTGCAACCTGAGCGTCAGCCAAGAAGTCCCACGGCCGCGCCACTTCGAATTGCCGGGTGTCCAGGGCCGTGATTGAGTCTTCGGTGTGGTTCGGCAGTGGAGCCACATCGGCCAGACTCGTTTCGGAAGTTGACTCGCCATGTCCACTGCCAGTACCTCCCCCATCACCGTGCTCGGCGAGCCGCGCCCTGCAGCGCCCAGCTGGTTGCCGTCGCCCCGGCGCCACCACGACTTCACCCGCAACCTGCGCGACGAGCGCACCTGCGAGCTCTTCGCCGAGACGATCTCCTGCAGTCCCGAGCGGCGTCGCATCCTCCTCGACGAGATCGTCACGCTGCATATGGGGGTTGCTCGCTCGATCGCGCTGCGATACCGCGAGCGCGGGGTCGCGGTCGAGGACCTGATCCAGGTCGCCCACCTCGGTCTCACCAAGGCAGCGCAGGGCTTCGACCCGCAGCATGGGGGCACGTTCCTCGCGTACGCGGTGCCCACGATCACCGGCGAGGTGCGTCGGTACTTCCGCGACCATGCCTGGCAGGTACGACCGCCGCGCCGGATCCAGGAGCTCCAGGCCGAGATCAGCCGGGTCCGGGCTGACGCCGGACGTGCCGGGAACGCCAGCCCCACGATCGTGGAGCTGGTCGGCATGCTCGACGCCGACGCCGAGACGGTCATCGAGGCGCTCGGTGCCGACGGCTGCTTCCAGCCGGCCGCGCTGGACATGCCCAACGACGACGGCCACACGCTCGCCGACGTCCTGGGAGGGGAGGACCCGGCCTGCCGCGATCTGGACAACCACCTGATGCTGATGCCGGCCGTGCGCCGGTTGTGCGAGCGGGACCGGCACGTGCTCGGCCTGCGGTTCTTCCAGGACTGGACCCAGGCGCAGATCGCCCAAGACATCGGCGTCACGCAGATGCAAGTCAGCCGCATCCTCAGCCGAATCCTCACCACGCTCCGGCTGGAGCTGGACGAGGCCGCGTCGTCGTCGGTACCTACACCCTGCTCAGCACCGACTCGTCGGGAAGCGAACGCCGCCTGACGACCTCCTCGGCGATCACCCGCAGTTTGACGTTGTTGTCCTGCGACAGCCGCTGCAGCACTGCGAACGCCCGGTCGGCTTCGATCCCGTAGCACACCATCAGCACCCCCTGCGCCTGCCCCGTCAACGTGCGTGCGTCCATGGCGACCACCAGGTGGTCGTGGGTCCGCGCAGCCGCAAGAGCCACGGCGGAGTGCCGAGCGAACAGGTGGGCGAACGCCACCTCGTCGTCGTCGAAGGTGCGAGGAGAGGACCAGTAGAGGTTCAGCGCCCCGAGGCGCCCACGGTCGGTGTACATCTCCACGGCGAGGATGCTGCCGATGCCCAGCTCCATGGCCCGCGGTCCCCACCGGGGCCAGCGGGCGTCGTTCGCGAGGTCGTTGACCGTCAGCAGGTGCTGGTCCCAGGCGGCCTCGAGGCAGGGGCCTTCGCCCAGCTCCTGCTGCCAGGCGTCGGCCTGTGCGACCGTCTCGTCACTGGCACCCACGGTCTTCCACTGCCGGCCGGCGTGCAGCAGCGTCACGCAGGCGGCGTCGGCGGCCAGATGTTTGCGCGCCTGATCGATGACCTCGTCTACGGTGTCGGGCAAGGTGCGCCTGAGCGCGAACTGCTCGGCCAGCTCGGCGTACGCGGCCGGATCCACCAGATGCACGTCCATCCCAACGTCTGCCGAGTCCACGGCAGGCCCAGGGCGGCGCGCCGACTGGCGCAATCGTTGCACGCGGGCGCGCGCATGGCAGCCGAGTTTGGTGGGTACCGGCTCGACCACCCCCGATTTCAGGAGGACGCATGAAGGCCGTCACGTGGCAGGGCAAGCGTGAGATTCGCGTCGACGAGGTGCCGGACCCGACGATCCAGCAGCCCAGCGACGCGATCATCCGGCTCACCAGCACCGGCCTGTGCGGTTCTGACCTCCACCTGTACGAGACGCTCGGTCCGTTCCTGACAAAGGGCGACATCCTCGGCCACGAACCGATGGGCATCGTCGAGGAGGTGGGCGGCAGCGTCACCAACCTGGCTCCCGGCGACCGTGTCGTGGTGCCGTTCCAGATCTCTTGCGGCTCGTGCTGGATGTGCCGCCAGCAGCTCTACACCCAATGCGAGGTCACCCAGGTGCGCGAGCACGGCATGGGTGCCGCCCTGTTCGGGTTCACCGAGCTGTACGGGCAGGTCCCGGGTGCCCAGGCGGAGCTCCTGCGAGTGCCGCATGCCGACTTCGGCCCGATCAAGGTTCCGCATGGCAGGACCGACGACCGTTTCGTCTATCTCTCCGACGTGCTGCCCACCGCGTGGCAGGCAGTCGAGTACGCGGCAGTGCCCGCCGGCGGCACCCTCGTCGTGCTCGGGCTCGGCCCGATCGGCGACATGGCCTGCCGCATCGCCACGCACCGCGGCATCAAGGTGGTCGGCGTCGACCTGGTCGCCGAGCGCCTCGAGCGCACGCGACAGCGCGGCGTGCCCGTGCTCGACGCCAACCAGCACCAGATCGGGGACGCCGTACGGGAGCTCACCGACGGTCGCGGCGCCGACGCAGTGATCGACGCCGTGGGCATGGAGGCGCACGGTTCGCCGGTCGCCAAGGTCGCCCACACCGCGGTCGGCCTGCTGCCCAAGGCACTGGCCAAGCCGTTCATGTCCAAGGCAGGCGTGGACCGACTGGGCGCGCTGTACACCGCGATCGACGCCGTCCGCCGCGGCGGGACCATCTCGGTGGTCGGCGTCTACGGCGGACAGGCCGACCCGATGCCGATGCTGACGCTGTTCGACAAACAGGTCCAGGTGCGGATGGGCCAGGCCAACGTTCGCCGCTGGTCCGACGACATCCTGCCGCTGCTGACCGGCGACGACGACCCGCTCGGCGTCGACGACTTCGCGACCCACCGGGTGCCGCTCAGCGAGGCGCCGGACGCGTACCAGATGTTCCAGAAGAAGAAGGACGGCGCGATCAAGGTGCTCTTCCAGCCCTGATCGACCGGAGCCGGCGCACGAGAACACCAGCTGCGCCATGAGGTGAGCGCCGCGGAGACGGTCGAGGTCCACCACGCCCTCGGTGTCACGAGAAGAGCACGACACGGGGCGGGCCTGCCCGGTCGGGCGCTCCGGCTTTCCCGCAGACGTGGGCGCCGCCATCGCGTTCCTGGCCAGCGACGAGGCGTCCTACGTGACCGGTGCGGTCCTCGTGATCGACGGCGGCAACGCCGTGACCGAGGACAAGCGGTCGCCCGGCCAGTGACACCCGGCCGGTGGACCGGGCCCGACGTACGCTTCGCGCCATGACCTCAGCGACGCCGCTGCGCCGATGGGCCTTCGTCGCCCTCGTCGCCACGGTGCTGGGGGGGGCGCCGTACCTGTGGCGGGCGCTGCCGGTCGACGACCCGGACACCGACGCGGCCTCGCTGCTCGTGCTCGCCCAAGGGTCGGCAGACGTCGGCTTCTCCGGTTACGTCGAGTCGCAGGGCGACCTCCAGCTGCCAGTCACCGACCAGTTCACCGACCTCGCCGACCTGCTCGTCGACCGCACGCGGATGCGGGTGTGGTGGCGCTCATCGGTCGACTGGCGCGTCAACGCCCTCGAAGCCACCGGTGAGACCGACCTCGTGCACGACGGAGCCCGCACACTGGTGTGGGAGTACGAACGTTCGCAAGCCAGTGTCAGCGCCGAGCCGCGGGTGCGCCTGCCGCGGGCCTCGGACCTGTTGCCCAACGAGCTGGGTCGCCAGCTGCTCACCGGGGCGACGACCGCCGAGGTGAGCCGGCTGCCGGCACGGCGGGTCGCGGGGGTCGAGGCCCCCGGTCTGCGCGTGGTCCCCTCGCTGCCGCAGTCCTCGATCGACCACGCCGACATCTGGGTCGACCCCGCCAGTGGGCTGCCGGTGCAGGTGGCGTTGTACGGCGACGGCGACGGTGCGGACCCGTCGCTCAGCACCCGGTTCCTGGACCTCGACGTGACCATGCCGCCACCCGAACGCACCGGCTTCACACCGCCGCCCGGCGCCGACCTCACGTACGACGACGTGATCGACATCGCCGACGGCGCCGACCGCTACGCCCCGACCCGTACCCCGCGCCGGCTGGCGGGGCTCGACCGCCGCGAGGGCAGCGGGCGGGCCGTCGGCAGCTACGGCGTCGGCGCCACGGTGCTGTTCGCGCTCCCTCTGGAGGCCCGCGTCTCCGAACCGCTGCGCGAGCAGCTGGCGACCACGCCGGACGTACGGGTCGACGCCGCCGGCTCCGCCCTCACCGTGGGTCCCCTCAACCTGCTGCTCACCCCCGAGCACGCCGACCGGCCGAGCTGGCTGATCGCCGGCACGGTCGTGCCGCCGGCCCTACGCCGGGCGGCCCACCGGGTGGACGCGCCGGTGGTCTTCGTGGCCAGGAGCGGGCCCCGTCAATGACCGGATCTGTGGCTTCGTCGCTGACCGAGGCGGCACCGGCGCCCGCCGCCGCGATTGAGGCGGTCATCCGTACCCGTGGCCTGACGAAGCGGTTCGGCTCGCTCACCGCCGTCGACGGCATCGACCTCGAGGTGCGTCGTGGTGACGTGTACGGGTTCCTGGGCGCCAACGGCTCCGGCAAGACCACCACCGTACGGATGCTCCTCGGGCTGGTCCTTGCCACCTCCGGCGAGGTGGAGGTGCTGGGCCGGCCGGTGCCTCGCGCGGCCGGCGAGGTGCTGCCGCGGGTCGGTGCGCTGATCGAGGGCCCCGCCGCGTACGGGCACCTCAGCGGGCGCGAAAACCTCGACCTCCTCGACGCGAGCGGGCCTCGCAGCGCAGGAGGTTCCCGCAGTCGTCGACGCCGGGTCGCCGACGTGCTGGAGCAGGTCGGGCTCGGGCAGGTCGGGCGCCGGCCGGTCCGGCAGTACTCCCTCGGGATGCGCCAGCGCCTCGGGCTTGCCGGCGCGCTGCTGCGCGAGCCGGAGCTGCTGGTGCTGGACGAACCGACCAACGGCCTGGACCCGCAAGGCATCCGCGAGATCCGCGACCTGCTGCTCGCCCTGAACGCCCGCGGCACGACCGTGTTCGTCTCCAGCCACCTGCTGGCCGAGGTCGAGCAGATCGCCACCCGGATCGGGGTGCTGGACCAGGGCCGGCTGGCGCTGCAGGACGACCTCGCGGCGCTGCGGGCGCCGACCGGACGTACCGTCCTGCGCTCCCCAGACGCCGACCGAGCGGTCGCCCTGCTCGATGGCCGGGTGGCCCACCGCTCCGGCGACCGGCTGCTGGTGAGCGACGACGACACCGCCCGACTCAACGCCGAGCTGGTCGGTGCCGGCGTACGGGTGAGTGAGCTGGCGCCCGAACGGCGGACGCTAGAACGGGTGGTGCTGGAGGCCACCGACCCGGGCCCGGTCCTGCGGTGATCCGGGTCGAGCTGCGCAAGCTGCTGCGCCGTCCCCGGACCTGGGCCACGATCCTGCTGCTGGACGCGCTACCGACTCTGGTGGCGGTGCTGTTGGCCCTCACCGGCTTCGGCCCGCGGCCCGGGTCGGGCCCCGCCTTCTTGTCCGCGGTGCTGGCCGACGGCACGCTGTTCCCCCTCGCCGCCCTCGCGATCGTGCTGCCACTGTTCTTGCCCATCGCGGTGGCGGTCATGGCCGGGGACGCCGTGGCCGGGGAGGCGCAGGGCGGCACGCTGCGCTACCTGCTCGCCCGACCCGTGAGCCGCACCCGGCTGCTGGTCGCCAAGCTGGTGTCGGTCATGGCGTTCGTCCTGCTGGCGGTGCTCGTCGTCGCCGGCACCGCCTACCTGACCGGGAACCTGCTGCTCGGCGACCAGCCCGGCGCCGCGGTGGCCAGCGTCTCGGGCAGCTCGCTCACCCCTGAGCAGGTGCTGCAGCGCACCGTGCTGGCCATCGGGTACGTCGTGGTGTCGATGCTGGGGGTGGCGGCGGTTGCGCTGTTCTTGTCCACGCTCACCGACTCACCACTGTCGGCGGCGCTAGGGGCGATGGCGTTTCTCATCGCCTCCACGCTGCTGCTCACCCTGGATGCGGCCCAGGCGCTGGAGCCGTACCTGCCCACGCGGTACTGGCTGGCCTTCGTCGACCTCTTCCGCGACCCGATCCTGTGGCGCAACGTCGTCCGGGGCCTGCTGCAGCAGGGGGCCTACGTGGCAGTCTTCCTCGGCGCCGCCTGGGCCAACTTCGCGACCAAGGACGTCACGAGCTAGGAGCCCGGCACCGCCCGGCACACCGTGGGCACGGCCGGGGCGTCGGCGCCGAGGGCGGCCAGCACGATTGCCTGCACCTGCGGGTCGCTGGGCAGCTCGCCGTGCTCGACCCGTGAACGCGGGCACACGGACTGGACGGGCAGGTCGAGCGCACCGTCGAGTCGCGCCGACGCCGGAGGGGTCACGACCCGGTCGGCAGTGGTCCACACCGAGACGAACACCGGTCCGGGCGGGGTCTCGTCGCCGGCGTTGAGCGACCGCAGCAGGTCACTGTCGGGCGCGAGCTGCTGGCAGCCCAGCGGGCAGCTGTCGGGGGTGACGTCCGCGGCGATCGCGGCGACCGACGTCCCGTGGTTCGGTGAGCCCAGCGTCACCACGCGACGGGCCAGCGCGTCGCCGTCGTGGTCGCGAACCCACAACCGGGTCACCACACCACCCGCGGAGTAGCCGACGACGTCGACGCTCTCGGCACCGGTCCGCAGGGTCGCCGCGCGGGCCGCTGCGTCGAGCACGTGGGTCTGGTCGCGCAGGTCTCCGGTGCCATCGCCAGCGAGCGCCACCACGGTGACGTCGCGCCCCTGGGCGCGCAGCGTCGCGGCGAGCACCTTCAACGCCGTCGTGGACCCGCCGTACCCCGGTACCAGCAACACCGGGCCCGGGCGGTCCTGGGCGACGGGTGTGACGGCGGGCTCCCGGCCGCGCACCACGAGTACGCCGACGAGGACGACCGACAGCAAGGCCGCCGCGAGCACCACCAGGGCTAGGCGGCGGCGCGCCGGCGCCAGGGAGGAGAGCATCGCTCCATCTTCCCTGCCCGCCATCTTCCCTGCCCCCTATCGTCCCGCCCGCTCACGGCGCGACAAGCCACCCGGTCGGGGCTCTCCCGCGGACGCTCCGCCCGAGTTGTCCCGGTGATTTGTGACTCCCTGTGAGGGTAATGTCACGAAAAGTTGCGGAAAGTGCTGCGCAACGGCCAGGCGCCCCTCAGGATGGTGGGATGCCTGCTCTCCTCCCCGCTCACCGGCGCTGGGGTACGTCGGGGCTCGAGACCGGGGCGCACGCGGCACTGCTGGTAGGCCTGCTGGCGGTGCTGTTCGTGCCCGCTCAGGCAATGCTGCTCGTCGTGCTGACGTTTCCGGTGCTCGCCCTGGCCGCCAGCCGGCTGTCGCCGCGTCTGGTCGTCCTCGAGCTGGTGACACTCGCGGTGTGCACGACAGCAGTGACGATGCTGGGCCGAGGCGTCTTCTCCGCTCTCGACGACTGGGCGGCACCGGTCTACCTCGCAGCCTGCGGGCTCACGGCGCTCCCGCTCGCACTCCAGACAGATCAGCGCCGGCGAGCCCTCGTACGCGCCGAAGCCAGTGAACGGTTGTGGCGGCAGGGCTTCGACGACTCCTTGCTGGGCATGCTGCTCGTGTGCTTGGCCGGAGATCGCCTTGTCGTCGAGCGAGCCAATCCAGGCGCCCGACAGTTGCTGCGCGGTGACGAGACGGGGGAGACCGGGCTGGAGCTCTCCGAGGTGCTCGTCCCCGACGATGCGGAACGGCTGGTCTGGGCTTGTCAGGCGATGGCTTCTGGCGACTCCGGCGGCTGGCAGGCCGAGCTGCAGATCGCCGAGCGTGGCTCCCCCTCGGGCTGGGCCGACGTGGTGGTGTCGTCGGCCGCCGACGACGCAGCTGGCGGTGGAGCCCGCTTCACCGTGCAGATGGTCGACACCACCGGGCGGCATCGGGTCGAGGAGCGACGGACCGAGCTGGCGCTGCACGACGGCCTGACCGGCCTACCCAACCGCACACTGCTCGCCGACCGGCTGCGGCAGCTGCTGAGGGTGACCGCCCGCGACGGCGGCCTGGTGGGATTGTTGTTGGTCGACCTCGACGAGTTCAAGCTCGTCAACGACGCGTACGGGCACACCGTGGGCGACGCCATGCTGGTGGAGATCGCCAAACGACTGGTCCGCACGGTGCGGCCCGGCGACACCGTCGCTCGGTTCGGCGGCGACGAGTTCGTGGTCCTGTGCCCGGCGCTGGACGACGTCGAGGCCGCCGGTGCGCTGGCTCAGCGGCTCTCCAAGGCGATGGAGGCACCGATCGAGTTCGAGCAACGGTCGTACACCGCGAGCGCCAGCGTCGGCATCGCCGTCGGTGACGGTCGTTCCTCCGCTGACGCACTGCTGCACGACGCCGACGCGGCGATGTACGCCTCCAAGACCACCGGTCGCCGGCAGGCGATCGTCATCGCCGACGAGCATCGCTGGCGTGCCGCGCGCACCGCGCAGCTCGAGGAGGATCTGCACCAGGCGATGCGCAACGGCGAGCTGCTGCTGCACGTCCAACCCATCGTCGACCTCGAGACCGGGTTGATCGTGGCCGGCGAGATGCTGGTGCGCTGGCAGCACCCGGAGCGCGGCCTGCTACTGCCCGCGGAGTGGCTCGACGTCGCCGAGCAGTCGCCGCTGATCCATGAGCTCGGCCAGTGGGTGCTGCGGGAGGCCTGCCGCCTGGGTACGCAGTGGGCCGAGACCGTGGGCGACGCGGCACCGGCCGTGCACGTCAACATCTCGGCTCGCCAGTTCGAGCGCGGCGACCTGAGCCAGCGCATCGGCGGACTGCTCGACGAGTTCGGCCTGCCGGGTCACAAGCTGGTGCTGGAGCTGACTGAGACCCACCTCGATCGCGTCGACCACTCACTGGCCGGCGACATCGAAGCTCTGACCCGTCGCGGGGTGGTCCTGGCAGCCGATGACTTCGGCACCGGCTACAGCCCGCTCACCCGGGTGACCGACCTGCCGGTGGAGATGCTCAAGATCGACCGGCAGTTCATCATGGGCCTCGGGCACGACTCCCGCGCCAGTGCCGTGGTGCATGCCGTGGTCGGGATCGGACGGGCCCTGGGGTTGCAACTGGTTGCCGTCGGCGTCGAGACCCCCGCCCAGGCGGAGTCGCTGAAGGCGCTCGGGTGCTCGTCGGGGCAGGGATATCTCTGGAGCCCGCCGCGACCGGCTGAGTCGTTTCTCACCCAGCTACGTGCCCAGCACCGGGGACCGGCCCGCTCGGGAATGCAACTCGTGTCCGGCCAGGCCCGCCCGGAGAGCTGAAGCAGGCAGTACGACGTCGTCAGCCCGGGCCAACGCCCTCCGGCCCGGCGGGGCGCTGGTCGGCCAGGAACCGGATAGCTGCGGCATATCCCTGCTGTCCCAGACCGGCGACGACGCCGGTCGCCACCGCCGACAGGTAACTGTGCCGACGGAACTCCTCGCGGGCGTAGACGTTGCTGAGGTGCACCTCCACCCAGGGTGCGACAAGTTGCGCGGCCGCATCGCGCACGGCGACCGACGTGTGGGTCCAGGCACCGGCATTGAGCACCACGGGCACCTCGGTGTCGGCAGCGGCGTGCAACCAACCGATCAGCTCATGCTCGGCGTCGGTCTGGCGCACGTGCACGCGCACGCCCGACTCGACACCGGCTCGCTCGCAGGCAGCGACCAGGTCCGCGTAAGTGCCCGCCCCGTAGACGTCCCGCTCCCGCTTGCCGAGGCGGGCCAGGTTCGGCCCGTTGAGCACCCACACGTCCACCACGCGACCCTAACGCCCAGCACGTACGACGCTGGGCGCTGACCCCGATCGGCCGGCAGTGCGGCGTGGTCGCCGTCGGTGCCCTGGTCCGCGGGCGAGCGCTGAGCAAGCCCCCAGGGGCGTTTGGTTGCCGGTCCAGCCGGCCGTATGCTGTGGCGGTCCCTGACGGCACCTTCCGAGCCAGCGGTCGGCGCTCTCGCCCTCATCGTCTAGAGGCCTAGGACGTCGCCCTTTCAAGGCGGTAGCACGGGTTCGAATCCCGTTGGGGGCACGGCATCGGCGCGAACGCCTGCGCTAAGATGCCCGACGGTCCGGTCAGCCGGTCCAGCACCACTCTCCAGGCCCCGTAGCGCAGCTGGTTAGCGCGCCGCCCTGTCACGGCGGAGGCCGCGGGTTCGAGTCCCGTCGGGGTCGCCAGCGACGCCCCGGTCATCTGACCGGGGCGTGACTCGTGCGGTAATCTGCGCGTGCACTGCGGAGGGCAGGTAGCTCAGTTGGTACGAGCGTCCGCCTGAAAAGCGGAAGGTCGGCGGTTCGACCCCGCCCCTGCCCACCCTTCTGATCAGCCTCGATGCCCCCGCCGGTCCTCCGGCGGGGGCATTGACCGCAACGGCTGACCGCAACCTCGTCACGCTAGCCTGTCACCAAGCTTGCGCATGGCCGTCCGCTTCTCTTCCAGCGACGCATGGGCGTAGATGGTCATCGTCACGTCGATCGAGCTGTGGCCGACGATCTCGCGGACGACGTGTGGTGGGACGCCGGCGTCCAGCAGCAGGCTGACGCAGGTGTGCCTGAGGTCGTGAAAGCGGACTGGCGGCTCACCCGTTGCGCCGCGGATCCTCTCCCAGGACCGGCGGAGGTTATCGGGTTCGATCGGCGTCCCGACCGTGGTCGTGAAGACCAACTGCGCGTCGTGCCACTTTGACCCTGCCGCAAGTTTTTCGCAGCCTTGACGGACGCGATGCTCTCGCAGGGCGTCAACACAAGGGGCCGGCAGCGGCACAGTACGCATCGAGTGCCGCGTCTTCGGAGGAAGGAAGCGCAGCTTCCCATCAACGCGTTGAAGGCTCTGTGTGACTTGGAGCCGCTGCTGCTCAAGATCAACGTCGACCCAACGCAGTCCGAGCAGCTCCCCACGGCGAAGGCCTAGGTACACGGCTAGAACGAACAGACAACGTAGCCGTTCGCCGTGTGCGGCTGCGAGAAGTGTCCGGGCCTGGCCAGTCGTCAAGCCGCGGCCCACCTCGTACGTGGGGGTCTTGACCTGGACGAGCCGGGCAACGTTGCGCACCACCAACTCCTCCCGGACCGCATTCTCCAGTGCGTTGCGCAAGACGGCGTGCACGAACTGCACCATGCGGGCGCCGAACCCGGCGTCGGTCAGTTGCTGCACAAGTCGGCGGACGTCGGTGACTGACAGCAGCTTGAGTCGCTTCCGACCGAGCGTCGGCACTATGTGACGGCGCACGGCCAGTTCATAGCCCTGGTAGGTCTTCGGAGCTCGATTCGGCCTCACGATGTTGTCCAGCCAATGCTGAAGGTATGCGTCGACGGTCCAATTCTCGACCGAGACAGTCGCACCGCGGTCCAGATCACGCACCACCGCCGTTAGCTTCTCGCGGACCGCTGCCTGCGTCTTCGCGTAGACGTAGACGCGCTTGCGGGTGCCTTGGTTCGTTGAGGCGTAGATGGCACCGCACCAACGACCGTCCGGCTTACGCCAGATGGTTCCCTCACCATTCGCACGCTTGGTCACGCGACGTCATCGGCCGACAGCCGGTCGACGAGCTCGCGACAGGCGGCTGTCGGGATGCGCCGATACTTCTTGCCGATCTTCACGGAGCGAAGTAGACGCATCCGCATCAGCTCGTAGACAGTTGAGCGGGTGATCCCCAGCACCTCGGCGGCCTCCTCGGGAGTGAGCAGCAACCGCTCCAAGCCATTGTCCTGCGGACGGGCATGTGAACCTCCGGCATCGACAGACTGGCTCGTGCTCACGACGCCACACCGGCCGGGTCGAGCATGCTCATCAGACCGCGCCAGTCGACGAGCACTTCGCCACCGAGAACGACGCTCGGCAGCTCGCCGCACTCGATGGCGGCCTCGACAGCCAAAACGTCCAGTCTCAGAATCCGCGCCGCCTCGGCAACAGGCATCGTCTGCTCATCCATGTTGTTCTCCCGTTCGTGCTGCTACGTCTGTACCGGGCGGTCCGGTGCCCTGGTACACGGTCCTCTGAAGGACAGCGCATGCGCGAGGGGGTACTGAAGGTCTGTGGACAAGTCCTGCGATAGTCCCCGACTAGTCCCCTGGCCGGACGGTCGTCGCACGGACATGGCGATGAGAGCGGGTGGTTCAGGGTCGGCTGGAGCTGGACGTAGGACCCACCGCTGTCCCCGACAGCGAGGTCCACGTGTAACGAGGCGTCCGCGGTCAGCAGGGGCGCGTCAGTGCGCCCGGTTTGACGCAGACACCGTGCTCAAGTTTGGCGCACCTGCCCACCATCAGGAGCGCTCGTTAACCACTCCAAGGGAACCAAGTCAGCGCTAGTCCGCGGGGATGTGATCCAGAACCACCGGAAGCACGCCCCGGCTTCCACCACGGGTCAGCCGTAGCGCCGCCTTGCGCTCAATCAGTTGGTGCGTGACCCAGCGAGTATCGACACAGCGGCTGAGGAGTTGTGCACGCAATAACCAATCAAACAACTCGCTATCCGGCACAGCTCGACTTCCGTACAGGTGGTACGAGCTGCCTGAATTGACCAGAACGCCGCCCCCAAGTCGTCGAGCAACACTCCTGGCGACGTCATCGTTCTCTGGGGAGGCTGCGAGCTTGAAGTCGAGAAGCGGAAGGTGGCGCTGTCCCTCGGCGGTGCTGACTTCGCTTGTTACCACCAACATCTGCGTTGCTGGAGTCTCTGCTCCCAATGTGTCGAGCAGGTTCACCGTGAAGTCATGACTTTCTACCACGAACCGTGCGGCGGCTTCGGAGAAGCGTTGATGAAAGTCGACGACAGCTAGCGCATCTCCAAGGTCGCCGTGGCGCTGTGCTGTTTCGAGAAACGCCTCGGTAAACGAGTCTCCGGATTGTCGCACAGCCCTCGCTTCCTCGGCGTATGCACGGAGGGCGGGGATAGCACCGGGTCGATCCTCAACTGACGGCGGGACCTGCAGTCTGAGCAACTCTACTGTCAGTACGTCGGGGGTCCCGGCGACCAAAGCAACCAGCGCCTCGCCCGCGCTAGTCTGTCGCACCATCTGAGGCTCCGCTCCTGCTGAGCGGGCGCAACGTGTGAGCATCACTCTCAACCTTCCGGACATTCTGGTACACGAAACCCGGGTATCGGTGCTTGGCGTTCCCTCTGAGGCCGACTCTGACACCCAAGTCCGACAGTTTCGCTACGCCCTTCGCTGGGGCCGGGTCGGTTACGTTCGAAACGACGGCACACATCGCACGATCTCGGCCTTCCCGCTTGAGGATCAGCAAGCGACTAAGCCCGTTAACAACGGTGCACCTTCCGTCAGGCCGTTCTTCGAGCACGATTGGCAGCGCGAGACTTTGAAATCGGTCACCGTAACGAACAAAGTACGGCGCGAATTCATCGAAGCCATACCCGCGTAGTGTCCTGATCATGGCCCGCTGCTGGGTCTGCTTGTAGACATGCGCGTATCTCGCCCAAGCGTCGATCTTGTCGAGCTCCACACCTTTGACGTCAATTGTCTGACCAAAGGAATACTGCTTCACCGTTTGTAGCGACCTAACAACTTCCTCGGGAGATGCTGGAGCGAGGACGATGTTGTAATTGTTGCTTCCCTCGCCCGCACGAGGCCGAAGTTCGCGGGCGACCAAGTTGATCGCGTCTTCATCTCCGTCGGCACTCGTCAGGAGTCGCGCGTGGATCTCGAGGTCTGGCTTGGATGGAAGAACCGCAACGGCACCGTACTCTCCAGGGTCACAAATAAAAGCCTGTATTGGCGGCATTTCTCCCGGCGGAAGGTACGCGACAAGGCACCCAAGGGCAGTCAACGTGTCGCGTTGTTGGATAACTGCTGGGGACGTCGACCTGTCTTCAGGCAGGATCACGGTCACGGGCACGGAACGAAGGCGAGCCAGAAGTAGGGATGTATATAGTTCGAACACCCACTGCGTGTCTCGCGCAGCGATGAGTACATGCGATTGGGCGCCAAGAATGTGGTCTGCGACGGTCGCGAGCGTTTGGGCCAAATGGGTGGAAACCTGTGATGGTCGAACAGGCGTCGCGGAGACCACTCCTGAGTCGAAGAACTCATCGACTGCGCTTCGACCGGCCTCTACTAGCCGTGAAATGACGTCGGGGGTCATGCGATTGAAGTCCGTCGCCCTCACATCGCCGCAGCGGATGGTGATCACATCAATATCGCGGTTCAATTCAGATTGGATTGCTTGCCCGCCGTGCGTTACGGTCCCCGCGAGGGCCATCGCCGTTGCCATGACGTCTTGAGGCCGGTCCACTTGCTCGGTGTCAAGCAACGTGAAAGCTAGCACCCGTCGGCGGTCAGATTCATCATTCTCGACGATGTGAAGCGGCAGGTTACTTACCACGCCGCCATCTACAAATGGCCCGTGAGGCTGAAAGAAGAACGGAATCGTGCAACTTGATCTGACAGCTTCGGAGACTGAGAACTGGGGAGTCCGCGAAGTACTCCAAACGACAGGCTCCTGCAGTTCCAGATTGGCGGCGATGACCGCGGCAGGCTTTGCCAGATCACTAAACATGATCTTCTTGTTCGTTGCATCCGGGAGCAGCGTGCGTAGTCGGTCTTCAACCCATGACTCGATGAGTTTCCCATCGTGGATCCCGTTGAACCGGACGAGATTCCATATCTGGGAGGCCCGATTCTCGCCGTTCAACGACATGCGTCGCCCCTTAGGCCTGGAGAGAAGACTCGCGAAGTCCAGCTCTTTGAGAGTCTGCTCCAACCAGTCCGGCTCCGCGCCGGCCGCGATCAGGACTGCTGCGATGGCGCCTGCCGAGGCACCCGCAACCTCGTCGAAGTTCACTCCGTGGGCAAGCGCCGCCGAGTACGCTCCAGCGTAGGCCGCGGCCCGGCACCCGCCTCCTTGGAAGATTCCAATGCAATCCTCAAACTCGGGCGGAAGAACCACAGTTCGTCGCACGACTGAACCCCTCGTCTGTCCGTGGCGAGCCTAGGGCGCGAGGCTCCGAACTTCGAGGAGGGGCGCTTCGCGGCGGGTCGGCGGCTGATGTTGGCTCTTCAAGGGTGCGTCCTTCAGCGACTCGGCCCCGCGCCTGCCGCGGCACCGCGAACCTGCAACCAAGCCCAGGACGCGACGCCACCCCGCGCTCGGTAACTTTCATGGCTGGCGACGGATGCTCGCCGAACCCATACTCTCACCGTCCTGCTAGACCTTGGAGCACCTGCCGTGCTCGACGACGCTATGCCGATCTTCGACCGCTGCCCGAAGTGTGGGCGTGAGGGCCGCACACTGATCGTCGGGAACCTCGCAGGATCACCGGAACCGACAACCGCGCTCTGCCGCTGCGCGGCCTCGACCTAGAACTCGCCACCCACGTCGGTGCCGCAACGATCGCGGCGGGTGGACTGGACGCTGCGATGTACGCGCTGCGCGGCATTACGGGAACCGTCACCCTCGATGCAGTCACCAAGACCTGGGGACGCTCCGGAATCAAACTGACCCGCGAACTGCGCAAGCTCATCACGGACCCTGACCTCGATGCAGGTCGGCGCCACGAGCTGAGCGACATCTGCGACAGGTATGACGCGCTCTGCCCGGTTCGAAACGACCTCATCCACTGGTTCCGCCCGGGACGCGACACCGAACGCCTGGAGGTCGTCCGCTCCGTAAAGGACACGAGGGCCAACCCAATCACCACCACCAGCCAGATGTTCGAACGACAACGGCTGGGCCTCGCAGAACTGGTCGACTTGTACTACGACCTCGACGACCTGACCCACGACGCCCGCAATCTGTGCCTCCGTGGCATCGGCATCATAGACTGACGCCGAAAACGTCCTCCGCCGGGCTCACCGCTGGTGGCGCCGCCAGCCGGGATGTGGGCATCCGCGTCTTACCGGCTCCCCTTTGTTGTCAACCGGTGGCCTGTGGGGTCCTCGGGCGGGAGGTCTTCCGGCCGGGCTGGGGCGGTTGTAGCGTCGGGTTCGCGGGTCCGGGTAGTGGCTGATCCGAAGTGATGCTCCTATGGATCGTCAAGCGGCTGTGAGCCATTCGCGGTAGGTGTTTGCGAGGTCGTCGTTGCGTCGGATTCCTCGTTCGAGTTCGCTGATGGTGGTGGGCCAGAC
>JAABUN010000802.1_pt1 | contig 77683 bp, 74 predicted proteins | sample 5559311 | NCBI WGS metagenome assembly JAABUN01 (sample SAMN10711877, study PRJNA513370) | rock metagenome | isolation source: Antarctica rocks | place: Antarctica: Victoria Land, Siegfried Peak sud | reverse complement strand
TCAGCCTCCTGCGGCTCACCGGATGGGACAACATCGCCGCAGGCCTACGACATCACGCCAGAACGCCCGACAGCCCCGTCAAACTGCTCCTGACCTGCTGAAACACGACCTTGCCGAGGCCCTGATGGACCACTGTCCCGTCCTATTGTCCCTGACTCTTATTGCTCAACGTCGATCGGCTTCCGGCCACAACGCTTGTTCCATCCGGCTGGCGGCATCGCGTCTCATCGGGTCGATGACGTGTTGGTACCTAGTCAGGAGCGATGCTTGCGACCAGCCGAGCAGGCCCATCACGACGCGTCCGTCGACGCCTTGAGCGAGCAGCATCGTCGCCGTGGTGTGACGGGCATAGTGCAGGCGCAGTAGCGGTACACCAGCGTCCCGGGTGAGCTGCTTCCAGGCCTTGGCGTCGACGGATGGGTGCTGGGGTTGGCCGTCGGGGCGTGGGAAGACAAGGTCGTGTTCGTGCCACGCGGGGCCGACCGCGAGCCGGTGTTCGGCCTGGTGGCGACGGTGCTCGCGCAACTGGTCGAACAGCTGCACTGGCAGGGCCATCGTGCGTCGGCCGGCACGGGATTTGACGTCCTCGAAGGTCCAGCCACCCCCAGTGCGTCTCGGACATCTCGCCGGTGTGTGATCGGGTTCCGCGTCTGCGCACCCGTGGTGCCAACTAAGCCGTTGCATCTGACGTCGCACGTGGAGCCTGTGCTCGGCCAAGTCGACGTCGCGCCACTGCAGGCCCAGGACCTCGCCCTGACGGAGCCCCAGCGCGAGGGCGACCGACCACCTGGCGGTGTTGGGTGACTTGGCGGCTGCGGTGAGCAACCGGCGGCACTCTTCGAGGCTGTAGGGCTCGAGCTCCTGCTCTTGGACACGTGGGACGACCGCGTGTGCGCACGGATTGGCGACGATGAGACCTCGCTTCAGGGCTGTGTTGAAGGCGGACCTCAGGACACGATGCAGGGACACCGCACTCTGGGGCGCACGCTGGGCGACGCGATGCAGCAGGTCGTCGACATCACGAACCGTGACCCGAGTCAGCGCGGTGCGACGCAGCGGCCCGCAGTGCACGCGGGTAAGACTGGTGTACGTGTCGTGCGTCTTGGGCTTGCGGGTGCGCTGGATGATGACAAGCCACTCGTCCAGCCACTGCCCGACGGTCAGGTGTGCGCCGGCGGTGGGCCTGCCAGCCGTGAGTGCTCGCTCGGCTTCGAGCCGCCTCACCTTTGTGGTGACCTCGTTGCGGGTCTTGGCGCGCACGTGTCGGCGGACCGGTGTGCCATCGTCGCTGCGGCCCATCGAGACGTATCCGTGCCACCTGCCGTGAGCGTCCCGGTAGATCGAGGAGCGGCCGTCGGCTGCCCGGCTGCGGCTCACGCCCTGCCCCCCGAGGTAAGAAAGGAAGTGGTCACGCCGGGTGCCTGGTAGTTGTCAGGCGTACATCGGTCTCGCTGACCTCGGATGCCTGCCGGAAGGCAGCCAGGTGCTCGGCGGTGATGAGGGTGCGCGCCCCGACCTTGAGGTGTCCCAGCCGCCGCTCCTTGATCAGCTTGTGCAGCATCGACACGCTCACGCCGAGCTCGGCAGCGGCATCGCGGATCGAGAACACCGAGCGCGCAGGCACGACGGAGCCGATGCTCTGGACTGCGTCCGCCAACGCGTGTGCGTCCTGGACGAGGTCGTGCCGCAGCTGGTCCAGTTCGGCGAGCCGGTGCTCCAGGTGGGCAAGCCACGGGCGATCTCGCTGCGGGGGTCTGCGCCGGCGCTGGTGCCGAGGTCGGTGAGCGTTCCCATGCACACGAAAGGAGCGGGCAGCCCCCCTGGCGATCACCGGTCCCGGGCTGGGAAGGACCCTCAGCGCGCTCGGGATCACATCGCGGTCCTCCGCCCGAGCCGTCGCCACGACACCGTGCGCCTGCACCGCACTGAACTCAACTGCAACCACCAATTGCAACCACACCGCCCTCTGGCGAGGGCTGGTCGGTCGTTGGTCGGCGGCAGATGTGCCGCTGACCTGCGGTGTTGCGTGGAGCCGCCTATCGGAATCGAACCGATGACCTATTCATTACGAGTGAATTGCTCTGGCCGACTGAGCTAAGGCGGCAGTACGCCCACGAGTATAGAGGCACTCACCCGCAGCGTGTGCCGTCCGGGGCCACGGCGTCGTCCACCAGGAAGTCGTCGACCACGTCGTCCACGCAGACCGAGCCGCGGCCGTAGGCGGTGTGCCCCTCGCCCTCGTAGGTGAGCAGCACGCCCGAGTCGAGCTGGTGGGCAAGGGCGCGGGCCCAGACGTACGGGGTGGCCGGGTCACCGGTGGTCCCGATCACCAGGATCGGCGGTGCACCGGCTGCGACGACCGGGGCCGGGGTCCGCACGGCCGGCATCGGCCATGCCCCGCACAGCACCTCGCCGTACGCCATGTACTCGCCCAGCACGGGGGCCGCGCGCTGGATGTCGCGCGCCGCGGCGTCCATCGCACCGGGCCGGTCGTCGGCCGGGTAGTCCAGGCAGTTCACCGCGACGAACGCCTCCTCGATGTTGCTGGAGTAGCTGCCGTCGTCCCGGCGCTGGCTGTAGCCGTCGGCCAGGGCCAGCAGCTCGGTCCCGTCGCCGGCCAATGCCTGGGTCAGTGCCGTGGTGAGCGCGGGCCAGGAGGACTCGTCGTACAGCGGCGCGATGACGCCGGTGAAGGCCAGGCCGACCGTCAGCTCCCGGTCGCTGTCGGTCGGCAGGGGCTCCTCGTCTGCGGCTGCGATGACCGCCGCCACCTCCGGCAGCGCCTGCTCGGGGGTACCCTCGAACGGGCAGTCGCCGACGTCGCCGCCCAGGCACGCCCGCAGGTAGCTGGCCAGCGCCCTCTCGATGCCGGCGGCCTGCCCTGCGACCACCTCGGTGCCCGAGCTCGCCGGGTCCAGGGCCCCGTCCAGGACGAACCGGCCCACCCGCTGCGGAAGCTCGTCCGCATAGGTCGCCCCCAGCAGCGTGCCGTAGGAGTAGCCCAGGTAGTCCAGACGCTCCTGCCCCAGCGCATCCCTGATCACGTCCATGTCGCGTGCAGCCGAGCCGGTGTCGAGGTGGCCGAGCAGAGGTCCCGCGTCGCGCGTGCAACCCGCGGCGAACTGCGCTGCCACCGAACGCCTCTCGGCCAGCGCAGCCTCAGGCTCGTCTTCCAGCTCGACGCTGGTGTCAAAGGCCCGGTACTCGTCCAGCTCGCGGTCCGAGAGGCAGTCCACGCCGCTGGACCCGCCCACCCCCCGCGGGTCGAACCCGACGAGGTCGTAGTGCTCCCGCACCCGCTCCGTGGTCAGCCCGCTGCCGTACCGCTCGACGACCTCTGCCCCGGACGAGCCCGGCCCGCCGAAGTTCAGCAGCAGCGAGCCCGAACGCTGTCCCGAGGCCGGGTAGCGGCTCAGCGCCAGGTCGAGGGTCGCACCGCTGGGGTCCTGCCAGTCCACCGGCACCTCGACGGTGCCGCACTCTGCGTCGGACCCGCAGCCCTGCCAGCCCGGGGTCTGCCCGTAGAACCGCGCGTACGCCGGGTCGGTCGCCGGCTCGGCGCCGACGGGCACCGTGAGCGTCGGCTCCGGGACGGGCGCACGAGCACTGGACGAGCCCAGGTCGCCCCAGCCGCATCCCGCGAGCAGGCTCACGCCCACGATGGCGAGGACCGCACGGCGGTTTCGAGTCATGGTCCTCCGCCCCGCAAGCGACCCTGGGTGGTCGATGGTCAGGGTCAGCCGCCGTGCTGTGCGTCGTAGCCCGCCCGCGACCCGCAGGAGCCGGCGTCGGCGCACCCACCGCTGCCGTCCTTGGACGGGGGTCGACCGGTGAAGTCCACGTACGACGGGTGCTCGTACCTCAGGCAGCACATCAGCCGGCCGCAGGCACCGGTGATCTTGAGCGGGTCGGTGCCCAGCTGCTGGTCCCGGGCCATCTGCAGCGTGATCGGCTCGAACGCGTCCAGGAAGGTGGAGCAGCACAGCTCCCTGCCGCACATCCCCACGCCGCCCACGAGCCTGGCGCGTTCGCGCTCGGTGACCTGCCGCAGCAGCACCCACATCGACAGCTCGGCGGTCAGGGACCGCACCAGATCCCTGAAGTCGACCCGGTGGGGCGCGGAGAACCAGATGGTCGCGCGCTGCTCGGACGCCGACCACTCCGCGCCCAGCACCTGCATCGGCAGGTTGCGCTCACGCACCAGGCGCCTGGCTGCGGTGCGGGCGCGGGCGGAGCGGCGCGCGGTGTCGGTCGCCGTCTGCACGTCGTGGTCCCCCGCGGCACGCGTCATCATCGGGAGCGCGCCCACGTCGTCGGCGACGTCGGTGGCCGACCACAGCACGGTGGCGACCCGCTCGCCGGCCTCCATCGCTATCACGACCTGGTCACCGACCGCAGGCTCGAAAGGGCCCGGGTCGGCGTAGTACAGCCGCCCGTGCTTGACGTAGGCCACCGCCATCACCGAGCTCACGCCCCACCGTAACCGTTCGGTGCGCCGGCTCAGCTCTCCGCGAGCTGGACGGTCATGGCCTCCACCACCATCAGGGCGTTCGCGCTGGTGGTGATCCGGGTGCGGGCCTGGCCGATGGCGTCCATCCGCTGCAGCGTCCGCTCGGGGGTGCTGGCTGCTGCGAGCCGTGCCACCCGCTCGCGCTCGGGGGCGTTGACCAGGTCGACCTCGGCCCCGAGCTGCAGCACCAGCACGTCGCGGTAGACCGAGAGCAGGTCCTGCAGCGCCCGGTCGATGACGTCGCGCTTGTAGCGGATGGCCCGCTTCTTGTGGTCCGCCTCCAGGGCCTTGACCTGTGCGCGGATGGGCGGGGGCAGCCTGTTCTCGCCCTCGTAGCCCAGGGCGCGCAGCAGCGCGGAGCGCTCGGACACGTTCCGGTCCGTGGTCGCCGCCGCGGCTTCCTCGTTGGCGACCTCGATCAGCTGACCGGCATGGAGCACCGCGTCGCCCACGGCGCGCACGGTGAAGGCGATCTCGAGCACCTCCTTGCGGCGTATCCGGGCGCCCTCGTCGCGCACCAGCCGCTGGGCCCGGCCGATATGGCTCTGCGCGGCCCGCGCGGCGAACCCGGCCATCGTGGGATCAGTGCCCCGGCGCACCAGCAGGTCGGCCACGGCCTGGACCCCCGGCAGCCGCAGCCGCACCGGCCGGCACCGCGAGCGGATGGTCACCAGGACGTCTTCGGGGCTGGGCGCGCACAGCAGCCAGACAGTGCGCGCCGGGGGGTCCTCGATGGACTTCAGCAGGACGTTGCTCCCGCTGTCACCGAACCTGTCGAAGTCCTCCACCAGCATCACCCGCCACCGGCCCAGGGAAGGGTGCCGCTGCGCCACCTGGATCAGGCTGCGCGCCTCCTTGACCGTGACGACGGAGGCCTCGGTGGCAGTGACGATGACATCGGGGTGCGAACCCGCCAGCACCGTCCGGCAGGACGAGCAGGTGCCGCACCCCAGCTTCTCGCACTGCAACGCGGCTGCGTAGGCCCTGGCCGCGTTGGAGCGCCCGGAGCCGGGTGGGCCGGTGAACAACCAGGCGTGGGCGACTCCGCTGACGTCCTGCCCGGCCACGACCCGCGCCGCCCGCTCGGCGCTGACCTTCAGCTGCTCGACCGGCTCGTCCTGCCCGACCAGCTCGTCCCAGACGCTCACTCGCGGCGGTCCGGGCGCTTCTTGCGCAGCGAGAACAGCTCTTCACCGAGGTCCAGCTTCGTGGTCGGATCCGGCACCTGCGGCACCACCGGCAGCTGGGCCGTGGTCGACTGGTCGGCGCCCCCCGCGCGGCGCTGGCGACGCAGGGCCTCCTCGTGCGCCTTCGCCTCCACGGCGGCGCGATGAGCCCGGGCGTTCTGCTCCAGCGCAGCCTTGGCCGCCTTCTGCTCTGCGGCCTGCTCTGCGGCGATGCGCTCGCTCTGCGCCCGGACCGCCTGCTCCCTGGCCCGGTGCTCGGCCTGCTGGTCCGCGGCCCGTGCAGCTGCCTCGCGCTCGCTCACGCGTCGCCGTTCGGTCTCGGCGCGCCGGCGCTCCGCCTCGAGCCGCTGGCGCTCCACCTCGAGCCGCTCGCGCTCGGCCGCGGCGCGTTCCTGCTCCGCCTGCTGGCGCTCGCGCTCCTGCTGCTCTCGCACGGCCTCCTCCTGCTGCGCCCCGGACAGCGGCAGCATCGGCTCCAGCCGCTCGCGCACCTGTGTCGCGATCACCTGCGGGTCGAGGGTGGCGTCCAGGACGAGGTAGCGCCGCGGCGTGCGCCGGGCCACGGCCAGGAACGCGTGCCGGACCCGGGCGTGGAACGTCGCGTCCTCGCCCTCGAGCCGGTCCGGCTCGATACCGGCCTGCTGCTGGCGCAGGCGCGCCACGGAAGGGTCGATGTCCAGCACCACCGTCAGGTCCGGGAGCAGCGAACCCGTGGCCCAGCGGGAGATCTGGGCGATGCCGTCCGGGTCGAACCCGCGGCCGGCACCCTGGTAGGCGACGGAGGAGTCGACGTACCGGTCGGTGACGACGACGGCGCCGTCCCTGAGCGCGGGCAGCACGACCGTCGCCACGTGCTGCGCCCTGTCTGCGGCGAAGAGCAGGGCCTCTGCCCGGGGCTCCAGCTGCCCACCGTGCAGCACCACCTCGCGGATCTTGCGGCCCAGCTCGGTGGCCCCCGGCTCGCGGGTGAGCAGCACCTGGTGCCCCAGCTCGTCCAGCCACGCTTTCAGAAGCACCAGCTGGCTGGACTTGCCGGCGCCGTCGCCGCCCTCGAAGGCCACGAAGAAGCCGGGGTGGTCGGGGGCGGAGGCCAACGGGACGGCAGCCACGTGCCGGCGCTGCCATGCCGCCACCAGGTCCTCGGTCAGCGGGAGGGAGGTGTGGTCGTCCATCGTCCGGTAGGAGAGCAGGCCGATGCCCACGGCCAGCAGGGCCCCGGCCAGCAGCGTGAAGGCGGTGCCGTTGTAGCTCACCTGCATCCCGTTGCCCAGGGGGAAGGTGCGCGGTCCGATCAGGGCCGCCAGCGCCGGGGCCAGGGCCATGACGCCCACCAGCACCACCCGGGCGGCGGAATTGACGAAGGCGAAGGTCCGCCCCCGCATCTCGTCGGCGACCTCCAGGCCCAGCAGCGTGTAGCCCGTCACCCAGGCGATGCCGGCGCCTGCTCCCAGCAGGGCGGCGAACAGGACGGCCAGCACGATGTTCGGGATGATCGCGATCAGCGCCAGCCAGAGACCGGCCACGACGATCGACAGCGAGAACAGCCTCCACCGGGTGAACTCGGCGAGCAGCCGCGGCCCCACCCACATGCCCGCCGCCAGGCCGGTGAAGACGCTGGCGAACAGCACCCCGTATCCGGACGGTCCCGCGCCCAGGTCGGCAGCGAAGATGGGCGCCACGCCGATGACGAAGCCGCCCGCCCCGAACGCGCCGAGCATGCCCACGACCAGGCCGCGGACCAGCGGCGTGCCGCCGACGAAGGCCCAGCCGTCCACGATGCTGCGCCAGACCGAGGTGGCCGCAGGGGCTCCCCCCTCGCTGCTCAACGGGCGACGTGGCATGTCCAGCTTCCAGATCACGCCCGCCGCGACGAGGTAGGTCAGCGCGTTGGCGTACAGCGCCGCATCCGTGGCGCTGCCGAGCCAGGGGAACAGCTTGTTCAGGTACCCCGCGGCGGCCGACAGCAGGGCGAACAGCAGGGCGGCGACCGGGGCGGAGCCGTAGGTGGTGGCCAGGCTGAGCTGGTTGGCCGCCTCCAGCCGCCCACGGGGCACCAGGTTGGGCACCGTCGCGTCCTTGGCCGGCATCCAGAACAAGCCGATGATCTCGACCAGGACGGTGGCCACGAACAGCCACCACAGCTCGCCGACGACAGGGATGGACACGAACAGCACGAAGCGCAGCAGGTCGCCGACGACCATGGTGATCTTGCGGTCGAACCGGTCAGCCAGCACCCCCGCGAGCGGTCCGAACAGCACCGCCGGCGCCAGCCGCAGGATCAGCACGCCCGACACGGCCAGGTTGGCCGCTGCGTACGAGGACTCCCCGCCGAGCCTGGCCGCCATCGCCGTGGTCGCCAGCAGACCCAGCCAGTCGCCGAAGCTGGAAAGCCCCAGTGACAGCCACAGCCTGCGGAAGGCCGTGATCTTCAGGACCTCCTTGATGCTGTGGTCCTGCACGCCAGCGCCCCCCGGCTGTACCGTCATGCGGCCAGGGTATCCGTGGCCACGGTCAACGCGGCGCTACCACTGCCGCGGTCCTCGCGCCAGATCAAGCGGGGGGACCGGCGGCGGTCGAGGCAACCGACTTCTGGGCAGCGGTCTTCTTCGCTGCGGTCTTCTTCGCGGCGGTCTTCTTGGCGGCGGTCTTCTTGGCTGCGGTCTTGGCTGCCTTCTTCGCCGGCGCCTTCTTGGCACCCCGCTTGGCCCCGCTCTTCTTCGCCGGACCCTTGGCACGCTTGTCAGCGAGCAGCTCGGCGGCCCGCTCCAGGGTGATCGTCTCGATCACGTCACCCTGGCGCAGGGTGGCGTTGAACTCCCCGTCCGTCACGTACGCCCCGAACCGGCCGTCCTTGATGACGACCGGCTTCTCGCTGACCGGATCCGGGCCCAGCTCGCGCAACGGCGGCGTCTCTGCCCGGCCCCGACCACGCTTGGGCAAGGCGTAGATCGCGAGCGCCTGCTCGAGGTCGACGGTGAAGATCTGCTCCTCGTTCTCCAGGGAGCGCGAGTCGGTCCCCCGACGCAGGTAAGGCCCGTACCGTCCGTTCTGCGCGGTGATCTCGTCCCCGCTCTCAGGGTCCGTGCCGACGACACGGGGCAACGACAGCAGCCGCACCGCCTCGTCCATGGTCACCTCGGGCAGCGTCATCGAGCCGAACAGCGACCCGGTGCGCGGCTTGGCCGACTTCGGCGCGTCCTCGGGAAGCACCTCGGTGACGTAGGCGCCGTACCGCCCGTTCTTGGCGACGACGGGGAGCCCGGTCTCGGGGTGGTGGCCTAGCTCGATGTCGCCGTCACCGTGGGTCTCCAGCAGCTCACGTGCCCGCTCCACCGTGAGCTCGTCGGGAGCCACGTCGTCGGGCACGTTGGCCCGCCGGGGGTCCTCGCCCTCGGCCGCAGGGACCTCCAGGTACGGCCCGTACTTGCCCACCCGCAGCGTGATGCCCTCGCCGATGTCGATCGAGTTGATGCCCCGCGCGTCGATGTCGCCCAGGTCGTCGACGAGCCGCTTCAGACCCTGGCGCATCACCGGGTCGGTCGAACGGTTCACGGCTGAGCCGTCTTCCAGCCCCGCGTCGCCGAAGTAGAACTTGCGCAGCCAACCGACCCGGTCCTGCCGGCCGTCGGCGATCTGGTCGAGGTCTGCCTCCATGCCGGCGGTGAAGTCGTAGTCGACGAGCCGACCGAAGTGGTCCTCGAGCAGCCGCGTCACCGAGAACGCCACCCAGCTGGGCACGAGGGCCGACCCGCGGTGCACGACGTAGCCGCGGTCGCCGATGACGGAGATGGTGGAGGCGTACGTCGAGGGGCGGCCGATGCCGCGCTCCTCGAGGGCCTTGACCAGGCTCGCCTCGGTGTAACGCGGCGGCGGCGAGGTCTGGTGGCCGTCGGCGGTGAGGTCCAGGACGTCCAGCCCCTGGCCCTGGCTCATCTCCGGCAGCCGGCTCTCGGCGGTGTCCTCGGCGTTGCGCTCCTCGTCACGTCCCTCCTCGTAGGCGTGCAGGAAGCCCTTGAACGTGATGACCGTGCCGGAGGCGGAGAACACCGCGTCGCGGCCGTCGGTGCTGGTTCCCCCCAGCCGCACGGTGGCGGTGGAGCCCCTGGCGTCGGCCATCTGGCTGGCCACCGTGCGCTTCCAGATCAGCTCGTAGAGGCGGAACTCGTCCCCGCGCAGCGCTCCGGAGACCTGGCCCGGGGTACGGAAGGAGTCACCCGAGGGGCGGATCGCCTCGTGCGCCTCCTGGGCGTTCTTGGACTTGTTGGCGTACGTACGCGGCTTGTCCGGAACCGTGTCGGCCCCGTACATCTGGGCGGCCTGGCTCCGCGCCGCGGAGATCGCCTGCTGGCTCAGGGCGACCGAGTCAGTACGCATGTAGGTGATGTAGCCGTTCTCATACAGTCCCTGCGCCGTCCGCATCGTCTGGCGGGCCGAGAACCGCAGCTTGCGTGAGGCCTCCTGCTGCAGCGTGGAGGTCGTGAACGGCGCCGACGGGCGACGCGTGTACGGCTTGGTCTCCAGCGAGCGGACGCTGACCTGCGCCTCGCGCAGCCCGGCGGCCAGGGATGAGACCGCCGCCTCGTCCAGGACCACGGCCGAACGGTTGGTCAGGGTGCCGGTGTCGTCGAAGTCGCGGCCGGTGGCCACCTTCGCGCCGTCGACGGCCACCAGCTTGGCGCTGAACGACTGGCCCTGGGCGGCATCAGCCTGTGGGGCGAACGTGCCGGACACGTCCCAGTACTGCGCCGAACGGAACGCCATCCGCTCCCGCTCACGCTCGACCACGAGCCGGGTCGCCACGGACTGCACCCGGCCCGCCGACAGCCCGGCGCCGACCTTGCGCCACAGGACCGGTGACACCTCGTAGCCGTAGAGCCGGTCCAGGATCCGGCGGGTCTCCTGCGCGTCGACGAGCCGGTCGTCGATGTCGCGGGTGTTCTCCAGGGCGCGCGCGATGGCCTCGCGGGTGATCTCGTGGAACACCATCCGCTTGACCGGAACCTGGGGGGCAAGGGTCTTCAGCAGGTGCCAGGCGATGGCCTCGCCCTCGCGGTCCTCGTCCGTCGCCAGGTACAGCTCGTCAGCGTCCTTGAGCATCCGCTTGAGCTCGGACACCTTCTTCTTCTTGTCTGCGTCCACCACCCAGTAGGGGTCGAAGTCGTTGTCGACGTCGACCGCGAAGCGCCCGTAGGGCCCCTTCTTCATCTCGGCAGGCAGGTCGGAGGGCTGGGCAAGGTCACGGATGTGCCCGATGGAGGCCTCGACCTCATACCCCGCACCGAGGTATTCCGCGATCGTGCGCGCCTTGGCCGGGGACTCGACGATCACGAGCCGGCGCAGACCGTCTGACGCCTGTGTGCTGCTTGCCACTGACTGCCTTCCTGAGCCCCCGTGAAGGGTGTGGACGCGCCTGAACGGCGCTGCTGGTCGTGCACGAGCGCCGCCCCGCCCCCGTGGATGTCGACAGAGGGCAGCGCGAGCACGGTAACCCCTATCCGGGGGATGGCGTCCATCCGGGTCATGCCGGCGACGCTGGGTGCAGGGCCCCTACCGGGCCAGCGGACCGAGCACACCATCCAGCACCAGGTTGCGGACCGTGGGCAGCAGCTGGCCCACCACGTCCTGGATGGGCTGCTCCAGCAGGGCTGCCACCGCACCGGCGAGCTGGCCCAGCTCGAGCTCGCCGTCACATGCCCCGACGACGGCTGCAACGGCCGTCCCCACCCGTGCCGTCCTGCCCAGACCACCGCCCTGACGCAGCACGATGACCTCCGGATCATCCTGCCCCGGTCGGTGGTGCCGCTCCTCGGTGACGTCTGCAGCCACCGCGAACCGTTGCCGCAGCAGCCCGGCGTCGTCGCCGGCGAGCGCGTCGTGCCCGGCCAGGCACCGGTCGAGATGGGCACCCAGAGCACCGGCCGTCGCCCCCCGGACGTCTTCCAGCCGCCGCAGCGCCCTGGTCCCTGGGCCGGGGCGACGCAGCAGGATCATCCCCAGGCCGACGGCCTCGACGTCCCGCGCGGCCAGGTCGTCCAGCCAGGCGGCGTAGAGCGTCTCGTACCGCGGCCCCGCGCTCACACCCCCGTCGCGGATCCACAGCTCCGCGTACTCGGCCGGGTCCAGCACCTCACGCTGGACGACCCACGCGTCCAGCCCGGACTCCTGCACCCACTGCTCGACGCGCTCGTCCCAGGACCGTCCCGCGGGGATCTCCCAGTTGCCCAGCAGCTGCGCGATGCCGCCCGGCTCCAGGTGCTCGCCGAGGCCGATGACCAGCCGCCGCACCACCTCGTCACCGGCCAGGCCACCGTCGCGGTACTGCATCGCCGGGACGTCGGCGCGGCGCGGGGTGATGACGAAGGGAGGGTTGGACACGACCAGGTCGAACCGCTCTCCGGCGACCGGCTCCAGCAGGTCGCCCTGGCGCAGCTCCACCCGGTTCTGCAGGCCGTTGATCCTCAGGGTCAGCGCCGCCAGCCGCAGCGCCCGGGCGGAGATGTCGGTGGCCACCACCTGCCGGGCGTGCGAGGTGGCGTGCAGCGCCTGCACGCCGGACCCGGTGCCCAGGTCCAGCACCCGGGCAGCGGGGCGTCGCACGGTCGCTGCCGCAAGCGTCAGGGACGCCGATCCGATCCCCAGCACGTGCTGCTCCGGCAGGGGCGCCCCGGTGGCTGTCTCGCCCAGGTCGCTGACCACCCACCAGCCCGGGCCGTCCTGACCGGCCACCGCGTGCGGACGCAGGTCCAGCAGGGCTGCCACCTGCGCGCCGGGCCCCTCGGCGACCAGCCCGAGCTGCACCAGGGTGCCGGTGCCGGTGCGCGGGAGCGCGGCGTCCAGGGAGCGCCGCGCCACGGGCTGGGCGAGCAGAAACAGCCGCACGAGCGTGCTCAACGAGCTCTCGGGAGCCCGGTCGAGCTTCCGCCTTGCGGGAACCAGCTGGTCGCGTTGCAGCGCGGCGGAGGCGAGCGGGCCCAGCAGGTCGGCGACGGCGTCGACGGTGTACCCGGCTGCGGCCAGGTCGGCGCTCAGCGCCTCAGGAACGGGTCACCGCGCGCACCTCGTCCGGCAGCAGGTCGGCGGTGTCTCGGGTCAGTCCCGTCGCCGTCCACGACGCGGGGCCCTGCTGGACGAAGAGCGTGCCCGCGTCCTGCGACAGCACCCAGAGCGTGTCCAGGCCGGGTTCCCAGGCAATGCGCAGCCCCGGGCCCGCGGCGAGCAGGCCCTCGCTGCGGTAGACCTCGTCGCCCGAGACCGTCTGCACCACCGGCCGCCAGCTGGATGTGCCGTCCGGCTGCGGCTCCACCTCGACCCTGGCCACGAACCGGCCCGACGGGGACAGGACCTCGTGCCTGGCTCGCACCAGGCGGGCGTCGGGCACGCGACCGGTCAGCACCGCGAGCGCCGTCAGCGACACGACCGCGCCGGTCACGGCGGCGAGCCGCAGCAGCACCCCTCGTACGACCGGGCCGGGAAGGTTCATGGCTCGAATCTACGTCAGATGTCCGATCGACCTACGCCCCAGCCCTAGGGTCGTCGCCATGACGGACTGGCACGCGCGGGTGCTCGACGAGGTGGATGCGGCACAGGCCCCCATGATCGGCCTGCTGGCGGACCTGGTGCGGTCCCCCAGCGTCAGCGGCAGCGGCGAGGAGAACACCTCGCAGGCGGCGCTGGCCAAGGTCATGGACGACATCGGGCTGGAGACCGACCACTGGCAGATCCCGCTCCAGCAGACGCTGGCCGATCCGTCCTTCCCCGGCTGCGAGGTGGCCCGGGCCGAGGCGTGGGGCCTGGTGGGTCGCCACCCCGGTCGCGGGGAGGGCCCCTCGCTGATGCTCAACGGCCACATCGACGTCGTCCCCGCCGGGCCGGCCACCGCCTGGGACGTCGGCGACCCCTACTCCGGCCGCATCATCGACGGCTCGCTGCACGGGCGCGGCGCCTGCGACATGAAGGGCGGACTGGTGTCGTCGTTGTGGGCGGTGCAGGCGCTGCGGCGGGCCGGGGTGCCGCTGCGAGGAGACGTGCTGGTCGCCAGCGTGCAGGGAGAGGAGGACGGCGGCCTGGGCACGTTCGCGACCCTGGCACGCGGCTGGCGCGCTGACGCCTGCGTCATCCCCGAGCCGACCAGCCTGGACATCGTCCCCGCCAACGCTGGGGCGCTCACCTTCCGGCTACGCATCGTGGGACAGGCCACCCACGCCTCGCGGCATCTGGAGGGGACCAGCGCCATCGGCAAGCTGTGGCCCGTCTACGCGGCGCTGCAGGAGCTGGAGAGGGTCCGCAACGCCGACGCGGACCCGCTGTTCGACCGGTGGGAGCTGCCCTACCCGATCTGCATCGGCACCGTGTCCAGCGGTGTGTGGGCCTCCTCCGTCCCCGACCTGCTCGTCGCCGAGGGACGGATGGGGGTGGCGCTGGACGAACCGGTCGAGGTGGCGCGGGCGGCGTTCGAGGCTGCGGTACGGGCAGCCTGCGACAAGGACCCCTGGCTGCAGGACCACCCGGTCCAGGTCGAGTGGTGGGGCGGGCAGTTCGCGTCCGGCCGCCTCTCGACCGGCAGCCCGCTGGCGGCGCAGATGGGCGCGGCGCACGCCGCCGTCGCGGGCGGCCGGCGGCAGTCCGTGTGGGCTGCGACCTACGGCAGCGACCTGCGCCTGATGCAGGGAGCCGGGGTGCCCACGCTGCAGTACGGCCCCGGCGACGCAGCGCTCGCGCACAGCACCAACGAGCGCGTCCCGTGCGCGGAGGTGCTCACTGCTGCGAGGGCTCTGGCCGTCCTGGCCCTGGACGTGTGCGGAGTGTGACCGCGCCCGCACGAGGGTCGGGTCAGGGGCGGAACCGCAGCGCCTGGCCCGGGCGCAGCTGGGCGCACCGGTCGACATCGGCGTCGGCCACGTAGGCGATGACGGGGTAGCCGCCGGTGACGGGGTGGTCAGCGAGGAAGAGGACCGGCAGGCCCGAGGGCGGGACCTGCAAGGCGCCGCACAGCATCCCCTCGCTGGGCAGCTCACCCTCCCGCTGGCGTTCCAGCGGTTCGCCGGCCAGCCTCAGCCCGACCCGGTTGCTCTCGCTCGTCACCGCCCACGCCTGACTCGTCAGGGCCTGCCAGGCGCTGTCGGCGAACCAGTCGCGGCGCGGTCCGGCCAGCACGCGCACGGCCACCTCCCCCTCCTGCGGCTGGGCGACCGGCGCGAGGTCGACACCCGGCATGGTCCCGGACGCCGGCCCGACCGGCAGGCTCACCCCGTCGGCCAGGACGGCGGGCCCCAGGCCTGAGAGCAGGTCGGTCGCGCGGGAACCGAGCACCGGATCCACCGCCACACCTCCCCGTACCGCGACGTAGGTGCGCAGCCCCGTCTGCGGCGGACCCAGCCGCAGCTCCTCCCCCGCCCGCAGCTGAAACGGGGCGTCGTGCGCTGCGGTTCCGGCGCAGCGGGCGCCCGTCGTCACCACCACCACGTCGGCGTCCGCACGCAGCACCAGCCCGCCCAGCGTCACCTCGATCGCGGCAGACCCGTGCGCGTTGCCCAGCAGCCGGTTGCCGAGCCGGTAGGAGCCACGGTCGCACGCTCCGGACCGCCCGATGCCCAGCGCCCCCTGCCCGAGCCGGCCCTCGTCCTGCACCGTAGCCAGCGGCCCGGTGCGGACGACCGTGACGGAGCGGACCGCGGGGCTGGTCACCGGCTGTCCACGTCGACGAAGCGCACCCGCACACCGGGTCTCAGCAACGCGGCCGGGTCGCGCGCCAGGTCGAAGGCGGCCACCTGCGCCTGCCCGATCAGCTGCCAGCCCCCGGGCGACTCCCGCGGGTAGACGCCGCTGAACTCCCCCGCCAGCGCCACCGCGCCCGCCGGCACCTTGGTGCGCGGGGTCGAACGTCGCGGGACGTCCCAGCCGCCGGTGGTCGACGTCAGGTAGCCGAAGCCCGGCGCGAAGCCGCAGAACGCCACCACCCACTCCTGGTCGGTGTGGCGCCGCACGACCTCGCCGGCGTCACACCCCAGCAGCTGCGCGACGTCGTCCAGGTCCTGCCCGTCGTAGCGCACCGGGACCTCCACCTGCTCCCCCGCGGCCCTGCGGTCCGGCCTGGGTCTGGTCGCCGCCACCGCATCCCTGGCGACCGCCAGGGTCGTGACGTCGGGGTCTGTCACCACCAGCAGGGTCCGCGCTGCCGGCACGAGGTCCACCACGCCCGACGGTCGCCGGTCCTCCAACGCGCCGTACAGCGCAAGCACCTCCTCCAAGTCGTCGAGCTCGACCAGGAACGAGGTGGAGCCGCTCGGCAGGAACCGCATCAGGCGAACGGCTCGACGCTCACACCGGCGTCGGCCAGTGCCTGCCGGACGCGTCGCGCGATGCCCACCGCGCCCTCGGTGTCGCCGTGCACGCAGATGGACGCCGGGCTCAGTGCGAGCGGGCCACCTGCGACGTCCTGCACCGGCTGACCGCTGGACATCGCGACGCACCGGGCCGCGATCACCTCCGGGTCGTGCAGCACGGCGCCGGCCAGCCGCCGGGAGACCAGCGTCCCCTGCGGGGTGTACGCGCGGTCGGCAAAGGCCTCGTGCACGACGGTCAGCCCTGCCTGCGCAGCCAGCCGCAGCCACGCAGACCCGGGCAGGCCCAGCACCGGCAGCGTCCGGTCGTGGTCGACCACGGCGCGCACGACGGCAGCGGCCTGCTCCTCGTGGTGCACGATCGCGTTGTACAGCGCGCCGTGCGGCTTGACGTACCGCACCCGCGACCCGGCGACGCGGGCGAAGCCGTCCAGGGCCGCGATCTGGTAGATCACGTCCTGGGTCAGGGCGTCGGGCTCCATGTCGATGAACCGGCGGCCGAAGCCGGCCAGGTCGTGGTACCCGACCTGCGCGCCGATCGCCACACCCGCCTGCACCGCGCGGTCGCAGACGCGGCGCATGGTCACGGCGTCGCCCGCGTGGAACCCGCAGGCGACGTTGGCGCTGGTGACCACGTCCAGCAGCGCGTCGTCGTCGCCGAGCTGCCACTGGCCGTACCCCTCGCCCAGGTCGGAGTTGAGGTCGACCGAGCGTGCGCCCGACGTCACGAGAAGAGCTCGATCGCCGGACGCACCGAGTTCACGGCGAGGTACACGGTGAGCAGCCATGCCGCCCAACCGGTGACGAGCAGCCAACGGGGGTAGACGTAGCCGTTGAGCAGGTCGGTGCGCCGCGTCGCCACCCACAGCAGCACGCCGATGCCGAAGGGGAGCAGGATCCCGTTGAAGGCGCCGGCGAACACCAGCAGCGTGGCGGGGGCCGTGCCGATCAGCACGAACACCAGCGTGGTGAAGGCGATGAACCCGCAGACCAGCAGGGTGCGGGTGCGGTCGCTGGTCCTGGTGCGCGAGGTGACGAAGGTGACGGTCGTGTAGGAGGCGCCGATCACGCTGGTGATCGCGGCCGCCCACAGCACGATCCCGAAGACCCGCAGCCCCACCTCGCCGGCGGCCTGCTGGAAGGCCGAGGCCGCTTGGCTCGCCTCGTCCAGGCTGGCTCCCGAGCTGACGACACCCAGGATGGCCAGGAACAGGATCACCCGCATCACACCGGTGATGATGATGCCGGTCACCGACCCCCGGGTGATGGTGCGGACGTGGTCCGGGCCGCTGATGCCCGAGTCGAGCAGCCGGTGCGCGCCGGCGTAGACGATGTAGCCGCCGACCGTGCCGCCGATGAGGGTGGTGATGGCCAGGAAGCTGGTCTGCTCCGGCAGCACGACGTTGCGCAGCGCCCGCCCGACCGGTGGGCTGGAGGTGATGGCGATGTAGGTGGTGAGCACGATCATGGCCAGGCCGAGGACCACCACGATCCGGTCGATCGCGACACCCGCGCGCTTGCTGAGGAAGATGCCGATCGCGATCGCTGCGGAGATGGCGCCTCCGATCCGCGGGTCCAGCCCGAACATCGCGTCGGTGCCGAGCCCGGCGCCGCTGACGTTGCCCACGTTGAACACCAGGCCGCCCACCAGCAGCAGTCCCGCCATCAGGTAGCCGAGTCCCGGCGCGACCAAATTTCCTAGTTCCTGCGCCCGGCGTCCGGAGACCCCGATCACGCGCCACACGTTCATCTGCAGGGCGATGTCGACCACGATCGAGACGGCGATGGCAAAGGCGAACGCGGCACCGAGCTGCACGGTGAACGCCGTCGTCTGGGTGATGAACCCGGGACCGATGGCCGAGGTCGCCATCAGGAACATCGCGCCCAGCAGCGTCGAGCGGGTGCTCGCCGACATCTTCGAGCCGGCGCCCGCCTGGTCCGTGCGCTGCTCGGGGGGTCCGTCCCTCGGGACCTCGGCCGGCGGTGAGGCGGGGCTGCTGGACATCGCGAACTCCTGTCGTCGGCGTCAGCAGAGGCAGCCGACACGGTCGAACAGACCTTAGGGTTTCGTTCAACAATCCTGCAATAGCCTCGTGGCATCATTCTTCCTTCACGCATGGACTGAGATGCGCGAGAATGAGACTCGTGCCACCTCCTTCCAACCCGCCCTGGCTCCGGACGGTCGCCGAAGACGTGCGCCTGCTCGATCGCAGCAGCACCGCCGAGCGCGTCGCTGACGTCCTGCGCCGCCGCATCACTGACGGAGACCTCCCACCCGGCACGCGGCTGTCGGAGGAGCAGCTCGTGGAGGTGCTGCGGGTCTCTCGCAACACCCTGCGCGAAGCCTTTCGCCTGCTCGCCCACGAGGGCCTGCTGGTTCACGAGCTGCACCGTGGGGTCTTCGTGCGCCGACTCGACGAGGACGACCTGATCGACCTCTACCGGCTACGTCGCGCCATCGAGTGCGAAGTCGTGCGCTCCCTCGCGGGGCTCGACGCCAGCCGGCTGCAACCGCTGCATGAGGACGTGACAGCTGGGGAGGCTGCGGCCCGACGCGGCGACTGGCCCGCTGTCGGGACGGCGAACATGCGATTCCACGAGCACCTGGTGGCGCTCGCGGGGAGCCGTCGACTCGATGAGATCACCTCGCGACTCCTGGCCGAGCTGCGGCTGGCTTTCCACGCCGTCGCCAGCCCGCAGCGGCTGCATGAGCCCTACGTCGGCCGTAACCGAGGCCTTCTGGAGCTGCTCCTCGCGGGCGACGCTGCCCGCGCGGCGGAGGATCTCGAGGGGTACCTCCGCGACTCCCAGGCTGAGCTGCTCGCGGCGCACCGCAGCCCTGACACCTGACGTCTTGTCGGTCCCCAGCCTCAGATGTCGGGTCGCGTTAGCGACGGTCGATCCTGGGTAAGAGTTGATGATCCTGCTCGCACAATCTTGGAGGCACCTCATGGGAATGCTCAGCCGCTTGATCGGACAGGCCCGCACCAGCGCCCCATCGGCAGCGACCGGTCGCAGCCGGCGGACGCCGGGTCGCCGAGGGGCCGTCCCCTCCGCTCCGACGTCCGGCTCCGCGCGCGGGCTGGGGAAGATCGCCCAGCGTGTCATGGGTGGCAGGCGTCGCGGCGGCCTCTAGCCGCACCGGCTCGGCACAGCGCCCGACCTCGAGCACGTAGACGGCAAGTCTCGTGCGCCCGCCGCCGAGGAAGGAGTGCCCATGTGGTTCGACAGCTGGAGCGACCTCGTCAGGATCCTGGTGGTGGCGCCGGTTGCCTACCTGGCCCTTCTGGCGGTGCTGCGCCTGACGGGCAAGCGGACCCTGTCCAAGCTCAACGCCTTCGACCTGGTGGTCACGGTGGCCCTCGGCTCCACCCTGGCGAGCATCATCCTGAGCTCGGACGTGTCGATCTCCGAGGGGATCCTGGCGCTGTCCCTCCTGGTGGCCTTCCAGTACGCGGTGACCTGGTGCTCGGTCCGGTCAGACACCGTCAAGGGGTTCGCCAAGGCGGAGCCGACGCTGTTGTACCGCGACGGCTTTCTCGACGGTGCCATGCGCAGGCAGCGGGTCACGCGCGAGGAGGTGCACCAGGTGGCACGCTCCCAGGGGCGGGCCACGCTGGACGACGTGGGTGCCGTCGTGCTCGAGACCGACGGCTCGCTGAGCATCCTCAGCGTGGTGCCGCCCGAGCACCAGCTCGCTCAGGACCAGCCGGCGGACCGCGCGTAGCGGCGCCGGCCCGGGCACGAGGTTCTCGAAGATGATGTGGCCAGGTATGTCGAGACCGGCCTGGTGGCTCCGTCCCTGGGGCAGGTGCGGCCACCGCGGCCGCACCACACACCGAGGAGACCCAGCATGACGAAGTACCTGCTGCTCAAGCACTACCGCGGCGGCCCCAAGGGCGTCAACGACGTCCCGATGGACCGGTGGACCCCGGGGGAGGTCGAGGACCACCTGCAGTACATGGCCGACTTCGCCACCCGGCTCGAGGGGACCGGTGAGTACGTCGACGGCCAGGCGCTCTCGCCGGAGGGCACATTCGTCCGGTACGACGGGGAGGGCCGACCGCCGGTCACCGACGGACCCTTCGCGGAGACCAAGGACCTGATCGCCGGCTGGATGATCGTCGACGTCGACACCTACGAACGCGCCCTCGCGCTCGCCGGCGAGCTGTCGGCAGCACCCGGAGCCGGCGGCGAGCCGATCCACGAGTGGCTCGAGGTGCGCCCGTTCCTGAGCACTCCCCCGACAGTCACCGAGTGAGCGGACCGGCCAGGTCAGATCAGGTGCTGGACGAGCTGCTGCTGCGCAAGCTGACTCCCGCGGTGATCGGCGTCCTCGTGCATCGCGGAGCTGACTTCGCGACGGCCGAGGACGCCGTGCAGGAAGCACTCATCCAAGCCGCGCTGACCTGGCCGGACCAGCAGCCCAGCGATCCGAAGGGCTGGCTGGTCACGGTTGCCTGGCGCAAGCTCCTCGACGCCCACCGCTCCGAGGCCTCACGTCGCAACCGGGAGCAGCGGGTCGAGGTCGAGCGGCCGCCCGGGCCGACCGAGACCGCGGACGACACGCTGCAGCTGTTCTTCCTGTGCGCCCATCCGTCGCTGACGCCGACCTCCGCGGTAGCCCTCACGCTGCGCGCCGTCGGTGGCTTGACCACCCGGCAGATCGCCCAGGCCTACCTGGTGCCGGAGGCGACGATGGCGCAGCGGATCAGCCGGGCCAAACGCACGGTCGCTGACGTGCGGTTCGACCAGCCCGGCGACCTGGCGACCGTGCTACGGGTGCTCTACCTGATCTTCAACGAGGGCTACACCGGCGACATCGACCTGGCGGCCGAGGCGATCCGGCTCACCCGGCAGCTGGCGTCGATGACCGAAGACGAGGAGACCGCGGGGCTGCTGGCGTTGATGCTGCTGCACCACGCTCGGCGACCGGCGCGGACCCTGCGCGACGGCAGCCTGGTCCCCCTGGCCGAGCAGGACCGCTCCCGCTGGAGCACCTCGCTCATCGCCGAGGGAGTCGCGGTCCTGCAGGCAGCCCTGGGTCGCGACCGGCTCGGCGAGTTCCAGGCACAGGCCGCCATCGCCGCCCTGCACGCCGACGCGCCGCGCGCCGAGGAGACCGACTGGGTGCAGATCGTCGGCTGGTACGACGATCTGCTCGCGATCACCGGCAGCCCGGTCGTGCGGCTCAACCTAGCCGTCGCGATCGGCGAGGCCGATGGCCCCGCGGCCGGCCTCGCGGCCTTGGCCACCGTGGACCCTTCCCTGCCCCGCCACACCGCCGCCTCCGCGTACCTGCACGAGAAGGCGGGCGACCCGCTGATCGCAGCACGGCTGTATGCCGATGCCGCCCGGTCCGCCCCCAACCTCGCCGAACGTCACCACCTCACCCGGCAGGCAGCGCGGATCCGTGCAGCCCTGCGTATGTGAGCACGTGGAACCACCAGTCTCAGCCCGCGGTCGACGGTTCCGTCAGGGCACGCATGGGCGCTAGCGGCACGAGGCCCTGCGCCCTCGCGGTGAGCCTTGGGTCGAGGGTAACGAGGGCGTCAGCCTGCAGCCGCGTGATGGCCAGGTACTCGGCGTCGCGCGTCGACGCCGACCCGTGCTCCCGAGCGATCTGCCAGGCGGTCCGACGCGACACGCGGTCGTTGAGCAGCCGCATCTTCAGCTCTGTCAGGCGCTCGTGGTGCTCGAGCGCCACCTCCTCGGTGAGATCACCGCGCTGCACCGCGTCGAACAACAGGGCGAGCGCCTCGGAGCGAATCGAGCCCGGCGCCACGACCTGGTGCTCCGCCCTGATCTGGGCGCCCTGAGCGACGACCACGAGAAGCGCCGCGGGGTCGATCACGTAGCGAGTCATCGCAGCACCGTAGGCGTTCGACTCCTCCGGTGCGTTGCTTCATCCCACAGCCACCTCCGACCGAAGCCAGCGCGCTGTACCCGCTGCCCTGGGCACCGCCGACCTGAGGTGCTTGCCTACCGACGCGACCGCTGTCCTGACGCGGACGGCCCAGATCCTGCACGGGGCATCCCACCCCCTTCGGCGGAAAACCTATGCATCGGCTACGAGACCTGATGGACGGCGTCAGGACCGCGTGCACAGCCGGTCCCCGGTGTGCCAGCATGGTGTGCTGGCGCTGGACCTCACCGTGGGGACCCCCGCCTGCCCCAACTCCGCGCAGGATCCTCGCGCTGGCGCTGGCCCGGCAGCTGTCGCTGTTGCTCACCCGCCAAGCTGACGAGGTCCTTCGCCTGGAGGTGCTGCTATGTCCGTGACGACCGAAGACGATTTGCTGCCCCGGCCTGCGTCGCCATGGTCGAGTTCTCAACACCAGACCCGGCATCGTTGGCAGCTAGACCGGGCGATGAGCCTGGCCGACGCCGCGAAGGACCTGCGTGAGCTGGCTGCCGAGCTGACCGCTGCGCATACCGCGGGCTGGTGGCTGGTGGAACCGATGATGAACGGTCACCTGCTGGCGGCCCGCGCGTCCCGACGCCAGCGGGCCCGGCGAGCGACTGGCCGGCCGCCGGCCACCGGCATGGCGGGATCGCCGACTCCCTTCTGGCGTCTGCGGGTGGTCGACGAACCGCCGCTTGCGGACGAAGACGCCTTCGACACCGCCGCCGCAGCCCGGACTCCAGTTCTGCGCTGGACCGGCCGCTCACTCGACGCGTTCAGCGGGCCGGGCCTTCCCGCGGACGTCCTGGCCGAGATGACCCGGCAGGTGGCGCCGACGGGCCTCACCCCCGGGCGTTGGGGCGTGGCCCCAGCACGGGTGGGACCCCACGTCGATCTGGTCGCCGACGGCAGTGCGCTGCGGGTGCACGCCGTCCAGAACGGTGTGCTGGTGCGGACCCATGAGGTGCTGACGTTCCAACATGCTGCTGACGGTGCTTGCACGCTGCAGCAGGCTGCCGCTGCGTACATCCGACTCGCTGAGGCTGCCGACGCGAGGGCCGCCGCTGGTGGCCGGCTGATCAGCGCCGACGAGGGCTTCCTGCACATCGACTACGACCGGCTGGCGAAGTAGTGCCGAGGGACCAGAGTTGCGGGCATGCCTTCTCTGGACGCGACGGGACGAGGCTCGCCTACCACGTGCTCGGGAACGGGGCTCCGGTGGTCTGCCTTCCCGGCGGACCGATGCAGGACTCGGCATACCTCGGGGACCTCGGCGGGCTCTCCGCGCACCGGCAGCCGATCAGGCTGGACCTTCGGGGGACCGGCCAGTCTGCGGTACCGGATGACGCCGCTTCCTACCGCTGCGACCGACTCGTCGATGACGTTGACGCCCTACGCGAGCACCTGGGCCTCGACCAGGTGGACCTGCTTGCGCACTCTGCAGGCGCGAACCTGGCCGCGCTGTACGTGGGGCGCCATCTGGAACGCGTCGGCAAGCTCGCGCTCATCACGCCGAGCGTGATGGCCGTCGGCATCACGATCGCATCAGAGGTCCGGCTTGAGACGGCGCAGCTACGCCGGGACGAGCCGTGGTTCCCGGCGGCGTCTGCGGCCCTGGACGCGATCGTCGCTGGCAAGGCGACCCCCGACTCCTTCCAGGCCATCGCCCCGTTCTTCTATGGCCGCTGGGATGAGGCGGCCCGGGCCCATCGGGCTGCGGAGGACGGTCAGCGGAACAAGGAGGCCGCGGGCGTCTTCGGTGCCGACGGTGCCTTCGACCCGGACGCCACCCGTGCGGTGCTCGCACGGTTCGCACCGCCAGTGCTGCTCCTGGCGGGGGAGGTCGACCTGAACTCCCCTCCTCGCGCGATGGCCGAGCTCGCCGGGCTCCTCCCGCACGCCGAACTGGTCGTCCAACCGGGGGCCGGGCACTTCCCGTGGCTCGACGATGCCGACCGGTTCATGGCGATCATCTCGGCGTTCCTGAGATGATCGACCGCCGACAGCGACGCACGGGAGCCAGTGCATCTGGGCGCTCGACCGGCTGTACGCCGAGCGTCAGGGAGCCGGCGGGACGGTCGCCGAGCGGCTTGAGCGGCTAGAGCGAGAGGTGTTCGAGCGCACCGCCTGACGCAGAGCGTGTTGCTCCAAGACGTCCGGTCCGGTGACGATCGTCTGACGACGAGCGCTCCGGCTGACGGGGTGCGTCGCTGGACGTTCGGCTAACGGTGCAGAAGCATGTGTCGCATCACGGGACGGGTCCGGTAGGTGCGGCCGATCTCGGTGAACCCGGCCCGCTGGAACATGCTGAGAGTTCCCGTGAACATCGCAGATGGTGAGGGCGCGCCGACTAGTCCGTGGGTGTCGACCGGGTGACCGTCGACCACAGAGGCACCATGCTGCGACGCCCAGTCCACCGCGGCCTCGAGCAGCGCGGCCCCGACGCCGCTCCCGCGGTGTTCGCGGCGCACCACGAAACAGGACACCCACCAGGCTTCAGGGTCATCATCAAGGATCCGGGCAAGTGCCCGGTTCTCAGTGATGGCGGGCAGGGTCGAGCGTGGTACGACCCGCGTCCAGCCGACCGCGTCGTCATCGCGGCAGACCAACAGACCGACGGGTACCTCTGCTTCCAGGACTTCACGTTGCAGCGCGCTCCGGTTATCAGGCTCCTCGTGCCGAAGGAACCGCTGGCACCAGCACGAGGTTGGGTCCTTCCCGCGAGGTCCGAAGACCCGTCCAAGTCGTGGCCACATCTCAGCAGTCGCCGGCAGCCGTGCGTACTCCTCGATCATGTGCGTGATGATCCATGGCCACGCCGACCTTCTCCGTGAAGCACTTGACGGCCAAGTCGGTGAGTAGCCCTCTGCCCGAAGAGGGATGATCCACCGGACATGAGCCGGGCGTCCTGTCAGCCTGGGCCCGTGACCGGCCCCGACCTTCCGTTCCCGGCCGGCTGCCCGGCGCTGCTCGATGACCTCGAGCGCACCGTGGCCGACACCGGTGGCGAGCCCAGCGGGTGGCTGAATGCGACCTGACAGCTCAGATGCCGATCTCGGTGCGGACGGCGTACAGCTCGGGGAAGAACGTCAGGTCCAGGGCCCTGGTCAGGAACGCCACCCCGCTGGAGCCGCCGGTGCCTGGCTTGACCCCGATCATCCGCTCGACGGTCTTCAGGTGCCGGAACCGCCAGACCTGGAAGTTCTCCTCCAGGTCGACGAGCTCCTCGCACGCCTCGTAGGCCTCCCAGTGCTCGCGCGCGCCGTCGTAGATCTGCCGGAACACCGGTACCAGGTCGGGCGCGTAGGTGTGCGCCACGGTGAGGTCGCGCTCGAGCAGGTGGGCCGGGACGGCGTAGCCGTGCCGGTCGAGGTAGCGCAGGAACTCGTCGTACACGCTCGGGCTCTCGAGCAGGGTGACCAGCAGCTCCGTGGCGGCCTCGTCGTCTGCGAACACCTCGAGCATCTGCCGGTTCTTGTTGCCCAGCACGAACTCCACGGCGCGGTACTGGAAGGACTGGAAGCCCGACGACGTCCCCAGGAAGCTGCGGAACTCGGCGTACTCCGAGGGCGTCAGGGTCGCCAGCACCGACCACTGGTCCGTCAGCGTGCGCTGGATGTTCTTGACCCGGGCCAGGCCCTTGAGCGCCGGTCGCAGGTCGTCGGCGGCAAGGTGCCGCTGGACGGCTCGCAGTTCGTGCAGCATCAGCTTGAGCCACAGCTCTGAGGTCTGGTGCTGGATGATGAACAGCAGCTCGTCGTGGTGCTCGGGGCGGCTCACCAGGTGCTGGGCAGACAGCACCTGGTCCAGGTGCAGGTACTGCCCGTAGGACAGGTTCACCCGGAAGTCCCGCACGATGCCGTCCTCGACCGGCCGGGTGTTGTTGCCGTCCATTATGGGTGCTCCCCCGTCCAGGTCGGGACGCGGGATGCGTCCGGTGTGCTGCACGGTACCGACCCGCACCCCCTGCAGGGTGCCGGCCACCTCAGGTCAGGGTCTTGCTGCAGGTACGGAACAGCTGCTGCCGCCCGTCCCGGAAGGCCGCGTGGTCCACCTCGAGCCGCACCTCACGTCGCCGGATCACCACCGTCATCACCCCGTTGTCGAACCACGGGCCGGAGTCGACGTCCCACCCGATCGCCGCATCCGGCACGCCGGCAAAGCGTGCGAGGCGGTGCCAGACCCAGCGGACCGGCCCGCGCTCGAAGGCCCAGTTGGCCGTGCGCAGCGGCCAGTGCATCGGGTTGCGGAACGGGGACATCGTCAGCTGGTGCACCGCCGAGCCCGGGTGCTCAACCCCCGCGAGCTGCGCCCTGGCGGTGTACGAGCAGTGCACGTCCCCGGACAGCACGAGCACCGACGCGGGAGCTGTCTGGGAGTCGACCGCCCGCTCCAGCAGATGCACGAAAGCGTCGAAGGAGCCGCGGAACGCCGCCCAGTGCTCCAGGTCCACGGCCTGGCGCAGGTGTTCGCCCAGCCGTCTGCCGAACCTCCCCCACGCACCTCGCGCCACAGCCTCGTTCCATCCCTCCAGGTGGTGGATGCCGTGCGCCAAGAGCAGAGGCAAGGTGGACGCCAGCAGCAGGTGGTCGATGCGCTCGCCCTCGCGGGGGGTCAGCGCATGGTCGAGGACCCACTGCCACTCCTCCTCGTCGAGCATGGCGCGCGAGCCTGCGTCCAGACGCCGTGAGCAGCGGGCGTCGATCGCCACCAGGCGGATGCCGAGCCGGGCGTCGCCGAAGTCACGGTAGAAGCTCCACCGCGCCGCCTGCGGGTCGGTGTCCGATCGCCAGGCGAAGGCGTCGAGCGCGTTGCTGCGTTCCACGTCGTCCGCGGCCGACCGCATGGACCTCAGCACCACGTCCTCAGCCAGCTGCTCCGGGGAGAGGTTCCCGAGGTGCTGGTAGACCCAGTAGCTCGCAAAGGCGCCGACGACCCGCGGCCGCCACCACGGCTGCGCGGTCACGTACTCCCGCCAGGCTAGGGAGGTGTTCCAGTCGTCTCTCAGGTCGTGGTCGTCCAGGATCATGCAGGACGGGACCGTGGACAGCAGCCAGCGAACCGCCGGCTCGCTCCAGGACTCGTGGTAGAGCCAGGTGTACCCCTCGAAATCGCGCATCTCGTCGCCGATGTCGTCGTGCTGGTGGTGGGCGGGGACGTCCCGCAACCGCGTGACCAGGTGCGGCGAGGGGTCGTCCGCGTACACCTGGTCGCCGACCATCAGGAGCGCGTCGGCCCAGACCGTGGTCGGTGTGACCGCCATCCGCTCGGCCATCGCGACCAGCGCGTCAGCGCCGTACCGCTGCAGGCCCTCGGCGTCGTAGGGGGCAGACTGCCGGCACGAGCCGAAGGACAGCCGGAACGTCTCGTCGTGGCGGAACGTGCGGATCAGGCTGGGCGGGAAGCGGCTGCCCGGCTCGGGCCACACGCGCGCGCCGTCCAGGTGCACCTCGTACGGCGTCTCGGAGGCCGGCACCAGACCGGTGAGCACGAGCAGGGCGTAGTGGTGTCCGTGCACCGTCCACGTCCGCTCGGCGGAGCCCAGGATGGTGACCTCGCACGGCCTGTCAGTCTCGACCCACACCGTTGCCCGGGACTCGTCGACGTAGCGCAGCAGGGGCCCGAGCAGCAGCTGAGGTTCCGGGGCTTCCACAGGATGCACGGTAGCCGCCTCCCGCACCGGTCCCGCCGGGTCGGTCCTGTGCCCCGGACGTCGCGAATCTCCCCGGGGGGCGCCGAGGTCAGGCCAGGGGGTGGGCGTCCTTGTCCAGCGTGCTCGAGCCTGTGGCCGCCGCCGAACCCGTTGCCGGGACGTCGTCGCCGATGGCGCTGACGCGACGCTTGGACACGGTCACCGCGGCGATGATGACGATCACCGCGATCAAGGCGATGATCGTGCGCAGCACCGGGTTGGCGCTGTCGCCCACGGACAGGGTGACCACCGCCGGGGCGATCAGCACCGCCACCAGGTTCATGACCTTGATCAGCGGGTTGATGGCCGGGCCGGCGGTGTCCTTGAACGGGTCACCGACGGTGTCACCGATGACCGTGGCTGCGTGCGCGTCCGAGCCCTTGCCGCCGTAGTGGCCGTCCTCGACCAGCTTCTTGGCGTTGTCCCACGACCCACCGGAGTTCGACAGGAACACCGCCATCAGCACGCCCGAGCTGATCGCCCCGGCGAGGTAGCCGGCCAGCGGCCCTATGCCGAGGCCGAAGCCCACCGCGATCGGCGCCATGGCAGCCAGCAGCCCGGGGGTGGCCAGCTCGCGCAGCGAGTCACGCGTGCAGATGTCGACCACCCGGCCGTACTCGGGCTTCTCCGTGCCGTCCATGATGCCCGGGTGCTCGCGGAACTGGCGGCGCACCTCGAACACGATGGCGCCGGCCGCCCGGGTCACGGCGTCGATCAGCAGCCCGGAGAACAGGAACACCACGGACGCACCCAGGATCATCCCGACCAGGACCCCCGGGCTGGACACCTCGTAGAGGAACGAGGCGCCTGCGCCGGAGACCGTGACCCCAGCCTCACGCAGGGCGGTCGTCACGGCGTCCTGGTAGCTGCCGAACAAGGCCGTGGCGGCCAGCACCGCGGTGGCGATCGCGATGCCCTTGGTGATGGCCTTGGTCGTGTTCCCCACCGCGTCCAGCTCGGTGAGGATCTGCGCGCCCTCACCGTCGACGTCGCCGCTCATCTCGGCGATGCCCTGGGCGTTGTCGCTGACGGGGCCGAAGGTGTCCATGGCCACGATGACGCCGACGGTGGTCAGCAGGCCGCAGCCGGCCAGGGCGATCAGGAACAGGGACAGGATGACCGAGCCACCGCCGAGCAGGAACGCCGCGTACACGGCTGCGGCGATGATCACCGCGGTGTAGACGGCGGACTCCAGGCCGACCCCGATGCCGGCGAGCACCACGGTGGCGGCACCGGTGCGGGAGGTGCGGGCCACATTCATCGTGGGGGGCTTGTCGGTGCCGGTGAAGTACCCGGTCAGCCACAAGATGATGCCGGCCAGCACGATGCCCAGCCACACCGCTGCGGTCGCGACCAGACGGGGGTCGCCGGGGAGGCCAGCGATGTCGGCGTTGACGTTGCCCAGTCCGGCGAACGAACTCGGCAGGTAGACGTACGCCGCGACGGCGCAGGTCAAGGCGGAGACGGCTGCCGAGATGTAGAAGCCCCGGTTGATCGCGGTCAGACCGTTCTCGCCGGGCCGGGGCTTGGTGATGAACACACCGAGCACCGCGGTGAGCACCCCGATGGCCGGCACGATCAGCGGGAAGACCAAGCCCTCGTCACCGAAGGCGGCCTTGCCCAGGATCAGGGCTGCCACCAGGGTCACGGCGTAGGACTCGAAGAGGTCGGCTGCCATCCCGGCGCAGTCGCCGACGTTGTCGCCGACGTTGTCGGCGATGGTGGCGGCGTTGCGGGGGTCGTCCTCGGGGATGCCCGCCTCGACCTTGCCCACCAGGTCGGCGCCCACGTCGGCCGCCTTGGTGAAGATGCCGCCGCCGACGCGCATGAACATGGCGAGCAGGGCGGCGCCGAAACCGAAGCCCTCCAGGACCGAAGGTGCATCACCCTTGTAGAGGAGCACGACGCCGGCTGCGCCCAGCAGGCCGAGCCCGACGGTCGCCATGCCCACCACGCCGCCGGTCCGGAAGGCGATGCGCATGCCCTCGTCGCGGCCACCCGTCTCACGGGCTGCGGCAGCCACACGGACGTTGGCCTTCACCGCGAGCGACATGCCCAGGTAGCCGATGGCTGCCGAGAACAGCGCCCCGACGACGAAGGCGATGCTCCGCCCGGCCCTGATGTCGTAGTCACCTGGCAGCAGGAGCAGCAGCCCGCAGACGAGGACCACGAACAGGGCGAGGGTGCGGAACTGCCGGTTGAGGTAGGCGCTGGCCCCTTCCTGCACGGCCTTTGCGATCTCCTGCATGCCCGCGGTGCCCTCGCCGGCCGCCAGGACCTGGGCGCGGAAGACCGCACCCATCACCAGGGCAAGGACGGCGATCGCCGCCACCCCCATGACCAGCAGCTGGTTGCTCCCGACCAGATCAACCGCGGGGCCGGTCGTCGCCGACATGGCAGGTCCCAGCATCGGTGCAAGCGACATGCTCGGCATCCGTCCTCCTAGACAGTGGCGTTCTCGACGGCGGACCACCTGCCCGGAGTGTGCGCGGGGGGAGCGGTGGTCGCGGCGGAGTCTACGCAGTCCGGACGTGAGACAGACCACAGGTGCGGCCTACGTCACACGTTTCGGACCGCCTAGCCGCTGCGCTCGGTCGGCCAGATCAGGTCGAACCTTCCCGGCAGCACCTGCAGAGACGGGACGAGCTCTCGCAGCACCGCCAGCGACAGGTCCCCCGGCGCCGGTGCGTCCGGAGCGTCCGGAGCGTCCGGAGCGTCGGAGCCAGGCCGGGGTAGTGCGAAGACGCTCACCGTCAGGGAACCGCCGTCGTCCACGATCTCCAGACGCAGCACATCGTCGTCCCGGGTGCCGGTGAGGACCTGCGCACACGCCTCACCTACGGCAAGGCGGATCTCGTCCAGGACCAGGTCCACGAATCCCAGCCGGCGCGCCACGGAGACGCTGACCAACCGAGCGGTGCGCACGTGGCTGGCGTCCGCGGGTAGTGACAGCCGGACGCTCGCACGCCCGGCCGGTTGCGGCTCGGACCCGGGCACCGGAAGCGGACCTACGTCAGCCGGTGGCGCCGCCGGTGGCGGCCACGGCCTCGTCGACGGTGGAGTGGATCGGGAAGACCTTGGTCAGACCGGTGATGCGGAACACCTTCAGGATCTTCTCCTGCGTGCAGACCAGGTGCAGCGACCCGTCATGCGCGCGGACCCGCTTGAGGCCACCCACGAGGACCCCCAGACCGGTCGAGTCCAGGAAGTCGACGCGCTCCATGTCGACGACCAGGTGGTGGTGGCCCTCGCCGACGAGGTCGTTGAGGCGTTCGCGCAGCACAGGGGCCGTGTACACGTCGATCTCGCCACCGACTTCGACGACCGTGCGGCCACCCTGCTCGCGGCTGGTCACAGACAGGTCCACAGGTTCTCCCACAGTCAGTCGCGTCGCGGCGGGGTCGCATCGCCCCGACGTCGGATGCATTCAACCATCCCCCGGCTGGGATCACAGCCCCTGGTCCACAAGTGCTGCGGACGGCACGGCCTGCGAGACTGCGGGCATGCAGTCATCGGCCGGGCAGGGCCGTCCAGACTCCGCTCTCGAGGTGCTGCTGCGAGCCGGTGACCGCAGTGATCGGGTGCGGCACGTGCACCGGTCCGGCCCGGTGGCGGGTGAGAGCGCGGACTGGCCCTCCTGGGCCGACGCAGCACTGGTGCAGCGCTGGGCCGAGCTGGGGGTGCTCCGCCCGTGGGCGCACCAGGCGGAGGCTGCGGAGCACGCCAGAGCTGGTCGGCATGTCGTGGTGTCCACCGGTACGGCGTCAGGCAAGTCGGTCGCCTACCTGCTGCCTGCGCTGACGGCCCTGCGCGCTCCCGCGGCCGGCCTGCGCCGTCCCACCGTGCTGTACCTGGCTCCGACAAAGGCGTTGGCGGCCGACCAGCTCGAGACGCTGACCGGTCTCGGCCTCGATGGCGTGCGGCCCGCCCTGTACGACGGGGACACACCAGCTGCCGAGCGCGGCTGGGTCCGCCAGCACGCCAACTACGTGCTGACCAACCCGGACATGCTGCACTTCTCGATGCTGCCCGGCCACCAGCGCTGGGCCTCGTTCTGGCGCGGTCTCGAGGTGGTGGTGGTCGATGAGATGCACCGCTACCGCGGCGTCTTCGGCGCTCAGGTGGCCGCGGTGCTGCGACGGCTGCGACGGGTTGCCGCCAGGTACGGATCCACGCCGGTATTCGTGCTGGCCTCGGCGACGGCCGCAGACCCGGGCCGGACGGCCCACCGTCTGACCGGGCTGCGCGTGGAGGTCGTCGATCGGGACACCTCCCGTCGTGGCGCCACGGAGCTGGTGCTGTGGGAGCCCGCGGACGGGCCCGACGGGCGGGTCCCGGCCGGGACCGAGGCCGGGACGCTGCTGGCTGACCTGGTGCAGGCGGGGGTCCGGACCCTGGCGTTCGTACGGTCGCGACGGGGAGCCGAGACGGTGGCCCTGCGCGCAGGACGGATGCTCGACGAGGTGGACCCCGGGCTCGGGGCCCGAGTCGCGGCCTACCGCGGCGGCTACCTGCCCGAGGAGCGGCGCGAGCTGGAGGAGTCGCTGCGCGGGGGACGCCTGCTCGGGCTCGCCAGCACGAACGCGCTGGAGCTGGGCATCGACATCAGCGGCCTGGACGCGGTGCTGATCGCCGGCTGGCCGGGTACCAGGGCCTCGCTGTCCCAGCAGGCGGGACGCGCGGGGCGCACCGGTGGTCCTGCGCTGGCTGTCCTCATCGCTGCGGACGACCCGCTGGACACCTACCTGGTCAACCATCCGCAGGCCGTCGTGGGCCAGCCGATGGAAGCCACCGTCCTGGACCCGCACAACCCGCACGTCCTCGCCCCGCACCTGTGCGCGGCGGCCGCCGAGCTGCCCCTGACCGAGGCTGACCTGCCGCTGTTCGGAGACACCACCGCGCAGGTGCTGGAGGTGCTGGCGCGTCGCGGACTGCTGCGACGGCGCCCTGGCGGCTGGTACTGGACGCACGAGGCGCGCGCCACCGACCTCACCGACCTGCGGGGGACGGGGGGGCAGCCTGTCCGGGTGGTCGAGGGCTCGACCGGACGGGTGCTGGGAACGGTGGACGCGGGTGCCGCCGACCACACGGTGCACGCCGGCGCGGTGTACCTGCACCGAGGCACCACCCACGTGGTCGACTCCTTGGACCTGGACGACGCGCTCGCCCTGGTGTCGGTGCGCAACCCGCCGTGGAGCACGCAGGCGACCTCCGTCGGCAGCATCCGGGTGCTCGAGCAGCAGCGCCGGAGCGCCTGGGGGGAGGTCGGGATGTGCCTGGGCACGGTGCAGGTGACGAGCCAGGTGACCTCGTACCTGCGGCGCCTGCTCACCACCGGCGAGGTGATCGGCGAGCACGCCCTGGACCTGCCCGAGCGCCGGCTCCGCACCACGGCCGTGTGGTGGACCCTGCCGCAGAGCGTGCTGGACGCCTATGACCTGGGGCCGCTCCTGGTGCCCGGCGCCGTGCACGCCGCTGAGCACGCCGCGATCGGGATGCTCCCCCTGGTCGCGACGTGCGACAGGTGGGACGTGGGCGGTGTGTCCACGGCCATGCACCCAGACACGGGGACCGCCACGGTGTTCGTGCACGACGCCCACCCCGGGGGCGCGGGCTTCGCCGAGCGGGGCTGGCTGTCGGCGCGGCCGTGGCTGGAGGCGACGCTGGAGACCGTCGTCGGCTGCCGGTGCCGGGGCGGCTGCCCCTCGTGCGTGCAATCGCCCAAGTGCGGAAACGGCAACGATCCGCTGGACAAGCAAGGGGCCGTGCGCGTGATGCGCGCCGTGCTGGAGCAGCCACCGCCACAACAGGACGGAAGCGGCGCCGAGCACTAACGTCTGCAGAGCGCCGCGCTCGACATCGTTCTGGAGGAGGAGTCATGGTCGTTCTGGCACTGCTGCTGCTGTTCCTGGTGGTTCTTCTCGTCGTCTTCATGGTGATAACCGGAAGCCGAGGAGAGGTTCCGCTGGAGTGGGACCAGCTCAACATCGCGTTCTCTCCCTCGCCGTTGGTGCTGTTCCTGATGGGCGCAGCCACGCTCCTGCTGGCCGTGCTCGCGCTCGGCCTGCTGCGCGGCGGGACCCGTAGGGGCGCCACCAAGCGCAAGGAGCTCAAGCGCCTTCGCCAGATCGAGACCGACCGTCAGGCCGATGAGCAGCGCGCGCACCAGCAGCACCCGGACCAGCAGCGCACGCACCAGCAGGGCACCGCGGCCACCGCCGGGAACGACCACCAGACCCGTACGGATGGGCAGCCCGCCAGGCTGGACAAGGGTCATCAGGATGGCCCAGCGAGTGAGCGGGGCGTGCGCGCCGACCGGAACGTCGACGTGACCGACGGCAGGTCCGACGACACCTGGCACCGGGAGCCTGGATCGGGCTGAGCGCGATCGTCCTTGAAGCGCAGGCCCGCTGTGTGGCTCACCCACCTGGCGCGGGTCCGGCACGTGCCGACGCCCGGACCGGGCCTGCACCAGCCAGCAGCCCGGTGGGCAGGACACTCACTTCCACCACGACGCTGCCGTCTGCTGAGCCTCTGCACCGGCTCAGCGTCCCCTGGTGAGCACGAGCCACCTGTTCGGCGGAGCGAGCGGCTTGGGGGGTGCAGCCCGACGCAGTGCCAGGCGCCAGCCAGGTGGCGTCGGCAGCGGCCAGCGCCGCGAGGTCAGCAGCCGCACCGGCCCGGTGACGCAGCAGCACGGCCTGGCCCAGCAACCCGGTCGCCAGCGTGCCGACCACCAGCACCGAGCAGAGCGCGAGGGCCAGCACGCTGCCAGAACCCGTGTCCCGCAGCAGGTCAGGGCCTGCGCGCCCGAGGTCACAAGCCGGCCCGGGGTCAGAAGCCATCGGCCGCACCCGACACCTCGGTCACCGCGCTCGCCGTTCCGATGACCCGCACGCTCGGTGTACCCGGCAACGCCAGCGGCACCGACCTGGTCACCGTCACCGTGGTGAGCGATCCACCCGGCGACACGCTGACCTGGCTGTTCGCGCCGGCCAGGTCCAGGGTCACGGCCTGGACGTGAGCGGCGCCCTCACCGCGTGCCGCCAAGCGAGCGCCGGCCGCTGCCGCGTCCCCCACCCGGACCTGCGCCATGGCGACCAGAACGACCGAGCACAGCCCAGCCAGGACGGTGGTGACGGACAGCAGCCCGATCGCCAGCTCGGCGGTGACGGACCCAGCCTCGCGATTGCGCACGTCAGCCGACCGACAGAGCACGCTCGACGAGTCCCATCAGCAGGCCACGCACCTGCTCACCCCGCAGGATGGTCACGAGCAGCCCGGCGAAGCCGCAGGCCGCGAGAGTCGCTATGGCGTACTCGGCAGTGGCCATACCGGCGTCGTCCAGGTGTGCGCGCACCGGCTGCGGCCGTGCTGCCTCCCGCTCAGCGGCAGCGCGGGACCCGACTACGACAACCCGTGCTTCGTTCTCCGACATCGCTTGTCTCCCATCAGTCTCAGACGCGTCTCGTCCGTGAGAGACACTCTTCGGCCACCGCCCGGTTGGGGCCAGCACGCCGGGGAAGGCTGTGGACAACTGCTCGCCCGCCAAGGGTTGTGCGCGGCCTTCAGATGGCGCGTCGTCGACAGCTTTCAGTTCTCGTTGCGGGCGTGGGCTCCGGTGTTCGAGTCGTTCAGAGCCGTCCTGGGTGACCGTGTCTTCCAGGCCATCTACCCAGACTGGTTGGAGAGTCAGGCGAAGGCCGTCGCCGCGAGCGGCCACCCTGACGGGCGGACGTATTCGTGGCGGAGCTGCAGCTGCGGCCCGTTGGCTACGTCGCGGTCGTCCTCCACGTCGAGGGCGCCGCCACCTGTGGTGAGATCGACATGCTGGCGGTGGACCCAGATCAGCAAGGCGCGGGGCTCGGCTCGGCGCTCACGGACTTGCCGTGAGGCACATCCGCGCACGTGACGCCGTGCCTTGCTGGGCGAGCTCGCGTCACTCGGGGCTGGCCCGCCGTCGCGTGGGGTCCCGGACAGGGCGAGCAGCGTCCGTAGGTCTTCCTTGACGACGTACGTGTGAAGGATCGCCCAGCCCGCGATCTGGGGGTCCCCGCAGAACAGCGTCAGGGCGCCCACTAGTCGTGGCCGGATGCCCTCGCAGAAGGCGATCGCATCGGCACGCTCACTGGGGTCCATCTCTGCCCTCCGTCCTCCTACTCCGGCACCTAGACGCTCGGGGAGCGTAGAAGGTTCACTCGTGAGCAGACTGCGACTACGCCCAATCTTGACCAGCACCTCAGCCTGTTGGCCCGAGTATCTACCGGCTAGCCGACTGCTGGAGCTGGACTTCTGCAGCCAGGGCCGGAGGCCATGTCGATGAACGGTCGCTCGTCGGGCATCGACGCTCGAGGATCGCCTTCTCGCCTGCTCTCCTGCTCGTCGAGGTCAGCGCATCACCTGGGAGGCCAGCGAGAGCACCACCGGCACCACCCCCCAGGCCGCGAAGGCGGGCACCGCGCACAGGCCCAGTGGAAGCACCAGGCGCACCCCGAGCCGACCGGCTGCACGCTCTGCGGACCGGTGCCGATCGCGCCGGCACATGTCAGCCGAGGCGTGCAGCAACGGCACCGCGGGCACGCCGCACTCCAGAGCCAGGGTGACGCACCGGTGCAGGGCACGCAGATCTGCTTCCTGCCGCCACGCGTCCTCGCCCGCGGCCCCCAGCAGCATCGAGGTGCCCGCGGCCTGGGCTGCCGACCCCAGCGGCCCGCCGCAGGCGTGCCCGGCCAGCCGCAGTGCGGTGGGGACGGGGACGCCTGCCAGCAGAGCAGCCGCCACCAGATCCAGCAGCAGCGCCTGGTCCGGCTCGGCGACGTCCTCGGGCGCCTCCAACGGCTGGACCAGACCCACCCCGACCAGCGCTCGCAGCCGGCCGCGCGCGGGGTTGTGGCCCACCCAGACGGCCAGCAGCGCCAGGGCCGTCACGACCAGTGCGCTCATCCGTTCCGTGCCCGGCGCAGCAGCCACCGGGTCCACCACCACCCCGTCGCCGCGGCGACCGCGCCCGTGACCGCGCTGACCTGGCCCGCCCTGGTGCTGGTCATGACGTGCAGCGGGTCGGCACCGACGGCCATCCCCAGCGCCAGGCCGAGCAGCGGCAGCGCGACCAGGACGCGTGCGGTGGCGGCGGGTGCCGCCATGGCCGACCTGCGTGCCAGCTCGGCATCAGCGTCTGCGCGCAACCCCGCTACGGCTCGTTCCAGCAGGTCGGCCACCGGCGCGCCGGTGGCCTCCTGCACCTGCCACGTCGAGGCGAGGGCGGCAAGCGCACGTGCCTCCGCGGCGCGGAGCCGGGTGGGTGGGCGCTGGCGGAGCGCGGGAGCGACAGGATGGCCCCGGGCACCAGCGACTGCGGCTGGCCGAAGGGCATGGCCGACCGGGTCGTCGCCCAGCCCAGAGGCCGCGGCGGCCCAGGCGGCCGCCGGCATCAGCCCGCCACGTGTCAGCGTCGCCAGCTCCGAGACCACGTCGGCGACGTTGGTCCGACTGCCACCCCTGACGGGTACGGGCGCTGCTCGAGCACCGCCACGGCCGCCCGGACGAGCTGCACGTCGGGCGGTGCCAAGCCGCCGAGCCCTGCGGCGTGCAGGGGCGGGCTGAGCGCCCAACGCCGCCAGCACGAGCAGGGCCACCAGCAGGGCACTCATCCGCGGGGGAGCCCGTCGAGCAGGTCGGCCAGCGCCGCCCACCCGGGCCCACGGGTCCCGGGTGATCCGGGGTCGCGCGCGTCAGCACGCAGCGCCTCCACCACCTGGACCTGGCCGTCCCCGGCCGCCGTCAGGACGCCGACGCTCATGATCCGGCGCAGCCCCGCAGGTCGCTCCAGGTGCACCACCACGTCGAGGGCGCTGTCCATCTGCCGGGCCAGCGCCTGCCGGCTGATCCCCGCCAGCATCCCCAGCGCCTCCAGGCGGGAAGGGACGTGGCGGGCGGCGTTGGCGTGCACCGTCCCGCAGCCGCCGGCGTGCCCGGTGTTCAGCGCCGCCAGCAGATCGGTCACCTCGGCTCCACGGCACTCACCCACCACGATGCGGTCCGGTCTCATCCGCAACGCCTGACGCACCAGCTCGGACAGGGAGATGGCACCGACGCCCTCGGCGTTGGCCCGGCGTGCCTCCAGCCGCACCAGGTGCGGGCAGCGGGGGGACAGCTCCACGGTGTCCTCCACCGTGACGATCCGCTCCGCCGGGTCCGCACGTCCCAACAGGCACGACAGCAGCGTGGTCTTGCCGCTGCCTGTCCCGCCGCTGACCAGGAAGCCCAGCCGCCGCCTCACCACCTGGTCCAGCACCAGGTCCCAGCCGGGCGGGACCGTACCCGCGCCGGTGAGCTCCGCCAGCGAGAATGCCCGGCGCGCGGGCACCCGCAACGACAGCAGCGTTCCACCGGCCGAGACCGGGGGCAGCACGGCGTGCAGGCGGACACCCTGCGGCAACCGGGCGTCCACGCACGGGCTCGCCTCGTCCAGGCGGCGGCCCGAGGCCGCGGCAAGGCGTACGGCGAGCGCCCGCACGTCGGACTCCTCCCCGAGGTCGACCTCGATCTGCCGCAGTCCCGCCCCAGAGTCGACCCAGACCTGGCGCGGGCCGTTGACGAGCACGTCGGTGACAGCCGGGTCGTCCAGCAGCACCTGCAGCGGCCCCGCGCCGGTGAGAGCGGCACTGATCGAGGACACGGCGGCCAGCACCTGCCGAGAGCCCAACGGATGCTTCCCCGCTGCGAGGGCACCGGCCACCAGGGCGGGACCGGCCAGCGCCTGCGTGCCCCCGCTACCGGCGCCCTGCTCGACCAGGGCAGCGCGGACCTGGGCCAGTCGTGCCCCGTGGCTCACGCCGCTCCGCTCCAGCCAGGGTCTGACAAGCCCGCATCGACCCGCTCGAGCACCCTGCGGGCGACCCTGGCGCACGCCCCGGACCGCACCCGCCACAGCAGGTCACCGTCGTCGGCCGCCCGCGCCAGATCGGGCTGGTCACCCCAACGAGCCAGCGCCGCGCGCCCGACCGCGTCCTCGACGGCCGCCTGACCCAGGCCACCCTTGCGCCTGGTACGGACCACCAGGTGCACGTCGGCGACGGTGCTCTTGAGCGCGCGGGCCAGGTGGCGACCGGCCAGCGCGGCGGGCACCTCGTCAGGCACCAGCAGCACCACCTCGTCGAGCAGCCTCCAGCGCAGGACGGCTGCGGTGTCGCAGCGGCGGGGCAGGTCGAGCACCGTCAGGGCGAACTCGTGCCGGGCGGCCGCGAGCACCGCCTGCAGGGCCCCCAGCGGCACCAGGCCCTGGTCACGCTCCCCCGAGGACTGCCAGGAGAGCACCCTGATCCCGTCCGTCAGCGGCAGCGAGGCTGCCAGCACGCCCGGCCGCAGCGACCCTGCGAGCTGTTCCAGCTCTGGCCATCTCAGACCCGGTGCGCTCTCGCACCCCAGGGCCACCTGGACACCACAGCCGGCCGGGTCACCGTCGACCAGGAGCGCTGGGTCACGGCCGCAGGCAAGCGCCGCAGCCAGGGTCGTCGCACCCGCACCTCCGCGCGAACCCAGCACTCCCAGCACCGTTCCGCCGTGCTCGGGTGCCTGCACGGCGGCGGCCAGCAGCCGGGCGAGCGCCTCACCGCCGCTGGGCAGTGCCAGGGTGCGCTCAGCCCCGGCGGCGGCCGCCGCCGGGGCACCGGGCGGGTCGTGGTCCGCACCGACGAGGACGACACGATCGCGCGTGCCCACGAGGGTGCGAACGTCCACGTCGGCACCGAGCAGCACCAGCCGGCTCCTCGCCCAGGCGACCCCCGCGGCCGAGGGCAGGTCCACCACCTGGGGATGCACGCCCACGCTGGCGGCCACCAGCAGGACCTGGTCGACCAGGAAGGGGTCCGCGCTGACCAGGAGGACGCTGGCCGGAAGGGCTTCTGCTGAGGTCATGGCCTCGACCCTGACCGAGCGCGTCGGCTGCGACCAGTGCCGCGGTGGCTGCTGTGGACAGACTCGCTCCCGGCGCGCCCTGTGCACGACCAAGGCTGCTACCACGGCGCGACCGGAACGAGGACGACCCCCGCCGGGGGGGTGGCGGGGGTCGTCGTGCCGCCCGGCTCGGGGGGGATGAGCCGGCCTGCACGGCCGGTCTCCACACTCGGTGGACCGGCCGGTTCAAGTCTGGTCCCTGAAGGGCGCGAGGGCAAACACATGGCGACATCGGATGCGCATGTCCTCCGTCCTGCCTAGCGGCAGGTTCCAGAATTCTCCTTCGGGTCTATCTTTCTGGCGCCCGCAGGGGTATCAATGAAGGCAACGGCCCGTCGACCGGAACGCGGTGGATGGACCACATGCACGAACAGGTACCCACGCGCGGCCAGTCCTCGTGAGGACGCGTTGGGGCGGGCTGGCCCCGTCCCACGACTGATGTGCACGCTTGGTAGCCCGTGAGTGCATGGACGACGGCGGCGCCCGCGTGGCGTCGCCGTCACCATGTCCGGGTACCTGCCCCACCCGGCGCGAACCCCGAGCCCCGATCCGACGCAGCAACCCGTGATGGCCTTCCCTGGCGCCGCACCCGACCATGACAGACGATGGGGCCAGGGACGCGATGGAGAGCAAGGGACGCGGAGGAGGCAGGGATGAGCCGGGAGGTGCTGGGCACCATCGAGGCTGCCTCAGGCTCGGACGAGCGTGCGCCCGAGGCGGCGCCGGTCCTGGAGCTGGACGCCGACGCGGCATCCCCCGAGCCTGCCTCGCAGGAGAAGGTTCCCCCGGCCCCCACCCCTGACTGGCGCGAACGCGCCGAAGCGGCGCTGGACCGGCTGCGGAGCTCTCGACCACGAACCGTGGCGGCCCTGGTGGCGGTGGCGGCGGCGGCCGGCCTCCTCGCCGCCGGGATCACGGGCTGGGCAGCCCAGACCTCGCGGGAGAGCACAGCCCAGGCGGTGGCCTGGGCCGAGCCCACCGACCTCGCCGACGTCGCCTACGAATCGACGACCGTGTCGATCCACGTCGTCAACAGCGGCGCCGCGCCGTTCACCGTCACCGATGTCGACTTCCGCGGCGGGGTCGACCAGTCGTTGGTCGACGTCAGCATGGAGACCCCGTTCACGGTGCAGCCCGGCGAGCTGGGCAGGGGGACCGCCACCGCACAGACGCGCGAGTGCGACGGCCCGTTCAGTCGTGGCGGGTCGCGCGATGGTCGGCTGAGGGTGGCTGTCCGCACGGACGACCTGCGCTCGACCGTCTTGAACGGATCCTCGGTCGGCTCTTCCTCGCTGAGCGCGGTGGACATCTACGAGAGGGTCTGCTCCGCAGGCGCGGACATGCCGTTGCTGATCGAGTCGAGCCTGGTTCGTGTCGACGGACGGCTGCACATCGCGGCTGTGCCTACCGGCACCGAACCGGTGGAGTTGAACTTCTCCGCCCCGGACGGGATCGGGCTGGTGACCGACCCGCCGACACCGGTCGTGCTGACTGCCAGCGGCCCGACGACCTTCATCGCGCTCGCGGTGGAGGTCACCGCCTGCACGGTGAGTGCGCAGCAGCTGAACGCGGGCGAGCAGATCAAGCTGCTGGTGGACGGGGAGGTGCAGGAGTTCGGGCTGGACTACGCGGTGGTGAACCCGTGGTTGGTGCGCGCCGTCACCCGGCAGTGCGGCTGAGGCAGTCAGGTCCTGGGGGTCCTACCTGCCAGCACGGCGTCGGCGATGACCGTGCCCTCGGCCGCACCGGCCACGACCGTGCCCGCGCAGAAGCGCAACCAGGCGGCCACACCCTCGCTGGTGCCGGTGGCGTACCCGGTCAGCGCCAGCGCGTAGCCGGACGGGTCGGCCAGCACCGCCGCCTCAGGCACCGCGACGCCCATCGGGTCCAGGCCGCGACCTACCACCAGCGCCCGGGCCAACGCCCTGGCGACGACGCCGTTGCCGTCGACGAACGGTGCGGCGGTGAGGATCTCAGCGCTCGCTACCGCAGCCAGCACCAGCACCGGGGCGCGGCTGGGCGCTTCCAGGAGCGCCACCAACGCGTCCAGGCGCGCGGTCGCCTCGGTCGCTGCCGGGGCAGGCGGCATCCCGGTGTCGGCGCCGCGCGGACGCTCGTCCCCGCGCCGTGGCCTGCCCACCCTCTCGTCCGGCACCACGCCGCTGACTGCGGCCAGGTGCAGCCGCACCAGAGCCTGCCGGGGGGCGTCCGCGATGGCGCGCGCCCCGCGCTCGGAGAGCCGCTCGGCCTCCGCCACCGCCCTGGTCGCTCCCGCAACCACCTGCCCCGCGGGGTCCTGCGGCAGCTCGCGGGCGCCGCGCACCGCGTCGCGAACGAGGGAGATCGGCAGCCTGGCTCCTTCCAGCGCGGCGCTGGCCCGGGCCGCCCACACGGCTGACTCGGCGCGGCACTCGGCGCTGCGCCTGCGCATCGCAGGGTGCCAACGCAACGTCTCGCAGGCCTGCCGCGCCCGTTCGATCTCCTGGGCCACCCCGGGCAGGGCGGCGAGCCGGACCAGCGGGTCCTGCGGCACGGAGCCGTCGGGCACGGATCGGGAGGAGGCAACCATGGCCCGAGGAGACTACGGCGCACTAGCGTCGCGGCAGCCCCCACCCCGTCCAGGAGGTCAGCGTGAGCCCTACCCAGGCAGTGGTCGCCGGCATCGTGCTCGCCGCCGTCGCCCTCGCTCTGGGGGTGCGCGCCCTCCGTCGCCGGACCGACCTGGGCACCTCGGCCGACCGCGCCACGTTCGCCACGCTGCACACCGCCTCGCTGGCGGCGCCGCACCTGCGCGACGGCCTGACCCCCACCGGCGCCACGCGTGCCGCCCGGCACCTGCGCGCGCTGCTGGGGACCCCGGCCATCGCCCTCACCGCAGCCGGCCAGACGCTCGCGTGGGACGGCGAGGGCGCCGGTGCCCATGCCGAGCACGCAGGCGAGCACGCGGCAGACGTGCTGGAGCGAGGCAGGCCACTGGTGCTCGGACCGTCCCAGGTGGCCTGCCCGGACATGACCTGCCCCGTCCAGCACGCGGTGGTGGTGCCGCTGGTGGCCGACGACCGTGTGGTCGGTGCGCTGGCCGCCTACGGGCCGCGGCCCAGCGCCGGCCTGGTGCGCGCCTGCGAGGAGGTCGCGGCCTGGGTCTCGGCCAACCTGGAGCTGGCCGAGCTGGACCGGTCCCGGACCCGCGCGATCGAGGCCGAGCTGCGGGCGCTGCGCGCGCAGATCAGCCCGCACTTCGTCTACAACTCCCTGACAGCCATCGCCTCGTTCGTGCGCACCGACCCCGACCGGGCCCGCGAGCTGCTGCTCGAGTTCGCGGACTTCACCCGGTACGCCTTTCGCCGCGGCGGTGAGTTCACCACGCTCGCAGACGAGCTCACGAACACCGAGCGCTACCTGGTGCTGGAGAAGGCGCGGTTCGGGGACCGGCTCGACGTGCGCCTGCGGATCGCGCCCGAGGTGCTGTCGGTGGCCATCCCGTTCCTGTCGGTGCAGCCGCTGGTGGAGAACGCGGTCCGGCACGGGCTGGAGGGCCGGGACGGGGTCGGGCACGTCACGCTGACCGCCGAGGACCTCGGCACGGACGCCCTGATCGCGGTGGAGGACGACGGGGTGGGGTCCGACCCGGAGGAGGTGCGCCGGATCCTGGCCGGGGAGTCGGGTGCGGACTCGGTCGGGCTCGGGAACGTGGACTCGCGGCTGCGCCAGGTGTTCGGCGACGACGCGGGCCTGGTCGTGGAGACCGCGCAGGGGGCAGGCACGAAGGTCTCCTTCCGGGTGCCCAAGTACTCCCCCCGGGCACGGGCAGGCTGACCATGCCGCGCTGCTCGCGCTTCCTCCGTCTCGGCGCCATGATGGCACCATGAGGCGGATGAACCTGCCCCCGCGAGGAACGGGTGTGAGCCTGGATGACGCGGTTGCAGCGGTGCGTGAGGTGCGGGAGGCGTCGTGAGCCTGGCGGTCGTCGACGCCTCCGTGCTGGTGTCCTTCTACGCCGCCGACGACCCGCGCCGCGCCGCGCCGCGGTCATGATGCGCCTTGCGGCCGGGCACGCCCTGTTCGCCCCCGCCCACATCGATGCCGAGGTCGTCTCCGCCCTGCGCCGCATGGCCCGCGGCAACCGGGTCCTGGCCCGGACGGTGCCCGACGCGCTGCGACATCTGGGAGGCTCGGCGATCCGGCGCATGCCGTTGGCTCCCTTGCTGGAGCGCATGTGGGAGCTGCGCGAGAACGTTCCCGCCTACGACGCGGCGTACGTGGCCCTCGCCGAACAGCTGGAAGGTCCCCTGATCACCTGCGGCTCCCAGCTGAGCACGGCGAGCGGCGCTCGGTGCTCCTTCGATCTGATCGCGTGAGCGTGCACGCCGACCTGGAGGTGGCCCGGTGACGCCCGGCCGGCTGCGCGTCCTGGTCGTGGACGACGAGGCGCCTGCACTGGCCGAGCTGGCGTGGCTGCTGCGCCAGGACGAGCGGATCGCCGAGGTGGTCACCGCCACCGGCGCCGCCGAGGCGCTGCGCAGGCTCGAGGAGCATGAGATCGACGTGGTGTTCAGCGACATCAAGATGCCCGGCCTGGACGGGCTGGACCTGGCGCGGGTGCTGGCGCGCTTCATTCGCCGGCCCCAGGTCGTCTTCGTGACCGCCTACGACGGCCACGCGGTCGACGCCTTCGAGCTGGCGGCCACCGACTACCTGATGAAACCCGTTCGGGCCGAACGCCTCACCGAAGCGGTGCGGCGGGTCATCGAGGGCACCGAGCCACCCGGCGCCGCTGTCGCAGGAGCTGACGACGAGACGATCCCGGTCGAGCTCGGGGGGGTGACCAGGTTCGTGCAGCGCTCGTCCGTACGCTATGTCGAGGCACAGGGGGACTACGCCCGCCTGCACACCGGGACCGGCAGCCACCTCATCCGCGTCCCGCTCAGCACGCTGGAGGAACGTTGGAGCACAGCGGGTTTCGTCCGGATCCACCGGTCGACACTGGTGTCGCTCAAGCACGTGGACGAGGTCAGGACCGATGGCGGGCGCTGCTCCGTGGTGCTCGCGGGGGTGGAGCTGGCGGTCAGCCGCAGGCACACCCGCGAGCTGCGGGACAGGCTCGTACGCAGCCAGGTGCCCGGACGCTGAGCCCGCCGCCACGCCGCGGCACGCGAGCCGTGATGGCGGCGCTGGTGCTGACCGTCACCCTCGTCCTGGCGGCGCTGACCGCACTGCGATGGGTCGACTCGGACAGCTCCCTGCTGGTGGTCGCGCTGCAGTCGTTGAGGTGGGTGTACGCGGTGCTGGCCGTGCTGGTGCTGCTGGCGGCCGTGCTGCTCAGGCACCGGTGGGCGGTCCTGCTCGCGGGGTCGCTGGTGGCGGTGCACGCGCTGGTGGCGGTTCCCGCCTTCGTCCCCGCGGCGCAGGTAGCCCCCGGGACGGACGACCTGGTCGTCCTGTCGGCCAACCTGGAGTTCGGGAGGGCGGATCCCGGTCCCGTGGTCGAGGCCGTGCGCCGTCTGGACGTGGACGTCCTGGTGCTGCTCGAAGCCACCGCCGCCGCGGAGCGAGGGCTCTCCGGCGCCGGGCTGGACGAGCTGCTGCCAGAGTCGGTGGGCCAGACACGCGACGACCCCGGCGGCACGCTGATCCGCAGCCGGCACCGGCTCATCGCCCAGCGGGTCCCGCCGAGCACCTTCGGACAGCCCTCCGCCCTGGTGCAGGCACCGGGGGGCGAGGTGCTGCTGCGGGCCGCGCACCCCCTGGCTCCCCTGGACGCGCCCACCTGGCACGCCGAGCTCGGCGACCTGGCCAGTTGGGCTGTCGGCACCCGGCAGAGGCAGGACCTGCCCGTGGTGCTGGCGGGCGACCTCAACGCCAGCGAGGACCACCCCGCCTTCCGGCGGCTGACGCGGGTGATGACCGACGCGCACCGCGAGCGCGGGGCAGGGTGGGTGCGCTCCTGGCCGATGGGCGCGCCGTTCCCGCCGTTCTGCCAGATCGACCACGTGCTGGTCCGTGGGCTCGGGGTGGTCGAGGTGGGCACGGTGGTGCTGCCCGGCACCGACCACGCGGCCGTCTGGTCGCGGCTGTCCTCTGGCTGAGGCTCACCTGCATGGCTGAGAGGTCCGCCCTGCTTGACGGCAGGGGCAGGATCGGGGCGTGAGCGAACACGGCCAGCCCGGCCGGGCACAGGGCCCGCGCAGGGTCCGTGTCACCAGCCCCCGCACCGGCGCCGCCCGGCCGGCACCGCGCCGCTCCGCGACCGCGGACATCGACGAGCAGACGGTGGTGGGCGAGCTCTACATGCGCTCGCTGATCCGGACCCAGCTGCGGCTGGGGCTGGGCGTGCTCGGCGCCTTCGGGCTGACCGTCGGCGGCCTGCCGCTGCTGTTCCTGCTGGCGCCGACCATGACGGCGATCGAGGTGCTCGGGGTGCCGTTGCCGTGGCTGCTGCTGGGCGTGGGCGCATACCCGGCGATCATCGTGGCCGCCTGGGCCCACCTGTTCGCGGCAGAACGCGCGGAGCGAGACTTTGCCGAGCTGGTGCAGCGGCGATGACCTCTCCCACGCTGGGGCTCCTCGCCGTGGCGCTCGTCTGCGTGGTGACCGTCGGCATCGGCGCCGTCGGGCTGCGCGTCTCGCGCACCACCAGCGACTTCTATGTCGCCTCCAGAGCCATCTCCCCGCGCGCGAACGCATCCGCCATCGGCGGTGAGTACCTGTCTGCCGCAAGCTTCCTCGGGGTGGCCGGACTGGTGCTGACCGGCGGGGTGGACATGCTCTGGTTCGCCGTCGGGTACACAGCGGGCTACCTGGTGCTGCTGTGCCTGGTCGCGGCCCCGCTGCGGCGCTCTGGCGCGTACACCCTGCCCGACTTCGCGCAGTCACGGCTCGGGTCGGCAGCGGTCCGCCGGGCCGCCTCGGTGCTCGTCGTGGGCATCGGCTGGCTGTACCTGCTGCCGCAGTTCCAGGGTGCCGGGCTCGCACTGCGGGCCGTGACGGGTGCACCTGTCGCGGCCGGGGCCGCCCTGGTGGCGGGCGTGGTGGTGCTGAACGTCGCGGCGGGCGGGATGCGCTCCATCACCTTGGTGCAGGCGTTCCAGTACTGGCTCAAGGTCACTGCCATCGCCGCGCCCGTGATTTTCCTGGGCCTGGCCTGGCACGCGGACGGAGCGCCCGACCCGGCCGCCCCGGGGCTGCCGGTGGCCCGCGCCAGCACCACCACGACGTTGCAGGACCCGGTCCGTGTCACCGTCGAGCAGACCACCACGATCTTCGTCGACGGCAGCGTGGACGGGCGTCCGGTGACAGCCCGGCTCGCGCTGGAGGCCGGCCAGGAGCTGACCCTGGACGCGGGGACGCAGGTCGGCATCGACGCCGGGGCGGTAGTGCCGCACGCCGTCTCGATCCCCGCGAGCCAGGGCGGGGCATGGGCGACGCCGCTCTCCGGCGCCGACGGCAGCGCGCACCCGCTGTACGCCACCTACTCCCTGGTGCTGGCGCTGCTGTTCGGCACCATGGGCCTGCCGCACGTGCTGGTGCGCTTCTACACCAACCCCGACGGGCGGGCGGCCCGGCGGACCACCGCCATCGTCATCGGCCTGCTGGGTGCGTTCTACCTGTGGCCACCGGTGTACGGGGCGCTGGGGCGCATCTACGCCCCGGACCTGCTGCTGACCGGGCGCGCGGACACCGTCGTGCTGGAGCTCCCGGGCAGGCTGCTGCCCGGGATCTGGGGGGACCTCGCCTCCGCCCTGCTCGTGGCCGGCGCCTTCGCTGCGTTCCTGTCCACCTCGTCCGGTCTGGTCGTCTCGGTGGCGGGGGTGATCTCACGAGATCTGCTCGGAGGTCTCGGCGCACGACGCGACTGGCATTCCATCGCCCTCTTCCGGCTCGGGACGGTGCTGGCGGTCGCCTTTCCCCTCGCGCTGTCGCTGATCGGTGTGAGCACCTCCCTGGCCGGCACCGTGAGCCTTGCTTTTGCGGTGGCCGCCTCGACCTTCTGCCCGCTGCTGCTGCTGGGCATCTGGTGGCGCGGGCTGACCGCTGCAGGTGCGCTGTCGGGGCTGGCGGTCGGGGGCACGACCTCCACCGCCGCGGTGCTGGCCACCATCCTGGACCTGTCCGCCGGCGACCTCGTCACCACGCTGCTGTCCCAACCGGCCGCGTGGACCATGCCGCTGGCCTTTGGCGTGATGGTGCTGGTCTCGCGCGCCACCCGGGACAAGGTCCCCGCCGACGTGGGGCGGGTCATGGTGCGGCTGCACGCCCCGGAGGGGGTGGACGTCGACCGGCGGCTCGGCTGACGCCAACCTCGAACATGGCCTCTGCGAGGATGCCCGGGTGAGCGACGGGGTCTCCGACGGCGTGTCCGACCGCCGACCGATCCGACGCATCCAGGTCCACCGTGACGCCGAGTACGACTCGGGCGCCTGGCCGTACAGCCTCCCGCCGATAGCCCAGCTGCTGCGCGAAGGGCTCGACCTGCCGCCCGGGGTGACGTTCCTGGTGGGCGAGAACGGCAGCGGCAAGTCGACGATCGTCGAAGCGGTGGCCGCCGCGGCCGGGCTCAACGCCGAGGGCGGCAGCCGCAACGCGCGGCACTCGACCCGGGTCAGCGAGTCCCCCCTGCACGAGTCGTTGCAGCTGGTCCGGTCAGGAGGCGGCGCACGCTGGTCGTACTTCCTGCGGGCCGAGACCATGCACGGGCTATACACCTACCTGGAGGACCTCCCGGCGGGCGGCGGCGCCAGGGCCCCGCTGCACGAGTACAGCCACGGCGAGTCCTTCCTGCACGTGCTCCAGCAGCACTTCTCCGAACCCGGCTTCTACCTGCTGGACGAGCCCGAGTCCGCGCTGTCGTTCTCGTCCTGCCTCGCCCTGGTCGGCATCCTCGACCGGCTGGCGCGTGAGGGTGCACAGGTCCTGTGCGCGACGCACTCACCGATCCTCACCGCGCTCCCCGGTGCCAGGGTCCTGCAGCTGGACGAGACGGGGTATGCCGAGGCCGAGTGGGACGACCTCATGCTGGTGGACCACTACCGGCGGTACCTGGCCGACCCTCGGCGCTACCTCAGGCACATCGTCGACTGACTGCGCTGGCTAGGTTGGTCAGGTGCGCATCCTGTCGATCCAGTCGTCCGTCGCCTACGGCCACGCCGGGAACTCCTCGGCCGTGTTCCCCCTGCAGCGCCTGGGGCACGAGGTCTGGCCGGTCAGCACCGTCCAGTTCTCGAACCACACCGGGTACGGCGCGTGGCGCGGACCCGTCCTCGAGCCGGCCGACGTCGCCGACGTCATCACCGGCATCGAGGAGCGGGGAGTCTTCGGCGGGTGCGACGCCGTGCTCTCGGGCTACCAGGGCGCCGAGACCGTGGGCGAGGTCATCCTCAACGCGGTGGCCCGGGTCAGGGCCGCGAACCCGGCGGCGGTGTACTGCTGCGACCCGGTGATGGGCGACGTCGGCCGCGGCTTCTTCGTCCGGCCCGGCATCCCCGAGTTCATGCGGGACCGGGTGGTACCCCAGGCAGATCTGGTCACGCCGAACCAGTTCGAGCTGGAGTTCCTCACCGGCCGGCCCGAGGGCAGCGTGCGGACCCTCGGGGATCTGCTCGGCGCCGTGGACGCACTGCGGAAGATGGGCCCGCGCACAGTGCTCGTCACGAGCGTGCACACCGACAGCACCGACCCGCAGGGGGTGTCCATGCTCGCGGCTGACGACGAGGGCACCTGGCTGGTCACCACCCCGCTGCTGCCGATCAGCGTGAACGGCGCAGGCGACGCGACCGCGGCCCTGTTCCTGGCCCACCACCACAGTGCCAGCTTGATCAACGGCGAAGGCTCGCGCACCGCCCTGGAGCGCACCGCAGCCACCATCTACGGGATCCTGAAGCTGACCGCTGACACAGGGCACCAGGAGATCCGCCTCGTCCAGGCACAGGACGAGATCGCCAGCCCGTCACGAGAGGTCGCTGCCGAGCGGCTGCGCTGACGACCGTTCGCCGTGCCAGGGCGACCGCACGGCGATCCAGCCCCACCTCCCGCCGAGGTCTTCGCGCGGCGCACTTCAGCAACGGTGTGCGGCCGGTCACAGTGATGCCGATCCCGACGCAGTGGTTGTCGGGTGCGTCGACGACCGGGAGGATCCCTTGTCCAGCTTGACCAACCAGCCGCCAGGTGAAAGGCACGGCCGCGGCGCCGGCGCAAGCCACGCCGGCAGCGACTCTCAGTCCGTCCAGATCGCTGAGAGCGCCGAGTTCATCGCCCTCAAGAAGACCTTCCGGTCGTTCATCTTCCCCATGACCGCCCTGTTCCTCGGGTGGTACTTCCTCTACGTGCTGCTGGCCGCCTTCGCACCGGGCTTCATGTCCACCAAGGTGTTCGGCAACATCAACATCGGCCTCCTCCTCGGTTTGGGCCAGTTCGTCAGCACCTTTGCCATCACGATGCTGTACCGCTCCTGGGCGGACAAGAAGTTCGACCCCAAGGCCACCGAGCTCCGCGAGCACATGGAAGGAGCCGCACGATGAATTCTTCCGTGCTTGCCGCACCTACCACCGAGATCGGAAACCCGGCGCTCAACATCGCCATCTTCGGCATCTTCGTCATCGTCACCCTGACGATCGTCATCCGCGCCTCGCGCAACAACAAGACGGCTGCTGACTTCTACGCCGGTGGCCGCTCGTTCACCGGGCCGCAGAACGGCACCGCCATCGCGGGCGACTACCTCTCGGCCGCGAGCTTCCTCGGCATCGCCGGCGCGATCGCGGTGAACGGTTACGACGGGTTCCTGTACTCAATCGGCTTCCTGGTGGCGTGGCTGGTGGCGCTGCTGCTGGTGGCCGAGCTGCTGCGCAACACCGGCAAGTTCACGATGGCGGACGTGCTGAGCTTCCGGCTCAAGCAGCGTCCGATCCGGATGGCGGCCGCTCTCTGCACGCTCGCGGTGTGCTTCTTCTACCTGATCGCCCAGATGGCAGGTGCCGGCGGGCTGGTGGCACTGCTGCTCGGGATCGAGGGCCAGGCCGGGCAGTACCTGGTCGTCGCCGTCGTCGGCGTCCTGATGATCGTCTACGTACTCGTGGGCGGCATGAAGGGGACCACCTGGGTGCAGATCATCAAGGCCGTGCTGCTGATCTTCGGCGCCGGGGTCATGACCGTGTGGGTGCTGTTCAAGTTCGGCTTCAACCTCTCCGACCTCCTCGGTGCCGCAGTCGACAAGGCTGCGGGCGAGGGCGTCGAGAACGCCGGTGGCCTGCTGAACCCGGGCAAGGCCTACGGCGCGACCGACCTGAAGAAGATCGACTTCATCTCCTTGTCGCTGGCCCTGGTGCTGGGCACCGCCGGCCTGCCGCACGTGCTGATGCGGTTCTACACGGTGCCGACCGCCAAAGAGGCGCGACGCAGCGTGGTATGGGCGATCTGGCTGATCGGCATCTTCTACCTGTTCAGCCTGGTGCTGGGCTACGGCGCCGGCGCACTGGTCGGGCCGACAGCCATCAAGGCAGCTCCCGGCGGCGTCAACTCCGCAGCTCCCCTGCTGGCCTTCGAGCTGGGTGGGACGATCCTGCTCGGGCTGATCTCGGCGGTCGCCTTCGCCACCATCCTCGCCGTGGTCGCCGGCCTCACGATCACCGCGGCCACCTCCTTCGCCCACGACATCTACGCCAGCATCATCAAGAAGGGCGAGGTGGCACCGGACGCGGAGGTGAAGATCGCCCGTCGCACCGTGGTGGTGATCGGGGTGCTGGCCATCATCGGCGGCATGTTCGCCATCGGCCAGAACATCGCGTTCCTGGTCGCTCTGGCCTTTGCGGTCGCAGCCAGCGCGAACCTGCCCACGATCATCTACTCGCTGTTCTGGAAGCGCTTCAACACCCGCGGCGCGCTGTGGAGCATGTACGGCGGGCTCATCAGCTGTGTCGTCCTGATCATCTTCTCGCCGGTCGTCAGCGGGAAGGTGGACCCGGTCACCGGCGCCAGCCTGTCCATGGTCAAGAACACGGCCATCGACTTCCACTGGTTCCCGCTGGACAACCCGGGGCTGGTCTCCATCCCGCTGGCGTTCCTGCTGGGCTGGCTGGGCTCGATCACCAGCAAGCCCGAGGCCAACCACGACGAGAAGGCCGCCGAGATGGAGGTGCGCTCGCTCACCGGCGCAGGCGCCGAGAAGGAGGTCGCGCACCACTAGACCTTCCGCACCCACCAGACCTCACGCACCGCCAAACCGTACGCACTTGGTCCGTGTCCTGTCGCCATTGCCCTTACCGGGGTGGCAGGACACGGACCAAGTGCGTGATGGGGTTGACCTACCGCCCACCGACGCCGCACGGCCGCTCGTCGCGCGAAGCGTCCCGCAGGTGCCCGCCTGCACCGAGGCTGACTAGGGTCGGACCAGCGATCGATCACGACTGTGCACGCCCGACCGGAGGACGCCGCCGATGCCCGAGCAGACCCCACAGACCGACCACCTCGCGCTGGAGAACCTCAGCACCGAGGACCGCAGGTTCCCGCCGCCGGAGGAGTTCGCCGCCGCCGCCGTGGCCACGGCTGACCTGTACGAGCAGGCCACGGACCGAGAGGCGTTCTGGGCGAACCAGGCTCGCGATCTGCTCAGCTGGGAGAGCGACTTCTCCCAGACGCTGGACTGGTCCGACGCCCCGTTCGCGCGATGGTTCGTGGGCGGCACGCTGAACGTGGCCTACAACTGCGTCGACCGGCACGTGCAGAACGGCCTCGGGGAGCGCGTGGCCATCCACTTCGAGGGTGAGCCTGGAGACACCCGCACCATCACCTACGCCGAGCTCAAGGACGAGGTGAGCCGCGCCGCCAACGTCCTGACCGACCTGGGCGTGCAGGCCGGTGACCGGGTCGCGATCTACCTGCCGATGATTCCCGAGGCCGCGATCTCCATGCTGGCCTGCGCGCGTATCGGCGCAGCCCACTCCGTCGTGTTCGGAGGCTTCTCCGCCGACGCCCTCGCGAGCCGGATCAACGACGCGCAGGCCAAGGTCATCATCACCGCGGACGGCGGCTACCGCCGAGGCGCGCCCTCCGCGCTGAAGCCCGCCGTGGACGCAGCCATCGACAAGGGCACCGAGTCGGTCACCTCCGTCCTGGTGGTGCGGCGGACCGGCCAGGAGGTCGCATGGACGCAGGGGCGCGACGTGTGGTGGCACGACGCGGTCGGCGCCGCCTCCGCGGACCACACGCCGCAGGCCTTCGACGCCGAGCACCCGCTGTTCATCCTGTACACCTCTGGCACGACCGGTCAGCCGAAGGGCATCCTGCACACCTCGGGCGGCTACCTCACGCAGTGCGCGTACACGCACAAGAACGTGTTCGACCTGCGTCCGGAGACCGACGTGTACTGGTGCACAGCCGATGTCGGATGGGTGACCGGACACTCGTACGTGGTCTACGGACCGATGGCCAACGGCGCCACGCAGGTGATGTACGAAGGCACCCCGGACAGCCCGCACCAGGGGCGGTGGTGGGAGATCGTGGCCAAGTACGGGGTGACGATCCTCTACACGGCACCGACCGCCATCCGGACCTTCATGAAGTGGGGCGAGGACATCCCCGCCAAGCACGACCTGTCCAGCCTGCGCGTCCTGGGGTCCGTGGGTGAGCCGATCAACCCCGAGGCCTGGGTCTGGTACCGCCGGGTCATCGGCGCGGACCGCACGCCGGTGGTGGACACCTGGTGGCAGACCGAGACCGGGGCCATCATGATCAGCCCGCTGCCAGGGGTCACCACGGCCAAGCCCGGCTCGGCGCAGGTGCCGCTGCCCGGGATCGACGTCGACGTGCTGGACGACGAGGGCCGGCCGGTGCCCGACGGCGGCGGTGGCTACCTGGTGCTGACCCAGCCCTGGCCTTCCATGCTGCGCGGCATCTGGGGTGACCCGGAGCGGTACAGGGAGACCTACTGGTCGCGCTTCAAGGACATGTACTTCGCCGGTGACGGCGCGAAGAAGGACGCGGACGGCGACATCTGGCTGCTCGGGCGCGTGGATGACGTCATGAACATCTCCGGGCACCGGCTCTCGACCACCGAGATCGAGTCGGCCCTGGTCTCGCACCCCAAGGTGGCGGAGGCCGCCGTCGTGGGCGCCGCCGACGAGACCACCGGCCAGGCCGTGTGCGCCTTTGTCATCCTGCGCGGCGGCTCCGGCTCGGAAGGCCGCGACGACACCGACATCGTCAAGGAGCTGCGCGACCACGTGGCCAAGGAGATCGGCGGGATCGCCAAGCCGCGCCAGATCATGGTGGTGGCCGAGCTGCCGAAGACCCGCTCGGGCAAGATCATGCGACGCCTGCTCAAGGACGTGGCCGAGCACCGCGAGGTGGGCGACGTGACGACGCTCGCGGACAGCACCGTGATGGACCTGATCAAGGGCGGGCTGGCTGGGAAGGGCACCGAGGAGTAGCCCCGCCCTCCCCCCCTCGCGAGTTGTCAGCACCACACCGTCCGTTCCACCGGTGTGGTGCTGACAACTGCCGCCCCTTCTCGAGTTGTCAGCACCACACCGTCCGATTTACCGCTGTGGTGCTGACAAGTCACGGGGTGAGGGCGCGGCGCAGCTGGGCGATCACCAGCTGGGGCTCGGTGCGGAGCACCGTGGCGGGGAAGCGCAGCACGATGGCGTCGTCCTGGATCACCACGTCGTTGGCGCGCAGGAGGTCCCCCTCCCACACCTGCTGGTCCATGTGCCCCCGCCCGTCCACCTCGACGACCACCAGCCGGCCGTCGGGACGCACCCACTCGGCGTCCAGGAACCTGCGCCGACCGCTGCTGTCCGTTCGGACGGCCTGGCGTAGCGGCTCGCTCAGCCCGGCCCCGCGGCACAGTCGAGCGAAGTCCAGCTCGCTGAGGGCGTGCGCTCCGCCTTGGACGTCCTGCAGCACCGCGGCCATCAGCCGTCGACGTCGGACCGCCCCGGCCTTGGCGAGCTGTTCCTGCAGAGCCTCGGGGTGGGCCAGCCGCCGCTGCACCACGGCGGCCAGCACGGCGGCGGCGGCCCGGCCCGACGGTCCCCAGGCAGCACAGTCGACCGCCGCCCGGGCGGCGCCGTGGCAGGGCGGCGTGCCCCGATCCGGCGGCTCGATGTCAGCATTTCCGTGACGGCGCGACTGGTGCAGGACCACGCGAGGATGCATCAGCCCAGCGACCCCACGTCCTAGCCGGTCGTGAGCTGCACCTGCCACCCGCACGGTGGGCAGCTGGGGTGGCGGGACGGTCCCCACCCCGCGCGGCACCACGACGTGGATGTCCGGGCGCTCGAACCCCTCCAGCCCCCGGGCCTGCAGGGCGGTCCAGGCGCACAGGGCTGCGCTCGGCCCGTGGTGCAGCACCGCGATCCAGCGCAGCTGCTGCACGTCCAGCCGGCCGTTCTCCATGCACACGACGACCGGCCCAGCCGTGATCCAGCGTCCCGCTCTGACCTGGCCGTCCACCGCGTCGCTGTTCAGCCCCAAGGCACGCAGCTGGTCCCTGCGGGCGATGCCCAGCTGCCGGGCGAAAAGCTCGCGGCCACCGGGCGGCCAGGGCGGACGTCGTGCGCTCATGACCATGACCGTCGGGCAGACCGCGCCGCCGTGGCCAGGCCCGGGCCCCGCCTGTGGACATCCCCCGCCACACCGTCCACCTGTGCGCGCCGCGAGTTGTCAGCACCAGACCGGCACATCGGCCGGTGCGGTGCTGACAACTCGCGCTGGTGCTGACAACTCGCGCTGGGCAGGGGTGCTGCAGATAGGATCGAAGCGGTGCGCCGGGAAGTCTGGTCGGCAACGCCGTCCGCCATCCGGCGTGACGGCGCTCGTGCGAGCGCCAAGGAGACCGCGTGGACGCCCAGCCCTCCGTCCGAACCCTTTTTCGCCGCGCAGATTCCTGGCGCGAGGCGAAATTCGTCTCCCAGGTGCTGCGCACCGAGACCGTCGGCGGCGCCCTGCTGCTGGTGGCTGCGGTCACGGCGCTCGTCTGGGCCAACTCCCCGTGGGCCTCGTCTTACCAGGCCATGCGAGAGGTGCGGGTCGGCCCGAGCGCGCTGCACCTCGACCTGACGCTGGGCCAGTGGGCGGCCGACGGGCTGCTGGCCATCTTCTTCTTCGTGGTGGGCCTGGAGCTCAAGCGGGAGATCGTGGACGGGGACCTGCGCGACCCAGCCCGAGCAGCGGTGCCGATCGCCGCGGCCATCGGGGGCATGGCTGCACCGGCGCTGATCTTCGTCGCGATCAACCTCGACACCGGTGGGGACGCGCTGCGGGGGTGGGCGGTCCCGACAGCCACCGACATCGCGTTCGCTGTGGCCGTGCTGGCGGTCATCGGCTCGCACCTGCCCACCGGGTTGCGGGCCTTTCTTCTCACCCTGGCGGTCGTCGACGACCTGCTGGCCATCACGATCATCGCCTTCTTCTACACCGAGGAGGTCAACTTCGGCGCGCTGGTGGCATCCATCGCCGTGGTCGCCCTCTTCGGACTGCTGACCAGGAAGCGCATCACGGTCTGGTGGGTCCTGATCCCCCTCGGCGTGCTCGCGTGGGTACTCATGCACGAGTCCGGGGTGCACGCCACGATCGCGGGCGTGCTGCTGGGGCTGAGCGTCCCGGCTGCCCGGAACCAGGACGCGGGGCCCTCCGAGCACTGCATGGCGGGCAGCTTCGAGCACCGCTGGCGCCCGGTCTCGGCCGGCTTCGCGGTGCCCGTCTTCGCGCTGTTCGCGGCGGGGGTGTCGATCGCCGGTGCGGGAGGCCTCAGCGGCATCGTCGGGGACCGGGTCGCCGTCGGGGTGATCGTCGGCCTGGTGCTGGGCAAGGTCATCGGCGTGCTGGGCGTGACCTACCTCATGGTGCGCCTGACCAGGGCGCGGCTCGACGACGACCTGGAGTGGGTGGACCTGCTGGGGGTCTCGTTCCTTGCCGGGATCGGATTCACGGTCTCCCTGCTCATCGGCGAGCTGGCGTTCGGCGTCGGCAGCGACCGCGAGGATCACGTGAAGGTGGCCGTGCTCGCCGGTTCCGTGATCGCCGCCGCCCTGGCCGCGGCGGTGCTCGTGCCACGCAACCGGGTGTACCGACGCCTGCACGAGGAGGACTCTCGTGACGACGACTTCGACGGTGTCCCGGACGTCTACCAGCAGGGCGGGAACCACCACAGGCCCTGAGCGGCCGGCCGGCACGCGGGAGCGCCACGGCTGCCCCTAGAGTCGTCCGCACAGCCGGACCACCGGCCAGCTGTGGGGCACCGAGCCGGCGCCCCCGAAGGAGGAGTCGTGGACGAGACCAAACCCGCGCAGGAGCGGACGATCGGCCAGCTGGTGGCCGACGTCAGCCATGAGATGTCAGGCCTCGTCCGGGCCGAGATCGCCCTGGCCAAGACCGAGGTCAAGGCTGACGTGGCCCGCGGCGCGATCGGCGGCGGCCTCTTGGGCGCGGCTGCCTTCCTCGGGATGGTCGCCTTCGTGCTGTTGTGCTTCGCTGCGGCCTACGGCCTGGTCGAGGCGGGGCTAGCGGCGTGGGCGGCGTTCCTGGTCGTCACCGTCGTGCTGCTGGTTGCAGCGGCCGTGCTCGGCCTGGTCGGCAGGGGTCGCCTGCAGAAGGTCTCGGCGCCCCAGCGCACCATCGTGACGGCCAAGGACTCGGTGGCCGCGCTCAAGGGCCACCAGCCGAACGGCGCCTGAGAGGGCGTGAGCACCGACTCCTCCGTCGTTCTCGTCGAAGGACCCTGGCAGCACCGGTTCGTGTCCGCCAACGGCGGCCGCTTCCACGTGGCGGAGTGTGCGCCGCCTGACCAGCCCGACGCACCCCTGGTGCTCCTGCTGCACGGGTTCCCGCAGTTCTGGTGGGCCTGGCGGCACCAGATGACCGAGCTGGCCGCCGCCGGCTACCGGGCTGTCGCGATGGACCTGCGCGGCTTCGGCGGCAGCGACAAGCCACCGCGCGGCTACGACGCGTTCACCCTTGCCGCCGACGTGGCGGGGGTGATCCGGAGCCTGGGCGCCTCCCGCGCCGTGGTGGTGGGGCACGGCTGGGGCGCGTGGATAGCCTGGGCGATGCCGGCGCTCGAGCCCAGGACGACCCGGGCGGTTGCCGTCCTGGGCACGGCGCATCCGCTGCGCACGTTCACGGCCCTGGTCGACCCTCGCAACGTCATCGGCCTGCGGCACGTGCTGGCGTTCCAGGCTCCGGTCCACCCCGAGCGGCAGCTGGTGACCGGGAGCCTGGTGAGCGAGCTGCTGGAAAGGTGGTCAGGGCCGGGCTGGCCCTCCCCGGAAGAGACCGAGCGCTACGAGGAGGCCATCGCGATCCCCTCCGTCGCGCACAGCGCCATGGAGTACTACCGCTGGGCGTTCCGCTCCCGCGTGCGCACCGACGGGCGTCGGTTCACCCAAGCCCTGCGGCATACGGTGGCGGTCCCCGTGCTGCAGTTGCACGGGGCCCTGGACGGGCAGGTGCCGCCTGCGCAGGCCCGCGGGTCCTCGCGCTGGGTGCGGGGGGACTACTCGTGGCACCTGCTGGAGGGCGCCGGCCACTTCCTGGCCGAGGAGGCCCCCGAGCAGGTGTCCGGCCTCTTGATCAGCTGGCTCGCAGAGCTGGGCTCCCCGGGCTCCGCCGACGACTGGGACGAGGCATGCTCGGCCTGAGCCGCTGCCAGCCGGCGGGCTCATCTGCCGGAGCAGGGCCCCACGTCCACCGACGCGGTGGCTGCCGCAGCCGCGGCGAACACCGGTGCGGCCTCGGCAGCAGTCAGCGCATAACCGGTGTCGGGGTCGTCCAGGGAGGCAGCGAAGACGACACCGACAACCGCCCCGCCGGCATCGAGCACCGGCCCGCCCGAGCTGCCCGGCCTGACCCGCACGTGCAGCGAGTACACCTCCCGCTCCACCTCGGCGCCAGCATAGATGTCCTCGCCCCGTGCCTGCAGCACCTGGCGCACGCGGGCGGGGGAGCTCGTGAAGGGGCCGTTCAGGGGATACCCCAGCACTGTCGCGGGATCGCCGCGTTCCAGCTCCTGCCCCACCGCCAGAGCCGGTGCGTCCAGACCGGGGACGGCCAGCACCGCGAGGTCGCGGTCGGCGTCGAACACCACGACGGTGGCCGCGAGCGCGGGGCCCTGACCGAGCACCTGGACCGTCGGGGCGTCCACCCCCGCAACCACGTGCGCGTTGGTCACCACCCGCTCGCCGGCCAGCACGAATCCGCTGCCGGCCTGCGAGCTGCCGCAGGCCCGCGCGGTGCCCAGGATCTTCACGGTGCTGCCTGCGGCGTCGGCGGCCACGGTCCCGACGTCGTCGGGCGAAGGCGGGTCGACCGGGAGGATGATCTCCGGCCCGACGCCGGCGAAGACGCGGGGGAAGTCCGCGGCCACGCTGCGGGCCACCGCGTCGGCGGCACCGGTGAACGGCTCGGGCAGCACGCGGTCGAGGGTCTGTGCCACCACCGACGCCCCCACCGCCCGGGACAGGGCCGGGACGGGTGCACCGCGGGCGGCCCCCACCAGCACCGACAGCACCACCGCTGCAGCCAGCACGGCCATGAGCGCACCCAGCGCCTTGTCGGGGCCACGGAAGTGCGTGCCTCGCAGGGACTTTCGAGCCCGCGCTCCGACGACGGCGCCGAGCGCCTGCCCGATCGCTGCCAGCAGGACGATCGCCCCCAGCACCGTCAGCGTCTGCGCCGGACCAGGTGCCATCTCAGCGGCCAGGCCCGGTACCAGGGCGATCCCGACCACGGCCCCGACAACCAGGCCCAGGATGCTCAGCACCCCCAGCACCGCGCCGCGGCGCCACCCGGAGAACAGGTAGACCACCAGCAGCAGCACAAGGACCACGTCGACGAGCAGCGCCGGGCTCACTCGGTCACCTCGAGCCGCAGGCCGACCATCTGCTCGGGCGGCACCGGTCGCTCCAGGCTGGGATCCCACGGGCCACCGATGCCCGCCAGCTCCAGCAGCCGTGACAGCAGCCCTGCGGTGAACCCCCAGACGAACAACCCGTCAACGACGAACGCCGGCCCCCGGTAGCCCAGCGACAGGCGGGTGCTGAAGCGGTTCTGCGGGTCCAGCAGCTGCGGCAGCGGAGCCCTCACCACGCGTGCCACCTCAGCGGCGTCACGCGCGTACAGCTCGCCCGGCCGCTCCCACCAGCCGACCACCGGGGTGACGGCGAAGCCGGACGGCGGCAGGTAGACCGCAGGCAGCTCTCCCAGCACCCGCACGCTGCCCCGATCCAGCCCGGTCTCCTCGTCCGCCTCGCGCAGGGCTGCGGCCACGGCGTCCTCGCCCGGATCGAGCGCCCCTCCGGGAAAAGCCGCCTGCGAGGCGTGCGAACGCATGTCGGCAGCCCGCTCCAGCAGCACGACCTCGCCCTCACCGTCAGCACCGAGGCCGAAGAGCATGAGCACCGCGGCGCGCCGGTGCCGCTGGCCGGGCGGCGGGGTGAAGCGTGACAGCTGCTGGGCCTGCACCGTCGGCACGACGGCCTCGAGCCTGCACGCCCAGCCCGGCATCGTGGCACCGCTCACTGCGGCACCTGCGGCACCTGCGGGTCCGTGGCCGCAGCCGGCCCGTCGCGGAGCAGGGCCGCCGCCTTGACCGGATCGGTCTCACCGGCCCCATAGGAGGGGCAGTAGGCCGCTACCGGGCAGGCCCCGCACGCCGGTCGACGGGCGTGGCAGGTGCGCCGGCCGTGGAAGATCAGCCGGTGCGAGAGCTGGGTCCAGTCGCGGCGCTCGAAGAGGTCGGCCAGGTCCTGCTCCACCTTGACGGGGTCTTCGTTGACGGTCCAGCCGAAGCGGCGGGCCAGCCTGCCGACATGGGTGTCCACGGTCAGCCCCGGTACGCCGAAGGCATCACCGAGGACCACGTTGGCCGTCTTGCGCCCGACCCCCGGCAGCGTCACCAGCTGCTCCAGGCGGGAGGGCACCGCACCGTCGAAGTCCTGCTCCAGCCGGGCGCCCAGCGCCATCAGCGCGCTCGCCTTGGCCCGGAAGAACCCGGTCGAGCGGATCATCTCCTCCAGCTCTGCGCGGTCGGCGCCGGCGTAGGCAGCCGCATCGCGGTAGCGCGCGAAGAGGGTCGGGGTCACCGCGTTCACACGCACGTCGGTGGTCTGGGCAGACAGGACCGTGGCCACCAGCAGCTGCAGCGGGCCGGCGAAGTCGAGCTCGCAGCGGGCGTCAGGGTAGCGCTGCGCCAGGGCTCGGTGGATGCCACGGGCCTGCCGGGTGAGGCCGATACGGGTCGGCGGGACGGCGCGCACCCCAGGAGCGTACGCAGCACCCCTGCAGCCCTGCCCCCTGAGGTGCCCGTCGGTGATGACCCGCACGGGTGATCTGGCGCGCACCGGCTCAAGACCCCCTGCCCGCACGACGATCTTGACCTCGTGACCACGACAAGGATCGAGAGCGTCCCGGACGCCGGGCACCGCGGCGACGCCACGGCCCCAGCGCTGCCGCAGCTGCGCCGGCGCCGTCAGGAGCTCCTGGCAGAACGCTCCCGCAGCCGCTACCTGCTCCGCCTCGTGCAGGCGCAGCTGGACGTCACGATCGCCGGCGTCACCGGACCGCAGGACTGCCCGGCACCCTCGTGGCAGGGTCTGCCCACCCCGCCCAGCGCCGCCGAGGTGTGCGCCCTGCTGGTCCTGCCCGGGCAGGACCTGGGCGCACGGCTGGAGTCCCTGCGGGACGTGCTCACCCGGCTGGCACGCTACGACGACGCCCTCGGCCGGGCGTGCGACCTGGCCACCGACGAGCTGGTCACCGTCCTGGTGCGCCGCCCCAGCGCCTGCCTGTGAGGCCGGTCCTGCGTCGTTGCCCGCGCGAGATGCGCAGGAGTGGCAGACTGCCTCCGACCCCAGCGGAAGAGCCAGCACACCCCAGGAGATGACGTGGACGACGACGTGGTGCGCTCCGCCCCTCTGTTCGCGGCCCTGGACGACGAGGCCGCCGCAGCGCTTCTCTCGTCCATGTCGCGGGTAGACCTGCCCCGCACGGAGATCCTGTTCCACGAGGGGGAGGCAGGCGAGAGGCTCTTCGTCATCACCGCGGGCAAGATCAAGCTCGGGCGGACGTCCGGCGACGGCCGGGAGAACCTGCTGACCGTGCTCGGCCCCGGTGAGATGTTCGGCGAGCTGTCACTGTTCGATCCCGGTCCCCGGACGGCGACCGCCACCGCGGTCTCGGACGCGCAGCTGGTCGGCCTCGGGCACGCCGACCTGCAGGCGTTCCTGACCGGTCGGCCAGACGTGGCCCGCCACCTGCTGCAGGCCCTGGCCCGCCGGCTCCGACGCACCAACGACTCGCTCGCCGACCTGGTCTTCTCGGACGTGCCAGGACGCGTGGCCAAGGCCCTGCTGGACCTGTCCCGCCGCTTCGGCCGCCAGACCGACGCCGGCGTCCTGGTCGCGCACGAGCTGACCCAGGAGGAGCTCGCCCAGCTGGTGGGCGCCTCCCGCGAGACCGTGAACAAGGCGCTGGCCGACTTCGCCTCTCGCGGCTGGATCCGGCTGGAGGCACGCGCCGTCGTGCTGCTGGACACCGAACGGCTCACCCGCCGCGCGCGCTGAGGTACTCCAGCTGCGCCCGGACGCTCAGCTCGGCCGCGGGCCACAGCACCCCGTCCACGTCGGCGTAGACCTTGGCGACCACCTCGGCAGGGGTGCTGCAACCCGCTGCCACCGCCGCGCGCACCTGCTCGAGCCGCTGGCCACGGTGGGCGGTGTAGGCGCGCAGGGCGACGGCGGCGTCCTCTAGCACCGGCCCGTGCCCGGGCAGCACCCCGATGCGCTGGTCGACGTCGGCAACGACCTGCGAGCTCTCCACCAGGAGCAGCAACCTGGCCAGCGAGTACAGGTACGGCCCGAGCCTGCCGTCGGGGTGGGCGACCACGGTGCTGCCGCGCCCCAGCACCGTGTCGCCGGTGAGCAGCGCCGGCGCGGCACCGCTGCGCCTGAGCAGGAACGACAACGAGTCCGAGGTGTGCCCCGGGGTGCCGACCACCTGCAGCTCCATCTCGTCCAGCTCGACGACGTCGCCGTCAGCCAGGCCCTCCCCGCCCAGGCGGTGGGCCGGGTCCAGCGCCCGCACGGGGACACCACCGGCCAGCTCGCGCAGGCTGGCCGCACCCTCGCTGTGGTCCGCGTGCCCATGCGTCAGCAGCACCTGCCGCACCGGGGCGTCGACGTCGAGGGCCGCCTGCAGGACGGCGCGCAGATGTCCCTCGTGGTCGGGTCCGGGGTCGATCACCACCGAGCCGGAGCCTGGACGACTGAGGAGCCAGGTGTTCGTCCCGTCCAAGGTCATGGGCCCGGCGTTGGGGGCCAGCACGCAGCGCACCCCGGCGCCGACCTGGCCGCCGTGCCAGGCTGGAACCGCCCCGGGGCTCCCGAACAGCGCGGGGCCGCTCACGGCACCTCGGCGCGCAGCACCAGCTGTCCGTCCTGCATCGTCGGGACAGGCATCACCTCGGCCAGGTTCCGCTCCCACGCGCGCAGTGCCTCTACGTCGCGCGCGCTGGCGAGCTCCTCCAGCACCACCAGCGTCGGAGGCATCAGCTTGACCTCCCCGCGCTCGTGCTGAGCCAGCAGGTCCTGGGCGGTGGACCATTCGGAGCGGCTCGCCTCGCCACCGAGGTGACGCGCCGTCAGCCGCTGCGGCAGCTCGACGAGGAAGAACCAGGTGTCGTAGCGGCGTGGCTCGAACTCCGGTGTGGTCCAGTGCGCCCACGGCTTGAGCCGGTCGCTGCGCAGGACCAGACCGCGCTCGGTCAACAGGTCGGACAGGGCGATCTCGCGGGCCAGCAGGCGCTGACGTGCGCTCTCCCAGTCGCCCTCGTCCACGGTGGGGTAGTCGTCCGTGCCGAGCGCGGTGGCCAGCAGCACCCCGCACTCCTCGAAGGTCTCCCGCACCGCCGCGCACACGAGCTCGACGGCAGTGCCGGCGGGGACCCCCATCTGCTGCGCCCACTGCTGCGGTCCCGGCCCGGACCAGCGCAGGTCGAGGTCGTCGCCGTCACGCGGATCCACACCGCCCCCGGGGAAGACCACCATCCCCGCGGCGAACGCCATCGTCTGCTGGCGGTGCATGAGGAACACCTCCGGTGTCCCGGACGGGGAGCTGCGCACCAGGACCACCGTCGCCGCCCCGCGCGGCTCGGTGCCCGGCTCACCGCTGTCCAGCCACGACTGCGCGCGGTCGCGCAGCGAGGGCGGGGGCGCGAAATCGCGGATCACGAGGTCACAGCACCTCGACGACCAGTTCCACCTCGACCGGCGCGTCCAGCGGCAGCACCGCCACGCCGACGGCGCTCCGCGCGTGAACACCGTTGTCGCCCAGTGCCTCTCCGAGCAGCTCGCTGGCGCCGTTGACGACCTTCGGCTGGCCGGTGAAGGCCGGGTCGCTGGCCACGAAGCCGACCACCTTGACCACCCGGACGCGGTCGAGGTCACCGACCTGGCTCTTCACCGCCGCAAGCGCGTTCAGCGCGCAGATCCGGGCCAGCTCGTAGGCGCGCTCAGGGCTGACGAACCCTGTGCCTTCACCGACCTTGCCGGTCTCCGCCAGCGCGCCCTCCACCATCGGCAGCTGCCCGGAGGTGTAGACGTACGAGCCCGTCCGCACCGCCGGGACGTAGGCGGCGACCGGGGCCGCGACGCCGGGCAGCTGGTGACCGAGCTCGGCCAGGCGGGCCTCGACGACGCCTGCGCCCTTGGCCTCGTCGCTCATGCGGGTCAGCCCCTTTCGCGCTTGAGGTAGGCCACCAGACCGTTGCCGTCCGGGCCGGTGATGACCTGGACCAGCTCCCAGCCGTCCTCGCCCCACTGGTCCAGGATCTGCTTGGTCGCGTGCACGATCAGAGGAACGGTTGCGTACTCCCACTTGGTCATGCTCGTGAGCCTAGCGCCGTCGCGCGCGTCGGCCCCGCTCAGCGCCGTCGCGGCGCGTGGTCGGCGCAGGCGACGCACCGGGTGGACGCCGGCCGGGCGGCAAGCCGTCCGGGCGGGATCTGCTGACCACAGCCCTCGCAGGTGCCGTAGGTTCCCGCGTCCAGCCGCTCCTGCGCATGCTCCAGCTCCAGCTGACGGCGCCGGGCGTGCTCCAGGAGGGTGATGAGCTGGGCCCGCTCGAAGGCGATGGTGGCGCCCTCCGGGTCGTGCTCGTCGTCGGTGTTCGCGCCGGAGGTGGCCGCGAAGACCTCCTCGAGGTCGCGCTCCAGCCTGGCGATGCGAACGGCGGTGCAGGCTCGCTCGGCGGCCATCAGCTCGGCAGCCAGCGGGTCGGCAGCCAGCGGCTCGGCGGCGGTGCCGGGGGTCGGTTCGCAGGGGCTGGTCATGACTGACGGGCTCAACGCGGCCGTCGTGCCTGCGATTCCGCCGATGATGACGGGCCCAGAAACGCCAGCGCCTCGTCCCCCGCCAGCAGCCGCGGCAAGCCCGGCCAGCAGCCGGATCAGGGTGAGTGCTGGTCGGCGAGTCGTTGCCCGGGTAGGTGTCGAGGCGTTCCGCTGATGGCAGTTCTCACACCAGCAATCAGGAAGACCGCCAGGTGCCTGACGCTACCTTCGCCTGCCCTGACCTGACCACGTTCTGCCGCCTCGACGAGCTGTGCCTGGAAGTCCCCGGGCAGCGGCTCGAAGCCGGCGGGGTCAGACCCCAGCTACACACCCTCGATCGTGAAGGGCCGGCATACGGGCAAGCTCCTGCAGGCACCGCACCGCGTTCGGCCAGAGCACCAAGCCTGCTCCGCCGCCGCCGATGCTGGCGGAGCGCTCCCGGATGCTGACCCGCCATCCAAGCTGCTGCACGTGCTGGCGAGCGCGGGCGCGCGCGGTCTGACGGACCGGGCTGTCGACGCAACGGCGGAGCGTCCAGCACCCGGCGGGCACACGGCGCGGAAGATGGGACCTTGTAGGTCGCAACAGCGCGCGTTTCGGCGCTCTTCTCCGCCTCCTGTGCTCGGGCCGCGGACGCGCGAGTCGGCGCCGTTGTCTGCCTGCTGTGCTCGGGCCGCGTAGCAAACAGCAGCGCTAGCACCCCCCGCGGGCACACGGCGCGGAAGACAGGACCCTGTAGGTCGCAGCAGCGCAGGTTTGGCGCTCTTCTCCGCCTGCTGTGCTCGGGCTGCGGTGTGATCCCCTCTCAGGACCGAAGACCGCCGTGGCCGGACGCTCGTCCTCAGCCCGGCAGCGCCTGGGTGATGATCGTGGCCGACGAGTATGCCGCCGCCGGCGCGCTCCCGGCCGGTGGCGTACTGGCTGGTCGCGTGCCTCGACGGGATCGTGTTCGACCGGGTGGCAGGGGCGAACGCCGCGCTGTCCGTGGACCGGGACGGGCTCGCGGTGATGACGCAGCGGCTGGTGCGCTCGGTCCTACCGGTCCCGCGATGAGTTCAGCGGCCGACGGCGGTCTTCCCTACCACCAGTGCAGGACAGCAGAGGTGGCGACGACATGAGCGACCCAGCAGACGAGCACCGAAAGATCACAGCGGTCTTCACCGAACGTGTGCGCGGGGGCCGGCCAACGCGTGGGACGACCCCGCGCCGTGCGCCGGGTGGGTCGCCGCAGACGTAGTGGAGCACCTGGTGGAGTGGTCCTCCGGCTTCCTCCGCGCGGGGGCCGGGGTCGAGCTCCCGACGGGTCCACCTGAAGGGGATGCTTCCGATGGACGCTGCACTGCGCACCAGCGGCCACTACGGGCCCCGCACCGAGGTGCCTGCTGACGCGGACGCCCAGACCCGGCTGCTCGCCTTCATCGGTCGCACGCCCTAGCCGACCGGTCCGGCGCCCCCCTCGTCCGCCGGCAACCACCTCAGCCCGATGGTGCCCGGGCACGTGCACGGGGGCCTCACTACGCTGGCGGACGTGCCTTCCAACCCTGCCCGCACCCGTCGCGCACGCCCCGCGGCAGACCTCCGGCCCGGCACGGGGAGCTTCGAGGGCGTCCGGCTGCACGTGGTGACCGGCAAGGGCGGCACCGGCAAGACCACCGTGGCGGCCGCCCTGGCCCTGGCTCTGGCCGAAGAGGGCAAGAAGATCCTGCTGGTCGAGGTCGAGGACCGCCAGGGCATCGCCCAGATGTTCGACGTTCCGCCGCTGCCCTACCAGGAGCGCTCCGTGGCGGTGGGGCCGTGGGGCGGCGAGGTCGTGGCGCTGGCGGTCGAGGCCAGGGCCGCGCTGCTGGAGTACCTGGACGTGTTCTACAAGCTGGGCCGGGCCGGGAAGGTGCTGGAGAAGACCGGCGCCATCGACTTCGCCACCACCATCGCACCCGGCCTGCGGGACGTGCTCCTGACCGGCAAGGTGTACGAGGCCAATAGGCGCACCCACAAGGGCAGCAGGCACCACGTGTACGACGCCGTGGTCCTGGACGCACCTCCGACCGGCCGGATCACGCGGTTCCTCAACGTCAACAGCGAGGTCTCGGGCCTGGCGAAGATGGGGCCGATCCGCAACCAGGCCGACGCGGTGATGCGGATGATGCGCTCCGCCACGACCGTGGTGCACCTGGTCACGCTGCTGGAGGAGATGCCGGTGCAGGAGACCCTGGACGGCATCCGCGACCTCGAGCGCGTCGACCTTCCCGTCGGCGCCGTCGTGGTGAACCAGGTGCGCGACGAGGTGCTGCCGACCAGGTCGCTCGCCGCCGTCGACAAGGGCAGGCTCGGCCCAGAGGGCATCGTCGAGGGCCTGGTCGCCACCGGGGTCGCCAAGGACGCCGCGCGGGCCACAACGATGGCGACCGGGCTGCTCGCGGAGGCCGGTGAGCACAGCAGGCGCGTCGCCCTGCAACGGCGCGAACGCTCCGCGCTGGACGCCGCCGGGCACCAGGTCCACGAGCTCGCCTACCTGGCCGGCGGTGTCGACCTCGGTGGCCTGTACGAGCTCGCCGCGCAGATGCGCACGCAGGGCCTGGCATGAGACCGCAGCCGGCCTCGTCGGCCAAGGCGCGAGCAGCACGCAGCAGCACCCAGGCGGTGCTGGACGTGGACAACCTGCTCGCGGACCCTCGCACCCAGACCGTGGTGTGCTGCGGCGCGGGCGGGGTCGGCAAGACCACCACCGCCGCGGCGATCGCGGTGCGGGCCGCCGAGAACGGGCGTCGTGTGGTCGTCCTGACCATCGACCCGGCGCGGCGGCTGGCGCAGGCGCTGGGCCTGGAGCAGCTCGACAACACCCCCCGCCCAGTTCCCGGCATCGACACCGGCGCCGGCGGTTCGCTGGACGCGATGATGCTGGACATGAAGCGCACCTTCGACGAGGTGGTCGAGGCGCACGCCACCGTCGAGAAGGCCGAGCAGATCATGGCCAACCCGTTCTACGTGGCCCTGTCCTCATCGTTCGCGGGGACCAGCGAGTACATGGCCATGGAGAAGCTGGGCCAGCTGCGGGCCAGCGCCGACGCGGGCGAGCAGCCCTGGGACCTGATCGTGGTCGACACGCCTCCGAGCCGTTCGGCCCTGGACTTCCTCGACGCCCCGCAGCGGCTGTCCTCGTTCCTGGACGGCCGGTTCATCCGGCTGCTGATGGCGCCCGCGAAGGTGGGTGGACGCGCCTACCTGCGCGCCTTCACCACAGCCGTCGGGGGGATCACCTCCGTCCTGACCCGCATCCTGGGGGCGCAGGTGCTCACCGACGTGCAGACCTTCGTCGCCGCGCTCGACACCATGTTCGGCGGTTTCCGCGAGCGCGCCGAGACGACCTACGCGCGCCTGCAGGACGAGGGGACGGCGTTTCTGGTGGTGGCCTCGGCCGACCCGGACGCGCTGCGCGAGGCGTCCTACTTCGTCGAGCGGCTCGACGCGGAGCAGATGCCACTGGCCGGCCTGGTCATGAACCGGGTGCAGACGACGTCCCTGCCAGGGCTGTCCGCCGCCAGGAGCACGGCGGCCGCGGAGCAGCTGGAGGAGGACGGCGCCCACCCGGTCACGGCCGGGCTGCTGCGCCTGCACGGCGAGCGGATGCTACGGCGCGAGCGCGAGAGCGAGGTGCAGCGCCGGTTCCATGTGGCCCACCCCGGGGTCCCGGCCACCCGCGTCGCCGCCATGGCAGAGGACGTCCACGACCTCGCAGGTCTGCGGGAGGTGGGCCGGGAGCTCGCAGACCCGGTGGCCTGAGGCTGACGGCCCTTCAGGCGGAGCGGCTCGCGGTGGCCGCGGGGTAGGCCGCGTGCTCCGCGCGAGCGGTCTCCAGGAGCCTGCGCCACGAGCGCACGTTGGGGCGACGCTTGAGCAGGGCCCGACGTTCACGCTCGGTCATCCCTCCCCAGACGCCGTACTCGATCTGGTTGTCCAGCGCGTCAGCCAGGCACTCGGTGCGCACCACACAGCTCTGGCACACGGCCTTGGCCTGGTGCTGCGCCGCGCCCTGCACGAACAGGTCGTCGGGGTTGCCCTGCCGGCAGGCGCCCCGCTCCGTCCATTCCTCGGTCATGCGATTCCTTTCCCCCATGCATCAAGCGCTGAACAGCAGCGTCGTCTGGACCCCCAACTCGAAGGTATTCCAGATGCTTGGCGCTTCCCATCCCCCTGCTGGGCCATTCCTGGTAGTCACCAAGAACTAGTCACCTGCTTGTAGAACTGACCCTCGCGGCCGAGCTGGGCCCAGGTGGCGGGATCACCACGTACCCTCTGCTACATGGCACGTTCATCTCCGGGGTCCGCTCCCCCACTCGGGTCAGTCTTCGCACTCCTCGCCGGCTTCGTGGCCACCAGCATGCTGGCCGGGGTGCTCGTCGCCGGCCTCTTCATGCCGGCTGTGGGCGCGTCCGGCCAGGTGGCCCGCGGTGGGGTGGAGTACTTCGATTCCCTGCCTGAGGACCTCACTGTCGGCACGCTGTCGCAGCAGTCACGCATCCTGTGGGCCGACGGCTCCCCGATGGCGACGTTCTACTTCGAGAACCGGGTTCTGGTACCGCTGGCCGACGTGGCCCCGCAGATGCGCCAGGCGGTGGTCGCCATCGAGGACTCCCGCTTCTACGACCACAACGGCGCAGACCCGAAGGGGATCATGCGCGCGATGGTGAACAACGCCTCTGGTGGCGACACCCAGGGCGCCTCGACCCTGACCCAGCAGTGGATCAAGAACGTCCTGCTCGACCAGGCGAACGCCGCCAAAGACAAGAAACAGATCTCTGCGCTGCTGAACCCGGACAAGGGTCGCAAGGTCCGCGAGATCAAGCTCGCCCTGGCCGCGGAGAAGGAGTACACCAAGGACCAGATCCTGGAGAACTACCTCAATATCGCCCTGTTCGGTGACGGACAGTTCGGGGTGGAGACAGCCTCGCTGCACTTCCTCTCCAAGAGCGCCAAGGACCTGACCTTGGAGGACTCGGCGCTGCTGGCCGGCATCATCCGCTCCCCCAAGTTCCTTGACCCTGTGGACTACCCGGACGCCGCCCTCGAACGGCGCAACGTGGTGCTCCAGCGGATGCTGGACCTGAAGGTCATCAGCCAGGCTGAGCACGACGCGGCCGAGGCCGTGCCGCTAGCCGCCCAGCTGAAGATCCGTGAGGTCAAGAACGGCTGCGAGGCAGCGGGCAGCGCCGCCTACTTCTGCGACTACGTCGTCAAAACTATGCTGACCGACGGAGCCTTTGGCGCTGACGTGGCCGATCGCCAGCGGCTGCTGTACCGAGGCGGCCTGACCATCACCACGACACTGGACCCGCGGCGCCAGGACCTGGCGCAGATCGCCGTGAACGAGCGCGTCCCTCCCACCGACCCCTCAGGGGTGGGTGTCGCGCTGTCGTCGGTGGAGACGGGCACCGGCAGGGTCGTGGCGATGGCCCAGAACCGGGTGTTCGCCCCGCAGGAGGAACCCGTTCCGGGCGGCACCTCGATCAACTTCAACGTGGACCAGGCCTATGGCGGCGGCGTCGGCTTCCAGCCCGGCTCGACGTACAAGCCGTTCACCCTGGCCACCTGGCTCGCAAAAGGCCGCAGCCTCACCGAGGAAGTGGACGCCAGCCTGCGCAAGTACAAGCAGGACGAGGACTTCACCGCCAGCTGCGGCCGGCTCGAGTCCACCGAGTACGAGCCCAACAACAGTGAGGGACGCGACCGCGGGAACATCTCGGTGCTACAGGCCACCTATGGCTCCGTCAACACAGCGTACATGGACATGGCCAGCCAGCTGGACCTGTGCGCGATCCGTGACACCGCCGCCAAGATGGGTGTGCACCGGGCGGACGGCAATGAGCTCCAGTACACCCCGGGCACCGTGCTCGGCACCAACGAGGTGGCTCCCTTGACCATGGCAGCGGCCTACGCGACGTTCGCCAACAGCGGGACCTACTGCAAGCCCCTCTCGATCACCTCTGTGACCGACTCGACGGGGAAGTCGCTGGCTCAGCTGGCACCGGAGTGCTCGGAGGTGATCGCGCCGGACGTCGCCAACGGCGTGGCCTACGCGATGACCCAGACACTTGCTGTGGGCACCGCCAAGGGGACGGACATCGGCCGCCCTGCCGCAGGCAAGACGGGCACGACCAACAGCAGCAGCGAGACGTGGTTCTCCGGTTTCACCTCGCAGGGCCTGTCGACGTCCGTCTGGGTGGGGACCCCGAACACCGAGCCGTCCTCCCTCAACGACCTCAACATCAACGGTCTCACCAAGGAGAAGGTCTTCGGCGCCACGCACGCTCTGCCCGTCTGGGCGAGGTACATGACCCCTGCGGTCGAGGGCATGCCCGTGGTGCAGTTCCAGAAGGTGGCCCCAAAGGTCGAGTTCGGCGTCAAGCTGACGGTGCCACGCATCGCTGGCATGTCGATCAGCGAAGCTCAGGAGGCGCTGGAGGCGGCCGGGCTCAAGCCCGGAAGGGTCGCCTACATCCGCTCCCGGGCCGCTTCGAGAAGCGTCGTCGGCAGCTCACCGGGCTCCGGTGCCCCCATCAAGGCCGGCACCACCGTCACGATCCTGGTGAGCAACGGGCGAAGCGGGTCCACGACGCCGCGGTCGCCGGCGCCGACCACGAGGGTCGACCCCGCCCCTGCGCCCCCGGTCCAGCCCGCACCCGCGCCCCCGGTCCAGCCCGCACCCGCACCCGCACCCGCACCCGCACCCACACCCCCGGTCCAGCCCGCACCCGCGCCCCCGATCCAGCCCGCACCCGCGCCCCCGATCCAGCCGGCACCAGCGCCTGCACCCGCGCCTGCACCTCCGGTCGAGCCAGAACCTGCGCAGCCCACCGTCCTGCCCGAGCCGGCCAAGCCGGAGAAGCCGGACAAGCCCGGCAGACCGCCCAAGCCGTGACCCTGGCCGTCCCCACTCAGCCCTGCAGGCGGGCCCTGGTCGCCGCCGCGATGTCCCCGCCGCCGGCCCGCTGCCCCACCCGGGCACGGACCGCAGCGACCACCGTTCCCATCGCTGCCATCCCCGTCCTGCCCTGCGCGGCGGCCGCGGTCACCTGCTCATCCACGACGGTGGCCAGCTCCTCGCGGCTCAGCTGGGCAGGCAGGTAGGTGAGCACCAGGGTCTCCTCGTCCCGCTCCCGTTGCGCCTGCTCGGGGCGGTCGGCCCCGGCGTAGATCTCGGCCGACTCGTGCCGCTTCTTCGCCTCGGTACGGACCACCGACTGCGCCTCCTCCTCGGAGAGCTGTCTCGCGCTGGGCCCGGCCATCTCTGCCGCCCTGATGGCCGCGATGAGAGCGCGGATGGTCGTGCGGCGCAGCTCGTCCTTGGCGCGCATGGCCAGCACGAGATCGGTCTGAAGACGGTCCTTGAGGGAGTCGCTCTGCTCAGGCATGCGTCCATCGTCGCAGTCAGGAGAGACTGGTGTCGTGCCCGTTCCCGCTGCCCCCGTCTCGAGCCCTGTCCCGAGCCACGTCCTGCGCACGATGACCCTGGCCACGGGCGCCCTGGCGGTGACCGGGGCGGCGTGCCTGGCCTGGGCAGCGGGCTACGAGGTCGGCGCGTTCCGGCTGCGGCGGGTCGACGTGCCTCTGCTGGCTCGTGGTGAACGCCCCCTACGGGTGCTGCACCTGTCAGACATGCACCTGACCCCCTCCAACACCCGGCGCATCGAGTGGGTCCGCGGGCTGGCGGCGCTGGAGCCCGACCTCGTGGTGGACACCGGCGACAACCTGGCTCACGTCGATGCGGTCCCGAGCGCATTGAAGGCGCTGGAGCCGCTGCTGGAGCGTCCGGGAGCCTTTGTGCTCGGCAGCAACGACTACTACGCGGCCGTGCCGAAGAACCCGTTGGTCTACTTCATGGGGCCGACCGAGGTCCGTGCCAAGGCGGTGCCCCTCCCGACCGGCACGCTGGTCAGTGGCCTGCGCGATGCGGGGTGGATCGACCTGACGAACAGACGCGACGTGCTGGAGGTGGCGGGCCGCACCATCCAGCTCGTGGGCGTGGACGACCCGCACATCAAACGCGACCGTTTTCCCGCCCCCGCTCCCACCTCTGGGCACTTTCGGGGGAAACCGCCGTCCGAGCCGCCGCAGGAGCGGCGCTTTCGGGGAAAAGTCCCGTCGGCGGAGCTGGCGCTGGGGGTGACGCACGCGCCGTACCGACGGGTGCTCGACCAGATGACGGCGGAGGGCTCGGACCTGGTGCTGGCCGGCCACACCCACGGTGGCCAGGTCTGCGTGCCGTTCTACGGGGCTCTGGTGACCAACTGCGACCTGCCCCGGCGCTACGCCAAGGGCCTGAACCGGTGGGCGTTGGACGAGCACAGCACCTGGTTGCACGTCAGCGCCGGTCTGGGCACCTCGCCGTTCGCGCCCATCCGGTTCGCCTGCCCCCCCGAGGCGACGTTGCTGACGCTGGTGCCGCGGGACTGAGGGCCTGCCCAGGCGCCCTCCCGGCAGCGGGGGCATCCGGTTTCGTCCCGCGCGTGCCCCTCGGCTAGGCTGACTCCGCTGCACCGGGGTGTGGCGCAGCTTGGTAGCGCGCTTCGTTCGGGACGAAGAGGCCGCAGGTTCAAATCCTGTCACCCCGACCATATGCACAAGCCCCTGCCCTGCGGAAACGCGGTCGGGGCATCCTCATTTCGCCACTCATTGCGCTGCCAGAGTGCCGCTTGGGGAACAGCGGGGAACAGTGCGGCTGCCGCCGAAGGGACCAAGGGGAACAACAACACGACGCCCGCTTGCCTGGACAGGGCCGCCCTGACGCATCTGCATGCGCTCCGGCCTGCTCTGCTCGATCTGTGATCCCCCGCAAACAACGAAGTGTGGCGGCAGCCGAAGGAGACAAAGCCGGGCATCAGCGCATCATTCGCGGCGGAGTGACGCGGCCCTGCTCATGCGCGTGAGCAAGGTGACGCGTACCGCTCGCGCTGCACTGCAGGCACTGCGGGTCACCAATGTAGGCCGCTACGGTGCGGGTATGGAACAGCGGACGGTCAGAATAGGTCAGGTTGTGGTTCCGCTTGCGACTGCCTCGGCATGGGTTCGCGAGTACACGAATGCTTCGCAGAATGTCGTGAGCGAGCGCCCTTTTGCCTTCCCCGCATATGACTATAACGGCGGCACTACTGAACGGGACCACCTTACGGACGGGGACCTTTTGGCGCCTGGGTTGTTGAACGTGCCGGTCAAGATCCGGTCGTTTTATGGACTCCAACGCGTGCGGACACGTCTGGAAGCGGCACTAAGGCACCGTGCGCTGGAGAGTCCCCTGGCCGAAATGGATCCCGGTGGGCTACGACTAGCCGTGCGCGCGCTGTACGAGGTTCTGGACGACCCGACTACGCGCCCGTGGGGCGTTGGTGGGACTACCCTGTCCAAGATCTTCCATCGCAAGCGACCGCACTCGATTGTGCTCCATGACCGCTGGGTGCGCGCCTGTTACGTCGGTAACGATGCACCAGTTTCGCGTGCCACTGGCCGCTCGTGGGTCGATTACATGATCTTGGTAACCCATGCGATCAGACATGACATTGCAAGCCAACCCGAGGTATTCCGCGACTTGCAAGCGGCTACGGGCCAACCGGAACCCCTCAGCCATGCCCGTCTGCTCGATATTCTGGCTTGGAACTCCAAAGGCGAAGTTGCCCCTGCAGCTGTGTGTCCGTTGGGGCCGGATACGCTAGCAGCCCGCATGAAGGGATGATCAATGGTTGGCGAAATCGAACTGTTCAGCGATGGCGATGGCCTCGTGGTGGCTGGTGACTTGTCGGCCGCAGAACGATTCCTGGACTCCGCCAGTCTACTGCCGAGCGCGGAGCACTTCGCGCTGAGCAGACTCAGCACTGTCCTGAAAGCCAGCTCAGATGTCGCCAAAGCAGCTTCCGGCATTGCGGAGCAGTCAGCGCTGTACCTGAAGCTGACGCCTGAGTCCGCGAAGCAGCTCAAGGATGTAGGTGGACTGATGCCGACCAAGACCAAGGGCATCAGCCACGCCATGCTTGGTGACCCGGGCACGATCGGCAAGTGGCTCCAAGTCGAGGACGGCCCGATATCCCTCGTAACGAACCCGGCCGCGCTCGCTGGCCTCGGTGGGCTAATGAGTCAGTTTGCGCAACAGGCCGAGGCGCAGGAACTCAAGGCGCTGCTCATCAGGATCGATGAAAAACTTGACGACGTTCGTCGCGGGCAACGCGATGCGGTGCTTGCGAAAATGGATCGCGCGGCGGCAGCGATCGAAGAAGCGATGACGATCCGCACATTCGGTGGCGATCCAGGAACACTATGGGACAAAGTCAGCGGGGAGTCCGGGACGATTCATGAAGTACAAAATGCTGCCCTGCGTGAACTTGGCAACCTCGCCGCGAAAGTTGACAGGAAGAGCAAGACTCAGGATCTGAAGAAGGTCACACAGGAAATCGAGCGTGAGGCAGCATTGCAACTCTCGATCCTGGCTCGGTGCTTCGAACTCCAAGACGGGTTCAGAGTTGTTGAGCTTGACCACGTGCTTGCCACAGCCCCGGAGGCCCTCGACGGCCATCGGCTGGGTGTTGCAGAAGCGCGTCAACAGCGCCGGACAAGTGTGCTGGAACATACCGAGCGACTAATGGAGCACATGGACGCCGCAGGCGGGATCGCCAAGGGAAACATCCTCCTACACGCGAGAGCCGCACGCTCCGTGGTCGACTCAATCAACTCCACCGCGGCTCTCATTGACGACTTCCAAGCCCCACTTGGCATCGAATCCAGTCGTCAGGTACTTGGCACTATCCGCTGGCGCGAGGCACTTCGCGAGCCGGAGCAACTGAAGTCCGCTGGAGCAGAAGTCGGGCAGAAGGCAGCCCTTGCTGGCGGCGCAGTGGCAGTTGTTGCTCTCGGGGCTGTAGGTCGCAAGAACCTCCCGAAGGGAGGATCCTGAGCGGCACTCGGACGCAGACAGTGCCGGCCTGGCTGGGAGCGCCTCGCCCGCCCGACCCGAACGCCGAGTGAACGCGTTCGGCCCGGACCAAGCAGCGGGTCTACGTCGTAGGCGGCGCTATGACGCAGGTCGACGAAAAGCACCCGGCTACCGTGAAACGAAGCCGTGGGGCGCGGTGGCTCGTTCAGCTCGTGAGTGCATCCGGTCTCGACCAGTCAGGCTTGTTGCCCTTGAGCTTGGCGGTATAGGCGGCCGACGACGTGGCGTGCCCAGCCCGCCGAACCCGCGCCCCGTGCAGGAGGACGTAGTCGACCTCGACGCCGGTGCTGATGTGAAGCCGCGGCGACAAAAGGCGACGAGTCACCACCATCTGAAAGGTCTCGGCTCTCGCGGGGCCGATGACCAAGACCCACTGGTTGTCGTCAGCCTGGCTCACGGGCTCGATCGCGTAGCCGGCCATCAGCGCGCTTGGACCCACCTTGTCTGCCGCGGGCGCGCTAACGCGGTCGGCGAACGCCTTGACTTTCGCCACCGTCGCCGTGAGCCGGGTGCGGCACGTCTGGAGCGTGGCCAAGGTGGCGATCTGCGCGGTCGCGCGGTCAGTGTTATCGCGCGCGAGTTCTCGCTCCTCGGCCGACAGCTCCTCGTTCGCGGCGTCCTTCAACGCCTTGGTCCGAGCCGCAGCGGGGTCGCCAAGCGCACTGATGGCGGCGGCGAGCAGGGCGTCGGTCTCAGCGGCTTGGATGTCGCTGGCGATGAGCCGGCTGACGGCGGTGCGTAGTGGTGAGGCCGGGTCAGGAACGCGCGTCCAGTGGTGGCGAAGGTCGAGGTGGTGATGCTTGAGCAGGTGCTGTAGTACGGCGGCCTGGACCGACAGGCTCGCGATGTCGGAGACGCTGGAGGTGACTGCGGTGTCGACTTCGAAGAGGGACGCGACCTCGCTGATGACTTTGCCGGCCACTGCTGCGCCGACCATTGCCACGTCGGCGCCGGCAAAACCGGTGGTGGCCACGTCGATGTCGTCCACGCCGGCCGGTGTGAGCGCGGCGGTCGCGTCAGACTGGGCGGAGGCTAGCGTCGCGGTGAGGTGGGTGGCCTCGTCGACCAGCTGCCAGTAGGCGGCCACTGCGGCGACGAGGGACGTTTCGGCCGTGATGAACACGGTGGTGTCCGTGTCGTCGCCTTGGTGGTGGAGTGCTTCGGCGACGTCGGTAGAGACCTCCCGGGCGATCTTGGCCACGGCCAAGCCGATGGCCTCGCTCTGTCGGAGGGCGCGGCCGTCGCCGAAGGTGACGCCGTTCTTGGTGATGGCGCCGAGGTCGGGCACAGCTCCGGTGAGCTGCTCTATGAGCTTGTCGGTGCGGGCGGCTGCAAGGTCGGCTCGAGACTTCTCGTTGGCCAGCTGCTTGGTCATGAGGTCTGCGGCGGCGGCGTCTGAGGCGATCTTCGCGTTGGCTCTCTGGGCGTCGAGGTCGGCGCGCACCTTCTCAGTGTCGGCGCGGGTCTTGTCGGCCTCGGCGAGGCTCTTGCTGGCGGTCGCAAGCGTGGCGACCGCGTCCGCGAGGTCCTTGGGTGTGTCGGTCATGCTGTCCCCTGCTCGGTCGCACCGCGGTGACGGGTCAACGTGCCGTTCCCCGCCGATGAACTGATCCTCCCGCAGGTCACTGCTGGTTCGCTAGAGGTGCTGGAGTCAGGACCTTTCACGTGAGGGCCGAGGCAGGGCCTCGGCAAAGTCGAGATGTAGGGCTGTGACCTGCGAGAACGTGGGGCTGGCGTCGGCGTGTTGAGGGTGGGGGGCGTGGGGTCGGTGGTGACGATGGGAGTTCTCACACAACTGTCGTTT
>JAABUN010000801.1_pt1 | contig 77700 bp, 115 predicted proteins | sample 5559311 | NCBI WGS metagenome assembly JAABUN01 (sample SAMN10711877, study PRJNA513370) | rock metagenome | isolation source: Antarctica rocks | place: Antarctica: Victoria Land, Siegfried Peak sud | reverse complement strand
CGCTTCGAGCGCCTCTAGTGGTCTGTCACGGCTGATTGGCTGGCCCCAGACCTCTCCCCCGACCCCTCTCCGGCTCACTTGCTCGCTCAGCCGCTTCAGCGGCTTCGGCTCCGCAGGTGCCCGGAGAGGGGAGTAGCCACGTCCATCGAGAGTGGGTACTTCTCATGACACCCGCTGTAGGCAGTCGGGGTACCGTTCGATCCATGTCTGTGATGGGCGTTGCCATGCCGTCAATGACGGTCAGGGCGGCGCCTGTTCCTTTTGTATCCCAGAGGAGTCACCGAGTTGAGCCAGACCATGATCCAGCAGTCGGTCCCGGCCGTCGAGCGAGACGAGATCATCCAGATCGCCCAGCGCCTGATCGCGATCCCCTCGCCAAGTGGTGAGGAGGCCGCCGTGATGGCCTCGGTCACGGCATGGTGCGACGAGCAGGGCCTGGCGTATCAGGTCGTGAGCCGAGACCCGACCCGGCCCAACGTGATCGTCTCGATCGGCGACCCGACGACCGGGCCGACACTGGTCATGAACGGCCACCTCGACACCGTGCCGGTCTCCGACCCCGACGCCTGGACCAACGGGCCGTTCGACCCGGTCGTCAGCGAGGACGGCCGGCGGCTGTTCGGTCGCGGCGCCAGCGACATGAAGAGCAGCGTCGGCGTGATGCTCTACGTGATGTCGCTGTTCCGCGACGTTCCGCTTCGGGGCTGCCTGCAGGCTCACGTCGTCAGCGACGAGGAGACCAGTGCTCAGGATGGTTCGATCTTCGTTCTGGAGGAGATCGCGGCCGGTCGCCTGCCGCGGCCCGACTACTGTCTCATTGGCGAGAAGAGCGACCTCAAGGTCCGCAACGCCGAGCGTGGCATCCTCGGGTTGGAGATTACGTTCATCGGCCGTGCCAGCCACACCGCCGCTGCCCGGACCAACGGGATCAACGCGATTGCCAAGGCGTCGAAGGCCGTCCTCGCGCTGGAGCAGGTGATCGACAAGTTCCACCCTGCCATCGGCAAGCCGGTGATCAGCATCAACACGATCCAGGGGGGCGTCGCGCACAACGTCGTGCCGGGGGAGTGCATGATCACCGTCGACCGCCGCCTGATCCCCGGTGAGGACAAGGAGTCGGCCGTCGCGGAGATCGTTGCGACGCTGGACACCATAGCCGCCGATGATCCGGACTTCAGGTACCGGATGGCCGTCGATCCGCAAGGGGACTGGATCGCCGCCAACATCACCGATGAGAACTCACCGCTGGTTCGGGCCCTGAAGGCCGCCGCGACGACGGTCACCGGGACCGAGCCGTCGTACTTCGTCGCCAACGCCGGTGCGACGGATGGACGGTTCTACCGGCAGGCTGGCATCGACACCGTCGGATTCGGCCCTGGCGGAGAGCGGGCCCACGGTGCCAACGAGTGCGTCTACATCGACGACCTCGTCACCCAGGCCAGGGTCTACGTCGAGACCGCCTCCCGCCTGCTTGGATAGACGGTACAGGCGCGCGGGCGGCGGATCAGTCGCCTCCCCAGGACCCTCTCTCCGGCTCGTTTCGCGCTGCGGCGCTCTTGCCCGGGGAGGGACGCTTATAGGTCGGCTTCGCGTTCCTGGGATGTCGGGGGTACCGATTCGTAGGGACGGCCCTTGTGGTCGTCCACCCGCCGCAGCGGCCATCGCCGCGCAGGGCGACACCCGTGCTCGCGATATGAGCGATCACTTCGAACACCCGTGTCAGCCACGCCAGGTGCCTGGCTTCGCGGACCAGGCGTCGCGGCAGCCGTCGCCTTGAGGGTCAAAACCGCACCGTCGAAAGCGAAACGGACCCCCGGAATGACTCTCCGGGCGTCCGTTTCGCTTTGCCAATCGAAAGGGCCCAGCTGCGGCCTTCCAGATTGACGAGGCTACTTCGAGGCGTCCGTGATTGACCTGAGCTCGTCCGCACTGAGCTTGAGGCTGGCGCTGGCCAACAGCCCCGGAACGTGATCGACACTCCTGGCGCTTGCGATCGGCGCGACGACGGTTGGCTGAGCGGCCAGCCACGCGAGGGCGACGGAGCCCACCTCCGCGCCGTGGTTGGCGGCGACGGCGTCCAGCGCCGCCAGAACGCGCCGTCCCCGGGCGTCGAGGTACTTCGCGGCCCCGCTGGCCCGTGGGCTGTCTCCCGACGGGGAACCGTCGCGATACTTGCCGGTCAGGAAGCCGCTGGCCAAAGAGGAGTAGGGGATCGTGCTGAGCCCGGACTTCTCTACGACTTGCTCAAGAGGGCCTTCGTACTTCTCACGCTCGACCAGGTTATAGAGTGGCTGCAAGGCGACCAGCGGGTGGGCCCCGATCCGCTCGGCGACCGCCAACGCCTCAGTCAACCGCTCGGCGGAGAAGTTCGACAGGGCCACGTAGCGCGCCTTGCCCTCGTCGACGAACTCGGAGAGCGCGCCGATCGTCTCCTCCAGCGGCGTATCGGCGTCGTCCCGGTGCAGGTAGTAGAGGTCGATGTAGTCCGTCTTCAGTCGGTCGAGAGACCCGTCGATAGCCTTCCGGAGCGAGTCGCGTGACCCACCCGTCAGACCTTCGAGTGAACCGCCCTTGGTCGCGACGATGACGTCCCGGCGGTTGCCGCGGTCCGCCATCCATTCGCCAAGGATCGCCTCGGACTCGCCACCAGCGTTGCCATCGGCCCAGGCCGAGTAGACATCGGCCGAGTCGATGGCGTTGCCACCACCGGCCGTGAAGGCATCGAGGACCGCGAACGATGCGTCGCGATCGGCCGTCCAGCCGAAGACGTTCCCGCCGAGCACGAGGGGGAAGATGTCGAGTTCCGAGGTGCCAATGCGTACCATTGATGTCTCCTGAGAATGAGGCGAGACGGACGGCGTGGTCGCCGTCGACGCATTCGTGGTGCCGAGTGAGGGGACGAGACGTGCAACCTCGGATCAGTCACGCAGCCAGCGGTCGTACCAGGCAAGCACGCGCCGAAGAAGATCGATCTGGTGGCCGCGCTCGGCGATGCCGTGGCTCTCGCGGGGGTAGAGAACGAACTCGACCGGGACCCCGAGCGTCAGCAGCGCCCGGTGGAACTCGGCACTCTGCTCAGGCTTCACCCGGAGATCGTCCTCGCCGTGAAGGATCAGCGTCGGTGTCCGGACCGCGGAGACCTGAGAGATCGGCGATGGGCCGAGATACGCAGCCTGGCCAGACGTGGAGTAGGGATCGCCGGGGAAGATGCCGAAATTCATTCCCGGCAGGTCGTTCTGGCCGTGATCGGAAGCGAGATTGGCGACACCGGCCCCCATCACGGCCGCGCGGAACATCGTCGTCTGGGTGATCGTCCACGCGGTCAGGTAGCCGCCCCAGCTCCAGCCGCCAATCCCAAGCCGGTTCGGATCGGCGATGCCGGCCGCGACCATGGCCTGAGCGCCGGAGACGAGGTCACGGATCTCACCGCCGCCGACGTCGTCCTGCAGCAGCCGCTGGAAGTCGGCCCCGTAACTCGTGCTCCCGCGCGGGTTGGGCGTCAGGACCGCGTAGCCGTTACTGGCGAGGAATTGCGCCCAGTCATGCCAGGTAAGCTGCAGACCGCTCTCCCACGCGCTCGAGGGGCCACCGTGGACCTGGACGACCAGTGGCAGGTTGCCAGCGATGGCGCTTGCTCGTGGAGTGGTCAGGATGCCATCGATCGGCACGCCGTCGGTGCTGGGCCACGTGACGGTCCGGGGCGGGTTGAGGCGGTCGGCTAGTTCGCTCCCGAAGGACGTCAGTTCCCGCGCCGGAGCAAAGCCGTCAGTTGGCACGATGATCATCTGCTCGATCGCGGCGCCCGAGGACCACTCGAGCGCGGCCAGGCGGCCGTCGGCGCTGATCGAAGGGGCGGAGCCGGCGCTCGTGCCTGGGCCAGTCCCGATCTCACGGACCACGCCCGTCGTCACGTCGATCTGGACGGCCCGGCCCCTGCCGCGCTCGACGAGACGTGCTGTGACCTGTCCCGCCGTTGGGCTGCGCAGAAGCTCCTCGACCGAGCCGACCGAGTCAATCAGCACCCGTGTGGCGGACCCACCCGTGGCGGCGACCAGCCAGACGCCGTCGGTTGGGTCGTCGCGCCCGCGGTTGCCGCGGAGGACGACCGATGCCATCCCTGCGATTGTGACGGGCGTCGGATCGTGGGGCATCACCGGGAACGTGGCGAGGTGGGTCGTCAGGCCGCCGGAGACGGGAACGAGCACCAGCTCGGCCGGGCCACAGGTGGCATCGAGTTCGGGTGAGTCCGCGGTCACGGCCGCGAGCGACTCACCGTCCGGCAGCCAGCAGAACGACCAGACGCTTCGTTGGCCGTACGAGAGCTGTCTCGTCGCCCCGGAGTCGGTATCGACCAGCCAGATGCGCTGGACCGGCAGATCTGCTCCCACGACAACGACGTCATCTGCTCCGGGGCTGGTCTCCCGTTGCGGGCCGGCGTCGGTCCGCAGGACCCCGACCGACCGACCGTCCGGTGACCAGACCGGAGATGAGAGATCTCCGGACAGCGACGAGAGCACTTGCGCTTCACCACCGTCCGCCGGGATGACGTACAGCCGGCTCGTGCCGCGGGTCTCGCGGTCCGAGTGGAAGACGATGGTCCTGCCGTCCGGCGACCATTCTGGCTCAGCATCATGGCCGAACCCCGCCGTGAACGGGCGGGCTGGTCCATCGTCTCGCGACAGCCAGAGGTGCTGGGTGCGGTGCTCGGTTCGGCGACTGGCGCTGCGAACGGTGAACAGGACCTGGCGACCATCCGGGCTGACCCGGGGTCGGCCCGGCAGCAACCGGTCGACGATTTCCTCTGGCTGGAATGGGTCGGTGTTCCTGAAGGGATCACGAGTGCGCGCTCGATTCACGGAGCCAGTGACCGGGTCCGGCGACGTGATCACTCTGGCCGTTACGCGGTCCGCATCCGTCAAGGCGCCTTCACCATCCACATTCGTTGACACCATCGGTGCATCCGACCCAGATACCATCGGCTCTAAGACTCTCCGGGGGGCGACGGGGCCGCGGATCGCGGGCCGGTCGGTCCAATCTCGTCGCCAGCGCTCGACACCGAGTGCCAGCGCAGATCATTGCAGAGATTGCGGTTTTCGGGCAAGGGGATCGCGCAATCTCAGGAGCCCGCGCGATCTCCGACGAGAGAATGGTTATGCGTGATCGCGGTGCGGCCACTTTGCCCAGGGGTGAAATGCGGACACCGGCCTCAGGCGCTCGGTGTCGGCTCGATCGTGATGGTGTCGCCAGTGTGAATCGTGCCGCCGGAGAGGATCCGGGCACGAAGGCCGGAGCGGTGGACGAGCGCCTTCACGACCTTCGCCTTGTCCTCGTTGAGGACCTCGCCCATCTTCGCGCAGGGCTGGCAAACCTCGACACCCTCACAGACGACATCGCCCAGGCTAAACCGCCGCCCGACCAGCTCGTTGAGCTGTAGACCATCAGTGATGATATTTCGCCGACTCTTGCCAGCCGGGATCACGATCCCCGTTTCAGCCTCGATGTCAACGAGGGATTCCCGGGCGACGAGGGTCATCTGGCGGCCGTCACCGGTGTCCCACCCTTCCAGCTGGCGGAAGCGATCGCCCTCCAGACCCTGACCGGCGTAGGCGTGAACTTCGGTGCGGGGCTGCATCGCCTCGCCCGGCGCCGGTGATACGAAGATGCCGTCGATCCGGGCAGCGTTTGCGGTGGACATGGTTGCGGGCTCCCGTTTCCGGTTCCATCGGATGGATGGACCAGCTGATTAGTCAGTTACTGACTATATGATACGGGATCACGGACCGTGGTGGACAGTTCACCGCGCTCCCACCTCCCAGCCAGCCCACCGGTCAGGATGCTGTGCCGCCCGTCCCAGGACGGCGACGTGTCCGGGAAGTCGCTCCGGGCGTGAGCGCCACGGCTCTCGTCCCGCTGCCGAGCCGCCGCAACGATGGCATCGGCGCTGTCGAGCATATTTCGAAGCTCGGCGATGTCGCGCCGCTCGCCCACTGGGGACGCCGCCCTGAGCAATTCGCTTCGCAACGCCAGGATTGTCGTCGCGGCCTCGGCAAGCCCGTCGGCGTCCCGAAGGACCGAGACGTTCCGGCCCATGGTGTGCTGAAGTCTGCGGCGGAGGTCATCGATCTGGGACGGCGTCTGGGATGCGTCGGTCGCTCCCACGTCGTTCAACGCTATCGACGCTCGATCAGGAGCTCGATCCACTTCTCGCCGGGGCCAGTCCTCGGAAAGTCTGTCGGCGGCGTCGAGACCGAAGACGAGCCCCTCCAGCAGAGAGTTGCTCGCCAGCCGGTTGGCCCCGTGGACTCCGGTGCAGGACGCCTCGCCCAGCGCCAGGAGCCCCGGGAGGCTGGTCCGACCGTCAGTCCCGGCGACGATCCCGCCCATGAAGTAATGCGCCGCCGGTGCGATCGGGATCAGGTCACTCGTCAGGTCAAGGCCACGGCTGGCGAGCTCGGCGGCGATGGTCGGGAAACGGCGAAGCACCTCCTTCGGGTCGAGGTGGCGCAGGTCGAGCGAGACGTGGTCGGTGTCATCGGCGACGATCTGGCGCTGGATCGCCCGGGCGACGACATCGCGCGGAGCGAGTTCGGCCTGGGGGTGAACGGTTTCCATGAAGCGATGGCCAGTGACGTCCCGCAGGTAGGCGCCCTCTCCGCGAACAGCCTCTGAGACGAGGAACGGTGCCGTCTCCGGGACTGCCAGAACCGTCGGGTGGAACTGCATGAATTCGATGTCGGCAATCGTGACGCCCGCGCGAAGGGCCATCGCCAGTCCATCGGCGGTCGCGCCGGGAGGGTTGGAGGTCGTCGCCCAGAGTTGCCCGGCCCCACCGGCCGCGATCACGGTTATGGGCGCGAGGAGTTCGGTCGGCGTGCCAGTTCCGATGTCGGCCAGCACGCCCTCGCAACGGCCGTCGGCGATGATGAGGTCGTAGGCAAAGGCGTGCTCATGGATCTCGATGTTCGCGTCGGCCCGGACCTGGGCCACCAGTGCTCGCTCGATCTCGGCGCCGGTCGCGTCGCCTCCGGCGTGGAGGACGCGGCGGCGGCTGTGCGCCCCCTCGCGGCCGAGGGCGTAGTCGTCACCCTCACGGTCGAAGGCGGTCCCGATCTCGATCAGCCAGTGGACGGCGTCGGGCGCTCCCTCGACCAGCGCCCGGACCGCTGGCTCGTCGCAGAGACCGGCTCCGGCGATCAGGGTGTCGGCGAGGTGAAGCTCCGGCGAATCGTCCGCTCCGACCGCGGCAGCGAGGCCGCCCTGGGCGTACCGGGTGTTGCTCTCGCCAAGTGCCGATTTCGTCAGGAGCGCCACCCGGAGGTGTGTTGGGAGCCGGAGCGTGAACGCCAGCCCGGCCACCCCGGCGCCGATCACGATGACGTCGAATGTTCGAGAGGAACTGCAGGACGAGGAGTCGATAGGCATCAGGTGGTGCTCGATTCATCAGCGGGTGTGAAGTCATCCTGGTCACTGCGCCGAACTTAGTGTACCACCGACACTAACTCTCCCAATTCTGCGGTGATCAGGTGCGCTCCTGTCGCACGAAAACGCCTGTCGATGCGGGTGTTTCGTCGCCCTGTCCTGTCGCCTCGTCGTCTGCTCATGCACCCGGCAACCCAATCCGGGGACAAAGTTGGGGGGCTTCGGGACAAAGTTGGGGACGAAACCGGGCCGCTGATGTGGTGACGCATCGGGCCGTCAACCGGTCTCGACGGTCGCCGGGACGATGACCTCGGGTACCGGCTGGAGCAGCCGCGAGCTGGCGAGGACGGCGGCATCCTGATCGCCCGGGAGCAGGTGGGCGTAGACCCCGGCGGTCGTGGCCGGGTTGCGGTGGCCGATCCGGTTGGAGATCAGCGCGATCGACAGCCCGGCGCTCAGCAGGTGCGAGACGTTGGTGTGCCGCAGATCGTGGATCGTGATCGGCGGCACGTTGGCGTGCGCCACGAGGCGCCGGAAGACGGTACTGACGTTGTTCGGGTGCAACAGCCCCCCCGTCCGGGTGCAGAACACCAGGTCGGTCGCTTCCCAGTCGGGTGCCGCCAGACGCCGGGCCACCCAGGCGGTGCGGTGGTGCCGGAGCGCCGTGACCAGTTCGGGCGCGAGCCGGATCTGGCGACGACTGGCGCGGGTCTTGGGCGGATGGATCGCCGCCGCGGTCCCGACCACCGAGACCACCTGCCGGATCTGGATGGTGCCGGCCGTGAGGTCGACGTCGCGCCACCGCAGTCCCAGCGCCTCCCCCTTGCGGACGCCGGTCGTCAGGATCAGTAGCCACAGGGGAAGCGTCGGGTGCGCCAGCGTCTGTCGGCAGGTCAGGAAGGCGACGACCTCGCCCTGATCCCAGACCCGCCGCTCGGGCCGCACCACCCGGGGCGGCGTCACCTGGTCGCACGGGTTGCGCGCCAGGATGCCCCACGCCATCGCCTGCCGGAACAGTTGCCGCAGTCGCTTGTGGCAGCGATCGAGCATCGTGTCGCTCACCCCGTCCCGACGGCGGCGGGAGTAGAATGCCTGGATCTGGGGACCGGTGAGCCCCTGGACCCTTTGCGTGCCGAGGAACGGCAGGATGTGGACCTCCAGCGTCCGCAGATAGCCGTAGAGCGTCGAGGCGCGGGTATTGGGCGTGATGATGTCCTCGATCCACTGATACGCGAGGTCAGACAGCGTCATCCGGTCCGGGGCGGCGATGAGGCCCTCCTGCGCCTGCGCCTTCAGCCGCGTCTCGCAGCGCTCGGCGTCCCGGCGGGTGCCGCGCACGGTCTCGGTCAGCCGGCGCCGGGCACCGGTCACCGGATCGGGCGCGAGTTCCACCCGGACCCGGTACGTGGTGCCCTGCTTCCCGGGGTACGGTGTGATCGTCATGGTCGCATCTCCTGGGCGCTCACCCAGCCCCGGCATCATCGCACGGGACCTATGGCGGCAGTGCCTACAGGTCACCTGCCCGAATAGGTGGACATTAGAACTAATGTTCTATATTCTGACTGAACCGGAATGGGTCGTCAAGCGATCGCGAGGGGCAAGGTGGAACGGTTCGAGGGCTACACGGCGCTGCGGGATACCATCCGGGACGAAGAGCTGCACAACTGGATCGGCTTCCAGCTCACCGCCGACTCGGTGGTGTTCATGATCGGTGGCACGCGGCAACTCACCCGTCCCATCCTCGTCACGTCCGAGAACCCGTTCGTGATCCAGGCGGTGCGGCGGGTGATCCAGGTCCTGCGAGCGGAGGCGTACAAGCAGCGCAAGATCGTCCCGGTCCCGAAGCCCGTCAAGCCACGGGCGCCCCAACGAGCTGATGCGCCCTGCGAGAAGTGCGGCGGGCTCGGTGAGTACGAATCGATCGACGGGACGTGGCGGGAGTGCGACTGGTGCCGTGGGGCTGCAACGGGAAAAGGGGACGAGACTTAGTCAGCCCGTGTCCGTTCTGTGGCGAAGAAGAACCCCGCAACTGCTCCGATGATTCCCGATAGCGCTGGAGCCAGGACATCGAGAACGTCCTTGAGGGACGATCCGCCAGCCCGGTCGGTTGCCACCATCCACAACGATCCAAAGACCAGTGCCAAAAGACAGAGCATGACGCCCTGACCGATGCACCCCCGGTTGTTCTCCCGTTGCTGAGCGATCCGTTGCTGGCTTGCCGTCGCCGTTGAGACCGCCGATGATGGCGTCCCGCTTACCGGCAGTTCCTCGCGAAGATCAATAGACGGGACGGGATCGATCGATGACTCCGGCTGATCATTTCCTGCCACGAATCAGGTCCGGGCTGGCCGGGGTGACGTTCATCAGATAGTCGCCGCCGCCGGGCCGCCGGATGATGATCTTGCGACCCTTGCGGCGTTGCTGGTCAACGTAGACGCCGATCGCCAGGGCGTCTCGCATGGCTTGCGCGACCGAGACCTGATGCGTCTGGGCCATCGCGCTGACCTCGTCGACGAGTGCGGATGACAGTCGCACGGTCACGTCGACGGGCTGCGGGGGCGTGCTGCCGACCGTAGCGCGTCGGCGTGCCGCCGATCGCGCCTCCATACGGTCGCGCACCGATGCGCTCACGCCAGTAATCATCCGTCCAGGGGCGGGGAACGTCACCATTGCGGTCTCTCCTGCGATACGGCCCGAACGGCGTTTCCGCCAACATTATCGGCTGGAATCGGCGCGGGTCATTCGCCTCGGGCGAAGTGTACCGCCGAATAACATCGGGACTAGGTCGATGGGCGGAAGTCCAGCGTCTCGCCGTCCCATGTCTGTAGGGCATCCCGCAGGTCCGCAATATCCTCAGTCGCCACGTCGATTGCGTCCAGGCATTGCGTCGCGTCGTCGAGGTCATTGCTGACCAGGGCCGCATCGCAGGTTGCCGCAGCCGCCGCCTGAACGTCTGACGCCGCCTGCACGATCGTGGCAACGTCATCGAGCGACCGCGGGACATCGAGGTCCTGAATGTTTGCCTGGACCGCGAGGATGATGCCGACGGCGGACGACTGCTCCACATACCATGCGGGGTCGGTGAAGTCGGGATCGGCCATGCCTGTCCGCAGCGTTTCGCCAGCGTCCCGCTCCAGTGCCAGCCAGGCGTCGATCTGGCCGAGAACGTAGTCCGGGTCGTTCCGATTGGTCGGCGCTGCCGCCGTCGTGCGACGCGGCCGGGACGTGGCCGTCGGAGCGGGATTGGAACGGACGTTCGGCGGGGCCGCCGTCGGTGAACCAGCCCGACCAGGCGCCGTATTGGCTCTCGGAGTAGCAGTCGAAGTGGCCGTGCTGGTCGGTGTGGCGGTTCCGGTCCCGGCGACCCCGTTCCGGCCATAAATGTTCTGCGGGGCTGTCGACGCACCGGGCGGATGGCCTGGAAGGTCCTCGCAGGGAATCCCGTCGCCATCGCCGTCATAGCGACCAGGGTCATCATTGGGTCCACCGGTCGGCCGAAAGATTTCGTCATAGAACTGCTGGTAGGTATAACCGCGCCGCTCATACTCCTCGCAACTGATTCGATCCGTGCCGGTGACCGGGATCGTCGGCGTGGTGGTTGCCGTTGCGGTCGGGACGAACGTCGGAGTGTCTGTCGGCAGAGGTGCCAGCGTCGAAGTAGCTGTCGCAACCGGCTCCACGACAGGAGGCTCCTGAGTGATCGACTCGCAGGCGATGCCGTTGCCGTCCGCGTCAAGTTCGGGAGGGCCACCGTTCGCGTCAAAGTAGGACTGCGCTTCGGGCTGGCTCGCGAAGCTCGCACATGTCACGCCTTGTGCGGACGATGCATCATGGACCGTCGTACCGAAACCAGTTGTACCGATCAGGATAATCGCGGCGAACATCAAGAGATTGCGAAGTCTCATTTTTGGCTCTCCGTCCCATGGACTAGGCGACCGGGGTTGCGACCGGGCTGGCATTGGTCGTGATCCCGCGGACGGAAGGACCATCAAGGATCAGCCGCAGAACAAAATGGGCTGCGTCGATGAGGTCGACGTTTTGCAGTCGAGCATTTTGAACAGAGCCGGAGACGACCACTGTCAAGACCCGCTGATTTTCTTCATCAAGACAAGAAAGCGCGCCGACCGGATAACGGGTATACGGTTCTTCCCCTTCGGCCCGGGTGGTCGAGGAACATCCCGGTGCACTGATGATCTGACCAAGCTCAATTGCACTCCGTCCGCCTGATCCCTCGGGCAGGGAGGATTCCATCTGCCTAATGAGATCATCGGATTCATTTGACAGCGCAACCGCGTCCGAGATCGACGTGCCATAGAGATCGACGATAAGGTAAATTCGGCTTCCGTCGGCTCGGGTGTACCAAGCCTGATAACGCTCCGCGTCTAGCCTTGCTACCGGTTCAATCCGTCGAGCGAGATCCAGTCTCCAGTCAGGTCCGAAGTCAGCCGCGCTCGGCAATCCTAATCGGGCCGTGATGTCACCGTACATCTGCTGGCCTGCTGGCGTCGGCGCTGTGTCCTGCGCCGATGCCTGGCTCGCCACGATCGCTGACATGACCACCACGGCGGCCAAGAACCGTCTCATTGTGACTTCCTCCTGTCGGCATCCCGAAATAATCGCAACATACCATCTACCAAGTCGTATCGATCTTGGTTCCATTCGATCTCACGGATCAACGGTAGCATCCGCTGTTCGGCCTCCGTTTGACGAATGACCGCGTCGTCACCATCCACCTCATCAATCGTGATCTCTCCCGCCGCTAGTAGCAGTTCGATGTGCGCAATTCCCAGTGCCCGGGCGATGTTTCGCCGCATGTCCGGGTTGGGCAATGCGATCTTGCCGCTCTCAATCTGCGACAGATGAGCTGGGTTCAGACCGGCCTCCATGGCCAGGCGTCGTTGCGTCCATCCTCGCGCCTCCCTTTTCGACCGAACGTAACTTCCCAGCGTGTCTGTCATGGCCGGTAGAGTAGCCAGTTTATTACCGATTGACACTGAAGTCATCATCGCTTATCATGCTGTAGCGACGTGATGAACGCGCTAGTCAGGAGCAATCGGTGGCGTCTCTTCCCAATAAGCCTCGCATCGTCCGTCAGTCCATTGCCTTTCGTCCCGATCAACTGGCCGAGGCCAAGCGGATCGTCCTTGAAGTAGAGCGTCACGGAAATCTGTCTCGTTTTATGCAGGAACTCCTTGACGCAGAACTGGATCGCCGCCAAGCCGGCCGTCCTTCCGTGGAGCAAGCCGCATGACTACTTCCCGCATGACGGACGACGAACGCTGGGCCTTCGCCGCCGACCGCGTCTATCTCAAAGACATCCGCATTACCCAGATCGCCGGAACCAGCAACCGCTACGTCGCCTCGTCCGGCTCCTGCCCGCAGCGGGTCTACCTCGTCACCGGAATGCGGGACTGCACCTGCGCCGCCGGGATCGGGGGAGACAAGGTCTGCCTCCATCGCGCCGCCGTCGGGCTGAAGCTCGGACTCATCGACGAGACCCCATTCCCGGAGGTGGCAGCGTGACCTCGAACGACTCCGAGGAACTGGCGGCGATGCGCCAGACGCTCGAACGCCTCTCCCTGACCACCAAGGCCGGTCTGCCCCTTCGGCCCCTGCTCCTGTCCGTCGTGGAGACCGCGAAGGTGCTGGGTTTGAGCCGGCGGATCGTCGAGGCGCGGGTGATCCCGCAGCTCACGACCGTGCGGTTCGGCACCCGGCGCCTGGTCCCGATCGTCGAGCTGGAGCGGTACGTCGACGGGCTGATCACCGAGGCCGCGGCGGGCCGGACCACGCCGGTCGTCGGCAGCAACACCGCGGAGCGCAAGGCCCGGATCGACGCTTTCCTCGTGGATGCCCAGGCCAAGGCCCGCGCCAACCGGACCGCCGCGTGATCCCTAGTGGTGCAAAGGACGAAACGATGGACTCGACGGTTGTACGGATTCCTCTCTCGCAAGGGCATTTCGCCTCCATTTCGGCAGAGGACGAACCAATTGTGTCCGTCCATCGGTGGTTCGCCGTTCGGGATCACAACCGGATCTATGCCGCTTCTGCTGGCAAACGAGATGACAGAAAGGTCCGCCTCTTTATGCATCGCGAACTGTGTGCAGTGACCGATCCAAGGATTTCTGTGGACCATGCAAATGGTGATGGTCTCGACAATCGGAGGGAGAACCTCCGACCGTGCCGATCGGCCCAGAATCAATGGAATAGAGGGCTTTCCAAAGCGAACACCTCCGGCTTCAAAGGCGTGTCGTCGCTCGACAAAAAGTGGATGGCGCGGATACGCGCGGGGAGAGGCCAACTTTACCTCGGCCTATTCGACACACCCGAGCAAGCGGCTTTGGCTTATGACGAAGCCGCGAGCCGACTGCATGGCGAATTCGCTTCTCTGAACTTTCCCCCACCCTAGATAACCTTCCGAACACCCTCCCATCGTCCCCGCGTCGCACGGCCCACCGGCACTTTGCCGGGTGTGGCGCGGGCGGGCGGAACCGGTGGACTCGTTTCTCCAGACGCAACCGTGAGGTTTGTTCATCGAGAGCGCGTCTCAATCACCCGGTTCCGCCCGCCCGCCCCATGCGATGAGAAAGGAGTCACAGTGGCAGACCCTCCATACACACGAATCGTGTTGCACAACGGCAAGGAGGCTCTCATCGACTTGGCTGATTTTGATCGCATCGCCGCGTTCCGTTGGCAGTTCGAGCGACGTGAGAATCGTGAGTACGCGAGACGCACGATTGAGCGTGGCGGCAAGTTCAAGGTGGTGCGTATGCACAGATTCGTCCTTGGCCTGACTGATCCGAAGGTGTTGGTAGACCACATCAATGGTGATGGTCTCGATAATCGCCGGTCGAACCTGCGGACGTGCACCAACGAAGAGAACCTTCGTAATCGAGGGCCGACTGTACGGAACACGAGCGGGTACAAGGGTGTGTGGTTCAACCGATCAGCCAACAATTGGCGCGCATACATTCGGGTGAACGGGAAAGCACACCATCTCGGAGCGTTCGGCACTGCCCGCGAGGCGGCAGATGCATATGACACGGCCGCAATCGGACACCATGGCCAATTTGCTCGACTCAACTTCCCTCCTGGCTCATCCGGCTGAATGCCTCGGTGTGCGTCGGCACCAGTCATTGCCCGCGATGGTGATCACTGATGCCGCTGTGGACCCCCCTCGGGATCTGAGCGGACCCGCACCTACAGCGTACCGGCGAATGGGCCGGTGCGAACGATCACACAGGAGGAGGATGTCGAGATGCCCATGACCCGCCGTGGGACCAGCCGGTTGCTGGACACCATCGATGACCACGGGGCTGCCGTGACCCGCACCAGCCTGACGCTTCGGACCGCGCTGATGGATGGGGTGATCGATGCATCCGAGCTGGTCGCCCTTGACCAGTGCCTTGGCGAGATGGCCGCAACCTACGCGGTCGTGACGAGCAACGGGGAGACGATCGACCAGACCCTGACGCTGATCCGGGGACTCGCCCACAGCGGCGACATCATGGCCCCGCAGGTTCAGCGGTCGTTCCGCGAGTTCACCCAGGACCGGCAGCGCCTCGACGCGCTCGCTCCGGTCGTGGTGGCGATGAGTGAGGTGATGACCAGTGCAGCCGACTGACAGAACGCCCCAACGTGATGGCTCACGTCAGGGCGCAATGGACACATCTGGCGATGCTGTCCGAAAGGGTAACACGCATGGCGCAATGGAATCGACGCCGCCCCATTCCCGTCACCAATGGCTTCCGGGCCTGCCGACCCATGACCCGACGGACCGCCTCATCGACGAGCGCCCCGTCATGGGGCCGGCGCTGGCGGACCACGATCACCGACCTGCTGTCGGTCTGCTCGTTCAACGGTCTCCGGTACGCATTCCGGCAGAGATTCAGCATGTGGCGAAGGAGCTCGCAGCGATGACCAGTCGAGACATTCCCATGTCCCCCACGATGCGACGCCTGGTCAACGGCACCGTCGCCATGACGACCGAGACCATCCGGCACGACAGCCTGCGGCAGCTCCCGAAGGCCGAGCGGCTGCCCCGGACCCGCATTTTGGCGTTCAAAGCCAACAAGACGCACCTCATCCTGATTCATGGTGGCCGTGACGACCACGGCCCGGAGGTCGCATGACCGACGACCAATCACCCCGCGAGGAGTTGCTTGCGGGTCTGGGTAAGCCGTTCCCGCCCCAGGCCGTGAAGCAGCGGCAGGGCGGCGGCAACCGAATGCTCTCGTATATCTCGGGAGATACCGTCATTCGGCGACTGAACGATGTCGCCAAGAGCTGGGACTTCCGGATCGTCTCGTCCGAGTGGACCACGATGCGCCAGCGAGGCGCGGAGGTCCCGATGTTCATGGTCACGGGCGAATTGACGATCCCGGGCCTCGGCACCCGGTCGGGGATCGGCGTCCAGATGATCAACGACAACGGCGGTGAGGATCTGGTGAAAGGTGCGCAAACCGATGCGCTGAAAAAGGCGGCGGTGTCGTTCGGCGTCGGGATCGAGCTCTACGGCCCTGACCTAGAAGCCGGCGAGGCTCCTCATTCTTCGCGACCAGCAATGCAGCGGGCTTCGTCGCCGGCGCCCCGCCCGCAGCAAGGCAATCGCCCCGCGTCACCTGACGAACGCGAGAACGTGACCCGGACGCTCCTCGAACGGGCAAAGCGGGTGGGCTGGACGGACCGCCACCTCGCCCGATGGGCACAGGACAAGGACTTCGCGTCCCTCGGTGCCGCCCCGATCACGAGTCTGCGGACGCTATCCAACTGGTTCGAGACGCATCCCGACGCCGCCCGGGCGGTGGCCCAGCGGACGACGGCGCCGGCACCGGAAGTGATCGACGCCGAGATCCGAGAGGTGAACGGGTCGTCCGTGGATGTCGCGACCGGGGTCATCGCCGACGACCTGCCGGACGAGGATGAGGCCGCCGCGATGGCCTTCGATCTCGCGATGGCGCAGGCGGAACGGGCCGAGTTGACGGCGGCTGATCCCGATCGGTGGACACGCTAATTGAGAACGGCGGCCGAGCATGATGGTGCCCGGCCGCCGTTCGTACGTGGGAGATCAGCACATGGCGCGGGCTCGGATTATCAAACCGACGTTTTTCCAGAACGAGGACGTAGCCGAGCTGCCGGTCGTGGATCGCCTGTTGTTCATCGGCTTGTGGATGCTCGCCGATCGCGAAGGCCGATTGGAGGATCGTCCGAAGCGGATCAAGGCGCAGCTCTTCCCGTACGACGACCTGGATGTCGATACCTCGTTGAACCGGATGAGGGACGCACGGCTCATTGAGCGATACGTGGACGCCACTCAGCCAACCATAGCGGTCGTGAACTTTCGCTATTGGGTCGGCCCCGAATCACTGTCGGACCGATTCAAGGAGATCACCGTTTCGCAGTGGCGGGTGCTTCGTCAAGCCATCTTTGATCGAGACGGACGGGCCTGTCGGTACTGCGGGGCTACGGACCGCCCGTTGTCCATTGACCACGTCGTGCCATTGATCAGAGGAGGGGGGTACGAGCCGGAAAACCTCGTCGTCGCCTGCCAGAACTGCAACTCCCGCAAGGGATCAAAACTGATCGAGGAGTGGGTGAGATGACGTGGGTTCAGTTGGATGATCTCTACCCTGAGCATCCGAAGGTCGTCAACGCTGGCCCGCTGGCTAAGGCGCTCTACGTCGACGCCCTCTGCTACGCGAGCCGGTATTTGACGGATGGTCGGATCTCCAAGCAGATCGCCCGACGATTGGCCCGTGACTACGCCGACTACGCCGATCCCGACAGCCTCATCCAAGCATTGCTCTCCGTTGGACTCTGGACGCTGGACGGCGATGATGTCCTGATTTCGTCAAACAGACTCTGGTCGCTGCGAGGGGAGCTGCGTCCTGTTGCCAGCGTGTGGGCTTCCTTGCGTCGAATGGTGTTCGCTCGTGATGACTACACCTGCCAGTACTGCGGGGATCGCGGGAATCGGCTGGAGTGCGACCACGTGGTTCCTGTTAGTCGAGGTGGACCCAATCATTTGGACAACCTTGTTGCCGCGTGTAGGCAGTGCAACCGGTCAAAGGGCGCCAAGCTCGTCGAGGAGTGGCTCTAATGGCCTGGATCGAAAGTCATCAGGAACTCGGCGCCCATCCGAAGACCCGGAAGCTGGCGCGTGTCCTTGGGATCAGTCGACCAGCCGTTGTCGGACATCTTCAGTTCCTCTGGTGGTGGGCAATGGACTACGCACAGGACGGATCGCTCGCTCGATTCGACGCGCTGGACATCGCGCTCGGGGCGGAGTGGGACGAGGATGCCGAGACCTTCGTTCAGGCGCTCACCTCCTGCGGTTTCCTGGCCGATCGAGACGGTGAACTCGTCATCCACGACTGGCACGACTACGCCGGCAAGTTGATTGAGCGCCGCGAAAAAGACGCCGCCCGCAAGCGCGGCGACCGCCGTCCGCCGGACAACACCCCGGAGGAATCATCAAAACCGGAATCATCCAGCGGATATCCGGCGGACATCCAGCGGACGGCGCACGTAACCGTACCTAACCCTACCCAACCAAACCGTACCGAACCTCCTACCGGAGTTACGACCGCGCCCGGCGCGCAAACGCCGCCGAGGCCGGTGGTCACACCTGGTGCCAGACCCGTCATCGCAGCGGTTCCGGAACGAAATGCCCCCCAGATGCCGCCGAACCCCCCAGAACCACCGTCGGACGATGTGCCGCCAGCTCAGCCGTTCGACCTGCTCGACGCCATCTGCGACGAGATCGGCGCCGACATCTCAACCCTGGCGAGGCCGCAGAAAGACAAGCAGCTCGGCGTCGCCAAGCGGCTGGTCGACTCCGGCATGACGGTCCGGGAGGTCCGGGACATGACCCGCTGGCTGCTGGGGCAGGAGTGGGTGACGTCCGGTGTCGACCTGTTCCTGCTCGAAAAGCAGCTCGGCAAGTGGCAGATGCAGGGCAAGCCGCCCGTCGCCGTGGTCCGAAGCCGCGGCCGGCCGACGGCGACCGAATCGGTGTTCGACGAGGCACTGGACGAGACCCGGCGCAAACGGGGACGGGACGACGACAACGTGTTCGACATCGCCTGAGGAGACCGGATTGAGCGACGACGACGACCTGATTACCGCCCTCCGGGCCCTGGTGGAGTGCTACCCCGGCCTGACGTTCACCAGGGGCAACATCGACCGCTACGTCGCCTTGTTGCGGCCGCTGCCGATCGAGTCGGTCCGGCAGGCAATCGCGTCGTGGGCCGAAGAGGACAACGAGTACTTCCCGAAGGCGCCGCAACTGGTGGCCCGGACGCGATCGCTGCTGGCACTGGTTCACCCGCCACAGCGACCCAGCGGTGTCCCCGTTCGCGGAACCATCGTCACCGGTCTGATGCGAACGCCGGCGCTGACCGGCAACGAGGCGTCGCGACTGATGACAGGAGATCAGCGATGACCCAACAACCGATCACGATTCGCGAGACCCCGAACCAGCGCTACGCCCGCACCACCACGGGCCGCTGCGACCCGAAGATCGAGGCACGTATCCAGATCATCCGGGCCCGCCAGACGGGCACTGACCCGCTGCGCTGCGATGCCCGTCCAACGGTCCGGGTCAGGAAGGCGACCGATGCCGAGTTGGCCGATTTCGACGCCCGCACCCGGCGCCTGCGGGGCACGCCCGATCCGGAACAGGTGCCCATCCGGGCCGATCCTGTCCGTGTGGAGGCCGCGTGATGCCCCTGACCGACCGCCAGGATCGGATACGCCACTTTGTTGCCCGATTCATCGACCTTCATGGCTACGGGCCGACCGTGCGGGAAATTGCCGCCGCCTGCGACATCTCCAGCACCTCGGTGGTGTCCTACAACCTGCGTCGCCTCGCCCAGTTGGGGCACCTGTCCGTCGATGACGGGATCTCTCGCGGGGTCACGACTCCGACCAGTGGCGGGTTGATCGGGCAGCCACCAGCCAATGACCCGTACTGGGAGTCCGGGAATAGCCAGCCATGGGGATACGTGCCCTACAGCAAGCGACGGACGGCGGAACGCATCGTCACCGGGACCGCCACCGTGCAGGACATGGAGCAACTGCTGATCTACATCCGCAACGGTCTGCATCGTCGTGCCCTTGCCGAACCTAACACCGACACCGCCGATCCCGCCCAGGAGGCCGCATGACCGACCGCATCCCGCTCCAGATCGTCGCGGACAAGTCCCGCCGTTTCCCCCGTGTCGTGTCTCCCGTCGTGACCGGCCCCGACTACGCCATGATGGCGGACCACGCGATCGGTATTCGCCTCATGGAGACCCGGCGCGATCTGTTCGGCACGGGCTACCCGTACCAGCCGGGATGGCGCTCGCCGGTGGGCATCTCCGGCGAGCGCTTCGTCGTCCATGATCGCGGACGATGGGTGTTTCACTACCGGGGTCACGTCGAGCGGTGCCGGACCATCACCGAGGCAGTAGCCGCGCGAGAGACGTATTTTGCCGGACATGATTTGATCGGATTCGCCGATGCTGCATGAGCGGGAGCGACCAACGTCCGGTAGCGGCGCCCTGGCCACGGTCCAGCCCCCACCCATCGGCGGCGCGGCCCTCGCGGCAAGGCGGGCGATATGACGATCGCCTATCAGGACGCGCTAACGACCCTGCATTACGGCGACTGCCTGGACGTGCTGCCGACGCTGTCACCGGGGTCGATCGACCTGCTCTTGACCGACCCGCCCTACGGTATCGGGTACTCGACCGGACATCGGCGGCACGTCGTCCGGTCGAGTACCCGACTGGTCAACGATCACGTCGTCGCCCCGCTCCTGAACGACACGGCGGCAATGGTCGCCCCGCTCCTGAACGACACGGCGGCAATCTATTGGTTTGCTGCTCCCAAGATGCTGGACGTGGTGATGCCGATCGTCCGAACCCTGGGTGAGCTGACCAACGTCCTGGTCTGGGACAAAGGCAACGGCACGGCGGGCGACCTGGAAGCCACCTATGGTCAGCAGTGGGAGGCCATTCTCTTTGCGCGACGGGCGAGGGTTCGGCTCATCGGCAGGCGGGACCGCGACGTGATCCCGGTGTCGCGTGGTGATTCGTCCGCCTACATGCACCCGACGCAGAAGCCGATCACGCTGCTGAGGTATCTCATTTGCCGTCACACCCCTCGACTCATCCTCGATCCCTTCGCGGGGAGCGCCTCGACGCTGGTTGCCGCCCGAAGCCTCGGTGTCCCGTCGATCGGCATTGAGTTGGACGAGCGGCACGTCGAGGTGGCCGTTCGCCGCCTGGAAACCTATCAGCCAGCCCTCTTCGCTCAGGCAGGTGCCGAATGACCACCATCCCCACCGCCCCCGTCCATCCCGGCTGGTCCGGGTCGCCCACTACCCGCGCACCCGCTCCGGTTGACCCCACGAGCTTCGGCGCCCTCCTCGGGACGATCCTCGTCGACGCCGGCCGGTCGCAGGCGTGGCTCTCCGGGCAGGTCGACGTCGACCACCGCTATATCAACCGGATCGTCCGGGGCCGGCAGCCGATCGGGCTGGGCCTGCTGGCGCGGATCGTCCGCGTCTTCCCCGCCGACCGGGAGCGGCTGATCGCGGCCGCGCTGGCCGACGCCGACCGGAGGCGGGCGGGATGACTGTCACCCTCACCGACGCGATGATCGAGGCGGCGGCCTTCTCGCTGTTCCGCGACGAACGAACCAACGGAGAGAACGACCGCTTCCCCCCGCCCGAGGAGATGCTTCGGGAGGCGTGGAGCGACATGGCCGATCCCGAGTCCGAGTGGGGGTTCTACTCGCCGCGATCCATCTGCCTTCGCCGTGCACGACGCGCCCTCGAAGCCGCGATCGCGGAAGGGCTGGTGCCGGAATGATCGTTCTGACCAGACCGACCCTGACCACCGCCGAGCGGAGCCTGCTGCACCTGGTCGCCGCCGGGGTGCCGCCCGTCCTGATCGCCGACCTGCTGGGGTGCCAGCGCGCCGCCCTCGTGGCGACGATGGGGGCCGTCCTCGCCAAGCTGCGGCCGGGGGTGACGCGATGAGCGACACCCTCACCGACCGGCGACTCGTCGTCGTCATCAATACCCACCCCGACCGACGGCTCTCGCCCAACGCCTCGCTGCCGTCGTCCGTCGCCGCCAAGCGGGGCCGGCAACGGATCGTCAACGACGCCCGGCAGGCGGGGTACGCCGCTGCCATGGCGACCATCTGCGATCTGCCTGGGGCGGACCTGGCCTGGATGGCGGGGTCGGTCGACGTCGACATCCTGATCGGCTGGGGCGTTGGTCGCAAGACCCATGACGACGACGGCGCCATCGGGTCTTGCAAGTCGTACCGCGATGGGATCGCCGATCTTTTTGGCGCCAGTGATCGTCAGTGGCGGACCCGGCGCCTGATCCAGACACGGGCCGCGCCGACCCATCCACACGGGCAGGTGTCGTTCACGTTCACCCCGAGACAGGAGAATATGGCATGAGCGACACGACGCCCGAGGACGTGACCGAAGCGACACCGCAGCTTAGCAAGAACCAGCGTATCGCCAATCTCGAGGCAATGGTCATGGACCTGGCACAAGAACTTGCGGACCGGTCTTCGTTCCAACACCGCCTTACCAAGCGAATCGAGGGACTGGAGCGGCGCGAGATCCCGTGGGTCGCATCGCCAGACAGCGCGGTCCTCATCGCCATAGGACCACGGTCGGGCGACCTGTACTCCATCGTCTCGGAGTTTGACGGCAACTTCGTCCTCAACTGGCCGGGAGGAACGTGTCACTGCCAGAGCGTTGACCAGCTAAAGCAGAACGTCGGCTGGATGGAGACCTCGTGGGAGCCACGCGCCGCCACCGACCGCCCGACGACCGACGAGGGGGAGATGCGGTGATGCCATTTGATGTCCATCAGGAGGACGGACGACGCACGTTGCGATCGCTCACCAGCGAACAGCCTGTCCGGGTGAATCCCATCGCACACCGCATCCTCACTGCCGGAGTGGCGGCGCTGCTTCAGGACGATCCGATGCTGACCGAGGCCTGCGCCAAGCGGTACGTCCGGGTCGTCTTGGCCGCGTTCCGTGCTGAGTCGAAGGCGGTCAGGCAAGAACAACTTGATCGTTGTTTTCTAGAGGCCACCGACCGCCCCGCGACCGACCCGACAGGAGACCCGTCATGACCGCACACGACACCGACACCCCGGCCCTGCCCGCCGCGCAGTTCCGGGCCAGTCGTCCTCACGTTGCCGTGCCCGAATCGCTCGACTCGGTGCTGGCGGATATCGAGGGGATGGACCACGACTGGGGGATGGACTGTATCAGCGATGATGACGGGAATCGCGTCTACCGGTCGTGGGCATACAGGTCGGGCTTCGGGATGGGGGAGTTGGAGTTCACGCGATTCATCGCGTTGACTGCCGCCATCGTTCTGCGCGATGCCATCCGGGCCAGCCGGTCGACGGAGGGACCGAACTGATGGCTTCAGAACGCATGGTGCGCGAAGTTGCCGCCGTCATCGCCGCGTCCTGGTCCGATGGGCGCGTCCCCGCCGTGACCGATGAAGAGCGGGTCGAAGCCGAGTTGATCGGCGTGGCCCTGCTGGCGGACATCACCGACCTGGAGCAGCAGCGCGACGACGCCCGCCGACTACTGGCGGAGGCCGAGGCGCGGATCAACCGGATGCAGATCGCGCTTCGGGATATTGAGGTGTACGTGAGGCTGGGTGACGATGAATCCCTATGGTCAGCCAGTTGGCGAGCGCTCGAATGGCTGATCCCCGGCGACCTCGACCCCATCGCCCGGTGCACACAGAACCTACTCCCCGCCGACCGGGACCCCATCGACCCCCCGGCGGCGACGGACGGCGGGGGGTCGTGAGCGACGACCGAATACCATGCTCTACCTGTGGCGCTGCGATCGCGTTCAATGCGTTTGTCATTATCTGCGATCAACCCGCCGGCCAACTCCTCGGCCGGTTCCTCTGCTCTCGTTGCGCCGGCGACGAGGAAGACGCATTCCGGGCCGGTCGGCACCCGGATGGGAGCGAGAGGACGTGATGCCTCCCCTGTTGTCCCACAAACCGCCCAACGGCTTGCCACGATGCACTACACTCGTGAGGATTGAGACGTGTTCGCCGCACTTAGGTGCGCAGTGGCCGACCCGACTCCGACCGGACATAAGGACAGGACAAGTCGAGCGGTTTCGACCCTTGAGCGCCAGGCACAGGCACTTGAGTGGCGGAAGCTCGGCTATGCCTATCCCCAGATTGCGGAGAAAGTTGGGTTCCACGATGCCAGTGGTGCCCGTAAGGCCGTCATGGCGGCGCTCCGCAAGTTGATTCAGGAGCCGGGCGAGGAAGTCCTGCGGCTGGAGCTCGAACGCCTCGACACCATCATCCGGTCGCTCATGCCGTTCGTTCTGAAGGGTAGCCCGCGCCACGCCGAAGTGGTGCTCAAGACGATGGACCGCCGCGCGCTCTACCTCGGGCTCGACAAGAAGGCCCCGACCGAAGATCACCAGCGCATCACCATCGAGATTGTCGCCGCCCAAATGGCGCTGCGCGAAGGACTCAACAAGGACGAACTGGTCGCCGAAGCCGAACGCATCCTTGCCGAAGCGCGGGACGTGACGGCATGAGCAGTGGCAGTTGGTATATGGTCGTACGCTGCGTCCCTGACACGCTGGCTGGCGAGTTTGTCAATGTCGGTGTGATCGCGTGGGAGGAGGATCGGTCCCAGTTCCACTGTCGCTTCACCGATGACTTGTCCCGAGCAAAGGCGCTCGGGCTCACGGGTGATGGGGAGTTCCTGTTCAACTTCTTCGCCGACATTCGGGGTGCCATTGAGCGCCTGCCCACATCACGAGACGCGTACCAACTGGAGAAGGACCTGAGGCGCATGCAGGGATGGGCTGGGCTTATCCAGTGCACTGGATGGGCTGGTTCTACCGGGTCCGCAGAAGAGACGCTTGAATCGGTCGTCAAACTCTTTATGAAGTCGGCGGTGCGCTGATGGCTACCGCCACCGCATCCCGAATCACGCCGGACCTGCTTGCCGTCGCGGCCGCCCGGCTCCGGGATCGTCGCGCCAATGACCCGTGGAGCGGCCCCAACGGCAGCGCCCGACCGGAACAACTGGTCCCGCCGGGGGACTGGCGGACGTGGCTCGTCATGGCGGGCCGTGGGTTTGGCAAGACGCGAGCTGGTGCCGAGTTCATCCGGCAAGAAGTGCAGGCCGGGCGTGCCAGACGGGTGACGCTGGCGGGTCCGACCGCCGCTGCGATCCGCGACATCATGATCGAGGGCGAGTCCGGCTTGCAGGCCGTCTGTGACCGGGCCGGGTTCGGAATGCGTTACAACCCCAGCAATCGCAAGGTGACGTTTGCCAACGGAGCGACCGCCTTGCTCGTCAGTGCCGATGAGCCCAACCAGTTCCGCGGCGTGCAACACGACACGTTCTGGGCAGATGAGATTGCGGCATGGCGCTACCCGGACGCGTGGGATCAGATGCAACTCGGCCTGCGACTCGGCAACGCTCGCGGCATCGCCACCACGACGCCGCGCCCGATTCGGCTGGTTCGCGATCTTCTGGCACAGGTGCCGAGCGGTCGCGTCGTCGTGACCCGTGGCTCGACCTACGACAACCGGACGAATCTCGCCCCTGCGTTCATGGATCAGGTGATCCGACGCTACGAGGGCACGACGCTCGGTCGGCAGGAGCTCATGGGCGAGCTCGTCGAGGACGTCGAAGGCGCCCTCTGGGTCCGCCGGATGATCGACGACCATCGCGTCACGCCCGATCAGGTGCCAGCGCTGGTCAAGATCGCGACCGCCGTCGATCCCGCCACCACCTACGGGGAGAACAGCGACGCCACCGGACTCGCGACCGTGGGCCGCGGCACCGACGGTGACTACTACGTGCTGGATATCCGGGGCCTGCGGGTGGCGCCGCACGCCTGGGCGTCCGAGGCGATCCGCGATCACGACCGGTTCGAGGCCAACGAGATCGTCGCCGAGAGCAATCAGGGCGGCGAGATGGTCCGCGAGACGATCAACAGTGCCGCCGGCGTCGGTCGGCTCCGGCCCCGCGTCCGGCTGATCCATGCGTCACGGGGCAAGCGGGTCCGCGCCGAACCGGTGGCCAGTCTGTACGAACAGGGTCGCGTCCACCACGTTGGCACGTTCGCCAGTGCCGAGGATCAACTCTGCGGATTCCCGGTGAGCGGGGACAACGACGACGAGGTTGATGCGCTGGTTCATGCCCTCGTGGCCGTGATCGACGCCAACACCGGCCCCGGCGCCACGCCCCAGGAGATTGAGCAGGTCCTGATGGGGTCATATGCAGACACCGACGCCTACGCGGATGACCACTTGGGGGAATACGGATGACCAATCGCACAGACGCCGAGCGACGTCATCACCGGGAGCGCGTTATCGCCCGTCGGTTGCGGATCGTTCGGGACGAATGGGCTGGCAATCATCCCTGGTTGGGATCACCGGGTCGGTTCGCGAAATACAACCTCGTGTGTTCCTGCGGGATGTGTCGAGACCGCAAGGCGCGACAGGACCGTCCTGCGGAGACCCGGCGCTGGCGTCAGGAAGTGGAGGCGGTCGGATGAGCACGCCAAACGTGACCGATGCCTGGCTGATCAGCACGTCCAATGTTTGGAGACTGTCTCCCCGTGAGGTAGAGACCCTTGTGTTTGCCAGTCAGGGATTGTCCCATTCGGAGACCGCCCGCGAGATGGGGATCACGCAAGAAACGGTCAAGAATCACGTTCATAACATCCGTACGAAATCGTCCTACTCCGGGACGCTGGCGGGACTGCTGTTTCAGGCCGTCCATCACGGCCTGATCCCCATGCCGGTCCAACGGGAGGTGCAGCCATGACCGACACGATGACCCTGATCGCCGCCCTGCTGGCCGTGGCGGCCGTGTCGACCGGATTCCTGGCGTGGTGCTGGCTGGCGCTGGTGCGCGATCTGCCGGATGAGGAGGATGAGCGATAAAGATGATGATGTATCGCGATATCCACAGTGGTGCCGAATACCTATTCATCAACTTCCACCGAGAGAATCCAGGCCAGCCCGGATGGGTCAAGTTCATCTATCGGGCGTCGGGCAAGACCGATCGCTGGCCAAGCGACACATTCTTCAACCGGACCGTCACTGCCGGCAATGCCGACTATCCGGAGGCCGCATGACCACGACGAGCCATGGCGACATCTACGCCGACACCACCGGCCTTGACTACGACGATGACTACGATCTGCGCCCCGGTCCATCAAATCCGTTCCCCCTCGCCACGGCCCAGCCCGCCCCACGTCCGCCCCGGCAGCCGATCCGGGCACGGATGGCGGTAGTCGCCGACGACGCGCTGCGGTCGCCCCGGTGGGATCAGGCGCGCGGGCTGGTCGTCCTGGCCTGCGTGACGGTCGTGGGGGCGGTGCTGAGTCTGCTGTTCGCCCTGACGGTGCTGATCGGCGCGGTGGTGTTGTTTAGGACGATGATGGAGGCCCTCTAAATGAACATTTATGGCTTCCCAATGGGGTATAATTACGGGGATGACCCGGCGCTGGTAACGCCGGAGTCAGCCCCTAACCACTCGCCCTGTGTCACCAGGAGAGCAGCTATGTCCATCATCCGTGTTCCGCTCACACAAGGCAAGGTCGCCCTCATTGATGAGGAAGATGCCGAGCTGGTGTTGCCTTACAGGTGGCACGCGCGACAGGGACGGTACACCTTTTATGCCGCGCGTAATGTCACCACAGATGAGAGCCGTAGGGCTCAGAAACTCCATAGATTAGTTCTTGGAGTCACAGACCCATCCATCTGGGTTGACCATATCAATGGTGATGGTCTCGACAATCGTCGCATCAATCTCCGCATCTGCACGGCGCGAGAAAACGCATGGAATCGACGATTCCCTCGAACCAATTCAACGGGCTATCGAGGTGTGCATCGGGTCGGGTCTCGTCAATCATGGAGTGCCGCGATTCAAGGGGTCGGCGGAAGTATGCATCTGGGCACCTTTCCCACGCCCGAGGAAGCAGCACGAGCTTACGACAAGGCCGCAATAGAGTCCCGGGGCAACTTTGCCGCAGTCAACTTTCCGGAGGATTCATGATGACCACGCGGAGCCGGGATGCGGGAAACGGGCAATTCGTTACCGAGGATTATGCTCAAGATCATCCCGAAACCACGATTCATGAAACCGCCACCATCACCGCCCCCGACCGCCTGAGCGAGGCGCTGGACGGCATCGAGGCGGCGGGTTGGGACTGGACCCTCTACTTCCACCGTGAGCCGCACAAGCTGCCCGTGGGAACCCACCGGTACGAGCTGGAGGCGTGGCGGCAACCAGCGGGCACGCTGCGGCTGGGCGGCGCGACGAAGCGTGAGGCCGCCGACGCAGTGCTGGCGGCCATCGCGGACCTGCCACCGATGCCGGAGCCGGAGCCGGCGGATGATGCGCCCGTGGGCGACGTGGTGCCGGAACTGACGCCGGATGAGGAGGATGCGGGATGAGCATCATCGTGGGGGACTGCCGAGCCGTTCTGGCCGGGATGGGCGCCGGCTCTGTCCAGATGGTTTGTACTAGTCCGCCCTACTTCGGGCTGCGTCAATACGATGGTGGTGATGCCGAGATCGGCAAGGAACCGACGGCCGATGCCTACGTCACTGCACTGGTCGCCGTGTTCCGCGAGATGCGGCGGATACTGGCCGACGATGGCACGGTTTTCCTTAATCTCGGGGATTCGTATGGGCCGGGCAAGCAGTTGCTGCTCGTGCCGTCTCGGGTTGCGCTCGCCTTGCAGTCAGATGGCTGGATTCTGCGCTCTGACATCATCTGGCATAAGCCCAACCCGATGCCTGAAAGCGTGCGCGACCGGCCGACATCGGCCCACGAGCACATCTTTCTGCTGGCAAAACGCAGTAGCTATTACTACGACGCCGACGCTATTGCCGAGGATCAGGTGCGGGGCGACGCCGGTTCCACCTTCACCCGGGGAAAGACAGGCATAAATGGTCAGGGGCGCGTGTCGTTGCTGGATCGTGCGGTTCGGTTGACTCGTAACAAGCGCAACGTCTGGACGATCACAACCAAGCCGTTCAAGGGCGCCCACTTCGCTACCTTCCCAGAAGAACTGGCGGAGACGTGCATCCTCGCTGGCAGCCGTCCGGGCGATATGGTGTTCGATCCGTTCGCAGGTGCCGGAACCGTGGCGCTTGTCAGTGAGAAGTTGGGCCGTAAGTCTATTGGGGTCGAACTCAATCCCGCCTATGCACAGATGGCACGAGAGCGGATCGCCAAATGGCACGGACCGCTATTCGCCGAGAGTGAGGCCGCCTGATGGCCTTTGAAGGCACGCTCGCCACCGCCCGCGCCATCGGCGGGGCACTCCGTCAGAGTGATACGACGGTCGAATCGCCCGAGGTCTCGGTAGCGGATGCGTTCTCGGCACGGCGACAGTCGTGGGCGGTGCTGGAGGCGTGGGCCGACGGCCGCGCCTACGATGAACAGGATTGGGCGTACTGGGCCAGCTACAAGAAGCGCCACAACCTGCCGAAGTACATCCGTGCCGTTTATAACCCGGTTCAGCGAGCCGTGGACTGGTATGCCGGGCATCTCTACCGGGGGACGTGGACCGAGGACGGGCGACCGCTGCCCGACGGCACGCCCAACCTGATCCCGGTTCCGGACGATGTCTGGCAGGCGCGGCCGCTGGTCGTGGCGGCCGCGTTCCAGGCGCTGACGTGGAGCAACTTCCGCTCGGTGCTCCCCGCGCTGGTCGCCCGGACGCAGCTGCTCGGCTCGCAGTTCGTCGAGATTCACGACGACCTGTCCGGCGACCCGGAGCGGCGCAAGGTCACGGCCGAGGTGATCCCGCTCTGGCAGGTGGCGGATGTCGCCCTCAACAGCCGGGGCGACGTCAAGCGGTACGTGCTGGCGTTCACCACGAAGGATGAGCGCGGCTCCTACGCCTTCCGCAAGGAAGTGGACAACCGCGAGACCCGCTGGTACCGCGACGACAAGCTGGAGCGGACCGACCGCCACGGCTACGGCTTCTGCCCCGGCGTCTGGGTGGTGGGCCGGTTGCGGGGAAGCCGCGTGTTCGGCGTGTCGCTGGTGAGCGCGACGCTGGGCAAGATCGACCGGATCAACGCGCTGGGCGCTTTCGCGGAAGCCTGGATCGGCAAGAGGCTGAACGAACCCCGCGTGTTCTTCGGACAGAACGGCAAGCTCCACAACATTCAGGAGCAGCAGGCTGTCGAGAATGCCCGGCGCGAAGCTCTGCGAACCGGTGATCAAGGGTTCCTGGACCGATTGGGGCAGCTGTTTGGTCCATCCCGCCCCGATCGTCCGTCCCGCGTCGATGCGACCGAGAGTGGCATCCGCTACCTGCACTGGGACGGGGAGAACGGCCGCGTCGAGAGCCTGCTCGGCACGATGGACCTGGCGTCGGTGCAGGCCCGGATCGACGCCCTGATCGCCGAGGTCGAGGCGGACCTGCCCGAGATCGTGATGGATCAGCAGCTCCGGGCGATGTCGCAGGTCACGGGACCGGGCGCCGAGGGCATGATCGGGGACGTGCGGGCCCGGTACGACGAGACGATGGGCAACCTCGACACCGCCGTCACGAAGATCATGCAGATGCTGGTCTCGATCGGCTGTCACCGCGCCAACGGCGGCGACTGGGACGCACCCGACGGCACCCTGACCCGGGCTCAGGCGCTGTTCCGCATCACCGAGACCGTGGCCGTGACGGACGGGGACGGCAATGTGACGTGGCAGGACAGCGGTGTGCCGGTCGGGCTGGACAGCTATGCCCGAGGGGCGATTGCCCTGTCAATTTCCCGACGGCCCCTGATCGAAGATGTGCCGCCCGCTGAGGGCACGGAAGCGTACGAGCGTGCCATGCAGATGCGGTCCAACTGGGTGACCGGCTTGTCCGCCATGACGACAACCCAGTGGCGGCGCATGGGGCTGTCGGAGGAGGAGATCACGGCACTGACGGCGGAACAGGCGGCGCGGGATGACCTGACGATTCTGGGATTCAATCAAGGAGCAATCCAGCCATGACCGGTATCAGTTGGCCAATGAGGATTCGTCTTGACCAGTTCGAGGAAGCAGCGAAGTCGCTCGGCCGGCTTCAAGCCCGTGACGAGACACGAGGCGCGGTCGATGGTTGGCAGTTGGACTTGGCCTTCGAAAACATGCTTCACGCGCGGCATGTCGTTGAGCGGGATCTGACGACTACCTCAACCACCTCCGATTCGTCCGCCACCCCCCCGATTGAGACAGCGGTGCAGCGGGCTTCGTCGCCGCCATCGCACTCCGAGACGCCATCCGGGAGGTAACGCCATGATGGTTGCACTCCGGATTCCGAATGAATACCCAATTGTCATCGGCCTCCAGCGACCGGACGGCGGCCCCATGACGCGAATTACCACCGACCTGTCAGCTTCGTGGAACCGCAACGAGCTGGTCATCATCGCGTTGCCCGACGACCTGTTGGTCCTGCTGGACGATCTGCGCGACACCGTCCGCCGGGAAGCGGCGACACCGGAAGGAGACGCGGCATGAGCGACGGATCGATTGCGTTCTGCGTTGCGTTGATCTGCCTGACCATCCTGCTCTGTGTGGCGATGCTGGTCGGCCAACGGGGGAAGAGATGACGACGATTGACGACCGCTTGGAGTCACTGCTTTCTGCTGATCTCAGCATGATCTTGATCAAGCGCTACTACGATTTCCGGTTGAACTGGGATGGGTATGAAGCCCGGCTTGGTCGCGATCACTACGACTACGTGGAGGGCATTGACTCTGCTCGGGGCGCCACCCCGCAACTCGCTCTTAAGGCGCTGATCGAAGCGGTTGAGAAGGCAAAGGGGTAAGGGCATGACCACGATTGACGAAGCCCTCGACACCATCACGAAGACCGTCCGGCAGAACGAGCCGAGCGAACTGGCACGAGAGATTCGGCTGCTCCGGGCCGAGATCGCCCGGCTGTCCGCCGAGGTCGCCGTTCTCAAGAGCCGACCGCAGGTGGTCCCGCAGCCGTACCCGGTCTACCCGTATCACCCGCCGTACTACCCGTCCGTCCCCACGCGTCCGGTCGTACCGTTTAGCCCGTGGTGGTCGCCGTTCACCTATCAGGTGACCTGTGGTGACACCGGCACCGTTCGATCTGACCACTTCGCCACGATCACCGGACCGACCGTCAAGCTGACCAATCCCGTGACCCTCAATGTCCGTGATGTCGATGGCTTCCGGGATGCCGTCCAGTTCGTTCAGGACCTGCCGGACAATCTCGAAATGTCATTAGGCCGGAAGATCGCGCCATGACGAGGGTCGTCCATGTGGTCACATCGGAGCGGCCCGATCACATCGGACTGATCGACATCGAGACCACCATCGTGGCGATATTTTCGACCACAGACCTCGCCGAACGATTCGCCGAACGCTACCAGCGCCAGGTGGGCAAGCGGCTCATCGTGTCGATTGACGAGTGGGAGCTGGACTCCCCGGTAGATGAACAGGAGCGCACATGACCGTCCCAAGGATCTGGCACATCGTCCCTCGGGGCTGGAAAGCCTATCGGCTCTGGGGTGTCCCGGAGTCACCGGTCGAGACGCAGGGCGCTCGCTTTACCTGGACACCAACCACAGACAAGGAGTAACCCCGTGGCCTTCACATCCACCGCTGCTGGAAATTTCGGCGGCCACCTCGCCGCCGCTCGCGTCAACTGGCTCACCGGCCCGATCAAGATCATGCTCTGCGCCTCGACGTTCGTGCCGAACAAGGACACGACGATCTACAAGTCGGACGTGACGGGCGAGCTGCCCACCGGCGCCGGCTACACGCTGCGGGGCCTGACGCTCGGCTCCAAGACCGCCGCCTATGACGCCGCCACCGACACGACGCCACTGGACGCCGCCGACGTGGTCTGGACGACCGGAGCGGGTCAGACGCTTACGTATCGTGTGTACGTGATCTACAGCGACACCGGCACCGACGCCACGTCGCCGGTGATCGCGTGGGGCGTGGAGAGCGCCGACCAGACCGCCTCCAACGGCGGCACGGCGACCATCGTGTTCGACGCGACCGGCATCGTCCGGCTGGCGACCTAAGCCGTGCCCGCCTTTACCCGACAGGTGGACGGCGAGACCATCGTCGCCAACGACATCAATGAGCTACAGGTCGCGTTGGAGAATGGCAACTGGGTGGCGGCCCCCACCGCCACGACCAGCTACCTCTCCGATGAGTTCGTCGGGAACGGTGGTGTCGGCTCACTCCAGTGGCAGACCAACGGCGGCACCACCGGGGCATCGTCCACTGCGGTCGCCGGTCATCCCGGCATCCTCACCCGCGGGAGCGGAGCGACCGCCAACACGCTCTGCGCCCACGTCCTGTCGAGCGGGTTCGACGCCGCCGACCTGTTCGACCTGACATTCATCTTCCAGATGCCCACGGGATCGGCCGGGGCCGACGTTCAGTTCCGGGCCGGGGCGGGAACGAACGCCCTCGGCGCCAACCCGCCGGGTGACGGCGTGTTCATCGAGAAGCTTGCCGCTGACACGGAGTGGTTCTTCGTCACCCGGAACAGCAGCACCTCGACGCGAACCACGGCCGGGGTCACGGTGACGGCGCAGCAATGGCTGAACGTGCGGATGCGCCGGATCGGCGCGACCAGCATCGGCTTTACCCTGAACGCCGGGACGGAGGTGGTGATGACGACCAACCTGCCGGTCGTTGGCAAGATCCTCCAGCCGTTCTTCACCATCCTCGGCACGACCACAACGGGACGCTTCGCCAACATCGACCTGTTTGCCCTGACCATCACCGGGCTGACCCGGTAGGAGCACGCCGTTATGGACATCCTCGTTGCGGTCACGAGCTCCCAGCCCAACGGCACCGGCGGACTCAACGCGGGTTTGTCGATTGCCACATCGTCCGGCTATCAGGTGGGGGCCGACATCACGGTGGACTTTGCGGCCTCCGTCACCCAGATGAACGCCAACGTCAGGACCAAGGCACTGGCGATCCTGGTCGGGCAGGGCGTCCCGGCGACGACTTCGGACCGGATGCGCGTCGTCGGCGGGTTCGTCTAACCGATGGCCGTCTTCGGGGTCGGCGTCTACGGGACCGGTTCATACGGCGTCGAGACGACTGCTACGAGCACGTCGTCCTCGGCGTCGGTTGTCACCCTGACCGCGTCCGCTCCGACGGCCGTCTCGACCGTAATTCGGCTCGCCTCTGCGACCACATCCGTCACGACGCTCGCCACGGCCGCCCCGGCTCCGTCCAGCGCCAACGTCCGGCAGGCGTCATCGTCGGCGACCGCATCCACGCTCACGGCCAGCGCACCAGCGCCGGTCAGCACAGCGGTTCAACTCGCCACGGCCGGGACCGCCGCCGTCGCCCTGACCACCACGACACCGACGCCGACCTCGAGCGCCGTCCGCCTCGCCACCGGCACGGCCTCCGTCAGCATCGTCACGGCCACCACACCGGCCCCGGCATCCTCCGTCGTCCTCATGGCCAGTTCGACGTCTCCAGCCTCACCACTCACGATCACGGCCCCGGCTGCGGGCGCCTCGACGGTCCAGGGCGCCACCTCGACGGCCGATCCCGCGACCCTGACGGCCAGCGCACCGACCGCGGCGTCCGCGGTGGTGCTGGTGGCCTCGGCTGCGGCGGGGGCGGCCATCGTCGCCCTCACGGCGCCCGCAGCGTCCAGCACGACGGTTCAGGCCGCTATCGGCAGCGCAGCGGCTTCGACGCTCACGATCACGGCACCAGCCCCCACAGCGACCGCGACGGCGGGTGCGGGATCGGTTGCCTCCGTGGCACCGGCGGCGACCCTGACGGCATCGACCGCCACCCCAGTCGCCACTTCCGTTCGGATAGCGACCGCGGCGGCGGCGGCCTCCTCCCTGACAACGACCGCTCCCGCACCAACCAGCGTGATCGGCACCAACGCGCAGTCGGCCTCCTCGACAGTTCCGGCAGTCGCCCTCGTCATGGTCATCCCGGCACCGTCAGCGACCTCGGTCCGGCAGGCGACGGCCGCCGCCGGGCCATCACTCGTCACGCTGACGGCCCCGGCCCCGACGGGCGAGGCGACATCGCTCTCGCCGTCAAGCGTGGCGCTGGCGCCGACGGTGACGCTGTGGGTGGTCATCCCGCCGCCAGCGGCCACCTCGGTTCAAGCCGTCTCGACCGCGACGGGCGTCACGATCCTGACCATCTCGGCCCCACCGGCCAGTTCGGTGTCGACATCACAGGCGGCCGTCGGGATCGGTGATGCCGTCCGTGCGTTCGTCCCCGGCCCTGTGGCGATCCGGGCGGCCGTCCCGTCCCTCGGTGCCCTCCGGGTGGCGGTGGCGGTCCTCACGGCGACGCGGGCGACCGTGGTCCCGGTGGGTGCGGTGCGTGACCCGGTCCTCGGCCCTGAGGCGACGCGACAGACCATCCCGGCCGGTGTGGCCGTGACCCGTGAGCGAAAGGACTGACGACATGGCACTCATCAAGGACATCATCATCCGGGGCGACGACGAGGAATGGACGATCGCCCTCACCGACCCGGCCGGGCTGCCGTTGCCCCTGCGCAGCGTCCAGATCCAGATCGTCGCCAAGCCGCCCGGCTCCGACCTCGCCAGTGACAGCGACGCCCTTTACCGCCATACCGCGACCTTTGCTGCGGACGGCACGCTGACCAACGCGGTGGGCATCCGGGTAGACGGCAGCGTGAACGCCGGCATCATCACGGAGTTCCTGACCCCGGCCGATGTCGTGGCGCTGGCGACGGCCTATGACGCGCTGGCCGGCAAGGACCCTCGCATCCTGGCGCTGTGGGACGTGCAGGTGCGCGACGCGCTCGGTCGGCACAAGACGGTGCTATCGGGCCAGCTCTCAATGACCCGCGACATCGGGCGCGTCCGTGACATCGCGTAGGAGGAGGGGACAGGAGATGAGCGATGACAGTGAGTTGACATCGTTTACGCGAGAGCGGATCGCGGCTGACGGCCTTGCCACGATCCTAGAGAAGATTGTGAGTGCGCGGGCACTCATTGGCTACCGATTGTCGTCGCGACAGGCACGCATGGCTGATGGAGAGCGAGAAGAACTGGAGCGTGATTTCCTGCGACTAGTAAGCATTGAGCAGGAGTTGGTCGCAATGCGTCATCGCTTCGATCACCGATACCGGTCGTCCTGATGCCCACCATCGAATCCGTCATCGCCGCCCAGCGTCAACGGATAGCCGCTCGGGAAGAGCCGGTGTATCGGGCGCTACGCCGTGCATACAGTCAGGCCATCGACCGGCTAGCCGCGGACCTCGACGCCGTGACTGCCCGGATCGACGCCGCCCTTGCCGCCGGGGAGCCGGTGGGACCGTCGTGGCTGGCGCGGGAGGCGCGGTATCAACGACTCCTCTCGCAGGCGGACATCGAGTTCCAGCGGTTCGGGGGCGAGGGGGCGCGGATCATCCAGGCCGGGACGCGCCTGGCCGCCACTGCCGGGGCATCGGACGCCCTGACGCTGCTGGACGCCGGCGGGCTGCGGATCGGGACGGCCAACCTGCCGACGGTGGCGACCGAACGACTCGTGGCGTCCTTCGCGCCAGAATCGCCGCTGACGAAGGTTTTCCGACGCTACTCGCTGGAGGCCGTTGACGTGATTCAACAACGGTTAGTGGAGGCCGTGACCGGTGGGCTGGGGCCAAGGGCTGTTGCTGGCCAGATTGCCCGTGACCTCGGCAGTCCGGGGCAGCGGGCACGGCTGCTGAGTCTTGTCCGGAATGAAATGATGCGCAGTTACCGGGGCGGAACCGCCGCCACGTACCAGCAGGTCAGCCATCTACTGGATGGAGTGGTCTGGATCGCGGCGCTGTCGCCTCGCACCTGTAAAGGATGTTTGGGAATGCATTTGTCTGAGCATCCGGTCGGGTATGTGATGGCGACTCACAGTCAATGTCGTTGCACAGTGGTGGCAAAGGTGACGGGCTCACGGGTGCCATTGCCGCCTTCCGGGGGTCAGTGGCTGGCAGACCAGCCGGTCAGCGTTCAGCGTGATGTTCTCGGAGCGGCCTATGACGGGTTCAAACGGGGCAAGATCAATCTCAGTGACTTCATTCAGGTGCGCCATAGCGACGACTGGGGTGATTCAGTGACCGAGCGATCCGTGCGGGACGTGTTGGGGAGGGTGACAGGATGACCGACCGATACCTCGGCATGACGTACGACGAACTATTCGACGAGCTCCTGCGTCGCCTTGACGCGGTGATTGACGCGGGATGCGTTGACAGCGACTTCCATGAATGGACGTTCGACGTTGACTGCGACACCCCGGCCACCATGCATAGAACGCCGGCGGTGCGGTTGGCTATGCGCATCATGTCGACGATCTGGGTCGCTCAAGACGCTGGGCTCACGCAAGCCGAACTCATTGACGACCTTCGTCGGGAGCGCGATGCGGTGATGCCTGGGATCGGGACACGCTGATGACCCTTCAATGGTCAGCAGCAAAACGGGAGGCCGCATGACCGCCCTGACCATCGAGTTCGACGAGGCAGACGAGATATTGTCGATTTTCTACGCCGACGATCCGCAGCCGCTCGGACGCCTGCCCGCCGCTGATGGCCGGGTGGACCTGTCGGACGTGCGGCGGGTGCTGGGCCGACTGGCGACCCGCGCCTACATGGTGGGGCACCTGGACGGGGAAGTGACGGCACAACGAGTGGGAGAGGCAGCGTAGATGGAGGACGTGGATCTCAATGACCCGGACATTCAATCGAATGAGGCGATCGGGCCGATTGTTCAGGACATCTTCACTCTTCGGGATCGCCTGAAAGTGATTCAAGAACGCCATGGTGACACCATCGAATCCACGATGGTCTATTACGCCTTGAAGGACCTGGAGGCCGCTGCGGGAAAGATGAATCACGCCAATATGTACCTGATGGATCGGTTGAGGGTCAGGTATCTACAGGGATCGGAGAAGGCGGTATGAATATCGACGTGGACGAAATAAAGACCGACGATGATACGTTCAAGACCTATGACCTGACCATCCATACGGACTATGAGGAGGCAGGCAAGTTGGAGATATACAACAACTGGGCCGGCATGGATGCCTGTTCCCTCACGGAACAGCAAGCGCGAGCACTCCATGACTGGCTCGGTGGATGGATTGGCCGTCGGCCAGTTGAGACGACGTTCGTTGAGTCGCCCAAGGAATTGGCGTAGATGGACTGGAACCTCCTTTTTGTCGGGCTCACCGGCGGGGCCACACTCGGAGTCATATTCACCGGCGGTCGCAGCGTTGTTCGTGAGCATGCCATCCGGTCGGAAGCATTCCGTGACGTGGCCCGTGGCGATCCACACGCGACGAGCATGGTCAGGCTGTATCAGATCGAATGGGAGATGGATCAGGAGCATCAGCGGCTTCGCAAGGATCTGTGGTTGGCGCGTGAGCGAGCGGCGGCCGGAAAGCAGAAGTCGGCATGACCGAGCAGCCACCGAAGCCGTTGCCCTTCCCGCCACCCGTCTGGGTGGTCGTTCGTTGCCCGTCGTGTGGGAAGGTGCTGTGCGAGGCGCAGGTCGGCAGCGTCCTGCGGTGGCGCTGCCGGAACAGTCGGTGCCGGCGGGATGTGGCACGGGAGATCGGGAGAGAGGCGGCATGAGCGCGGTCAACGCGAGACAGAACCGGCATCGCACCAAGACAGTCCGTTGATCACTACACTTTCCGACACGGCATCACTTCATGGGGGAGACTAGACAATGGGAGACTTGACCGGGGAAGACCGATTCGTTGCGGACGTCGTTGCCGACATGGTTGAACGACTCCTTCCAATCCTGTCTGAGCAGGGACAACAGTATTATCAGCAACGAATCGAGGCCGGACGACCTATTGGACGCGCCCAGCATGATGCGAGCGAATATCTCGTCCGGCTTATCGGTGAAGTAAGCAGGGATATCCAAAAGCGTCTGGACGATCACGACGTCATTCCCTTTGCGTATCCAGGCATCCCGTGGGAGATTGCTGAGTATCGACAACTTCGCAAGGATGACCATGATGGAATGATGAAGGTGCAATTCGTTCGGGATAGTTTGCGGGACATGAAGAATCGCTATACCGGTGATGCTGCGGATGTCTTCGCGATTCCCGCAATTCGTCAGCCCGAACGAGTGCGCCTGTTCGTCGATGGCATGAGTTATGGTGCGATCGGCAAGCAAATGGGAGTCAGCGGTGCGGCCGTCCAAGCCTCGGTAGAAAGTGCGTGGTACAAACTGGTTGGTCTCGGCCGGTCGTGATCGCCTAGTCAGGCGCTTGCCATGACCTGATATACTTGCATCGTCATAACTGGATATCGCGGCTCTTGCAGCCCCACTGATTCGCGCCTCTCGCAGGCCGACTTCGGTGGGGTTTTGTTGTTTGCCCGGCTCGGCGGGATGCCAGCCACCACAAGGATGAGGCGGGATGCCAAAGCCCTTCTACGGTCGGATGTTCTTCTCTGCTGACGACGGCGCGGGATCAGGCGGGGGAGCCGCTACCGGCACCGAGACGGTCGAGACGAAGACCGAAACCACCGAGACCAAGCCGGATGACCGGCAGGAACTCAAGGACGCCCTCGCCAAGGAACGCAAGGCGGCCAAGGACGCCCAGCGTGAGCTTGACGCCCTCAAGACCGACCAGCAGAGGCGGGCGGACGACGAGGCCAAGCAGCAGGGCAAGTTCGAGGAACTGGCCGAGAAGCGCCTGACGGAGATCACGACGCTGTCGACGGACCGGGATGGTCTCCAACAGCAGAACGACGACCTGACGGCCCGACTCAAGGCGTTCGAGGATCAGGCCGAGGCGGACTACACGGCATCGGTCAAGGCCCTGCCGGAGGAGTTGCGCGACCTGGCACCCGGCGGCGACCTGCTGACCCGGCGGGAATGGCTTGCGAAGGCCCAGAAGACCGCCGAGAAGCTGGCAAAGTCCCGGCCCCGCGACGGCAACGGCCCCAATCCCCACGCCACCGGCCCGACCGCCGACGCGGCGGACGACGCGGCCCGGCTCCGACAACGGCAGCGCACGCGACTGTAACCCCCGGACCGCTCGTTGGTCGTGGGGCCACCTGAACAGGAGACATCATGGCCGACATCGCGGTCCGAACCGTCAGCTATCCCACGCTGACCACTGCCACCAAGCCGATGGTCCATCTGGCCGTCAAGGGCGAGCAGCACACCGTCAATGCCGGCGAGGACATCGTCGAGGGGGCTCCTGTCCGCCTTGACCCCGCCACCGGACGATGGATGAACGCCGCAGCGGGTACCGCCGCCAACGCAGCGGTCCGCGGTATTGCCCTGCGGTCGGTCAAAGCCAATAACGGGGTCACTGTGGTCAATCGAGGCGTCATCGAGGGACTGATCCTCGATGCGTTGCCGTACGGCGCCCCGGTCTATCTATCCAATACGGCGGGTCGGGTCAGTGATGTTGCCGGGACCGTCCCGACGGTCATTGGATACGTTCTGCCCGTCTTCGGTCACGACCGAGCTACCGGGTCTCCGGCCAAGCTCCTGAAGGTCACGCTCTAGTCCGGGGTGATCCCCAGGGAGGAAACACATGGCCGTAGACCTGTACGGATTTCATCGCGTCGCTGACCGCATGGACGAACTTGCGCTCGACCCGCGCAACCGAGAGATCGTCGAAGAGGCCGCCCGGCTGACGCTTGAGGAGCACAACGGGACGACGAACGAACTCCTGAACCGCCTGTCGTTCGTCACGACGTCCTACATCAAGACCTACAAGGTTGGAGGCCGTACCGGCATGCTCCAGCCAACCGATGAGTATGGCCGGGCCATTCCGCGGCGACGCCCGGCTGGCACCGAGTACTCGATCGGCCTCCCGCTCCGGGGTGGCGCTGATGCGGTCGGTGGGAGCTATCGCGCACGCCAGAAGCGGACCATCCAGGACATTTTCAACACCATGTCTGACTTCGTCAATGACGACCTGAACTGGCTTCGCTACCAGTTCCTCTCCGCCTTCTTCGCGAATGCAGAGTACGAGTTCCTGGACGATGAGCACGGCGCCCTGCCGGTCAAGCCGTTGGCCAATGGCGACGGCAACCTCTATCAGGTCAACCGGGTCGCCGGTGTCGAGACCGACAACCATCTGCAGGCCATGTCCGGCACGATTTCGGACATCAACAACCCGTTCGCCAGCATTCGCAAGGACCTGCTCGAGCACTCCTCGGAGAACAGCGGTCGGGTGACCAGCTTCGTGTCTGACGACCTGCTGCCGGTTATTCAGAACCTCACGGGATTCTACGAATTGCCCGACACCACCATCGCGATCAGTGCCAATGCTGACCAGCTCGTGGGCTCGGCGCCGGCGGTCCCGTTCGGTGAGGTGATGGGCTACCTGCGGGGATCTCGTGTCTGGGTTGCCCGGTACGAGCCACTGAACGAGATCGGGAACGGCGAGTACATTCTCTCGCTGCCTGAAAACGGCAAGCCGGCCCTGGCCATGCGGCAAGATCCGGAGTCGAACCTTCAGGGATTCTTCGCCCGAGCCGATCGCGAGGACCATCCGTACTGGGAGCGTCAGTACGACCGCTACGCCGGGTTCGGTGCCTGGAATCGCGTTGGAGCGCTTATCACCCAGATGGGCGTTGCCGCTTACACCCGACCGGCTGATCTCGCTGGCGTGAACTAGGAGTGCTCCAATGGCCACATTCGAAGGCCTCCTCACCCGACGGGCTAGCGCTGATGATCGATTGCGTCGGGCGATCACCGCGCTCTGTGAGGAGCGCGGGGTCGATCCCCCGGCTGTAGTCGTCCCACGGGTTGCCTCTCCCGATGAACGGGCTGTCATTGAGCGAGAGGCGCTGGCCGATACGCTGGAACGCCTGGTCACGGCGGCGAATCCTGCCGGACCGACCGCCGAACTGATGGCGGAACAGGAGTCTATCGATGAGCGGGTCCGTCTCGCCGTGGTAGCGCTGGCCGACCATGCTGCGGTAAGCGATCTCTACGGTGTGGGCTATCCCGAGGACGCATGGTTCCCGGAGCAACGGATCGCGATGGACAAGGCCGTCGCGGCTAACCTGGAGGCGATCGTCGCGGTGCTGGCGCCGGAATCCGGTGCCAGCCCACCGACTGACGACGCACCTGATCTTTCCGCCATGACCCGCCACGAGCTCGACGCCCTGGCCACCAGCCTCGACATCGACGCACCGGACAAGTTGCCCAACAAGGCGGCGGTCGTGGACGCGATCACCGCGGCACGGGAGGGGAATCAGTGATGAAGAACGATCCGGCGACATTCGTTATCCCCGGCAAGGGACCGAATGACAGCGCACACCTGACCGGTCGCATCAAGGCCACTACGCTCGTCAACGACCCTGATCACGGCATCCTAGCCACGATCACGGTTGCTGTCGAAAAGTATGAAATTGTCGAACGCACCGACGGCACCGGCCCAATGCTGGCCATGACGACGTCTCGTGTCGTGGACATGCACAAGTTCTTCGCCGACCGAAAGGTGGCGTAGGCGATGGCCGACCGGGAGGATGCCGTCATCTACGTCGCGGCGGTTCTTTCGGCCCCGCTGGCCACGGCGGGTTTCCCGCGTCGCAATCCTGACGACACCTTCGTGCCACTGGACACGTCCGGCTCCCTGAAGGAACCGCTTGACGCCGCCGAGGCCGCGATGGAGCTGGTCACGATCCCGGAGACCGACGCCGCCGGGATCGAGGCCGCGTACATGGCGCTGGTCCGGTATCACGTCCTCCTCCGCATCCGCGACGAGATCGCCCTGCGGTTCGACGTCGGGATCGCGGGCGACTCCTACCGGCTCAGCCAGTCACAGGCGCAGATCGAGAAGCTGCTGACGGATGCTCGCGAGGCGGCCATCTTCCTCGCGGGGAGCGCCGCCGTCGCGGGTGGAACCGGCGCCGACGCGATCACCAGCGGCCCCGGCATCGGCGCGATCGAGCTGGACTGGTCGGGCGGCGATTCCGTCACCGATGAGTACACCGGCTGGTCGGACCGATGGTAACGCCCTACTTCCCGCCCGGCGTGGCGAATCTGATCGCTGACCTCAGGGAAAAGGGCCGCGCCACCCAGCAGGTGATCGGTGAGGCCACTCACAAGGACGCCTACGAACTGGTGCGGACCGTCAGGACCGAGACCGGCTACGGCACCGGCACGATGGTCGAGGCCACCGTAGAGACCGGCTACGGCTCACTGGACGTGCGCAACGTCCTGACCGGCGAGGCGGTGCAGAGCGAGGCCATCGGCGCCACGTCCGCCTACACGATGACCCTGCCGTTCGCGACGGTCGCCACGCCGAACGACACGCTCCGGGTGGCGGGCCGCACGTTCGGCATCACCGGCGTGCAGCGAGGCGGCCACTTCGCCGCGTTCGCGACCGCCAACCTGGAGGAGAAGGAGACCACGCCATGAGCAAGGACATCATCATCGAGCTGACCCGCGATCACGGCACCGACGTCAAGGGCACCCGCTACGGCGTCCCCAGCGTCACCGTGGCCGACAAGCTCTACGGCAACTACAAGGTCATCTCGCATACCGATGGTAGTGACTATGAGGCACCTGCCTCCAGGTCCGCCCCCAAGTCCACTCCAAAGGCATCGAAGGCGCCAAAGTCTGAGCCCGACCCCGTGACGCCTGAGCCGGCCGGTGACGCGGCATGAATGCCACCGTCACGGTCATCCGCAACGACTTCCCGAGGATCGCCAGCGGCCTCGATCGCGGGATCGTGGACGTGATCAACCGGGGCATCCTGACGGCCGAGGCGGCGTCGGTCCCGCTGGTCCCGGTCCTGAGCGGCGCCCTGCGCGGCAACCGTACGGTCGAACTGGCCACGTCCGGCGATCTGAACGCGACCCTGACGTTCAATCAGGACTATGCCGCCGCAGTGCACGACGGGACCGCCACGATGATCGCCCGGCCCTACGCCCGCATGGGCCTCGATCAGGCCGTGCCGGGCGTCCGGAACGATCTGGCGCGGCTGGTGGAGGGCTAGGGGATGAGTGGCGCCCTGTTCGGCACCGAGGTCGTGAGTGCGCTGCTCTACCGCGAACTGTCAGGTCTGCCGGCGGTCACGGCGGCGGTCGGGACGCGCATTCACGGGCTGATGGTGGCGCCCCAGACCTACCGCGTCCCCTTCCTGCTGTTCCACCCGGAGCAGAGTAGCTACCCGACCGAACCAATCGGGAGCGGGGAGATCAGTTCCGAGACCATGCGGTTCGCGGTCCGGCTGATCTGCGGGGGCGAATCCACCGGCCCGATCCGGGCAGCAGCCATCGCCCAACTAGACCACTTCCTCACGGCCGGCCCGATCGACTACGTCTGGGAGGACCTGCCCTTCCAGGTCACGTTCACGCCGCTGGGCGAGTACCCGCTGACCACCCTGCTGGACGGCGCGGACATCTCCCGGCAGCTCGGCACGCTGTATTCCGTGGAATGCCTGCGAGGAGGCGCCTGATGCCAGCACGATCCTTAGCGAACATCGAGCTGGTCCTGAACGCCAAAGGACCGTTGGACGTCATCATTGATCCATCGTGGGCTGACTTCGGCGGCCCCATGAAAGACCCGGCGTCATTGCCCACGGACCTGTCGACTGATCTTGTCCGTTGTCCGGAGTGTCGCAAGGCCATCGCCGAATCGCTCGAAGGTCGGCTGACCCTGACCTGCCCACGATGCCGCCATCGCGTGACGATCGTCCGCTAACCGTCTGACAACCGAGATCGTGGCCGGTGGCTTCTTAATGCCCGGTGCCCTCACTCCTGAGGAGCACCACGATGCCAGCACGATCGATGACCAACCAGCAGCTCGTCCTCGCCCGGGAGGCCACGGCCGGCACGCCAGCCACGACCGGGTTCAAGCGCGTCCAGTCGCTCCGGGGCACCGTCGGCTACGCGATCGAGGGCGACGACTTCAAGGCCAGTGGCTCGAAGGTCAACACCGCCCGCGTCCCCAACACCGAGATGGGCACGATCGGGATCGACACGATCCTGGACTACAACGGCGCCACCTGGGCCGCGACCGGCGGCTACGGCGCCCCCGTCTCGGTAGCCGGGGCGGCGGCGGCCGTCGGGACCTACACCCACACCTACACCCTGAACGCCTATTCCGCCGATCCGCGGGTGACGTTCACCGGCTTCTGGGGCGACGCGGTCCAGGCGCTCCAGTTGCCGCACTTCCTGTTCAACACCTTCGGCGTCTCCATCGCCCGGGGCGCCCTGTCGCTGACCAGTTCCGCCATGTCCTACATGCCGAAGACCGGCATCGCCTTTCCCGCGTCCGGCGCCATCACCGACGTCGGCACGCGACCGATGGCCGGCCGGCAGTTCAACATCTACATGGACAACACCTGGGCCGCGCTCGGCACCACCCAGCTCCTGGCGGCCTACGAGGGCGGCCTGACGATGGGGGATAAGTACACCCCCGACTGGGCGATCAACCGGGCGCTGTCGTCGTTCTCCGAGGTGCTGGAGGCCGAGTCCACCGAGTACAGCGGCAACCTGCGGGTCGGGTTCGACGCCACCGCTCTCAGCCTGCTCAACACCTTCAACGCTGGCGACCTGAAGTTCATTCGGATCGAGTCGATCGGGCCGATCATCGCCGGAGCCATCCCCTTCAGCATGGTGGTGGACTACTGCGTCCGCGTGACCAGCATCGGCGAGTACAGCGCCGCGCCCAACAGCCCGGCCGTGTCGGTCCCGTTCAGCTTCACCCTGGCCGTCGACGATGTCAGCACCAACGTGTCGAAGCTGGTCCTTGTGAATGCCGTCACCGGTCTCTAGCGATTCGGCGCACGGCGGACCGGGTGCTCCCGCCGTGCGCACCGTCCCTGGCACCACCTGATGACCACGCGCCGTGAGCGCGACCGGAGACCGCAGACCATGCCCAAGCTCAGCAAGCTCAAGAACCGCCCCTACCTCAAGGATGCCGTGGTCGACTTCGGGGACGGCGATGTCCTGACGATGCGGATCGACGTCAACAAGTTCACCTACCGGCTCCAGAAAGACATGGCCGACGCGACCCGTCTGGGCGACATCGACCGGATGACCGACCTGTTCTTCCAGCCCATGGACTCCTGGGACATGACCGACGACGACGGGAACGTCCTGCCGATGACCTCCCAGACCATTGAAGATCTCGGCGTCAATAACGTGAAGGACCTGTTCGAGGCGATCTCGGGGGCCATCAACCCAAACCCGGGGACCTCGCCCTCGTAACGTGGGCCTTCACGGACCCCGCGATGTACGAGGTCGAGGTCGAAGCCGGACGCTCCCGACCGCTGCCCCCCGAGATCGACGAGCTGCTGCTGGCCGAATCGCTCCACATTAGCCCGATGGCGTTGCAGGACTGGCCGGCCCACTACGTCGCCTACTGGCGCATGATCCGTCACGCCCGCCACGAGGCCCAGGAGCAGCAGGGGAGGAAGACGTGACCGACCTGCGCTGTTCAAGGACTCGGCATGCGAAGGCGCTGGGAACCATCGTGGAAATCAAGTGCCGGGAGTGCGGCAGAGCGATGTCTCAGGGGACCTACCGCGTCGAGGTCTATCACCGCTGGGACATGGAGGATGGGGTATGGATCGAGCTGAATGATCGGATTGTTCACCGGTCGCAGCCGCATGCCAATCAAGCGGCTGCGTGACCAAAAGTCACCGAAATCAGGTAAAATAGTGACGGGGTGTGTTGATGCACACCCCGTCGCGCATTCAGTGTTAGGAGCACCTCATGCTCACCGATGATACGTCAATCGAGACCAAGCCGTGCGGTTACTGCGGCAAGCCATTCCCCCGCGCATCCGATCTCTCGCCGTTGAGATGGAAGAACCTTCGCTACTGTTCTCCATCGTGCCAGCAGGACGGCCGGCGCGCAACGATGCAAGCTAAAGAGATCGCCCGCAATGCTGGCGGTGTCCGATGGTGCCGGTGGTGCAAAGAGATCAAGCCGCTGTCCGAGTACCCGATGCGTGGTGGCCGAATGTCAGCGAAATGCCACACCTGTGAGGTCCAGTACAGTCGGGATCGGTACCGGGCCAATCCCGAGAAGGCGTGTGCTGTCCAGCGTGAGTGGGCAGCGAAGCACCCCGAAGAAACGAAACAACGATATGCGGCGTATCACGAGGCCAATCGCGAGCGAGAGCGGGAGCGGGGCCGACGCTACAACGAGGAGCATCAAGAAGAACGTCGGGAGGCCGACCGTCAGCGTCGGGAAGCCATGCCACCGGATGAACGACGGGCGAAGTGGCGACGGGAGAATCAGAGCCCCGCCCGGTTGCGATCAGGCGCCGAGCGACGTGCGGCGAATAAAGAGAAGCAAGCAGTCAGGGCGAAGCAGTGGCGATTGAACAATCCCGAGCGTAGCGAGCGTATCAGTGCGGCATATCGAGAGAGAAAGGCGCGGGCAGCTATCGCTCCGATCGACTGGACACGAGTCGATCAAGCGACTAGTGGCGTGTGCTACATCTGTGACACCCCCCTCGATGCGACGAACCACAATTACGACCATGTGGTGCCGATGAGCAAGGGTGGACTCCATGTGACGGAGAACATTCGGCCGTGCTGCCGGTCCTGTAACAGCAAGAAGGGTGCTCAATTGCCTGATCAGCTAGACCACTATCGAGCGGAGATGGCGCAACGCATCCGGGAGGCCATGAAAGAGGCGGCCTAGTGACACGCTAGGGTATACTAGGGATCATTCCGACCCTACGGGGAATTGCCTCTGAGCAAGTGCGGACAGTAGCCGATCAGGCTCTGCGCACTTGCTGAGAGGCAATTCTTTGATCACCGCCGCATCCTTGCAAATCGCCATCAATGCGCAGGGAGCCCAGCAGGCCACGGCCGATCTGCGGGGGGTCGGCAACGCCGTCGAAACCACTGGGCAGCAAGCGCAGACCGGCGGGCAGCGGTTCGGCGCCGCCGGGCAGGTGATCCGGGGCGTCGGGCTGGGTCTGACTGCCAGTGTCACGGCGCCGATCCTCGCCCTTGGCACCGGCATCGTCGGGATGGCCTCGGACTCCAACGAGGCGCTGTCCGCCGTCACCACCGTCTACGGCAGCGCCGCCCAGACCGTGATCGACACCAGCCGCAACGCCGCTACCGCCGTCGGCATGTCGCAGACGCAGTACCTGTCCGCCACCACGCAGCTCGCGGCCTACGGCAACATGATGGGCCTGACGGAAGCGCAGACCGCCACCTTCGCCGACCAGACCGTGACGGCCGCCGCCGACCTCGCCAGCTTCTACAACACGTCGCCCGAAGACGCGCTGGGCGCGATCACCGCCGGACTGCGGGGTGAGGGTGACGCCCTCGAACGCTACGGCATCATCATGAACCAGGCGACGGTGGAGGCCTACGCGCTGGAGCAGGGCATCTGGGATGGCAATGGCGCCATGACCACCCAGCAGCTCGAAACCGCCCGCTCCGGCTTCATCATGTCGCAGCTCACCGACGAGACCGGCTCGGCCAACGCCGCGCAGGGTGACTTCGCCCGCACGTCCGGCGGACTGGCCAACCAGCAGCGCATCCTCAAGGCCGAACTCAAGGACGTAGCCGCCCAGTTCGGGCAGGTGCTGCTCCCGATCGCGCTCAAGATGGTCGGCGGCTTCCAGAAGGTCATCGGCGTGATGGCCGACATGTCGCCGCACGCCAAGGCCATCACCGTCGTGATCGCCGGGATCGCCGCCGCCGTCGGTCCGGCGCTGGTCGTGATCGGCTCCATGATGGGGCCGCTGGCCAACGGCTTCCGGGTGGCCCGGATCGCGATGCTGGCCGTCACCGGGCCGATCGGCCTGATCGTCGCCGCCCTGGTCGGGTTGGGGATCGCCTACAAGACGAACTTCCTCGGCTTCGGCGATGCCGTCCGAGCGGTCGGCAGCACGGTCAAGGACGCGTTCAACGGCATCGTCGACGAGGTCACGGGCTTCATCGACCGGTTCAAGAACGCCTTCAACTTCTTCTCCTCCGGCGGCGTGATGACGCCGATCCACGACCTCGCCGGAAACATGACGACGGCTTTCCGGGCAGTCACACAACCGATGCAGGTCGTCGAGTCCGTGATCCATGCGCTGGCGGCCGCCATTCGCGGGATCGGCGGGGGCGACATCCCGTTCTTCGCCTCGCTGGCCGGCTGGCTGGACAGGATCGCGCCGCAAGTCCAGAGCTTCGTCGACCAGGTCCAGGCGGCGTGGGACTGGCTCGGCAACATCTTCTCCAGTGGCAACGCCGAGGCCGGGCTGAGCCAGTTCAGTGGCGCTCTCCAGCCGATCATGCACGGCCTCGGCAAGTTGGTCGACACCGCCCACGATCTCTCGGCCGCCTGGAGCAAGGGCGGCTTCATGGGGGTCATCCGGGCGATCCCGTCCGAGCTACGGGACGTCCGCGACGCCTTCAGCCTGATCTTCCGCGGGATCGGCCAGGCGATCACGAACGTCACCCGGGACATCCCGATCGTCGGGACCGTGGTCCGGACCCTGGGCAAGGTCTTCACCTGGGTCGGTGAGACGGTCGACACCCTGACCAATGCCTTCCGGTATCTGCGGGAACGGGGAGCCAACCCCGTCCAGGCCGCGGTCTTCGCCCTGTCCCAGGCCTTCCCGGGTCTGCGGGACGTGTTCGTCGGCGTCTACGTCGTCGGCGAGCAACTGATCGGCGTGCTGACCGGGCTCTGGGATGCGTTCTCGGCCCTCCTGCGGGGCGACTGGTCCGGCGTCTTCGACGGGTTGCAGGACGCCTGGTCCGCCCTGCTGGGCACCCTTGGCACCGCCGCCGACGTCATCGGCACCCTGTTGCTGGACGCCTTCAACGCGATCCCGTGGGGCACCATCGGGTCGGCCCTCAAGACCGGCTTCACCGCGGCGTGGTCGGTCCTCAAGGCCGGCGCGACCAATCTCTGGGACTGGTTGACGGACAAGCTCGGCGCGATCGACTGGTCGGCGCTGGTCAGCTCGGTCCGCTCGGCGTTGGAGGGGGTCTGGCAGGGCATCCAGTCGGGCTTGGAGCTCGCCTGGGACGCGATCACGAACATCGACTGGTCGGCGTTCATCCCGGCGCTCGAATGGGTCAGCTACGTCGCCAGCCTCGCATGGGACGCCTTCGTCGATGGGGTCCTGAAGCTCGCAGACTTCATCACCGACCTCGACTGGGGGGCGTTCATCTCCGGCGCCGTGGATGTCGGAACCAGGATCGCATCCTTTGCCTGGGACACGGTCATCACGGGCGCCGTCGCCATTGCCGACTTCATCACGAGCCTCGATTGGGGCGCCTTCATCAGCGGCACCATCGCGATCGCGCAGTACGTCTCGACGCTGGCGTGGTCGGCCTTCGTGACTGGGATCGTCAACGTGGTGGACTTCATCACGAGTCTCGACTGGGCCGGCTTCGTCTCGGGCGCGGTGGACGTTGCGACCTATATCGCCAAGCTCTCGTGGTCCGCCTTCGTCACTGGGGCCGTCGCGGTTGGCGGGTACATCGCCTCGCTTGACTGGGGCGCGTTCATTTCCGGCACGGTCGACGTTTCGACGAAGATCGGGTCATTCCTTTGGTCGACGGTCATTTCCGGTTCGGTTGCGGTCGGCACATATATCGCCAGTCTCGATTGGGCATCGTTCATCTCCGGCACGGTCAGCATCGTGAGCTACATCAGTTCCCTCGCTTGGTCATCGTTCGTCACGGGCATCGTCAACGTGGTCGATTTCATCAAGAGCCTGGATTGGGGCAGCTTCGTCTCCGGGGCGATTGACGTCACGACCTACATTGCCGCGCTGGCCTGGACGACGTTCGTCACCGGCGCCGTCGCGGTCGGGGACTACATCGCCTCGCTGGATTGGGGATCGTTCATCTCCGGAACCGTTGATGTCGCCACGAAGATCGCGGCATTCGCCTGGTCTACCGTTATCTCCGGATCGGTTGCCATCGCGTCCTACATTGCGTCGCTCGATTGGGGCGCCTTTATCAGTGGCTCCATCAGTATCGTCAGCTACATCAGCTCACTCGCCTGGTCATCGTTCATTACGGGCATCGTCAACGTGGTCGATTTCATCAAGAGCTTGGACTGGGGCAGCTTCGTAAGTGGCGCAATTGACGTGGCGACCTACATCGCGAAGCTGGCGTGGTCGTCGTTCATCTCCGGGGCCGTCAAGCTCATCGACTATGTGACCTCGATCAACTGGGGCGACTTCGTTCCGGACCTCTCCTGGCCCGCCATCCCCGCGTTCTCCTGGCCCGGTGTTCAGAATATCGTTGATGCGATCCCCTGGCCGGACATCCCGTCGTTTAGCTGGCCGTCAAAGGACGAGATCCTGAGCGCCATCCTCGGCATCCTGCCGGACATCTCCGGGATAACGTCCGCCGTGAAAGACCCGATCGCTGGGTGGGTGCCACCGGCGGGCGGGATGACCCCGGAACAGATTCAGGGGGCGCAGGACGCTTGGAACAATCGGTCACACCTCGGTGGAAGCGGCGGAGGAAACAAGTTCGCTGGCCAGCAGATGCCGGACTTCGGCTCGCTTGGCGGCGGCAGCGATCTGTTCGCGACCTTCATCGAGCAGGCCAACACCGCCAAGACCGCCTTCGCCGAGGTCATGACCGGGATCAAGACCGGCAGCGAGACCATGAAGACCGGGGTGGTCGCGGCCCTCACCGGGATGGCGACCGAGAGCCTGCCACAGGTCACGGGGCTGTCCACCCTGTCGGCGGGCGAGTTCGCGAAGCTCCACGCCAGCGGACTGTTGGAATCGACCGGGCTCGGCGTGGACGTCAAGACCCGGTTCGCCGACATGCAGCTCGGCGCGTCCGGGTCCGCGACGGCCCTGAACGCCGGCGTGAGCGCAAGCCTTGGCGCCATGAAGGGCACGGGCCTCGGCCACGTCAACGCCCTCAGCAGCCAGTCGCTCGGCTCATTCGCCAGTCTGAAGACCGGGGCCACCAGCGCCGCCTCGACGACGTCCAGCGACGTGGTCGCGAAGCTCGGCACGATGTCCATCGGCGGCGCCCAGAAGGCCGCCGAGATGATGACCGGCGTCAAGAACAACATCAGCAACAGCGGCGCCGCCGACAAGGCGTACAGCGTCGGCGTCAACGTTGGGGCCGGTTTGCGCGATGGTCTTGCGTCGATGCAGCAGGAAGTCGGAGCCTATGCCGCCGCCCTGATCTCGCAGGTCGATGGGGCCATGCGCAAGAAGGCCATGATCCGGTCTCCGTCCCAGATGACGCAGGCGATCGGCTCCTACCTCGGCAAGGGCCTGATCGTCGGACTCGACAGCACCGTGACGGCGGTCGGCGCATCGGCCACCGCCATGATCGGCACGGTCGAGTCCGCACTCAAGGGGCTGGGCGGCGTGCGCGACATCGTGGCGGCGATCGACTCCTACGCCGGATCGGGGCCTCGGCCGACCGGACGCGGGAACTTCTTTGCCAACCTACAAGGGGCCGACTGGCGCCAGTCGGCCTCCGGGGCAGATCTCCGAACCACGACCAATCTGACCGACACCATGAAGGTCATCGGGGACTCGCTGGCGGCGGTGCTCCAGGGTGGCGAGTGGAACAGTGACGTGCTAGCCCATCTGCCCAACCAGATGATTTCGGAGCTCACACGGCAGATCGGCAAGGCACTGGCCCCGTTCGAGGGGCAGGCCAACGTGTTCGAGAGCACCTTCCGCGCCCTGAAGAACCTGATCGCCACCGGTTCGGACAAGGGGGCATTCGCCAATGTCTTCGATCCGGTGGAGGCCGATCTGATCCGGCTGGCTGACATGCTTCGCTCTCAATTCGGTGGGATCGCGCAATCGTCTCTGGCGGCTGCCGACGCGGCATGGGCACAGGCCCAAAAGTGGATGGGCGTCGGGGAAAAGATGCTGGCTATCGGTCAGCCTGGCGCGGTCACACACGATCAGTACTTCGACTTCAAGAGAACGAATGGCTACGGTCCGCAGGATGCCCAGGCCGCATCGATGATGAACGATCAGCAGTTGGCATTGCTCCGGTCACTCGACACCTTGCAGGGCAAGATCGAGGACGGTGGCTGGGACGGCGGTGCGCAAGAGAAGGCGTACATCGCTCAGCTTGCAGCCAACATTGACTCGCTTCGTCGAGACGGGTTCAAGGTGAGCCAGTTCGAGGACTACAGCGCGACGGTGGGGCGCGGCACCGCACGAGACTACTCCGGGATGAGTGGGTTCGGCCAGACCGTTGCCGACATCTCCCGGGTCGCGTCCGGTCTGGCCAGCAAGTACGGGCTCGGCGACCTCGGGGGATTCGGCAACCAACTCAAGGCCCTGGTCGGCCAGAACCTCGGGGCCGACCAGCTCCGGGCGGCCCTCGGTCCGCTGGCCGACTCGGCACGGGCCATGTTCGCCGCGGCAGCTGGGCTCGGGAAGATCCCCGCGACTATGGGGCCATTCGAGGCCATCGCGGCGTCCCTGAAAGACGGCACGAAGGTGACGTTCGAGGAGGCGGCCTACTTCCAGCCCTGGAAGGAACTGGACGGGCTCATTCGCAACCTGGACCGTGGGGTGTCCGCCGGTATGCAGGGACTCATCAACGAGGCGACTCGGCTCCAGGCATTCATCGAGCATCCGACCGATATCGTCGGTCAGATCGGCAAGGCCCTGGCCGGGACCGAGGCCAACGCGCAGGCCCGGCTCCTGGAGATCGCCAAGACCGTTGGGGGCGCGATTGCCGAGGACTGGAGCCTCATCCTCGACCCGAAGAAGTTCTGGGGAACCGGCTGGCAACCACCCACGATGGCGTCCACGCCCGTAGCTTCGACCCCCGCACCCGTCGCGGCCCCGGTGTCTACCAGCAAGCCCCAGAACACCTACACCCTCACCCAGTACAACACCATGACCGTTTCGGTGAAGGACGCCGAAGAGATGGTCCGGCTGAGCCGGTTCGTCAATGACCTGCCGACCGCCATGAGTTTGGTCTTCGGCGGCCAAAATCCGGGAGGGGCGTACTAGATGGCCGAACTATGCCGCGTCTTTGAGTGCCCGTCGCCGCTCCCATCCCCGTCGGAGGTTTTCGGCATGGGTCACCGCCTCAAGATGGGCTGGGTTGACACACCTTCGGTTGACGCAGAGATGGTCGATTTCGAGGTCTTCAGGAATCGACCCCTTATGCAGGACGAAGTAATACCGATGAGCCGTACGCGTCCCATCGGGTGTGAAGATCGATCCATACCCTTTCTCGTTTATTCCACGCTGCCAGACCCAACATTCGGTTTCGGAATCAATGATGTAGTCAACATCACTTACGGGCGTTTTGGCCCTCGCATGGCCGCGAATGAAGCACGCACGGTCTCCGGGCCAAAGACCTCGATCGCGCCGCAACGTCGTGATGATGGCGGTGTCATTGCCACAGCCGCACATGCACTTACCCGACGGATTCAGCGGGAAATTCTCTCTCGGAACAATGTTCAGATAGTTGTTGTGACCGCAAATGAACCGTCGGGGCTGACCCTTCGTCACGCCTGCCTTGGAGGAGTTGTACGACGCTATCGTGGTCTTGTTTCCACAGCCGCACTCGCAGTAACCAAACGGGATCGTGGTATCGTGATCGGGCATGATGTCCCCCTAGGACTGAGTGCCATGCCTCGGGCTGTGACAGCAGCCGCGAGGTCTTCGCGCGCCTCCATTCTACCGCGTTTCGCCGTAGGAATGGGGGTCTAGATGGCAACCTACGGGAGATTCAACACTGGTGCTGCCCTCGCGTCCGGCACCACGAATACCAACGCGACGAACCTCCGGGCATCCGTCTACGGCGCGATGCCCGAACATGGATGGGCGCACAAGTTTGGCATCCGGCTGGGCACGGAGGCCGGCGGGACGGCCCAGGTCCGGGGCCACCTCTGGATCACCGCCAACGGCAACCCAGCCGGGCTGCTGGCGAATACCGCTCAGGTTGCTCAGAGCACCGCCTATACCTACAGCACCACGCCCTACGCGGACATCGCGGCCGATCTGACCACGATCGTCAAGCTGACCTCTGGCAGTGCCTACGCGGTCGGCTTCGCGGCGACGGGCGGCATCCGGCACGGGCAGACCGCGTCCGGCGCGCTCATGTACATGCGGGACGTGTCGTCAACCGGTCCGTTCAATCCGATGAGTTACGCGGCCTCCAGTGCGCAGGGGCTCCTCGACTCATACGTCGTCTACGATCCCAACGTGGCCCCGTCCGTGCCGGGTGCCCTCTACCCGGTCGGGCAGATCAGCAACCAGACCCCGGCCTTCACCGGCACCTTTCGCGACGCCAACGAGACGGTCAACGGGCGCGACAACAAGGCCAACGAGAAGCTCAAGCAGTACCGCATCCTGATGCGCGTCGTCGGATCGTCGAATCTCAACTGGTCGGGAACGTATTCGGCGTCTGGCACAGAACAGACGGCCCGGGCCTTCTCGACGGGCTATGGCGGCTCCGGGTCCCTCATGCCGGGCACGACGTACGAGTGGCAGGCGCAGGTCTCCGACCAGTTCGACGCCTGGTCCCCGTACACCGCCTGGACCGCCTTCACGATCAACCCCGGCGGCTCGCTGACCACGCCGACCGGCGGTGGGCGCCGCACCAGCCGCACGCCGACGACGTTCCCGACCACCTGGACCCACGTCTCGGGACTCAGTCAGGACGCCTACAACCCGCAGATTCTCCAGAACGGCACGGTCGTGCGGGACTTCGGCACGATCCTGTCCGGCACGCTGGCACCCGGCACCACCTACAACGTGCTGGAACAACTGACCGACTGGACCAACACCGGCACCGCCCAGCTCGACTGGGGTACGGCCTACACGCTGCGGGTGCGAGGTCGCGACACCGGCGGCGTCTGGTCGCCGTTCAGCGGGCAGCTGGCCTTCACGACCAACTATCCCCCCACCACCCCGGTGCTCACGGCCCCAAACAGTGGCGCGGTCTCCAGCACGCGGCCACTGCTCACGTTCACGCTGTCGGACCCGGACAACACGCCCACGACGGGGCTGAGCGCGTCGGTCCGGATCAAGAGCAGCGCCGGAGCGGTCCTGTTCACCCGGGCTGCCTCGTTCGTCTCCGGGACCACCTGGCAGTACCAGACGACCGCCACCGACATCGCCACCTTCGCGACGTACCGCTGGGATGCGATCGGCACCGACGGCGTCCTGACGACGGCCTACAGCGCCGAGCGGACCTTCGTCTACGCCGAGGGGCCGGTCATCGCGGTCACGACGCCAACGTCCGGGCAGATCGTCACGGGAACGACCATGTCGTTCGCCTACACGGTCGCCAACCAGCAGTCGCGCCAGACCCGCACCTACCCGGCGGGCAGTGGCACCGCGATCCTGACCACCGCCGTCCTCACGACTACCGTGCTGTCGGGCTCCATCGGCCTCACGTCGCTGCCGAACAACGCGGACTACGAGTTCGTCGTCACGGTCACGAACACGGCGGGTCTGACGGGCGATTCGCCCCGCGTCCCGTTCCGGCTCCAGTACACCCCGCCCCCGACGATCACCGGCTTCATGGCCTCCCCGGAGCTGGCCGCCGGCGACCGGGAACCGTCGGTCGTCCGGCTGACGTGGAATCCGTCCACGCTGACCAGTGGGTTCGGCGGGTATGCCCTCTTCCGGAACGCCCCGTTCGATCCCACCGATCCCGGCCAGACGCTGATCGCCAGCATCACCTCGATCAGCCAGACCGAATACATCGACCCCTCCCCGCGCAACGGGGTCGTCTACAGCTACACCATCACCCAGGACCAGCTACTTGGAATCAGCACGGTCGGATCGGTCCCGGCCTACGCCGGCCCCATCCAGCTCGGCTTCCACGCGGTCATCATCTCCGACGCGCTGGACCCGTCCCGGCGGGTGGTGCTGCGCTACGTGCAGTCGCCGGAACGCGGCTTCGTGGACGACCGCCAGATGCAGACGCCGTGGTCGGGCGGCGCCCCCGTCGTGCTGGCCGGTGGCGCCCAGAGCCGAACCGTCCGTGCCACCTACCAGCTGATCGACGATCCCGAACGGGAACTCGCGGCCATCCGGGCGCTCTCCGATGAGCGGGCCGACGGGAGCGTGGCGGCCCTGGTCTATCGCAACCATCTCGGCCTGGCGCTGACCGGCACAATCATGGGGCTGTCGGCCCGCGTGTCCCGCAACACGATCGACGCCCAGTTCGCCTTCCAGGAGCTCCGGTCATGAGGTCCATCGGGCGCATGACCGCCACGCTCGCCATCGTGAACATCCGCAACGACGTGGTCCGCGACATCAGCGACCAGTTGCTCCGGGGCACGGTCTCGATGAACGAGGACCTGCGCATCCCCATGACGTTCAGCGCCCTGCTGCGGGACCCGTCCGTGATCCGGCCGCAGACCGACTACCTGGCGCCCCGGCTCCGGGTCGTCTGGGACGACGGGTCGGTCGTGGAGTCGCAGGTGGGGCTCTACGCCGTGCTGCCGCCGGGGGAGCAGCGCCACCGCTGGTCGGGCACCGAGGCCACGATCGATGCCCGTGACCTGACCTGGACGCTCGACGCTTTTGCGTTCGACCGGACTTTTACGGTCGCCTCCGGCGTCGACGTCATCGAGGCCGTCATCAACATCCTGGCCTACGCCGGGCTGTTCCGGTACCGACTGGTCAGCGGCCGCCACCGGCTGACCGAACCCCGGTCGTTTCCGGCGGGCACGCCCGCGCTCGACATGATCAACGGGCTGCTGTCGAGCATCGGGTGGTACCGGCTGTGGCCCGACAGCACCGGCGTCCTGACCAGCCGCCCCTACCAGGACGCCGAGGACGCCGCCGCCGTGGTGACGTACCGGAGCGGTCCCGGCACCGAACTGATGACCGACACCATCGTGGAGAAGTCCCCGGGCGCCCCGGCCGTCAACCGGATCGTGGTCATCAAGGACACGTTCGGTTCATCCGATGCCGCCCCGATCGTCGCGGTCCGGACCAACACCAACCCGGCGTCGCCGACCTCGACCGTGGCGACCGGCACGCTGGTCAGCCGGACCGTCCGCGACAGCACGCTGGTCGATCAGGCGGCCGCCAACGCGCTGGCCGACCGGCTGTTGCGCGAGGCCGCCGGGCGCTACCGCGTCCTGACGCTCACCACCCTGCCGGACCCGCGCCGGGGGATGCACGAAATCTATGGGGTTGAGATTTCCAACGCGGCGGGGACGGCCATCGCCGCCGGGAAGTGGCGCTGCCGGACGTGGGAGCTGCCCTTCACCCCCACCGACGGTCTGATGCGGCACGAAGTGACCACCACGGAGGGCGTCTAGCCATGGTCAGTAGGGACGCGATCGACTTCTTCCAGAACCTCAAGCAGATCACCGACCGGACCGGCGACGATCTGCGGCCCGTGCAGGCGTGGGTGGTGGACGAGGTCGCGGGCCGGGTGCGGCTCCGCTTCGGCGGCGAGACGGCGGCGGAGTCCGGCGACCAGCGCTACGCCCGCAACGGCGGCGCCCCCTACGCGCCCGACACCGAGGTGATGGCCCAGCCGGTCGGTCGAGGCTGGTTCGTCCTGGGACCGGTCCAGCGTGGCGCCGGGACCAGCGCCCCGTCGGTCGAGGGCAGCGGTGCCCTGCCCGGCGCGCCCGTCTTCGACCTGCTGGCCGTGGTGCCGGCCTCGCTGCGCTGGCAGGGCACCACCCGGCTGATGTCGAGCAAGCAGCGGGCGATGGCGCTGCGCATGGTGAGGCAGTTCCCCGGCCTGCTCCAGCTCGCCTCAGGGGGGCGCGTGGGCTGCCGGGTGCGGCTGATCGAGCAGGCCGACCCCTGGGACCTGGACGCGGCCATCGCGGTCGGCAAGGCGGAGGTGACGGCGTTCGGCACGTCCGGGTCCTGGATCACCGATCAGGGCGCCCAGAGCCTCTGGGGCACCTACGCGGGGAGGACGTACGACAGCCGGATGCTGTTCCTCGGCACCAGCCAGATGGACAGCACCGCCAACGAGATCACCCGGCGGGACTTCCCCTACAGCTTCCTCAATCCCGAGGACACCTGGTACGACGCGGACCGGGCGGCCGGGCGCGTCAGTGACCAGATGGTCCATGCCTTCATGCGCCAGATCGAGGAAGTGCTGCGCGACCACGGCGTCACGCCCACGTCTGTGGACAGCTACGCGGCGGCGGGCTACGGCGTCGATCCGGTCCGCAGCCTGATGCCGTGGTTCCAGCAGTGGTGGGCCACCGCCGATCTGTCGGGACTGGTGGACGACGGCCGCGTGCCGGACATCGACCCCCGGACCTCGCTGGTACCGTTCACCCGCGTCGATCTGGACGACTCCTGGGGATCGCTCCAGGGCGCCACGGCCGCGATCGGCGGCGGCGACACCTTTCAGCGGGTCATCACGACCTACCTGAATGGTGCGCTGGTCAAGGTCAACCCGGACAACATCGACATCCGGTCGGGAACGGGCATCTCCGTCACGCCGGGAACGCACGACGGCGGCGTGGAGTACGTCATCAACGCCATCGGGACGGGCGCTGGCGGCACGTCGATCATTGGCAACCGGATGGAGTGGCACGTCTTAATCGTCGTCCCCAGGACCGTCAAGTACCAAGGCGTCACGAAGACCATGACCGCGAAGGAGTGGGATTTCTCCGTCAAGACCACCGAGCAGTTCGCCGCCCTGATGGAGATGACGGCAGGTCACGTCATGGACGTGCGGGTCCGGGCGGTGTTCCGCACGGCCGTCTGGGACCTCGACGCCGACATCGCCGCCGGGGCAACGCCCCCGACGGCGTTCGGAACAGGTGGGTATTTCGATCAGGGGACCTCGCACATCCTGCTCAACTCCTACTACGGCGACGACTACGACGCCCAGATCATCTATCAGGGCAAGTCGATTTACGACTGCCCCGCCGATGGCCTGACCCGTGGCTGGCGGACGGGTCCCGGCCTGGCCACGATCATCGTGGGGGACAGCACCTACGATTTCTACGCCGGGAACAACGTTCTGGCCGACGTGGTCGTCCACGAGCACAACCACCAGATCGAGTGGCGCCTTCAGCAGGATGGCGTGCCCGCCGCCCAAGTTGTCGTCGACGGCAGACTTCCGAGCGTGCCGGAAACCGGGCCGGGCTCCATGCCCAATCCCGGGTCGTCTCCGACGCAGTCGAGGATCAACTGGTTCGACGGATACCTGGCGTGGTGGGATCACGTCACGGACTTCATCCAGGACAGGACGATCAAGTTCCGGTCGGTCCCACCCACTATTCATCCGGACACCGTGCCGATCTACAACCGGTTCGTGCAGCAGGACAATGGCTGGGGAAGATACGGCGCGACGGGTGGCACGGCAACCGGCGACTACAACCAGAGCATCGACGTCTACGGGGAGGGGCTGGGCCTCGTGTCCGCCAATCCCGCCACACTGGACTTCAAGGCGCCGCTGGTCGTGACCGAGCCCAGCCCGGACGTCATCCAGGTAACGGTCGGATTCGGCGGGACCGGCAGCGCGACCACCGTATCCCGGTCCGACCACACTCACGCGGCGGCAGACATCGTCTCTGGCACTATCGCCCCCGCCCGGCTCGGCACTGGCACCGCCTCGGCCACGACCACCCTGTATGGCGATGGGACGTGGAAGACGGCGCCGACCGGCGGGACGAGCACGACGTGGAACGGTGGCGATGTCACGGCGGCGACGCATTACCGCAACGCGCTTGTGGACGGGTTCGACAGCGCGGGGCTCAGGCGGTGGGAACTAAACCCCGCAGGCGCCTTCGGCTCCTACGATACCGCTACTGGCACCCTGCGGGCCACTCTCGGCAATGGGTCGCTGACGCTCTACGACGCGGCCGGGGTGGCGACGGTCTTGCTGCCGACGAGCGGGACGGCGCCCCGGTTCGCGACGACCCCCACAGTGGGGCCGTCGGGCAGCTCCGTCCCGGTCGTGACGACCAATGACTCCCGCCTGAGCGACGCCCGACAGCCGACCGCTCACACCCATGTCAAGGGCGATGTCGGTCTCGGTAGCGTGGACAACACAGCGGACGCGAACAAGCCGATCTCCACGGCTCAGCAGACGGCGCTCAACCTCAAGAGCGATACGACCCACATCCACCCGACCACGGGATTCACGCCGGCGGTCGCCACAGGCGAATACTTCGGCCCAATCCACCAGCTCGGCGGCACCCCCGGCACGCAGGCGTTTGGCGGCGGCAACCTGTATCTCTACCCGGTCAACATCGACCGGGCGCAGACGTGGGCGTCGATGGCGCTGCGGATCACGACCTCGGCGGTGGGCAACATCCGCTTCGGCATCTACGCCTCCGACCCCGTGACGGGCATGGCTACGGGCGCACCGATCCGGGAGGTCGTGGGCACGACCACCGCGTCCGCCGGAGTCGTGATCATCGGGCTGGGGTTGAACTGGACCAACGCGCCGGGCAAGTACTGGCTGTGCTGGATCACCGATGTGAGCCAGACACTCCAATCGGTGATCAATAACGGCGCGACCTTCTCCGGTATCGGGTCGTCCGCCGCCGAGGTGGCCGGAACGTTGAATAAACAGGCCGGGTACGGGCGCGGCCAGGCCTATGGCGCCCTCCCCTCGTCGCCCGTGCGGACCTATACCCTCGCCTCGATCCCCTTCCTGTTCCTGATCGCCGCCTAAGGAGAACGACCATGTCCGTACCGATCGACAACGGCAGCGGCCTCTATCCCCTCGGCACGATCCTCAACGACGTGCCGGGCTCGCCGATGGACGGAGACCGGGGGCACTGGGCCTGGTTCGACCGGGCCGACCCGCTGACCCACTACCCGTACTGGGTGCCGGACCCCGCGTCCGACGTGAAGCAGCGCCGCACGGCCCGCGACCTGTTCGTCACGCTCCGGGCCGAGGTCGCCGGGCTGGACGCGACCATCGCCACGTTCAAGGCGATTGCATCACCCACCGTCGCCCAGCACCGCCGGTTCAGCGTAGACGTAGCCGAGGCGACCTCGCGGATCGTCAAGCTCCAGGGGCGGGTCGCGCTGCGGCTGCTGGACGCGGGCGACGGGCTCACGACAGAGACGCCCATGCTCGCGGCGGGGACGGGAGCCGACTGATGGCAAACACTGGCGATCTCGTTGCCACAGAAGCCTTGACTCACATTGGCAAGCCGTATGTTTACGGCGCAAAAGGACCGAGCTCATTCGACTGCTCAGGACTCACCTCGTGGTGCTGGCGCGTCGCGGGCGGGATCACGATCTCGCCGGGGTCGCAGGATCAGTGGACCACCGGGACCTCGGTGGCGCGGGCCAACCTGCGGCCGGGCGACATCCTCTGCTACGACACCGACGACAACGGCTACACCGACTGCTCGCACGTCGGTATCTACGTCGGACCGGGCCGAATGGTCAACGCCCTGAACGAATCGACCGGCGTGGTCGTCTCCGACCCGTTCTCGCCCTACTTCCTGCCCCGCTACCTCGGTGCCCGCCGGATCGCCCCCTACACCGATAGCGCCGCCCCGACCGTCGCGGTCGGTCCCGCGACCGTCACGGGCAGCACCCCGTGGCGCGGCTCCGGGAGTACGACGGTCGCATCGGCGCAGGCCGAGTTCCGCACGGTCGCCGCGTCGCTCCTGATCCCCCACGCCGCGGACCTGATGGCGGCCGCCGGGGACCTCGGCCGCCTGATGCTGGCGATCTCCAAGCACGAACAGCAGCATTCGACGTACTACTCGGTGGCGCAGGCGGGGCAGTACGCCAACAGCCACAACTTCCTGAGCCTTGCGTCCGGCTACGTGAACAACGCCCACACGTGGTTCCAGTATCCAACGTTCGCGGCGTGCGTGGCCGACTGGAGGACCCGGCTCCTCAGCACCACCGGGCCGTACCGCAACGCCGTCACGATCTCGGACCTGATGCACGTCTACGCACCCAGTTTCGAGAACGACACCCAGCGCTACATCGACATCGTCTGCCAGATCATCAACCGCAACCCGCCGGCAACCATCGTCACATCCGACGTGACCGCCCGGACGACACTCGGCATCGTCGTCCCGTTGTCGGTCGACCTGGGTTCGGGCATGACGGCGATCCCGTCGGCAGAGCGCGCGGCTGCCATCCAGCACGTCGCCTTCGTGACGACCCGTGTCAAGGCCGCGACGGGCATCCAGATCGACGCGACCATTGTCGAACCGTCGACATTTACCGCCCAGATGAAGGCCGACAAGACCGCGGGATGGGCGGACCTCGTTGCCATCAACGCCGAGTTCACCCGCGTGGGGCTGGCAGACAAGGGCGCCCGCGTCGTCCTGGTGCCCGATGGACCCGACCGCCCGCCCAGCTTCCTCGGGTTCATGACGTATATCCCCAAGAACGGCATCGTCTTCAACCACAACAACAACTACAACGGATCAACCTCCTTCCAATTCGCCGCCGGGTACCAGGGCGAACAGGGCGCGACACTCACCCACGAGTGGTTGCACGCGGTCGAGCAACGACTGCGCGATGCCGCCGTCCGCGTGGGGTACGGACTGGACGTTCCCGCCGTCCATGACGGGGCTACGGCGACGGGTCTGCACCGCCCTCAGTACCCCGAGAACGTCACCCGCCGTGACGAGTGGACCTACCTCATCGACCTGATGAACGCCAAGGTCCCCAAGCCGAACGCGCCCGGGCAGACGTACGGGATCACCGATGAGATGTGGCTGAAGATCTTCCCCTCGGTCAAGGCACCGGCTCCGGCTCCAACCGGGCTGGTCTACGGGAAGGTGCCACTGCCGACGATCAGCGTCCGGGACATCTCCGGATCGCTCAACACCGCCTGGGACGATCTCGGGCCGCGCAAGGCCATGTTCGTCGTGCTGCACCGGATGCAGGGCACGCTCTGGGGCACCGACTCCTACTTCCGCAACGAGGCCCGCAACAGCGCCCGGACCGACTACGGCATGGACCACCTGAACGGCGAGACGCTGCGCTGGACCAACCCGCTGGGCACCATGTCGCCGTGGGCCTCGGGACCGTGGACCGCGCCGCCGGGCGACGGGCTGGCACTGGTCGCGAAGTACGGGGTCAGCACGATCAACCGGGACGGCATCAGCATCGAGATCGCCGGCTCCTACGGCGACCCGGTCAGCGCCACGGCCAAGGATCAGCTGGCCCGGCTGATCGCCTACTGGGCCGACCAGAGCCTGATCCCGTGGGACCGGTGGCCGATCAGTCCCCGCACCGGCCTGACCTTCCTCTACTGGCACTCGGAGTTCAACGGCGGCAAGGACTGCCCCGGCCCCACGGTCAAGGGCTACACGACGCAGCTACTGGAAGATGTCCGCAATCTTCTGAAGGCCTCCCAGGGCTCCGGTGGGACCGCCACGACCCCGGCGCTGCCCAATCCCGCGATCCCGCCACCGACGCAGCCGCCCGTGCTCGTCATCCCGCCGGGCGTGACTGTGAATCAGTTAGCCGGCCGGTTCGGCACCGTGACGCTGGTCGGGGACGGCGGCGACAACCCGACTCGCACGGTCACGTACACGACGGACGGATCAATTTCGTCGGTCTGGGCGGCGCGGGGCACCGCGACCGGCAAGTGGCCGCAGCTCTCCAGCGTCGTCAATAACCGCGACGAATTTACGAACATCTCAAATACCGGCACCGCCACCGTCGGGATGAAAACCTCTTTGGTCTTCCAGTTCAGCGACGGCTACCGAATCTTGTCCGACGAGGCCGGAACCCGTGGAGTGGAGGCAGCATGATGATCGGATGGGAAGGGATGAACCGTGTCGGATGGAGTACTGATCGTCACGATTCCTGCCCTGATCATCGCGCTCTCCAGCGCGGTGGCCGCCGTCTGGAAGTGGCTGACGACCAGAGGCATGACGAGGAAGCGGAGCGCGGAGCGGACCACCGTCTCCGACGAGGCGACCGATGGCTGGAAGCTGGCGGCGAAGAAGCTCAACGTCGAGGTGGAGGAACTCAACGATACGGTCGTCCGCCGGAACCAGAGCATCACCGATCTCAACCGGACCGTCGAGGAACGCGACCGGATCATCGCGGACCTGCGGCGAGTGATCGGAGGGCAGAATCCATGAACATCGTGGCGCGACTGATCGAATGGGCTGAGGGGGTTGGCGCGAAGCGATACGACAGTCACGCCGATCCCGATTGGCTCAGGCGCAATGAGAACAAGCAGGACGCGGAAGCACTGCTGGAACAGGTACGGGAGCGGGCGGTCAGCCCGATTGAGCGCGCCGTGCGCGGACAACCACCCCACCGGAGGCCGGAATGATGACTGTTCTGCGACACCCGCTGTTCCTGATGATCACGTTGATGCTGACGACGGTCGGCGGTCTATACCTCCTGACTGATTTCAATAACGTCGCGTGGGTCGACCCGTCACTCATCATCGTGATCGCGGCTGCCTCGACCGCCGCCGCGCTCTCGCTTTTGCTCCAGACGGATGAGTGGACGACCGTTAGCGCGGGCCTGCTCGGGTACTTCACGGGGAATGCGGTCCTGTGGACCTACGCGTTGTTTGGGCCACGCGATGCGAGGGGAAGCCTGACCCCGGATGCCGTCGAACTCATCCCCGCGATTGCCCTGCTGGTCATCGGGGCGCTGTTCTTCGTGAGCGGGATGATCCGGGGTCGCTGGGATTCATTTCGGGTCAAGGCCGAAGCCGAGCAAAAGGAACGAGAGGACCTCAAGCGCATCAGCGACCAACTGGCTGCGGTCAAGGAGGCGGCAGAGAACGCGGTACGGGAGGCTGCGGCAGAAGCACTGGCGCATTCGGACGAACGGCAACGGGTCCTGCTGAGCGACGCGGCCAAGCAAGCGACATTGCTGGAAGTCCGGGATCTGGTGGCACACATCAACGCCGAGCCCGACGAGTACGACCACGAAGACGACGGGTCGCTGACATGAACGCATCCGCCTGCCCCGGCGCTCCCGACAGCAGCCTTTCGGGGACCGGTCGGGAGCGCCGGGGCAGGCAATCAGAGAAAGAGGACCATGACATGCCAAAGGGCGACAAGACCGGCCACGGACGTGAGAGCGCACCGGGCCAGAACAAGATCCGCACCTTCGTCAACGATACCGGCCTCACCGTCACCGGCACCATGAACACGTTTCATGAAACGCTGAAAGAGCAGGGCTACCGTCCGGTCGAGGACGCCGCCGAGACCGACGCGCCCGACGAGCCGGCCGTGACCGACCCCGGAACGCCCTCCCCGGCCATCTAACCGTCGAGCCTGCCCCGGCTCACACCAGAAGGACATGCCATGACGAATGACCAGAGGCTTGGACGGCGCCCGCTCCCCCCAGGAGACGACGCGCATCTGCTGAAGTACGGGCTACGAGCGGTTCAGCGGAGCACGGTGGACCGCGTCGAGCAGACGCTTCCGCTGCCCTACGGCTACCGGGCGAAGTACGACCAGGGGCGCGAGGGCGCCTGCGTCGGGTTCAGCCTGAGCTGGGTGACGTCGATCAACAACCGGCAGTTCTACGACGCCCAATGGCTGTACGAGACGGCCCGCAGGACCGACGAGTGGCCCGGAGAGGACTACTCCGGCACCAGCCTGCGAGCGGGCTGCCAGGCGCTGTTGGACCTGGGGCATCGGCGCATCTACCGGGGCACCCAACCCGAGCGCCCCGAGCACGGCATCAGCGCCTTTCGGTGGGCGAGGACGGTCGACGAGATCAGGACGGCCATAGCGGGTGGCCAGCCGGTTACGCTGGGGATCGAGTGGCTGGAGTCGTTCTACGAGCCGGTCCAGATCGGGCGGGACTACTGGATCGGGACGGCGCTGGCCGACCGGATCGTGGGCGGGCACGCCATCACGATCTACGGCGCCAGCGACCGCAGACAGGCCGTCAAGCTGGTGAACACCTGGGGAGCGGGCTACCCCCTGGTGTGGCTGGGCTACAAGACGCTGGAGACCCTGCTGGCGGGCCTGGAGTCCCCAGGCGAGGCCGTCGTCCTGATGGACCGGACCGGAGCGACGCCATGAACGCTGGTGACTATCCGTTGTACCGCTACCGCGGCAAGGTGTCGCGGGTGATCGACGGCGACACGATCAGCGTCATGGTGTCGTGTGGGCTCGACGTCTACCACGAGGTCACGCTGCGACTAGCCGGGATCAACACGCCGGAGGTCGTCGGCGCTGGCCGGGCGGCGGGGCTGGCGGCGAAGGCGTGGATGACCGACCGGGCGCTCGGGCAGACCGTCTACATCCAGACCTTCCGGGACCGCCGGTCGTTCACCCGCTATGTCGCCGTCGTCCTGCTGGCCGAGGACGACGGCACCCTGACCGACATCGCCACCGAGCTCATCACCGCCGGGCTGGCCACTCGCACCGACGACTACGGGCATCTCATCGTGACAGGAGGACCAACATGACCATGCTCACGCTACCGACTATGTCTCGTCAAATCGCTACTGGGAAAAGGCCAGGCATTGGGATGGATCTGCTCGGCCCCCGAACGCTTCGGGGCATCGTGTTCCACCGCGCCCTGTCGGGTGACGGCGGGGCGCAGGGGGTGGCCGACTGGCTGAAACGCTCCGACGTGCAAGGTCTGACCGACCTGGTCATCGACCATCGGTCGGGTGCCTGGATTCGCATCAACGAGATTACGGGGACCAACCGGGATATGGCTGGCTGGGCGAATGGCCCGTATCAGAGCGGTGTTGCGTCCGACGATGCCAGGGCGTTCGTCGCGAAGTTCGGTGGGACCTACGGAGCATCCGTCATCAACACGGACCTCGAAAGTGTCGAGGTCAGCGGGAACTACGACACGCCGATCAGCGAGGCGTGCAAGGCCGGCCTGGTCCAGTGGACGGCGGCACGAGCGCAGCAACTGGGCTGCACGTCGGACAGCTTCCCGGTCTCTTCCAAGACCGGCCTGACGGTCATCTACGCGCACCGTGAGTTCTGCGGCGAAATTTATAAATCGTGTTCGGGAACGGTCGTCTGGGACTTCATCAATGGGGAGATGATCAATCGCGTCAAGACGCTGCTCCGGGCAGCCGAAGCAGGACAGGTTATCGCCGCCCCCGTCCCGAAGCCCGTTACTCCCGTGACGCCATCCACCATCTACGCAGTTCCCAATATCCCGGCGTTCCTAACCGACGAGGCGGCAAAGCCAGTGGCCGATCTGGGGGGATCCCGTGCCGTGATGGTTACGGATCAGTACCGGACCACGCGGGCAACGCCACGACTCCAGTACGCAGATCGGGCCGCCGCTCGCATCGGCCCGGACATTCCAGCCGGAGCCGATTTCAACATCGCCTACGTGCTGACCGACAAGGCGGGCAAAGATTGGGGACTGAGTCCGTACGGGTCACGGATTGATCTTGCCGACTGCGAGCGCATCAGCGACGAACCCCTGGCCGCCTGACCCGCTGTAAACAAACGTCCCGTTTCGTTCTCCACCCACCACATCACTGAAAGGAAGCGTTCACCATGAAGACTGAACCGCTCATTACGATCGGCGCCATTTCGGCTTCGATCGGCGCCATCATCGCGCTGCTGGCTGCGTTCAACGTCAACATCACGGACCAGCAGACCCAGGCGATCCTGAGCGCCGTGACGATCATCGGCCCGATCATCACCGTGATCGTCGGTCGGAACTTCGTCTGGTCGCCTACCTCCAAGGACAAGGCGGTCAATCAAGCCGAGACTTCGGGTTATATCGCCGGGCGGGAAGATGCCGGCGCGGCTGTCCCTGTCATCGTTGCGCCAGACCAGGCCGCGTAGTCGTCTGACCGGCTACACTGAGCGCAACAGAACAGCCCTGGCGAGCAATTCGCCAGGGCTGTCGTCATGTCGTCAATCCTTGACCGGCTGCACGTCGATGATGCCGTCCTCGTTGACGGCGCCGATCCGGTTGCCGTCCCGGTCGAACACCGACGCGCTGGGCAGCCCGGCGTCCGGCACGAACGGCTGCATCGTCATGGGGTCGATGCCCATCGCCCGGAGTCGTACCGCCTGCTGTTCGGCCAGCCGCTCGTGCTGATCCTTCGGGATGGATGCGTGAAACATCATCCGGGGATAACGCCTACTGGGCATCGTGGGTCTCCGTGGTGGTGAAGTGGAGCACGGTATCCGATCGTTCGTCACGGGGAGCGTGCCATCGAGCAGCACGCCACTGGGCCATCCCGGCCATATCGTAGGGGCATTCGTCGGTGCCTTCGTATACCTCAGTCGCGTCATCCTTTGAGCAATAGACGGTTACTTCCTCGATGGGATGACGAACCTGACAACGGGCGCAGATGGCCGGTGAGTCACGAAGGAAACGGCGCCACTCCACCTGCCCGTATCGCTCGCCGTCCTCATCAGTGAAGTCATAGAACGTGGGCGTTGGATCATCGACCGATGGTTCAAGGAGGATCGGCATACCGGGTTTTAGTATCCGCAGTTCGGTCATCCCTGCCGCTGCGTCGTCTCGATCACCATGCGCACCTCCCGCTCCCAGTGATCGGCCGCGTACAAGGCGGCACGGGCGGCGTCGAGGAACCGGTCCTGCCAATACGCCGGGGCACTGTCGAACGTAGCATCAGCGGCCTCCTGACGCGCCAGGCGGCCTAGCTCCGTGTCCCACATGGCCCGCGCCGCCGCCTCCATGCGTCCGTCGCGCATCATGCGGCATCCTTTCCCACCGGCACCAGCCGGAACGACGTGCTTAGCGCGACGACCGGCACCGCGACGGCGACGGAGCGGCCCGGCGTCGTGTCCAGGATGCGGATCTCGACCCGCACGGTCTCCTGGTCAACGATAGCCGATTCCGGCACCCGATCGAGGCAGGCGGCCATGGTGTGATGGATCAGCGTCATGGCGGTCTGTCGGTTCATGCGGCCTCCTGCTGTTCGTCGGGATCGGCCGCGTACGGGACGCTGTGATCGGGCCGGATCATTCGCCAGACCGGTTGATCAATGTCCTTGCCGTCGAGGATCAGGAAGATCAGCGACCGAAGGGAATGGTCCGTGATCGCCCGGGCGATGGCGCCACGGTCATCGCCGTAGGTGTTCCGAAGGTGAACCGCCTGGACAGAGGCGACAAAGGAGATTCGGTTGTAGTGCTGGGTCATGACGACAGCTCGCGAGCTGACCCACTCCGCGAACTCTTCGGGGACATGTTCGAGCAGTTCGGTGATACCGACGCCGGTTGACAGCAGGTCCCAGATGCGCCGTGGCGTCACACCGGTCAGCAGGCGATGAAGTCGCACGTACTCGTCGGTCTTCATCTTGAGCCGGCTGCCATCCGCGAACACCAGGACCACGCCCTCGGTGTTGCTGGGCAGTTCAGAGAGGTGCCGCATCGCCGTGTCAAGATCGCCGCCACGGACTTGGGCAACCCGGTTCGGGAACCGGGCCGGCAGCTCATGCTCCGTGCCGGTGGCGGTGTCCCGGACGGCCAGCAGCACAAGGTCATCCTGATCTCCGTAGTCGACGACGATCCGGTTGCCGGGGTAGATGATCTCGAATAGATAGGTCTTGTCCCGTTCCCACGGCAGGTCGGCGTATCGCTCCCGGAAGACGCGGGTGGCGTGCTGTGCCTGCGGGCTCACGAACGAACCACGGGTCGCGATACTCGGCTGGCCATCTGGCGTCCAGTAGAGGATGCCGAGCGACCCGTCCATCTTGTTTTGGATGGCAACGAGCGGCGCCGACGGCTGCCAGCCCGGTGGCATCTCGGAGAGGTTGAAGAACTTCGGGAGCGGATTGGCGACGATGGTGCCGTCCGCGTCGAGGATCAACCCTCGGCACATCAGGGTCAGCGGCGTCCAGTGCTTCTCGAACTGCGTCTTCTGGGTGTAGTTGTAGAGCCAAAGGTCGTACTGCGGGTGCTTCTGGCGGGTCACGAAGCGATCAGCCACCAGCGGCGCAAGGTCATCGTGTAGCGTCATGCGGCACACTCCCAGTCGGTGATCCCGGTAGCCAGCACATCGTAGGCGCGGAGTGCTGTAGCGGCTGCCTCGCCTCGCACGGACCACAGTGCCCGGCCTTCATCAGACGGGTGATCGCCTGCGTAATCGCGATAGGCTTCGCTCGCGTTGTGGTAGGCGTTGTCGGCATCGTAGAGCGCCTGGAGCAGCGGATGCCACGGCGTCGGGTCGGTGTGGTCAATGTCCACTACGCGGCCTCCTTGACATCGTCGTCATCCGGCAGTGCAGACAACCATGTCCTGAAATCCACCGGACTGGCACTCAGGAACCATGCGCTGAAGCTGCTGGCGTCCGCGTCGTCGCCCTGCGCCAGGAGTGCATCGAGGGCCGCGAGTTCCGCGTCACTGGTGTCGAGGTCGTCAAGGGGGATGGGATGGGTCATCGTTGGGTCGGCCTCCATTACGTGATTACCAGCAGAACGATGATCTCGATGCCGATAGCGATTGCCGCGACAACCATGACCGATGTGCGGATCGTCTTGTGGAACATTGCCCGGCGATTGCTGAGCTCGACCCGCTGGTTGTACCGGATCATCTGTTGCTTCTCGGACTCGTACCGGGCAAGCAGGTCGTCAAGACGATTCCCGCTGGCCTCCATCTGGTCGAGATGGGCGATGAGCTCTGGCGGAACGACAGCAGCATCGGACGAGTTCAGGATGTACTGGTTCCGGATAATATGCAGTATCGGATTCTCTGTCTCCATCGTCGTCTCTCCTGTCTCAAGAAGCCAGGTCGTCATAACGCTCCGGCAGCTCTTCATCGTCCTCATCGTCCACCGGTTCGTCCGGAATCTGGCCGGCCCGGATCGCCCGTTCCCGCTCTCTCAGAGGCCATTCGTGAAAGTGTGGCAGTCGCGCCATCAGGTCGCGCTCGAAAGCGTTGTCATCGGCTTCGCTCGCAGCCTCGGATGCTTCGTAGTTGTCCCAGAAGATCGCCATCATGTCGGGCCCATCCTTGCCGTCCCCCTGAAGCCGGGCGATCTCGTCCAGCAGCTTGTCCACGGCGGCCGGGTCATAGCTGACAATCGGCTCGGCTAGCATCTCGTCCAATTGTTCCTCGGTCAGAACGGGGAAGCCCTCGTCCCCCGGGATGGTGTTCTCGATCACGATCTTCGTTTCGGCCCAGCGCTGGACCCGCTCCCACCGGCGCTGGGCCTTCGGCAGCATGACAGCCACATAAGCCTCTTCATCCGCCCTGATCGACTCGATCCCGGACGGCTGGCGATTGGTCTAATAGGCAAGGTTTGCGCGCGCGTCATCGAGGATGGCATCGAGCGCGCCGCGGGTGATGGTCGTGTCGATCATGCCGCTACCTCCTGTCCCGTGATCCCGAGCGCCGCCAGGTCAGCGGCACACCAGCGCGTCAGTGATCCCAGCTCCTGCGAGGCCACGCCCATCGGCCACGACACCGGCATGAGCGTCGCGACGGCCACCCGGACCGCCTCGGCAGCCGCTGCCTGATCGCCATTGAGTCGGGCCACCACGATCGCGACGAGAAAGGGGCGGGCGGCGGCTTCGCGGTCGGCCCAGCTCGCCTCGGTGCGGGCGCTGCGGCGGCGGGTGGCTGGCTTGCGGACGTCGATCATAGTCATGGCGGTGGGCTCCTTGGTAGGTGATCGGGGGCTGTGTTGCCTCTGTTGCATTGTACAACCTATGGAAGGTCTGTACAATACCTATAGTGAAAGTTGCGATTGATTGTTGAGCATTGCCCTTGGCGCTATTAGGATGGCGACTACGGGAGGGCTCATGACAGGGCAGGGACAATGGATGAACGTCGGAGAAGTAGCGAAACAGTTGGAGGTCAGCACCCAGACGGTGCGACGCCTCATCAAGGATGGGGACCTGCCGGCGTATCAACTCCGAGAGGGATCATGGTTTCGTGTGAAGCGGGAAGACTTGGAGAAGTTTTTGACGCAACGCCAGAGGGGGTTCGATCCGTCGAGCGGGTCGCAGGAGTCTTCCTAATTGCACATCCGGCTCTGAATGGGTACTACTTGGCAGGGTCTGGGCGAATTGGGACTTACGTTCGAGGTCGGATGAAGCAATTAGCACGCGGGAAAGACCCTCACCCTTACCTCCAGGCGGTAGCCGATGCACATGGAGTAGAGACGTTTCGTCTCATTATCCTTGAGAGACTGACCGATCTTCCGTGGGGAGAGGAGCAACGACCAATTAGGCAGGCATTGCGCCGATCGGTAACAACTCTCCGTGGTTGGCCGCTCATCAATGTCAAGTTGCCTTTAGGGGTCGATCAGGCGCCGATTGGGACTGACAATATCCCGCCAACGAGTGGCGTCTACCGCATCACTCATTTGCCGTCTGGCGCGATGTACATTGGAGCAAGCCGCTGGATGCAGCATCGGTGGCATGGCCACTTCTCGATGCTGCGCAATCACGTTCATCCCTCAACAGAACTACAAGCACTCTTCGATCGAGACGGCGCCTCTACTTTCAAAGTGGAGGTCTTGGAACACGTCCCCGATCCGAACTGGCTGCACCGAACCGAAGCTAGCTGGATTCAACGCTCATCATCGGCGCTACTGGTCAACGTTCTCCATAACCAGTATCGGAAGGACGAGGCCGCGTGACCACGCCCGACGAACCCTTGACCGTCACCCGCGACGAGCTGATCGTCGCCCTTGACCGGGCCGTGCGCTACCGTCGATCGCTGGCACCGAAGCACGAGCGCAATCTGAAGGAGCGGATTCAAGGTCGGCTTTTCCAGCAGCCGCAGTGGCGGCCCAACGGCTACGTCGCCATCGGAGAGGTATTGGACGAGGTGGCGGGTGGCGTCATCCTTGCTGTTGAATGGCATCCAGTGAGTGATTCAGTGAAGGTCAAGCGACCGCCTGCCGAGCGCGTCCAACCGGAGCCGAGCAGGCCGACCTACGTCGAGGGCAACCCGTGGGGCATCCGCTGACGTGACGTAACGCTTGACGGACTCGGTAGAATGAAGCATCGCCGGTTCAGGCCGGGTGCGGATCGCCGCCGCATAACACCGGGTGACTCCGGACGGTAGGCCCTGACGCGGGCCTCGGCTTCTCAGGGGCAAACCCGGCCGACGGTGGGTGGAGCCCAGCAAGCCGGCTCGTCACCGCGCTTCCCCCACAGCGTCACACTGAAGGACCCCGACGATCACTCGTCGGGGTCCTTCCATGGTCTGGCTGAGCGCCATAATGTCGTCAAGTTGGCCTAAATCGCGGGGTTCCGGCCCAATCTAGGGGACAAAGTCACTTGAGACGAACAGACCGGTTCGCGTTTACGGCGTCCCAATGGGCTCCCTGACGCCCCGTTCCCGATGGAAGGTCCTGTACCACCGACACTAAGTCGGTTTCACCGAATGGCGATCATGTCCCCTTTCCTGTCCGAGCCAACGGACTACGGTACCGATTTCGACGAGCGCGTAACGGAATCTCCTGCGGCAGGTCCTACCGGATCGGTCCCTTGGGTACCGTCCAGTCCGGGAGAGTGGCGGACAAGGCGATCGGGTCCCAAACTGGTACCAATCAGCAGCGAGTTGGCTCTGTGACCTGTGCTACCGGGCTTCGACGTGATGGCCGGGTGTGTGCTCTCCCGACCAGTGAGATGGGTTGGTCATCACATTGATGTACAAACCAGATAGCCCGAGAGGGGACCAGTTAATGCCTCGTCAGAACATCGTTGGCAACCACAGTTCGTCCCGACGCTCCCTCATCGCTGGCGCCGGTGCCATCGCGGCCGGTGGCTTCGTTGCCGGTCGTCTCCCCGCCGCGGTCTCCGCTCAGGATGCGACCCCTGAAGGTCAGGCAACTCCGATGCTGAGCGGCGGCGTCGAAGTTGATCCGCAGATGCAACTGATCCTCGATGTCCTCGTGGAAAGCGAGGCGCCGCCGATCGAGTCCGTGTCCCCGCAGATCGCCCGGAATCTGCCGTCGGTTGCAACCGCGACCATTCAGGTGCTGTCCGATCAGGGTAAGCCGGCCTATGAGGAAGTGGGCGATATCTCCCACATCCTGATTCCTGGACCTGAAGGTGACATTGTCGCTCGGGTCTACACCCCGCTGGATGCCGAGGACGGACCACTCCCGGTTTCCGTCTACTATCACGGGGGCGGCTTCGTGATCGCCAACCTGGACACGTACGACTCATCGTGCCGCGCGATCGCCAACGCGGCTGGCTGCCTGGTCGTTTCGGTCGCCTATCGTCAGGCCCCAGAGTCTCCGTATCCGGCCCCCGTCAACGATTCCTACGCTGCGCTTCAGTACGTCATTGAGAACGCTGGCCTGATCAACGGTGACCCGGACCGCGTCGCGGTTGTCGGCGAGAGTGCCGGTGGCAACCTGGCCGCGGTCGTCTCGCTGCTGGCCCGCGACCAGGGCGGCGCGTCACCAATCCATCAGGTGCTTGTCTATCCGGTCGCGACCTTCGCGCCGGAGGGTGATGCGACACAGTCGATCGACCAGTTCAGTGACGCCGTCCCACTCAACGCGGCCATGCTGGAGTGGTTCGGTTCGTACTACCTGACCGACCCGACGATCGCGACGAGCGATCCGTACGTCTCACCAGCCATCGCCGACCTGACCGGCTTGCCACCGGCCACGGTCATCCTGGCAGAGATCGACCCACTCCACGACCAGGGTGAGATCTTCGCCCAGCAGTTGCAGGACGCTGGCGTCGAGACGACCGTCACCACCTATGAGGGCGTCACGCACGAGTTCTTTGGGACTGGCGCGGTCGTCGACAAGGCCAACGACGCGGTCGCAGAGGCCGCGGCTGCTCTACGGTCCGCGTTCGGTACCGACGGCTGATCGGGTCGCACAGCAGAGGCACCGGGCTTGCCCCGGTGCCTCTGCTGCTTTTCTGACTGAGGCGACATAACGAAGCAAGCCGAGTGCTCAGCGCTCGGTGAGGTAGTAGGTCATCGACTGGAGCGCGCTGACCGGGTCGATCTCCCGGACCGTGACGTCGTCCGGGACCTTCAGGACCACCGGCGCGTAATTCAACAGCGCCTTCACTCCGCCCGCGATCATCCTGTCCGCGATCTCCTGCGCCGCCGCGGCCGGGACGGCGATGATGCCGACGCGGATCTTCCGCTCCAGCAGCACCTCGGCCATTCGGTCGGTGGACAGGATCGGGATCCCGTCAATCCGGTCGTTCGGCCCGTGGGTGCCTCGGTCGAAGACGGCGACGATGTTGAACGACGATGTCGGCAGGTTGAAGCCCCGATAGCGCAGGACCGCCTGGCCCAGGTTGCCGACGCCCGCCAGCGCGACATCCCAGTGCGTGTTGAGCCCGAGGATCTCGGCGATCCGCTCGGCGAGGAAGCCAGTGTCGTAGCCCTTGCCCTGTTTGCCGAACCGGCCGAAGTAGGAGAGATCGCGTCGGATCTGGGCCGCTGTCACCCCGATGTGGTCGGCAAGCTCGTCCGACGAGACGGTCAGGGTGTCATGGGCGTGCAGGTTCTGGAGAGTCCGGACGTAGACGGGAAGCCGACGGATCACGACGTCGGGGATGGCGGCGGGGTCGGTGTCTGGCAGGGCGGAAACGATCGACGCGTCGTCGTCCGGCTGGTCGAGCGGGGAATGAGCATCGGACGCCGACGACACGATGTACTGCACGAGGGATTCCTTGGCTGCTGCGGGAAGGACGCACGGGCTTTACGCGGAGGGGAACTACCCCGTCCTGATACCATCAGTGGCTGACGGCTTTTCTCGAACTGATCAGGTCAGCAAGTATCCGGCCCGGTTCGGTCTGCCGTCAATATCGCTGAAACCGGGCACCCCACTCATCAGGAACGGTTGTCGGCTGAACCGACCCGCTTTCCGCCAGCGGCCAGGGATGGCATGATCGTTGCCCGCCGAGACCAGTGCGGCGGCAATCATCCCGAAAGGAAGGCGATGCTCATGTCCGATCCTGACACGCAGCCTGACGACCCTCGCGGCCCAGATGACGCTGAGGCGTCGGTCCCAGTCAGCCAGGGTGCGCCGCCGGAAACGCTGATGCCAGATGATGGGCTCCCGTTCGCCATCTCAGCGGAGGCTCAGGCAGCCGCCGAGCAGCCTGACTCGCCCCTGCCACGGTTCTGGGACGCGATCAAACGCCTGCCGCGCTACGCGCGCGTCGCCGCGGCGCTGATCGCCGACCCGGAGGTCCCGAAGCGGAGCAAGGTCGCGCTCGGCGTTGGTGGACTCTATCTGGTCTCGCCGATCGACCTCGTGCCCGGTATCATCCCGGTCGCTGGGCAGCTCGACGATCTCTATGTCCTGCTCCGCGCGCTCCGGCAGGCGCTTCACAACGCCCCGGCCGAGGTCTCGGCGCGACACCTGCACAAGGTCGATCTCTCGATGGCCAACGTCGAAGCCGACATCAAGGTCATCGAGGAGACGACGGTCTGGCTGGTCCGCCGGGGCGTGAACGCTGGTGGTCGGGCGGCCACGAAGGGCTGGCAGCGACTGCGTCGGCTCGTGCCAGGGCGCTCCACCTGACTACGGAGTCCCTCTCCGCTGTGCCGGTCGCCCAACTTGCGTGACCCCTGCTGCCGACCGTTCGCTTGTAGCTAGCGGAAGAGATCACCGTCTTCCCATAATGATTCGTTTATACTCAGATCGGACCGGCGGGATGCGTGCATATGCGATGTCATCCCGCCAGGTCGAATGACTGCGCCGGTCCCATCATGACCCGAACCGTTGAGGGCGAAGGCCCGAGGCAGTGCTGGGCGGGACCGTACCGGAGTCGAAAGGAAGACACGATGAGCCACACAGGGCGTGAATCGCTCCCCGACGGGGGCGACGAAGCGACACTGGGAGGGTTCGGGTGTCCGATGCTGGTCCGCGGCCATGCCATCGTTCGGGTTGGCCAGAGACCGCTGGTCCGTTGTTCCTTTGGCTGGGCCCTCCGTGGCGAACGCGAGATCGAGCGCTGCATGGCGACGGATACGTCCGAGCGATGCTGGAAGGCCAGTGAGGATAACGGCGCGTTGCATGAGGCGGCATTCGTCGCGTCACGCGCACCAAAGCGTCGGGCGGTGTCCGGCGTGACATGCCAGGACGCCGATGCCGATCAGACCGCGGAGACGGCGGAGCCTGTCATTGTGCCACTGAGACCGGTGGCCAACCGTCGTCGATCGGGGACCGTGGACCGCGCACGCGAGCGGCAGGACCTGGCGTCGCCAGCGTTCACACCGCCGGACAGCGTCGCGGCCGACCACTGACGATACCCAACTACTTTCGGCGAGCAAGCCGCCCTGGTCCGTTCGACCAGGGCGGCTTGCCCTTGTGAGTCGTTGTTGATCAGGGGTGATCGGGACTCTTGCCCCGGCGTGGCCCGGACGATGATTAGAGCGGTTCTCACAGGGGTTGACAGGATGGCAGAGACTGGTGGTATGCCCGCCGCGTACTCCCGCGATCTCCGTGAACGGCTGCTTCGCGCCCATGACGCCGGCCTGAGCGACGCCGAGATTGC
>JAABUN010000800.1_pt1 | contig 77723 bp, 69 predicted proteins | sample 5559311 | NCBI WGS metagenome assembly JAABUN01 (sample SAMN10711877, study PRJNA513370) | rock metagenome | isolation source: Antarctica rocks | place: Antarctica: Victoria Land, Siegfried Peak sud | reverse complement strand
CAGGCTCCTTCGTCGAGCCTTCGGGCCAAAAGGGCAAAAAGCCGATCTCGTGTGTCCTCCGACCTGATCTTCGGAGCAGGATCGAAGAGGAACACGTCGATCTCGAGGTGCAGGAAAGCAGCCATCACGAGCGTCGCCGCCGTGTCGGCCGGCAGACTCTGGAGGGGACGACGCTCCAGACCCGTCAGTCCGGCAGCGGCGAACACTCGATCGGCCGACGACTCGGTCAGCGCCGGAGGCGACCCGAGCATGGCCGCCACGAGGTTGAGGTTCCGGGCCGGCGTGTAGGCGGGCTCGAGGAGCTTGGCCATCGTCGCGGGCGGGGGGGCGACCCGTCCGCGCAGGAGGACCTGGCCCGCCGTGGGACGCAGCGTGCCGGCGATCAGCCGGATGAGCGTGGTCTTGCCCGCCGCCTCGGGACCCACGATCCCGACCATCGAGCCGCGAGCGACCGTGAGGTTGACATCGTCGATCGCGAGGGGGTTCGTGCCGACCCTCGTCGCGTCGGCGTCGTCGCCGGCGAGGTCGTCTCCGTCGACTTCGTCGTCGTCGATGTCGGCGGCTGCGCTCGGTCGCCAGAGCCTGAGCAGTCGGAACCGCTTCGTCAGGCCGACGGCGCGCACGGCGACGCCGCCCGGGAGCACCTGCTCGACGCCCGTACTCGTCGGGTGCTGTCTCAGGGGATCAGGAGCACGTCGGCGTAGCGTCGCTCCTCCTCGGAGGCGAGATCGGCGCCCAACTCGCGGAGCTCGCCGATCGGCCGCCGGGGCGCCTCGAGTTCGCCGTCGGCTGCCCGGTTCACCATGCGGAGGTCGATGAACGCCGCGTAGTGCTCCTGGGACAGCGAGTAGACGTCATCGAGTCCCCCGGCGCGCTCGAGCATCGCCGGTGAGAACGCAAGGACCACTGGCGCTCCCGCGGCGAGCACCCGTTGCGCCCCCGCAAGCACGGCTCCCTCGTGGCCCTGAACGCTCACCCAGAGCATCCCGACCTCCTCGGCCACGATGGTTCCGTCCTCGATGAGGCCGTCGATCGTCGTCGACTGCACCGAGACCGTCGTGGTCGCCCTCGGCGTCTCACCTGGCGGCGGCGTCGTGGCGCTCACCAACTCGTGGCCGCCCCCGTTGGTCGGATGGACCGAGAGCTCCAGCGGCGTTTCCGCCACCGCCGAGACGGCGACCTGCTTGGTGATCACGCGCTCGTCGAGATCGTTGAGCGCCAGGTTCGCCTTCAGCAGCCGGAAGGTGGACGGCTCGGGCTCGAGCGCCACCGCCCGCTCGAAGCCGTTGCCACGGAGGGCCGCCACCGTCGTCGTCCCGATGTTCGCTCCGCAGTCCACAAACACGGGTCGCCGCACGTGCTCGGCCGAGGTCAGCAGCTTGACCGCATGGTCGAGCATGGACACGTCACCTCGCTTGCCCCGCGTGAAGAGCGAGCGGCCGATCGTCTGGTCCTGCGGGCTGACCACGAACGTCCCGAATCGGGTCTCGACGCCGAGGAGCTCGGTGTTGCCCGCCGCCTCGGCGAAGTAGTCGGACCGCGAGACGGGCACGGGCCGCGGAGCACCGCTGATGCGGGGACGAGCCACCTCCTGCGAGGAGGGCTCGCCCACCGTTACCAACGGCAGGCAGGCTTCCTCGAACCGGCGGAAGAGGTCGTCGTCGAAGGCCGTCGCGAGGTGCTTCGGAAGGGTGCGGTAGACCTCCTCCGGACGCCGCCGCGGGATGTGCTCCGCCAGGCCGTCGGCCAGGAAGAAGGCATTCGCTCCCTGCGGCTCCACCGCCACCAGGCCGTAGCCCTGCGTCCGGGCGAGAGATTCCAGGGCGCTGAGAGAGGCGCCGAAATAGGTTCGCGAGAGCTCGTCGGTTAGCGGCCGCGTGAAGTCTTCGGCGTACGGCACCGTGACCTTCGCCGATGGCCCGAAGGCCGAGTTGTACTCGAGCACCAGAACGCGCGTGCGGCAGGCGGTCAGCCGCTCGAGGATCCAGTAGTCGTTGCCGTCGACGTCGATGCCGAGCTGGTCGACCTCGCCCGCGAAGCCGTTCTCGGTGATGAGGTTGTCGATGTTGTCCCGGGTGACCCAGGAGGCCACGCCAGTGATCGACTGCGGGTTGAGCAACGTCGTGCGTGCGACCGCCTTGGCGTTCGCGTCCACCATCATGCCCTTCCAGCCGAGCTCCGCGGCCAGGATGCCGGAGTTCCCGCCGTTGCTGCCGCACCCGATCTCCACGAAGCGCCGGGTTCGCGCACCGGCGACGGCGTGCAGTGACAACGCGATGCCGTCTTCCTCGAACTGCGAGTGGAGCCCGAACCGGCGTGGCGCGAAGTTGCCCGGATCGTCAAGCAACTCCGGAGGAATGACGAGGTTGCGCACGAGCGCCTGAACCTGGATGTCGATGCGGTCCAGGCTCTCGGCAAGTGAGTGTGCAGACGCCTTCTTCTTCACGACGCGCTTCGGTCCGGCTGGCTCGCCCGATTCGTGCCTCGGCGTCTGCGGGTACCGATCGGGAGGAACACGCGCCCTCCGCCAGGCGGAACGCGAACCGGCACGTTCTGCGGGGTCGTCACGGGCTCGACCCTACTACCCGATCCCCAGCGACGCCGCGAACTCCCCCGGCGCCGGCAGCGCCTCCAGCGCCAGCCACGGCTCGCACGCCTCGAGCTCCGCGAGCGAGTAGCCCGGCCCGGTCGCCACCGCGACCGTCCGCGCCCCGATGACCTTGCCGCAGGAGATGTCGTGCGGCGTGTCGCCGATGACGTAGGAGCGCTCGGGCTCGTACCCCTCCCCCACCAGGGCGCGCGCGGCGCGGGCGATCGAAGGCCGGTCGGAGCTCTCGACGCTGAACGCGCCACCCGTCTGAGCGAAGAACTCCCACAGGCCGTAGTGGCGGAGTTTCGCCTCGGCCCCCTCGCGGACGTTGCCCGTCAGCAGCAGGTTGACCACGTCGTCGCGGGCATCGAGCGCCTCCAGGTTCTCGCGCACGTTGGAAGCACCTCGCCCTGCCGTCGCCCGAGCCGCTCCGGCAGGAGCCGGCCGTACGCGCGCAGGAAGTCTCCGCACGCTCCTCCCTCCCGAACCCACGGCAGATCTCGACCGCGATCTCGGCGTCCGTGAGCCCGGCGGTGCGCTCGTCGACAGGTCGAGCTCACCCCCGAGGACCTCACGTGCCGCATCCTCGAGCGCGAAGACTCCGGCTCGCGCGGTGCTCAACAGGGTCCCGTCGATGTCCCACCCGCGCCACCGTGCCGCGGCCCGGCTCAAGGCGCTCGGCCCGCGGCGGCTCGAAGCCGAGCTCCCACGGCACGGAGACCAGACGGATGTAGACCGCCCCGCGCGCCTGGTGCACGGCCCACTCGACGCACAGCCGCGCCTCGTGGTCCGACGCCGGCTCGAGGCAGGCCATCCCCGGGAGGCAGCCCATCAGCGCGATGTCGCGGACCGATTGGTGGGAATGCCCCGGGCCGCCCGGGACGAGCCCGACCAGCGAGCCCGTGTAGATGACCTTGGTCCCCTCGGAGGCGTTGTTGTAGAGCGCCTCCTGCACGCGAGCGGGCAAGACGGTGTTCTGATGATCGCGACCCCGGCGACCGGTACGGTCTCCTTCGCGGCGGTTCCTCCTTAGATCTTTGGACGGATCGCCCCCGACGCTCTCAGCGAGAGCGGACGGGGCGGAGGGACCGCCGTCTTCAAGTTTTACGAGCTACGGGGACGACCTCGCGCGGAGCGCTCCTCTCCGGCTATTACGTTGCCGACGACTCTGGTGTCGGCTGGTGCTGAGACGCTCATGCGGTGAAACCTCCGTCGACTCGGATGTCCTGCCCGGTTAGGTAGCGTGACTCGTCTGAAGCCAGGAAGACGAGCGGCCCAGCGAGGTCCTCCGGCTCGGCCATCCGGCCGAGGGGTACGCGCGCGCAGTACTTGCTGAGGAAGGTCGCATCCTGCCCCCCGCGCACGCCGCCGGGGGACAGCGCGTTGACTCGCACGCCGTCGCGTCCCCACAGCCGCGCGAGGTAGCGGGTGAGGCTGATCACCCCGGCTTTCGACGCACCGTACGCCGGCGGCTTCAGGAAGGGCGGGTCGAGCCCCATGTGGTCGTAGAACGCCGGGTCGGGTGCGATCGAGGCGTAGAGGGAGCCGATGTTCACGATCGACCCGCTTGCGGCTTTCCGCATGCCGGGGCCGAACACCTGGCACGCATTGAAGGTCCCGGCCAGGTTCACGTCGAGCGTCGCGCGGAAGGCATCGAGTGGCATGTCCTCGATGGCGTAGGTCCTGACGGCGGCATCCGGGGGCTGATCGACACCGGCGTTGTTTACGAGGATCGTGGGTGCCCCGAGCTCCTCGTGCACGCGCTGCTTCACACGCTCCAGATCGGCGCGATCGGTGACATCTCCGCGCTCGAGCCCGGCGTAGCCCTCGTCCTCCGCTCGGCCCTCACGCACATCTATCCCAACTACCGCGGCGCCCGCGGCCGAGAGCGCCCGACACCAGACCGGGCCAAGGTTGCCCAGAGCCCCGGTGACAACCGCGACCTTGCCGTCCAGGGCATTCAGGCGGAGTCACCGGCGCGGCTGAACGCCACGGCAGTCCCGTCCCGCTGAACCTCCTCCAGGAGATCCAAGTGCATGTCCTGGTCCTTGATCATCGAGCGACGAAGCGCGCGGCCGAGGAGCCGCGAGTGCTCGTAGGGCGGGAGACCGTCACCGGGCGACTTGGCTGCGAGGTCGTCCTCTACGAGAACGTGACCGGCGGGGAGATCGCGCGCTGCCACGAGCTTCTTCCCCATCTTGGTCGCCGGCCCCGACTCGCTCTCGTACACCGTCTTCGCGCCGTCGCCAAGCGCTACCTGCAGCCGCTCGAGATCGCGCACCATCTTGTCGAGCCCCTGCGGCTCGAGCGAGAAGCGGTGATCGGTGCCGCGCATCGCTCGGTCGAGCGTGAAGTGCTTCTCGACCACGCGGGCCCCCAGCGCGTAGGCGGCCACGGCCATTGAGATTCCGTTGTCGTGCCCGGAGAAGCCGACCACTGCGTCTGGGAAGAGCTCACGGTAGGTCTCGATGACCCGGAGGTCGAGCTCCTCCCACGCGGCGGGGTAGCCGCAGGTGCATTGAAGAATCGCGACCTGGGGGTTCACCTCGGCGATGGTCTCGTAGGCCCTCACGACATCGTCGGTCGTGGCCCCCCCCGTCGAAAAGATGACCGGCTTGCCAGCTTCGGCGATGTAGCCCAGCAGTGGCGTGTTGTTGATGTCGGCCGACGCGACCTTGTACGCGGGCATGTCGAGCTCCGCAAGGAAGTCCACGCTCTGGAGATCGAAGGCCGTGGCGAAGAACGCGATCCCGATCTCCTCCGCATAGGCCTTCAGCTCGAGGTACTCCTCAAGGCCGAACTCCAGCGCCTCCCGGTGCTCCCCGTAGGTCGCTCCAAAGCTGTTCTCATTCTCGTAGGGCCGGTTGAAGTAGTCGTCGGTGAACAGCGCCCGGTTGTCTCGCTTCTGGAGCTTCACCGCGCTGGCTCCGCACCCCTTGGCGCTGAGGAAGAGCTCCTTCGCCTTCTCGACCGAGCCCTGGTGGTTGTGGCCGATCTCGGCGATGACGTAGCAGGGGCTGGCGTCATCGATCACGTCGGATCCGATGTGTAGCGAGCGTTTGCTCGTCCGGCCCGACCCGTTCTCGAACGCCACGGAGGGCATTGGCTCACGTCTCTGACTCATGCTGTGTCCCCTTATCGTGGTCGGCGCGGCCCCCCGGCGGCGATAGCATTACATGCTGGCAGTCAACACGCGCAATTCACGGGAGGTGCGCCCTCCGAAGCCGGAAAGCATCTTCGATGCTGCGAGCGGTCCGCTCACCAACGGTTGCCCAGCGAAGAGTCACGGCAAGCTCGGCTCCGCTCGCGCGACGTCGCTCAGCATCGATGGGGTCGTCCAGCAGCGCCGTCACATGGCTCACAATGTCTCCATGCGATCCAACCCGGGCGTAGAGCGGGGCCTGCTGGGCGAACTCCCGGATGCAGGCCAGATCGCTCGCGATCACCGGGCAGCGTGAGGCCATCGCCTCCGCCACGGGAAGGCCGAAGCCTTCCATCCGAGAGGGGTACACGAGGGCGAGGGCACCGCGGTAGAGCTCTGCGAGCCGATCGTCAGACGGGCGGATGATTATCTCCACGCGGGGATCTGCACGGAGATGGTTGACCAGCGCCTCGGTTCCCCATCCGGCCTGACCCGCCAGCACGAGCCGCACCCGGCGACCCTGCCGCTCGAGATCCCCCAGCGCCCTCCACAGGACCTCGATCCCCTTGCGCGGCTCGAACGTGCCGACGAAGAGAAGGTACGGAGGGTCTCCAGCCGGAACGGCCTGGCCGCCCTCGAAGAAGGCCTGCGAGACGCCGTAGGGCATCACCTCGATCTTCCCTCCGGCGATTCCCAACCGTGCTTCGAGCTCCCCCTTCGTGGCGCTCGAGCCACACAGCACGCGATCGGCCCGGTGGGCGGCGTGGCGGATGGCCGTGGCAGCGTATCTCGCGTTGAGTCGGCCCCGGTAGCGTTCGGGAAGCGCGAACACGAGGACGTCATGGATGGTCACCACAGAGGCGCCGCGCCACCACGGAGGCAGCACGAAGCTAGGACCGAACCACGCATCCGGCCGGTCGGCGCGCCCGTCGAGAAACGAGCCGGCGTTCAGCCACGCAACGCGTCCCGGCGTCGACGCGGTCGACAAGCGGGGCGCCTTGACGGACTGGCGTAGATAGGGGGACAGCAGCTCCGGTCGGCGCGTGTAGAGCGTCAGGCGCCAGTCCGGCCGGACCGCGCTCAGCGCCTCGGCGATCTCGAGCGCATAGCGACCGAGGCCGCTCGCCTCCATACCCTCACGATCGAGGATCGTCAGATCTACAGCGAGATGCACGACGAGGCGGGTGGACGACCTAGATGAGAGTGGTACACGTGTACAAGGATGTCTACCCGCCCGTGGTCGGTGGCATCGAGAAGCACATCGACGGGATCCGGGTCGGCATGACCGATGTGAGCTCGGACGTTGTCGTAGGTGCGCGGAAGGCACGCAGCTCGGTCGCAAGCGTGGGCACGGGCATCGAGGTGCGCGTCGCGGAGTTCGGCCGCTGCCTGTCCGTGCCACTGGCGCCGACCCTCCCGCGCTGGGTGCGCCGCCTGAAGGCCGATCTCTTTCACATCCACATGCCAAACCCCCCTGGGGAGCTCGCCGCCGTCGCCGCTCTGCGTAACCGCCCCTACGTGGTGAGCTACCACGCGGACATCGTTCGGCAGGCGCCTCTCATGCCGTTTTACCGCCCGTTGGTGGACGCTTGCCTCGGGGGCGCACGCAGCGTCATCGTGGGAAGCAACGCTCTCGCGCGCACGTCGCGGATTCTGGCCCGGCACCGGGATCGCATCGATGTCGTTCCCTATGCGGTCGACACCGCACGCTTCGATCCTGCCCGCGTCTCCGCGCGGGACCGCGAAAGAGTGCGAGCACAGTACGGAACGCCGCTGGTCCTCGCGTTGGGGCGGTTGGTGTACTACAAGGGCTACGAGCACCTGATCGCTGCAGCCGGTGCCACGGGCGGAAACGTGGTCATCGCTGGGATCGGACCCCAGGAGCGCCGGCTCCGGAGCCTGGCCGAACGGCAGCCGAACGTGCGGCTGGTGGGCGAAGTCACAGAGGATGAGCTTACGACGCTGCTTTCCGCAGCAGACTGCTTCGTGCTCCCCTCTGTCAACCGGGCCGAGTCGTTCGGGGTGGCGACGCTCGAAGCTCAGGCGATGGGCGTTCCCGCGGTGGTTACCGATGTCGGGACCGGCACGACCGAGGCGATCGAGCCGGACGTGACAGGACTCGTGGTGCCCCCCGGCGACTCCCGTGCCCTCGCCGAGGCGATACGCGCTCTGATCGAGGATCCCGAGCGGCGCTCCATAATGGGAAGAGCAGCCATTGACCGCGTGGCCAGCCGGCACTCACGCGAAGCGCAGATCAAGCGGCTGCGCTCCATTTACCAGCGTGCCGCGTCGGTTGAGCCGTTAATCTGAGCCGGTCCGCAGCCAGGGGAGGCGATTTCCATCCGGTATCTCATCACAGGCGGAGCCGGATTCATCGGTTCTCACTTGGCCGACAGCCTCACCACGCGAGGGGACGATGTGGTCGTCCTGGACGACCTGAGCACCGGTCGGCTCGACAATCTTCGCCACCTGACGGACTCACCTCATCTGGAGGTCGTCGAGGGATCCGTACTCGACAGGAACCTGACGAGCGAGCTGATGGCCGGTGCGGACGCTTGCTTTCACCTGGCCTCCGCGGTGGGCGTCAAGCTGATCATGAGTCAACCGCTCGACTCGCTTCTCACGAACATCCGCAGCAACGACGTCGTGACTTCGGTCGCGAGCGAGCACGGCACCCGGCTGCTGATCTCCTCGACCTCGGAGATCTACGGCAAGACCACCGGTGGCCCCCTCGCTGAGACCTCAGAGCGGGTGCTCGGCTCGCCGTACAAGGCGCGGTGGGCCTACGCGACCGCCAAGGCGGTCGGGGAGTACCTTGCCTACGGCTATCACCGGGAGATCGGGCTTCCGGTCGTGGTGGCCCGGCTCTTCAATACGGTCGGCCCGCGCCAGACGGGTGCCTACGGGATGGTGCTCCCTCGGTTCGTGAAGCAGGCTCTGGCGGGCGACGACCTCACCGTCTACGGCAACGGCCTACAGTCGCGCTGCTTCTCACATGTGCTCGATACGGTTCATGCACTCGTGCTCCTGATGGACGCCGAGGAGGCGAACGGGAAGGTTTTCAACGTCGGTTCCACGGAGGAGGTTGCGGTCGTCGACCTTGCACGTCGGGTCATAGAGCGCACCGGATCCAGCTCCAGGGTCCGTTTCGTTCCCTACGAGGAAGCCTACGGGGACGGCTTCGAAGAGCTCGGGCGCCGCCGCCCCGACCTGACCGCGCTGCACGACCTCACCGGTTGGTTGCCGACCCGGCGGGTCGACGAGGCCATCGACGACGTGATTGCCTACCAGCACGGCCTCGGCCAAGGTCATGGGAGCGCCGGATTTGCCAGATGAGGCGCGACTCCTAAGCGCCTTCGTTCTTCCGCTTGCCGCCGTCCTGGTAGCCACCCCCGTGGCGATACGGGTCGCCAAGCGGGTGGACTTCCACGACCACCCCATCGGCTACAAGGGCCACGCCAGCCCGACGCCCTACCTCGGCGGCGCTGCGGTTCTGATGGGGTTCTTGCTGGGTGCAGCGTCAGTCGGCGGTGGGTTGTCGCGACTGGCGCCGATCGTTATCGGTGCCTTCGTCCTGTGGGTGATCGGAACGTTGGACGACCGGCGCACTCTTGGGCTCGGACTGCGTGTGTGCGTGGAAATCGCAGCTGCGACGATCCTCGCCTTATCCGGGCTCGGCTGGGAGATCTTCGGTGATCCAGCTGCAGACTTCGCGCTCACCGTCTTCTGGATCGTCGGACTGGTCAACGCCTTCAACTTGATGGACAACATGGACGGGGCCACCAGCACGGTCGCCGCCCTCTCGTCCCTGGGGGTGGCCGTTCTCGCCCTTGTGCTAGGCGACGCGGCACTTGCCGCTCTCGCTTTCGCCCTCTGCGGCGCCTGCCTCGGCTTCCTCCCCTACAACCTCGCCAGGCCTGCCCGCATCTTCCTTGGCGACGGTGGGTCGATGCCGATCGGCTTCGTCGTGGCCGCGACGATAATGGCGCTGCCGCTCGGCGAGGACGTGGCTTGGCAGCGCCTGCTGGCGGCGGTGCTGCTTGCGGGTCTCCCGATTCTCGACACGCTCCTCGTGGTGGTATCTCGGCGCCGGGCTGGTGTTTCGGCGCTGCTGGGTGGACGGGACCACCTCACCCACCGTCTCCGTCGTCGAGCACCATCGGCGCGGGCGGTGGCATTGGTGTTGGCCTCGGCGCAGGCGGCCCTCTGCGCGGCTGCTCTCGCAGTCACGCAGCTGGGTGACTTCTCCATCGTGTTCTCGTGGGGACTCCTCATGGTTGCGGCCGCGGTCGCAGTGACGGCTCTGGAGAGTCGGACGTGGGCGCCGGTCCGCACGACCTGGGCCTCCCAGGGGCCGTTGCTAGACATCCCGAGGGCGGACCACGTTGAGCAGGAGCCCGTGCTCGTGGCTGCCGAAGCAACGGCATCGACTGCGGCAGCTCTCGTCAGACACGTCACCGGCGATTCCGGGGCAGCGATGAGCGACGCAGGAACTGTGGACCAGGGCGTGCCGACGGTCCGACAGGCGGAAGGCGGAGACCGCGCCCCCCAACCCCCGCCGACTGTGCCGGGCGCCGCCCTACCGAGACCTCCCGATGTCCTCGAGCTGGTGCTGATCGCCTCCATCGCGCTCGCCTGCGGGCTGAGCCCGGTCCTCTCCGGCTTCTACAACCTGTCTGTCTGGGGACCGATCGCGCTGTTGCTGCTTGCAGTCCTGTTCGCGCTCGTCATCGCCCGCCCCGCAGTACCGCGGCGAGGAGGCCTTCTAGCGATCGCTTCGCTAGTGGCGCTGTGGGCGTGGTCCCTGCTCTCCACCGGCTGGGCCGAGTCTGCCGACCAGGCCCTCGTCGAAGCGAATCGGTGGATGTTGTATGCCGCGCTACTGGCCATCCTTCTCTTGCTGCTAAGAGACGACCGGCTCGCCAAGTTCCTTCTTGCATGCACAACGGTCCTGGTACTCGGCCTCGGGTGCTACCTCGTGGGGGTCATGCTTCTCGGCGACGGAGCCGGGCTGTTCCTCGAGGGGCGCCTGAACGAGCCGCTCGGCTACATCAACGGCCAGGCCGGCTACTTCCTGCTCGGCTTCTGGCCGCTCATCGCCGTTGCCGAGCGGACCGGCAAGCCCTGGTTGGCCGGCGCCGCCGTCGGCGGCGCCGTCTTGCTCGCCGGTCTGGTCCTGCTGACGCAGACTCGTGCCGTCGTGCCGGCCTTCGTCGTGGCCGCCGTCGTGCTGCTTGCGCTTGTGCCGGGACGGCTGCGGCGGGCGTGGGTGCTGGTCGCGGTCTCCGCCGGCGTGGCGCTGCTCGTTGGGCCCATCCTGGACGTCTTGAATCAGACTCCCCCCGATAGCCAACCCCCCGGTGACACCGTGCGTGATGTGGCACTGAAGATGCTGCTCGTGAGTGGGCTGGTGGGTTCCGTCTGGGCGCTCGCAGTAGCAGCCGGCGCGGCAGCGACTGGCCGCTCCGAGCGTCTTGGAGTCACGCTCAGGAACGTCTCGTTCGCTGTCCTGGGGACGGCGGCGCTGGCCGGCTTCGTTGCCGTCGCCGTTGCGGCCGATGATCCGATTCAGCGCATTGGGGATCAGTACCGTGGCTTTACGCAGCTGGGGACAGACAGCGAGGGCGGCTCGCGCTTCACGTCGGGCGGTGGCAACCGCTACGACTACTGGAGAATTGCCGTCAACCAGTTCCGCTCCGAGCCCGTGCGCGGCGTTGGGGCGGGGAACTACGATCGCACGTACTTCCTCGAGCGAAGGACGTCCGAGGACATCGACCAGCCGCACTCACTTCCGTTACAGGCGTTGGCCGAGCTCGGTCTCGTCGGAGGCCTTGCCCTCGCCGGGTTCATCGGCGTCGTGCTCTATGGGTTGGGTCGTCGGGCATGGGCTGCGCACAGGAATCCCAGCGGGACGGACGCCGGGCTGGCGGTCGCTGGCGGCGGTATCTTCCTCGCCTGGTTAGTGCACACCAGCATTGACTGGCTGCACCTCATACCCGGCCTGACCGGCGTAGCGCTCTGCGGCGCCGCGGTCTTGCTCGGCCCTTGGTCGCATCGAGCGACACCGGGTAGGCACGGCTACCTGCGGCGTTGGGTCCCCGCGCTCTGCGCGCTTCTGGTTGTCGTCGCGGCCGTACAACTGGGACGCTCCACTCTTGCGGACTACCACCAGCAGCAGGGCCGCGAGGCCTTGACCGGCGACCCGCGCAGGGCCCTGGAGGAGGCCAAGGAGGCCCTTCGCCTGAACGACGAGTCAGTCCCCACCTACTACCTCGCAGCGGCGGCCCTCGCAACCATGGACGACTACGAGGCAGCCCGCGAAACCCTCCTCGAGGCCGCCCGGCGCGAGCCTCACGATTTCGTTACCTGGACGCTCCTCGGCGATCTCGCAGTCCGCCGCGGTGACATCGAGCAGGCCCGCGAAGACTACGGCCAGGCGGCGCGTCTCAATCCCCGGGATGCCGCCCTCAAGTTGCTGGCCGCCGACCCACGGAGTGCCCTCGGTCTCGGGCCCCCCGCTGCGATTGTGCCTTGACGCTGCACCTTCAATCGACTAAACGACCTCGATGAGAATCGGAGTAATCGGCCTCGGCTACGTGGGCCTCCCACTCGCCGTGGCCTTCGCCGAGGCGGGACACGATGTCGAAGCCGTGGACGTGGACCCGCGCAAGGTCGCCTCCATCAGGAAGGGCGAGTCCTACATCGAGGACATCTCCTCCGAGCGACTGCAGGCTGTACCGTGGACCCGTTCTATCTCGCCTGGAAGGCGCGTGAGTACGACGTGACCACCGAGTTCATCGAACTGGCGGGCGAGGTGAACCAGCGGATGCCGTTCTTCTGCTTCGAGAAGGTCGCACTGGCTTTGAACGACCTCGGCAAGGCGGTCAAGGGCTCGCGCATCGCGATCCTCGGCGTGTCCTACAAGGCCGGAGTGGGGGACATGCGCGAGTCGCCCGCGCTCAAGATCATGCGGCTACTCGAGGAGCGCGGCGCCGACCTCGTCTACCACGACGATTTCGTGCCCGTGCTCTCCGACTTCGCCCTGCGGTCCGAGTCGCTCGACGATGCCCTGGACGGCAGCGATTGTGCGGTCATAGTCACCGCTCACCCGGGACTGGACGTGGAGAAGGTGGTCAGCGAGGCCCCCGTCGTCGTGGACTTCCGCGGCGTGACCACGGGGCTCGAGGTTGGCCGAGTGGTGCGGCTGTAGCGGTCCATCGCGGCCGCATCGCTCCCGGCAGAGCTCGCCAAAGCGGGCACTAAGCTCTAATCGTGGCCAAGATGCGAAAGGCCGGATCGCAGGGTCGTCGCGCCGCCGCAAACGGTGCCGCGGCGCTGGCCGACCCCGAGCTCGACCGCGAGCCGCTCGACGCCGTCGGCCCGCACGAGCCGGCCGGGTCGCCGGCAGAGCTGAGCGACACCTCACGGGGCCTTCTCGGCGACCTGATGGCGGTCGTGGAAGAGCACGCCGGCGAGACGACCGGCACGATCGACCGCGAGCAGGTCGAGCGCGCCTTCGTGTTCGCCTGCGGCCGGCACGCCGACCAGGTGCGCCGCACGGGCGAGGACTTCATCACGCACCCGGTGGGCGTGGCCAAGATCTGCGCCGCCATGCGCCTCGACACGGCGACGCTGTGTGCCGCCCTGCTCCACGACACCGTCGAGGACACGAGCGCGTCGCTCGCAGAGGTCCGGGAGGAGTTCGGCGAGGAGATCGCGGCGCTCGTGGACGGCGTGACCAAGCTCACCGGGATCACCTTCCAGAGCCGTGACGACCGTCAGGCCGAGAACTACCGCAAGATGATCGTGGCGATGGCCCAGGACATCCGGGTCGTGCTGATCAAGCTCGCCGACCGGCTGCACAACATGCGCACGATCGGCGCGATGCCGAAGCAGAAGCAGCACGACAAGGCCAAGGAGACGCTCGAGATCTTCGCCCCGCTCGCGCACCGCCTGGGCATCCACGCGATCAAGTGGGAGCTCGAGGATCTGGCCTTCGCCACCCTTCACCCGCGCAAGTACGACGAGATCAAGCAGCTCGTGAGCCAGCAGCGCGAGGAGCGCGAGCGGTATGTCGAGCGCGCCGGCGGCTACCTGGAGAAGGAGCTCGAGGCGGTCGGCATCGGCGCGGAGATCTCGGGCCGGGCCAAGCACTTCTACTCGATCTACGTGAAGATGACCCGCAAGGGCCGCGAGTTCAACGAGATCTACGACCTGACCGCGATGCGCGTGCTGGTCGACTCGGTGAAGGACTGCTACGGCGGCATCGGCGTGATCCACGCCCTCTGGAAGCCGCTTCCGGGCCGCTTCAAGGACTTCGTGGCCATGCCCAAGTTCAACATGTACCAGGCGCTGCACACCACGGTGATCGGGCCCGAGGGCCGGCCGCTCGAGATCCAGATCCGGACGCGCGAGATGCACGAGACGGCCGAGTACGGGATCGCGGCGCACTGGATGTACAAGGACGCCGCGGCCTACGCGAAGGACGGTGGCGCCCGGGAGGGCGTGCCGGTCGGCGTCGCGGACAAGGTCGAGTGGCTGACGCACCTGCTCGACTGGCAGAAGGACCTCGAGGATCCCCAGGAGTTCGTCGAGGGGCTGCGCACGGGGCTCTTCGAGGACGAGGTGTTCGTGTTCACCCCGAAGGGCGAGGTCAAGTCGCTGGCCGGCGGCGCCACGCCGCTCGACTTCGCCTACGAGGTGCACACCGACGTCGGCCACCGCTGCGTGGGCGCCAAGGTCAACGGCAAGATCGTGCCGCTGCACTACGAGCTGCAGTCGGGCGACATCTGCGAGGTGCTGACCTCCAAGCAGGAGCGCGGCCCGTCCCGCGACTGGCTGGCGCTCGCCAAGACCACCCGGGCGCAGTCGAAGATCCGCGCCTGGTTCAAGCGCGAGCGGCGCGAGGACTCCGAGCGCCTGGGGCGAGAGATCCTCCAGGACAACCTCAAGCGCCAGGGGTTGCCGGCCCAGAAGATGACGGGCTCGCCTCTGCTGGCCGACGTGATCCGCGAGATCGGCTTCAAGAAGGGCGAAGAGTTCTACATCGCCCTCGGACAGGCCAAGGTCTCGCCGAAGGTCGTCGTCAACAAGCTGATGCAGCGGCTGAAGCAGGGCGAGGCCGCCGTCGAGCACAGCGGCGCGGCCGCCGAGCTGCTCGACAAGAAGAAGCTCGAGGTGGCCAAGCCGACGGCCAACTCGTCGACCTACGGCATCGAGGTCGAGGGCGCCGGAGACGTGATGCTGCGCCTGGCCAAGTGCTGCCGCCCGGTACCCGGCGACACGATCGTGGGCTATATCTCGCTCGGCAAGGGGATCACGATCCACCGCGACGACTGTCCGAACGTCCGCGCGCTGATGAAGAACCCGGAGCGCTTCACGGCTGTCTCGTGGCACGGGGAGGGAGCGACCTCCTTCCGTGTCGAGCTGCAGGTGGACGCCTGGGACCGCACGCGGCTGCTCGAGGACGTGGCCCGCACCTTCGCGGAGACGGGCATCAACATCCTCGAGGCCCGCTGCACGGTCGACCACCCGATGGTGAAGAACCGCTTCGTGGTCGAGGTGGGCGACACCCAGGCGCTGAAGGCCGCCGTCCAGCGGCTGCGCAACATCGACTCGGTCTTCGACGCCTACCGCGTAACGCCGACCGCCTGAGCGGGCCGCGGAGGGCTGCGCCGGGGCCGGGCGGCGGCGAGATCCTCCTCGGCCGATGTTGTCACTTGGGGGGTGAATCCGGCCACGGTCCTGCCTAAGTGGTCTGGTGGACCTACAGAGCAGGACCGTGGAGCGGAAACTCGCGGAGCCACCCCGAACCGAAGCGCGCGGAGCCACCGGGCGCCAGAGGTCCTCTCCGCCACTGCACTCCTCAGCCGCCGCGGCCTGAAAGGGGGCGAATCCGGCCACGGTCCTGCCTAAGTGGTCTGGTGGACCTACAGAGCAGGACCGTGGAGCGGAAACTCGCGGAGTTGGCCGGGGGCCAGCACGGAGTAGTCACACGGGTGGAGCTGCTTCGTGTGGGTGTCTCGGCGCAAGAGATCACGCATCGCTTGCGCGTCGGCTCGCTGATCCGTGAGCACCGGGGCGTGTACCGCGTCGGCCACCGTGCGCCGAGCGTCGAGGCCCACTACCTGGCGGCCGTGCGCGCGTGCGGAGAGAGCGCACTGCTGAGTGGCCGCGCGGCGGGCCACCTGCTGGGCCTGCTCAAGGGGCGCGCGCCGGCGCCCGAGGTCACGGCGCCGACCGAGCGCCGGGTGGCGGGCGTGCGGACGCGGCGGTGTCGAGACATGGACCCGCGGGACGGAGCAACGTACCGGGGCATCCCCGTGACGACGGTGCCGCGTGCGCTGGTGGACATGGCCGCCGACCTGTCGCTGCACGGCCTCGGGCGCGCCTGCCACGAGGCCGGCGTTCTCCACCGCACCACGCCGGCGCAGGTGGAGGTCGTGCTCGCGCGGCGGCCGCGCAGTGGAGGGGCGGCCAACCTTCGGAAGATCCTGCGCGGGGAGGTGCGCGTGACTCTCAGCAAGCTCGAGCGCGTCTTCCTGCGGCGGCTACGGCAGGCGGGGCTCGGGCTGCCCGAGACCAACCGCCCCGCCGGGGGAAGGCGCGTCGACTGCCGCTGGCCCGAGCAGCGGCTCACCGTGGAGCTCGACAGCTACCGGTTTCACCATTCCCGGTACGCCTGGGAGCAGGACCGCCGCCGCGAGCGGGAGGCCAGGGCGCGCGGCGATGAGTTCCGCCGTTACACCTACGGGGACGTCTTCGAGGAGCCGCGGCTCATGCTCGGGGAGCTGCGCGAGCTCCTACCCGAGGCACGGCCGTGAAGCACGTCCACTAGCCTCGCTGCGCCAGTACGCCGCCCCGCCGCCGCACTTCTCTCATGAGGATCGCACCGACACCTGACACGACCGCGCCGTGATCGGGCGCCTATTCGACATCGCGGTGGCCATGGCCGCCTTCGGGGTCCTGCTCGTGCTGCCGGGCTTTGGCCTCCAGTGGGTGCTGGCGCGCTTCCGCGGTCGCAGCGCGGAGCGTGACGCCGCCGCGACTCCCCGTGACGACGCCACGCCCCGCGAGCGCGACGCCGCCGCGACCCGAGACACCGCCTTGTCAAATCCCGCCGCCGGACGGGACGCCCCAGCCCCCTCCGACGCCGCGACCTCTCTCGTGCTGGCCATCGCGTGGAGCGTCATCCTCGTCTCGGCCGCCGGCGCCGTGCTGCTGGCCTTTGCGATCTTCTCGGCCGAGGCCGTGGCCGTTTTCGCCCTGGTGGCCGCGGCGGTCGGCGTCCTGCCTTTCCTCCGCTTCGGCCTGCGACTGCCGCGACACGCCCTTGCCGCCGTTCCCCTCGGGGCCCTGGCCCTGCCGTGGGTGTGGCTGGCCACGCGCGACGGCTTCCGGCCGGCGTCCTCGTTCCAGTGGTACTACTGGAACCTCGGCACCCAACTCGACCAGGCGGGCGGGATACCGACCTTCGTGGCCGAGTTCGGCGACCGCGTGCGCTGGCTGCCGGACTACGTGCTCTTCAACATCCTGTCCGAGGGCTACGGCGCACTGGCCGTGGGGATGAGCGAGTCCGCCGCCCTGTCGTACTGGCGCGTGCCGGCTGCCCTGTTCGGCGTGCTGATGGTCTACCTGGTCCAGCGTCTCTGGCTCGGGCGCGCCGCGGCGATCGGCGGAGCGGCCGTGACCTCGGCCACCACCTTCTACATCCTCAAGTTCAACGCCTACAAGGCCGAGCCGATGGCCATCGCCCTCGGGCTCGTGGCGGTGTGGCTCGTGGTGCAGGGCGTTCGCGGACGGCGCGCGTCGTGGATCCTGCTGGCCGGATCGGTGGCCGGGGTGGCGGTGGGGGTGCACGCCATCGGAGCGACGGTCACCGCCATGCTCCTGCTCACGGCGGGCACGGTCGAGTGGCTCACGGTCCGCCGGCCCTGGCGACTCAGCCTGGCGGTCGTGCTCCTGTGCGGCGGAATCGCGGCGGGCGCCGTGGTCGTGGCCACGGGCGTGTCGCTGCAGGGGAGGGCCGTGGTGGCGAGCGACGCGGCCCATCCGGCGGTGGTGGACGGCATCGACCCCACCTACACCTTCTTCAGGCGCACCGCCGGGGGGTTCGAGGACGCCGCCCCGCGCGGTCGCGGCACCAGGGTGCGGGCCGCGATCGACCGGCCGTGGCCGGGTATCGACGTCCTCGAGGGGCGGCGCGGCAAGGCCGTGCTGGGCGTCGTGGCGCTGGGCCTCGTGCTTGCGCTCCTGGTCGGGGGCGCGGGGCTGCGCAAGGGGGTGGTGTCGATCGGCGCCTTCGGCGGCCTGCTGGCCGCGGGGATGGCGTTCTTCGCGGTGTCCTTCGACACCTATGTGCCGCAGCACACCGGCATAGCCCGCTTCGGCAGCTACCTGCCGCTCGTGATCGGCCTCGCCGTGGGCCCGTCGATCGAAGGATTCCTCCTCGGTCTCCGACGCGTTCGGGTCAGACCGGGGCCGCGCCTTGCCGCGGTCCTGGTGGCGGTGGTTGCGGTGCCCTGGGCGATCATGACCGTGATGGCGCCGCTGCGCTCCGAGCAGCGGGTGAACGGCGGCAAGGTGGGCCCCGAGTTCGGCGAGACCGACGAGCGGCTGGGGCGGCCGGCCGAGCAGGCGGTGGCAGCGCTGCTGAAGGAGGCGGCGCCCGATGACGCCGTGCTCAGCAACGCGAGCACGCGGGGAACGATCGAGTTCCTCACCGGAAGGGAGGCGCCGCTCGAGGGCCGCCAGCCCTTCATCGAGGACAGCAGCTTCCTGCTCGAGGTGAACGACCTGCTGCTGGACACGCACGAGTACTTCCTCGATCCGTCGAAGGCCGACGTACTGCAGCGTCTCGACGTGCGCTGGCTGCTCGTGGCCGGCGATCCGAGCGCGCTCGGGGCCAACTTCTCCTACTCGTCGGAGGACACCCCGATCGAGGAGGCCCTCGGTCGCAGCCTGGTGGTCGAACGGCTGGCCCGGCAGCCCTACCTGGAGACGGTCTGGCGCGGAGGTGGCGTCGGGCTGTTCCGCACGCGGGAGCCCTCGGAGCCGGTCGATCAGGTCGGCGAGGCCGACCCGCGCCCGGTCGAGCTGATCCTGTCCGGCGTTGCGCTCGCGCTGGTGCTCGTGGGTGTGGGAGCGGTGAGCCGAAGGGCGGTAAAGCGCACGGAGCGGCGCGCCGACGCCACGGCTCCTGGGGCATGAGCGCGCCTACGGCGCAGCTTCTACCCGGCGCAGGCCGCTCGGCGTCGCGACGGCGTCCCGAACCGACGGGGCCGCGCATCCTGCCAACAGCTGCTCAGATGCGGACCGCCTTCACGGCCAGCTTGTTGCCCCAGCCGCCCGCGATCCGGTTGATGCCGGACAGGGCCCGCGTCGACGGGCCGACGAGCCGCTCGCGTGACAGGCCCCGGGCGATCCGACCGGCGACGTGGCCGTGGTACATGCCGTAGCGCTGGGAATCGACCGTCCGGAATCCGCGGGAGGACAGTCGGCTGACGATCGCATCCGGATCCATGCGACCGATCCGGTTGCCCGCTTCCTCCCACTCGAAGGCCAGTCCAAGCCGGACGGCCGCGTCGGTCAGTCGGGCCCTTGCCGGCTCGTTCACGGAGACCGCGGTCGAGGCCACCCGTGCCATCTCGTCCACCCCGTCGAGCGGCTCTCGCAGGTGGTGCAGGCCGTCGTGCACGAAGGCGATGTCCACCGAGCGGTCGAGCAGTGGAAGCCGTTCGGCGTCCGCCACGATCGGGGTGATGTCGAGCCCGTAGCGCCGGCCTCGCTCTCGTGCCCGCGTCACGGCCGCGAGCGAGATGTCGGTCGCAATGACGCGAGCCCCGCAGCGCGCCAGGAACTCGGCGTCCATACCCGATCCGCCGCACACCGTGACGACGCTGCGTCCGGCCAGGAGCGCGTCGAGCCCAACCGCGCCACGCCGGAGCTTCTCGGCCAACATCCAGCCGAATAAGGCGGGCGTGCCGTGTGGCCTCAGCACCTCATACTCGGGATCGGTCTCCGCGTCGTGGTGCGCCGCCTGTTCGCGCTTGTGCGGGTCGTCGCGCGACGCGGGAGGGAGTAGGACGGGGATGCCGTCGACCACCGGATACTGCTCTCGGCAGCCTTCGCACCCGAGGGCTTCGCCCCAAACGAGTCGGGCGCCGCACACCGGACACGCGAGCACCGAGGCCAGCAGTTCCCTGGTGGCGTCGGCCAGGGGAGTCAGCGCGGACGGTCCCGTGCGATGCCGCGCACGAACTGCTCGTACTCCGGGAGCGCGCTGTCTGCCCGTAGGTACCGGTCGGCATAGGCGCGGCCTCGCTCGCCGTGCGCCCGCCGCACGTCCTCCGAGCGCCGGAGTAGGAGGATCCCCTCGGCAAGCGCCTCCGGGTCCTCCGGCGCAACCACCAGCCCGGCCTCCGCCGCCCCTACCTCGAGGGCCGTCTCGCTCCTGGCCGCGACGGCGGCCACGACCGGCCGGCCGGTCACGAAGTACGAAGTCAGCTTGCTGGGCAACGACATGTCGCTCACCGAAGCACGCTGGTTCACGATCAGGAGATCCGCCGCGCGGAGCATCGACTCGTACTGGCCCCACGGCTGCACCGGCGCGAACGAGAGGTTGTCGAGCCCCATCTCGCGGGCACGGTTCTCCAAGCGTGGACGGTCGTTCCCGTCGCCGGCCAGTACGAGGCGGACCCCGTTGCCCCTCAGCCGGGCGGCTGTCTCGAGCAGGTTGTCGAGGGCCTGTTTCTGTCCCATGTTGCCGCCGTGCAGGCAGACGAAGTCGTCTGGAGCCCACCCCAGTCGTCGGCGTGATTCCTCGACGGACTCGGTGGGTTCCGCTCCGAGCGTCCACATCCTCAGGCGAGTGATCCGGTCGGCGGCGACGCCACCCTGCTCGAAGTAGTCGCGGAAGCCCTCCGCGATGATCCCGAGGCCGCTCGCACGGCGCGCAAGCGACAGCTCCGTGCGCCGGACGGTGGACGCCACGCGGCTGCCGCCCCGGATGCCGCTCTGATCGGCCGCGGCGCCCATGAGATCGTGGATGAGCAGGCCGTAGGGGCGAGCGAACGCGCGCGCTGCGGCGGCGGCGAGGACGCCCCCCGAGAGGGTGGGCATCACTCCGAGAATGACGTCTGGACGCGGCCCCTCGTGGAGGGCGGTCAGCCCGCCGCCAAGGAGCGACCCTTCGTACAGGGCTCGGCTCGCAGCCGACTGGGAGCGCGGTATGTGGAGCCAGCGTCGACGGATCGTCACCCCACCGTGCACCTCTGTCGCACGGACTCGAAGGGGCACCAGCGGACGCCATTGCGGGTAGTGCGGAAACCCCGTCACCACCGCCACCTCGTGTCCCCGGGCGGCCAGGTACTCAGCCGGCCCGGTCACGTGCAGCCCCGGCCCGCCGGTCTCCGGCCAGTAGTAGGTCGAGGCGATGAGAATTCGCAACGGGGGCACCGGCGACGCTGACCGGCTAGCGTCCGGCGACGGTCGCGGCGCCCTCGCCGCGCAGCCACTCGACGGTCTCGGCCAGGCCGTCGCTGAGGCCGGTCGCCGCCTCGAAGCCGATCAGCCGGCGGGCCTTCTCAACCGACGGCCAGCGGCGCTGCACGTCGACGGTGAAGCTCGGCAGGTGCTCGAGCTCGAAGTCCTGAGGATCACGGCCGCAGGCCGCCCAGACCGCAGCCGCGATCTCAGCCACGGTCAGCTCCTCCTGGGCCGAGATGTTGAAGTCCTCGTTCTCGGCAGCGGGATGTGCCGTCGCGGTAACGATCCCGTTGGCGATGTCGTCCACGTGCGTGAGCGTGCGCGTCTGCTCGCCGCTCCCGAAGATTTGTAGGGGGCGCTGACCGCTCAGTGCCTTTTGGATCAGATCTGGCACGGCGTGGGCGATGCCCGGCTCGTCCTCGGGCACCTCGCCGGGCCCGTAGGCGTTGAAGGGGCGGCAGATGGAGTAGGGGAGCCCGTGCTCGTCGTGGAGCGCGCGGCAGTAGACCTCACCGGCCAGCTTCGAGAAGCCGTAGGCCGACTGTGGGGCGGGCACGTGGTCGATGTGCTCCTCGGTGGTCGGGAACTCGGTGGCCCGCTCGAAGACCATCGACGACGACACGTACACGAGGCGCTCCACCCGCGCCTCCAAAGCGGCCCGGAAGACCCCGTTGTACAGCCCGTTGTTGACCTCGAGCAGAGTGTGGGGCAGCTGGTGGAAGTTCGCAATCCCCCCGACGATGGCCGCGAGGTGGATGACGTGCGAGCAGCCGTCGAGGGCGCGCCTGGCCTCCGTCGCGTCGCGAAGGTCGCCGGTATGCACCTGGCAGGCCTCGCGCATCCAGGCTGGGGCCTCGCGCTGGTCGGAGACGCGCACCTGCCAGTCGCCGTCGCGCAGCAGGCGCCGCACGACGGCCGTGCCGATGTTCCCGGCTCCGCCGGTCACGACCACGCGGCCCGTAGCCACGTTCAAGCCCGCACGAGCGAACTAGGCAACTACCAGCTCGCTGGCATAGGCGAATACCTGCCCCGAGCCGGTCATGTTCCACGGGTCGACGACCAGCGCCTCAGGCGGCACCTGAGGTAGGACGCCTTCGAAGGCGGAGTGGTTGGTGGCGACGATCAGGGCGTCGGCCCCGGACAGGGCGGTCTCGAGCGGCTCGGACTGCTCGGGCACGTGCGGGTCGTGCCGGGCCACGTGCGCGAGCTCGCGATCGAGCAGGCGGATGAGCTTGAACGAGAGGGAGTCGCGGACGTCGTCGGAGTCTCGCTTGAAGCTCAGGCCGAGCACGGCGACCTTGCGTCCACGCAGCGTGCCACCCGTCCGGCGCTTCAGGCCCTCGACCAGGAAGAGCGGCAGGCTCTCGTGTACGCGCGAGACGGCGAGCAGCATCCCGGGCGCGTTCGAGCGCTCCTCGGAGAACGCGAAGTCCTTGCGCAGGCACGTTCCGGCGGTCAGCCCCGGACGCGCCATCCCGCCGCGGGGATAGTCGTGGTTGATCAGGTCGATCACCTCGAACACGTTGGCGCCGTACTGCTCGCAGTTCATCATCAGCAGGTTCGGGAGCGCGAAGTGCGTGTAGCGCAGGATGTTGGTCCAGATCTTGGTTAGCTCCGCCTGGACCGGGGTCGTGTGCACGATCTCGGTGTCGAAGCACTCGAACAGCTCTGAGGCGTGCGAAGCCGACCCCTCCCCGACGCCCCCGACGATGCACGGCAGGGTGGAGATCTCCTCGAGGAAGTGGTTCTCGGCGATGCGCTCCGGCACATGCGCCACGAAGATGTCCTCGCCGACCGTGAAGCCGCGCCGCTGCTCCAGGTAGCCGGCCAGCCACTCGGTGGTCCCGGGCGCGACCGTGGAGCGCAGGATGAGCGTCTGGCCCTCGTGCAGTAGCGGCATCAGCTCGTCGACCACGCGGCGGACGTCAGATATGTCGATCTCGATGTGGGCAAGCGCCGGGGTGCCGAGCGTGAGCACGATGTGGTCCGCCGACGCCGCATCGGCCACGCGTGTCGTGCACTCGAGCCGGCCGGTGGGGAGGACGCGCTCGAGCAGCTCCTGCGTGCCCGTCTCGTGAAAGGGCATGGCCGCGGAACGGATCGCCTCGATCACCGACGCCTGCTTCTCCACGCCGATCACCCGATAGCCGCGGTCGGCGAACGAGAGGGCGAGGGGGAGGCCCACACGCCCGAGACCAATGACGGCAACGCTCTTCACCTAGGTCATGCTAACCCTGGCCGCGGGCGGTAGTCTCGCGACCGGAGGCCGCTACGGTGACGTGGCGTGAGTATCCGCGCTGGTCGAGATGTGGCGGTTTTGGTGGTGATCCCGGTGCACGGCCCGGCTCCCTACCTCGAGAGCTCACTGCGAACGGTCGTGGCACAGACCCATCCGTTCGTCAGGGTCGTGGTGGTGGACGATCGGGCGGCTCCGGACCTCGAACGGCGTGTCCGGGCAGTTGCGCCGCGAGCCGAGGTTCTTCGCTCCCGCGGCTCCGGGGTCTCCGCGGCGAGGAACACGGGGATCGCGTCCGGCTCCGAGCCTCTGATCGCCTTTCTCGACTCCGACGACCTGTGGGTCGCGCACAAGCTCGAGCACCAGGTTGCCGAGCTGGGCCGGTCCGAGGAGACCGGCGTCGCATGCTCGGCCTTCCTCGAATTCTACGACGGGGAGGTGACGGCCCGGCGCCCGCGCCGCACGTCGTTCGCCGAAGGTAACGCGTTGGGGGCGGTCATCCTCGACGACCTGGTGATTCCCTCGACGGCGCTCTGCCGACGGCATCTCTTGGAGGCGGCCGGCGGATTTCCCGAGGGTCACGCGTATTTCGAGGACTTCGCTCTCTTCTGGCGCCTGGCCCGAATGGCGCCCTTCAAGTTCTCCACCGAGCCGCTGGCGCTGTATCGCCGTCACGTGGCCCAGGCGACGCAGGTGTTCTCGAGCGACGTGCTGCGTGCTCGTAGCGGTCTCACTGCGCAGGCGCTGACCGAGGTCGACGCCGGTCGGCGGCTCCGGCGCCGAGTGGCGGCCCACGACCTGGCGGTGGCGGGCCACTGGCACCGGCGTCAGGGTCGACGAGGGGCGGCGCTCCTGTGCGCGGTGCGCGCGGTCGAACGGTGGCCGGGCGGCGTCGAGCCGTACGCGCTGATGGCGGCGTCAGCCCTTCCTCCGCGCCTCGAGAGCGCAGCGCGTGCCATGGGTCGGGCTCTGCGGGCCCGCGAGGATCTATCGCCCGCGGTTCGGGCGGCCTTGGACGCCGACCACGAGCGGCCCCCCGTCGCCCTGGGCGGGTGAACGCGTCTGAGGCCGGGTCAGGGCAGCTCTGTGGCCAAGCCGTCGTGGAGGCCGGGGCGCGGCGGGGAGGCCTTCCTGTCGGTCGGACGCGCGAGTCCTACGCGCAACAGCATCGCCGTGAGGCTGGCCGCTGACGAGACGATGAGGGCGAAGGCCACTCCGCGTGCGCCGTAGGCGGGCGCCAGCACAGCCATCGCCGGCACGAGCGCCGCCCACGAGACCGCTTCGCCGAGATTGCCCAGCGAAACGTGACCCGCTCCACGCGCGGCGTCGATCAGGATGCGCCTGGCGCTCAAGAGAAGGGCGCTCACGAGCAGTATCCGGGTCAGCGGCACGGCTCCCGAGAACGACTCGCCGAAGAACAGTGGAACCAGCCACCCGGCGAGCAGCTCGAGCAGCCCGACGACCACTGCGCAGAGACCGACGGTAAGGCCGAACATACGCCACATCGTGCGACGCGCCGCCTGCGGCTCGACCTGGCTCGAGACCTGCGGGTAGGCCACGGTCCCGATCGCCTGGGCGATGAAGCGCGGCAGGTTGGTGAGGGCCAGCCCTACCACGTAGAGCCCCAGCGCGGCGGGGGTGAGGAAGAGCCCCACGACGGCCTGATCGATGCGCAGGCTCTCGCTGGGCGACGACGCCCCCAGGAGGCCCCTCAGGCCGAAGCGCAGCAGCTCACGAGGCGAGGGAGGAGGCTCGCCGTCCGCTGGGGGCGCGCCACGGGCAGCGATCACCACGGCGCAGGCTCCCATCACCGCCACGGGTACGACCCACCCCGCCACGACGGCAGGCAAGCTCTCGAGGGCGATCACGAACAGAAGCGCGACGACGAGGCTGTAAAGCGCCTGCGGCATCAGCCGCAGCACGTTGAAGGAGCGGAAGCGATGCTGGCCCTGGAGGGCGGCCTGCCCGTACTCGAAGGCAAGTAGGCCCGGCACGACTCCCAGCGAGAGGACACCGGCCCACTGCACCGTCTCGGCCTTGCCGGGCAGCAGAAGGGCGAGGATCACACCGTGAAGCGCCGTCAGCGCTACGCCCTGCTTGACCGCGGGCGCCACGAGCGACCTCATGATCGGCCGCGCGAGACCCGGGCTGCGGGCGATATGGAACGTGGCCGCGATCGGCAGCCCCAGTCCGCCGAGCTGGGCGAGCACCGTGGGGATCAGCACGAGCAGCGCGAGGTGGCCGCGGTCCTCCACGCCCAACAGGCGCGCCGCCAGCACGCCGCTGACCACGAGCACTGCCTGAAATACGAAGGCGGTGACGATCGACCCGGCCACGGCCTCCCGGCCTGGTCCCAGCGCAGAGAGGGCGCCCTTCCCGAGTCGGACCGGTGAGCGCCGCTCGGGGCGCCGACTCACGGCTCGGTCGGGCCGCCGTGCGCCATGCGCCGATACTAGGGCCCCCGCCGGGGTTTCTCGTTCGCTCATGTCAAGCTTCAACACCCACCACCGACGAGTGCTGCACGTCTTCCACTACCCGGTCTTCGGAGGGCCGCATAACGAGGTACTGCGGCTCGCCCAACCTCTTCGGGAGCGCGGATGGGAGTCGGTCGTAGTGCTGCCCACTGAGGCGGGCAATGCCGCCGAGCGGCTCCGCAAGGGTGGCATCGAGATGCTCGAGGCCCGGTACGGCCGAGTGCGCTCGACCGCAAACCCGAGTGTGCAGCTGGCCTTCGCGGCCCGTCTTCCGGCGGACGTTGCCCGCTTGCGGGTTGCCGTACGGGAGAGCGAGGCGGATCTCGTCGTCGGTGCGGGGTTGCTCAACCCCCAGGCCACGCTGGCCGCGCGGCTCGAACGGGTGCCGGCGGTCTGGAAGCTCGTGGACACCTTTGCCCCGGCCCCGGTGCGCCGCGCGCTGACGCCCGTCGCCGCACGCCTGGCAGGCGCGCTCATGTTCACCGGTGCGGGGCTTCTAGAGGCTCACGGAGCCCGGCCCGGTGGCCGAAGCGTCGTCTACTACCCGCCCGTGGACACCGAGCGCTTCCGACCGTCGGAGGAGCGGCGAGCGGCCGGTCGCCGGGCACTGGGCGTACCGGCCGGCGCGCCCCTGGTGGGGACGGTGTCGAACATCACCCCTCAGAAGGGGCTCGAGCACTTCGTCACAGCTGCGGCGCGAATACGGCGGTCGCTCCCCGAGGCGCGGTTCGTGGTCGTGGGGGCGTCCTTCGACACCCACCGCGGGTACGAGCATCGCCTGCGCGCGCAGGCACGCCAACTGGGCCTGTCAGCCGATCGCCTCATCTTCACCGGGTACCGCGAGGACCCCGAGAACTGGTACCCCGCCATGGACGTGAAGCTCATGACGTCTCTACCGCGCTCCGAGGGAGTGACGACCGCGGTGCTCGAGGCGATGGCGTGCGGCGTGCCGGTCGTGGCGACGCGGGTAGCGGCGCTCGCGGAGGTGGTCGAGCACGGCCGGACCGGCGCGCTCACGGCGCCCGCGGACGGTCTGGCGGCCGGGGAGGCGGCGCTCGCCCTGATCGGGGACGAGAAGCGACGGCAGGCGATGGGCGCGCTGGCCCGTAGTCGCGCCGTAGAGCGGTTCGGAGTGGCAGCGTGCGCTGACGCTCACGTCCGCGCGTTCGAGATCGCGTGCGCCGAGCGGCGCCCTGCGACACACCGCGTCGCCGAGTCCCGGCGCGTGCGCGATCTATCTTGAGGCCGCTCGGGACCACGTACGTGGCGGTCACGGCCATGGCAACTGCGCTCATCTGCTTTGGCGGTCTCCGGTTCGGGGATGCGATAACGGCCTCAGACGCGCTGTTTCTTCTCGCGGCCGGCGCGGCGGCCATCGCCACCCTCCGGCGCAGGGCGCTGCCGGTCAAGGCGCCCTGGTGGTTGGTCGCCGCGGCCGGTGGGCTGCTTGCCGCAGGACTCCTGGTCGAGCTGTTCCCGCCATCGCCGCCGTCCCGGATCCTCGTCGAGGCCAGGGTGAGCCTCGACGAGCTGAGGCAGCTCTCGAACCTGCCCGTTCTCGCCCGGTTCCTCGTTGCGCTGGCCGTCGTGCCGCTCCTCATTGCCATGACCGCCACCTCCGGCGCGCGCGCGAAGTTGCTCGTCGACCTGTGGCTGGCCGCAGTGGTGATCAACTGCCTCGTGGCTCTCGCGGACTACTGGGGGGCCGGGATCGGACAGGTGCTCACCGGCGGGGACTACCGCACGCACGTAGCCGGTCAGGCGGATCGCCAGCCCGGTCTGACGACACACCCACTTGAGCTCTCGCTTCAGACCGTCATGGCCCTCCCCGTGCTGCTGGCCCGCCTCTCGGCGGGGACGGGGGGTCGTCGCCCGCAGCTGGCCCTGCTGCCCGTGCTCATCCTTGGCCTGCTGCTCACCGGGTCGCGGGCCGGGCTACTCGGGGCGACGGTCGGATCGGTCGCGATCCTGATGCTGCAACGACGCCCGGGCTTTGCGATCGCGAGCGCTGCCTTCTTCCTGGCGCTGTTCGCGGCCGGTGCGGCGGGAGTGGACGCGCCGTTGCTACAGGGCGCCGAGCGGCTGAGCGGCGGCGGAACGGCCGCCGTCAGCGACGAGCGCCGGACGCTCGGCTGGGATCAGGCTCGTGCCGATATCGCCAACCGTCCGCTGCTCGGCTACGGGTTCCAGTTCGTCCGCAGCGCCCACAGCGTCTACCTACAACTCCTTCAGGCGGGCGGACCGCTGGCCCTGGTGGCGTTCCTCCTGTTCGCCGGAGGCGTGCTGCGGATGGCCGTACGGCTCGGGCTTGGGGGGGAGCGGCGAGGGCCTCCCGCAGCGCTCGGACAGGCCCTCGGCGTTGCGATGTTCGTATGGCTCCTCACGGGGATCGTGCAGAACTCGATCTTCGACCGCTTCCTCTACGTACCGGCCGGACTGCTGCTCGGCCTCTGTATGTGGGCGCCGGGCATGCGCCCGGGAGTCTCCCCTAGCGCTACCAGGCTCCGTGGCCGCGTATGACCACGCTGAGGGTCCGAACGAGGATCGACAGGTCCTTGCGGAGGGAGTGGTTCTCCACGTACTCGCGCTCGACGGCGAGCCGCTCGGAGAAGCTGAGCTCCCCTCGGCCGTGCACCTGCATCGGCCCGGTGATCCCAGGGCGCATCTCCAGCCCGACGAGCTCCGTCTCGTGGTAGCGCTCGACCAGCGCCATCCACTCAGGCCGCGGCCCGACCAGGCTCATATCTCCCCGCAGGACGTTCACGAGCTGCGGCAACTCGTCCAGCGACGTTCGGCGCAGGAACCGCCCCGCGCGAGTCACCCGAGGATCACTCCTGAGCTTGTACATCGGCGTGTCGAGCTCCTCCAGGTCGACGATCTCGCGAAGGCGCTCCTCCGCGTCGGGCACCATCGTCCTGAACTTGATCATCTCGAACGGCACCCCTCCGCGGCCGGCACGCCGTTGCCTGAAGATCGCCGGGCCGGGGGAGTCGAGGCGCACCACGAGTGCTACGAGCGCGAGCAGCGGAGTGAGGAGGACCAACGCCACGCCGGCTCCGACCAGGTCGGCCGCGCGCTTGATCAGCATCGTGGACCGCGACGCGTCCCACGTCCTGAACTCGATCAGGGGAAGCTCCGCGAGATGGTTGAGCGCGACCGCCGTGCCCAGCATGGCCCGCAGCGGCGGGGCGACGCTCAGCTTGATGCCCTCGGCCCTACACAGCGACACGACAACGGCCAAGCGCTCCTCGTCGAGATCGCTTGCGGCCAGGATCGTTCGTTCGACGCCGGACCCCAACAGCAGTTCCTCGAGCTCCGGGGAGTCCAACGGGACGGTTGGACCGACCAGCTCGAGGTGGTGGGCGCGCTCCAGGGCGAGCTTGCGGGCAACGCCCTCGGCCAGCTCTCCATCGCCGATCAGCAACCCGCGCTCGGGCGGCACGATGCGCCGCCACAGTGCCCGCGCGAGCGAGCGCAGCGTGACGGCGCCGCCGAGAGCCGTGGCCCACATCAGAAGCGCCACCTCGCCGTCGGGAGCACCGACGGGGAGTAGCGACAGCCCAAGCGCGACGCCGGCCACCGACAGCGTGGCCCAGTAGAAGAGCGTTCCCAGTTCGTCTGTCGTCAGGTGCCTCAGGCGTGCGTGGTCGCGGTCGTAGAGCCCCTGGGCCTTGGCCACGAGGATGAACACCGGCAGCCCCAACGCCGCCCAGAGCGCCGCGGGGGCGCTATCGGCCAGCGCGAGCACCAACAGCGACACGAGGGCGGCCACGAGATCGGCCCCGGCCAGCATCCGCCGGCGCAGGGCGTCCTTCCACGGGCCTTCGCGACGGCGCATGGAGAACGGCCGCGTGAGGCGTTTGGGCGCCGGTGCGCCCGTGGGCCGCGTAACGGTGTCGGTTGCCATCGCGTCGTGTAACCCGTCCGGGCGGCGGTCGATGCTGGCTTGCGCCTCGTATGTTCGCTCGGGTTGGCTAGCCACTGGGGAAGAGGGGGGATCCGCGAGTCAGCTCGCGCGCCCGGTCGGAGGCCCGCTGGGCGCTGGCTTCGTCCCCGGCCGCCCGACGGAGGCGAGCCTCGATCGTCCACAGCCGCCAGTCGTCGGGTGCCCGCTCTCGGGCCTGCCGGGACGCCTGTAGGGCATTTGGGATGTCGCCTCGAAGCTCCTGCACCAGCGCCTGCTGAGTGTACGGAAGGGCGGCCCAGGGCTGGACGGTGCTGGCGCCGCGCGCGTCGCCCAGGGCCGCCTCGAGATCGCCCGCCCGCACCTCCGCGCGACTCTCGTCGATCTTGTATTGGGTGAGCAGCACGATTCCGCTGAGGAAGATGGCGATCCATCCGACCAGCAACGTGGCCACTCCGAGCGGATACCTCGTTCCCTCGCCCGGAAACGTCTCGGTCGCCGGGCCCGTCAGCAGGGCCGCGCATATGAGGAGCGGTAGGAAGACCGCTGGTATCTCCCACGTCCAGTCGATGCTTGCCGAGACCATCCCTGCGGCCAGCACTGCGAGGGCCGGACCAAGCGCGGCGTCTGCGCCGACATCCCGTCGCCGACGAGCTCCCGTGACCGCTGCGTAGCCGATGAAGCCGAGCACCAGCGCCAAACCGATCAACCCGAGCTCGGCGAGCATCTCGAGCGGCAGCGAGTGGGCGTCGACAACAAAATTGGCGAGCGATCCCTCCTTCGCCCACCAGGCCTCGTAACCTCCGGCGCCGACGCCGAGCACCGGCGCGCTGCCGTAGGCCTCGATCGCTGAGTCCCAGTACTGACACCGGCCCGTGCCCGCATCGCTTGTCAGCCGGCCGTAGTTCGGGTCGCCGCTCGGCTGGCTGAGGTTCTCGGGGGCCCGGCAGAGGTTGCCGACCGTCTGCACCGGGCCTACCACTACAGCTAGCACGACCACCACCGCGGCTACGGCCGCCAGGCTGAGACGAGTCACCAGAGGCGAGACGACCGCCCGTCGCACAGCCGGATCGAGCGCGTAGTGCGCCAGGGCGACTGCGGCACTCACGAGGAGCAGCGCGATCACGAGGTCGTCGGCCTCGGCACGCGCGGCAGCCGAGGACAGTGGGCCCTCGCGGAAGTGCTCCTTGGCGCTCGCGATCGCCACCACCGCAGCGGCACCGAATCCCCCCGCGACGAGGCCCGCCAGCGCCCGCACTCGCGGGCGCACCAACGCCACAAGCACCCCGATTCCCACCGCGAGCGCGATCACGCCCCCGCGGGAGAAGGTGAGATACAAGGTGAGGGTGGCAAGCGGAACCGCGGACACGGCCGCGGCCCGCGAGCGACGGCTGCTGCCCTCCGCGCCAAACCACACCAGAAGCACCACGCACGCCGCCATGCACGCCGCCAGCCCGTTCCAGTAGTGGACCGGATAGGCCAGCCGCGAAGCGACCGCCGGCAGCCGGCTGATCAGTTCCTGCTCGGGGAACACGGAGGGAACGAGTCGGCTGGCCAGCGCGACCGCCGCGACCGCGACCAGACCGATGGCGAGGCCGGCGAGCCATGCGCGGGCGCTGCCACGCGGCGAGATCACCACCACGAGTGCGAACAGACCGAGGTACGTGGCTGCGCGGGAGGCCTCCGCGAAGGTCCGTCCGTCATCGCTTGCCCAGAGCATCGACAGCGCCGTGAGCAGGGTCAGCCCACCGAGGCACAGGCCGGCCCTCACCGCGGCGCGGGGCACGAAGGCTCGCGGGAGGGCCCCGAAGGCCAGCCCGATGATGACCGCCCACCACACTACTATTGCTACTCCGGCTCTGAGCCCCACCGAGTAGCCCCCGCCCGCAAGCGACAGCGCGAAGTAAGCGCCCGCAACCGCGGCGACAATCAGGTGTTCTGCCCGGGGACGAACAGATTTCGAACCAAGGAGGCGCCCGCGCGTTTCCGTAGATGGAGGTGACGCTATGCGCATAGACAAGGGAACACTCAGGGCGGCCACGGTAGCGGTGGCACTCTTGATCTTCGCACCGAGCGCGGTCGCTCAGAACTCGGGGCTCGATGAGTACTCCGGCTTCGTCCCCACCGCGGACCGCAACGGACCCGCCAAGGAGGGCGGCGGAGCCGACCGTGCAGGCGGCTCGGGCGCGAGCGGGTCGGGCGACACGAGCGCCGCCGGGCGCGGCGCCTTGCCGGCAGCGGGATCACCCGAGTTCGAAGCCCTTCGCGAGCGGCTGACGCGCTCCGGCGCGCTCGACGCACCCGGCTTCTCGAACCTCCTCGAGAGCTTCCGGGGGCTTGACGGCGACAGCTCCGTCAACGGGTCAGGGGTCACGGACGCACAAGCCCGCCCTGCCGCCTCGGCGACGGGTGCGAGCCAGTCCGACGGGGATCGCACCGGACTGTTGCTCATCTTGCTCGCGCTCTCTACGATCGTCGTGACCGGGCTGGGGGTCCTCTTCAAGCGGCGTCGCGACGGGCTGGCCTTCCGGCACTGATCTCGGAGGGCCGCCCGAGCGCTGACGAGGCCAATCTCGAGTAAGGCGCTCCACAACCCTCATACCGCCACCGTGTTCTTAGGGACATGAGTTTCCTGCTCTTGGTCTCGCCGCGCGCTCGGCTGCGAACGGCGGTTCTTGCGACGTTGCTGGCCGGGCTGCTCCTCGTCGGATTCCAGCCGGCCCAAGCCGGCGCCGTCTGCCCGCCCCGGTTCTGTGGGGTCCAGGCCTGGAGCACGCCGACGGCAACCGGCTACGAGCGCATGCAAGAAGGCCGGGTCGGCCTGTTTCGCCAGTTTGTCTTCTGGTCGAACGTGGAGTCCGCTCGCGACAGCTACGACTGGTCTTCCACCGACGCCAACATCGCCGGTGCGGCACGCGCCGGCATTCCGCTGCTGCTCACGCTGCACAGCGCGCCGGCGTACGTTCGAGGCGCGCGCGATGATCGTGAGCCCCCGCACTCGGATGCTGGCCGTGCTCGGTTCGCGGCGTTCGCACGGCGGGCGGTCGAGCGCTATGGGCCGGTGAGCACGGAGTCGGGCTCCTTCTGGAAGGAGACCGGGATTCCGCCCGTGAAGGTTGCCTGGCAGCTGTGGAATGAGCCCAACGGGGCACGCTACGACTGCCCGGTCCGCAATCGCCGCTGCTCCCCCAAGGGCACGCCGCTCGAGTATCGGAAGCTGGTGCAGGCGGCCGCCCCGGCCATCCGCGCCGTCCATCCGGGTGCGCGGATCGGGCTGGCCGGCCTCGCGGAGACCCGCCGGGGGACGTCGATCCGCGCGTACATCCGCGGTTTCTACGGCTCGCAGCGGACCGCCCGCCGGCTCAGTCGCCTGTTCGACGCCGTGAGCGTCCATCCCTACGCGGAGCAGCCCAAGCAGGTGGCGGGAGCGCTGCGGGACATCAGGGCGCTCGTCACAAGAGTGGGCGATCCGTCGGCACGGCTGTGGCTCACCGAGATCGGCTGGGGCACCGGCGGCGACCGCCGCAGCTTCGCCTATGCCACACGCCGGGAACAGGCGCGCAAGCTCGCCGGCACCTTCGGCGCGGCACTAAGTGGACGGCGCCGCTACGACGTCGACATGGTGATCTGGTTCAGCCTCCAGGATCGCGCGCCAACGCGCGAGGAGAAGGAGGTCGGCCACTGGCAGCCACACACCGGCCTGTTCGACAGGGACGGCGACCCGAAGCCCTCTTGGCGCGCCTTCGCCAAGGTCACAGGCGGGCGGGCCGGCGCCGGCGTCGGGACGGCCTCCACTGCCGGTTCGCCGCCGCGCGCGCTCCTGCGCGACGAGGCCGTCACCGTCGGCGACGAAGAGGGCGGCGGTTAGCTCAACGCGCTGCCCGCGGGGGCCGTCGGTAGGATGATCTGGTCGCTCAGGGCCCCGAGGCGCGGAGCCGGTCGCCGCGTGCTTGAGCCCGTCTTCGAGCCGCCTCCCTCGTGAATCCAGACGCCGTGTCCGCAGGAGCTCCGCCGCGCGCGCCCGACGACGCGCCCGACGCCCATGCTCGCGTGCCGGTCGAGCCGCCGCCCACTGCCCCCGGCCGCCACTGGGCCGATCTGGTGGTTGGCCCGCTCGTGCTGGCGATCTTCGGGGCCTCGCTGCTGTGGTTCGCCCGCAACCACCGGGTCTTCGTTGACGACGGTCTCTACCTCCTGGAGGGGCTGAACCTGCTCGAGGGCCGAGGGGTGAGCATCTTCGGGAACGAGCAGGAAACGATCCGGGGACCGGTCTTCCCGCTGATGGTGGGCATCGTGTCGCTCGTCTTCGATCGCGACGTCGGTGCGATCGGCATGGTGCTGAGGGCGCTGGCTGTCGTGAACCCGATCCTGCTCTACCTCGTGATCCGACGGCTGGCCGGACCGGTCGCAGGGCTGCTGGCCGCCGCCCTGGCCGCCGCGTTCTCGTACACCGCCGTCCTCACTCAGACCCTGAACGTGGACGCGGTGATGGTCGGCCTACTGCTGGCCGCCATCCTGCTGGTGATCGTCTCGATCGACCGCCAGGACGTGCGCCTGGCGGTGGGGTCGGGCGCCGCCCTGGGCCTGGCGATCCTGACCAAGGAGACGGCGCTTGCGCTCCTGCCAATGGGCCTCGTGGCCGGGGGGCTGCTGGGATGGCCGGCCCGCAGCGTCGCCTGGCACTACGCCGGGCTCGTGGCCGTCTGCCTGCCGTGGTGGGCCTACGTGTTGGTCTCGAGCGGAGAGATCTACCTGGTCGGCCAGCTTTCCACCGCTCTGGCTGTCGCCGCCGTGGCCGCCGTGGCGTCCGCGGGCCTTGTCGGCCTCGTGCTCTGGCGGCGCGGCATCGCATCGGCCCTCTTCCGCAGCAAGCGTGGGCGCGCCGGTGCCGCCTGGGCCGTCGTGGGCCTCTGGGTGGTCGTTCTCACCGGACTGCTTCTGTCGACGACTCCCGCGGCCGCCGAGCTCACCCTCGGCAGCGCCCAGAGCTACGTGCGCAAGCGCGTCCTGCCCGCGACGCCGGTCTGGTACCTGCTCGGCCCCGCCTTCCTCTACGTGCTGGTGCGAGCGGTCCGGGGCCACCGGCTGTGGTCCTTCTACCTGGCCCTCATCGTGATGCAGATCCCGGTGTGCGTGCTGTTGCTGGCGTTGCGCTACACGCTGGCCCGCCAGTTCCTCCCGCTCCAGACACTGCTCTACGGGGCGCTCGCCGCACTGGCCGCCGCACTCCTCCACGCGGCCCTCGAGCGGCGGCCATGGGCCTCGCGCCGTGCGCTCGCGGCGGTCGCAGCCGGATTGATCGCGGTGATAGTCGTGCCCACGGCGCTTGGCCGTGGCCGTTACTTCGTGACCTACGACCGGGGCGCGCTCGAGGGGGGCAATCCCGACAACCAGCTCAACCGCGCCGCCCGCGACATGAGCGACTACATGGAGAAGAACGTGCCCGAGGGTGAGGGCGTGATCTCGACCTGGCACTACTCGTATCAGGTGGCCTACCAGACCGGGCTCGACCAACGCTTCGAGCAACTCGACCTCGACTGCCCGGAGGAGCCCCGCAGCCTGGTGGCGACCGCGTGCGGTACGGGCTCCGAGATCTGGACCGACACGCCGGCGAAGACCATCTGGTTCCGGCTCGACGGCGAGTGCACCGCCGCGGCGATGTCGCTAGGCACGGTTCTCGCCCAGCTCGAGCGCACCGACTCCGACTACCTCCTGCTCACCTCCGACCGCCGGCACCCCGGGCTCTTCGATTCGGCCCCGCAACTCGCGGCCAGCGGGGCCTTCGAGATCGTGCACGCGTCGTCGCTGGGGGAGGACGCCACGAGCGACAACGGCCAGGGCCTCATATTGCTCAAGCGCACCGGGCGGCCACCCGGGCCGGCTCCCGCCTTCATGACTGCCGCGACCGTGGGCCACGCCATCAGGTGCAGCCGCGCCGAGAACGGGGATGAGGGCTACGTCGAGCGGTTGCGCTCCACCTTCCCCGACGGGGTGGTGATCAGCGGGGAGAAGCCGATCGCGCGCTTCTACCGAGTTCGGGCCGAGCAGATCTTCAGCAGCGTGTCGTAGTGAGCCTGATCGGAGACCTCATCGCCCTGGCCGTGACCTTCGGGCTCACGGGATGGCTTCTTTCCCTGGTCGTCCTCCCTGAGCAGGTTGGGGCGGCGCACCGGACGGGCTTGACGCTTGCCACGGCGGTCCCCGGTGCGCTGCTCGTCGCGCTCCCCGGCCTGCTGCTCGACCGGCTCGGCGCGACCGCATTCCTCGTCGGGCTGGCCGTGTTGATCCTGGTGGCGGCGATTCGCACCGGCACCCTGGCGGCCGTGCGCCGTTCTCCGGGCGAGGTACTCGGCCGCCTCCGGGCCACCCCGCGGCGGGTTGCAGAAGGGCTCGGCCGCCGGACCCTCGTGCCGGCCCTCGTCACGGCGGCGGCCGTTGCTGTGGCGTGGTCGGCCGTGCTTGCCCCGCAGCTCGAGGTGGCTCGCTCGAGCGGACTGCCGCGCCACGTGACGGTGTGGTTCTACGTCGACCTCGTCGAGGACGTGGCCGACATGGGCGGTGTGCCCGAGTCCCACCTGGAGTGGGGCGCGACGCATGACTTCCCGTCGGAGTACTTCGTGTCCACCGTGCACGCGGCCACGAGCGCCGAGCTCGCCGGGGGCTTCGACCTCGAGCTGCTCGAGCGCTACCGGTTGGCAATGGTCGTGGCGGGATTGCTGGCCGCCTTCGCGGTGTGGCGGCGCTTCCTGCCCGCGTGGTGGGCCCTGATCGCCGGCTCCCTCACGATCGCGGCGTCGCACTTCGCCACGCGCTTCGTGTCCTACCGGCCGGAGACCTTCGGCTTCGTGCTCGCGTTGTGGTCGACCTGGCTGTTCGACGAGGCCCTCGAGCGCCGGTCCAAGCGCTGGGCCGCCCTTGCCGGGGTGGTGTCCGCAAGCTCCTTCCTCGCCCACGCCGAGGCCTGGTTCCTGACCGGCCCCCTGTGGCTCGGGATACTCATCGCGCGGGTCGTCTTCCCGGACGCCCGGCGCAGAGACGCGGACGCAAGCGGTGAGGGCGATACCGAAGCGGCCGCCTCGGCGTCGGGCCGGGAGCGGCTCGGCAAGCTTGTGGGACCCCTCTTGCGGCCCGTGGCCATCGTCGCGGCTGTGTTCGTAGCCTCGGTCGTGGTGCTCAGCCTCGCCGGCGACGGCGGAGCCCGCGTGGCCGGGCAGGCCGGCCTGACGGAGGAGAGGTCCGAGCGCATAGCTCCCATTCCCGCCGGCGATCCCACATGGACCCTGCACGGTGCCCTCTACCGGGAGTCGGAGATCGGCACGCCTCCGCCCGAGCTGCGCAGCATCTTCGTCGACAAGAAGGCCCGCGAGCCGTTCGTGGGCCTCAGGCTGCAGAGCCTGGAGGCCCAGCTTGGCCTGCTGGCGCTCGTGCTCTTCGTGCTGCCCGCGCTACTTCGGCGCCCGAGCGCGCGAGCCGCCCGTGCCGTGCTCGTGATCGGCATCACCGCTGCGGGGATCGTGGCCGTGGGAATGATCTTCACCTTCCTCTACAGCACCTACGTGCCGCAGCGGCTGGGCCCGCAGCGCGTGATCCCCACCTACGGGTTCCCGCTCGCCGGCCTTCTGGCCGTGGCCAGCTGGCTGGCCGCGACGCGCCTGAGCGAGCTCTGGCGGCGTTTCAACGGACTCGGGGGGCGCGCGGTCTACCCGGTTGCCACGGCCGTGCTCAGCGTCGGGCTGCTCCTGCTGCTCACGCCGGGCCTGGGCGGCCGCAGCAAGCGCCTGGAGCACGTTGCCCCGATTGGGCCCAACCTGTCGGAGACTGCCTACGAGGCATATCAGTGGATAGGGGAGAACACCCCGACCGATGCGATCGTGATGGCCAACGGGTATACCGAGGGCAGCCTGCGGGCGGTGAGCGGCAGGCTTGGCTGGCTCGACGGCCGGGCACCGTACCTCGGCAACGAAGCCTTCCGCGCGGATTCCATTCGCAAGCTGATCGACGCGCGTGCCTACTTCCGCGATCCCGTCGTGGAGCGGGACCTTCTGCCGGCCGAGGTCGACTACGTGCTGGCCGCCACGACCAACGGATCCGTCGATCTCGGCGGCTCCCGCTTTGCCGCGGGCCGCTCTCAGCTCTCGGACTCTCCGGACCTGCGGCTCGTGCGCTCATTCGAGGACGGCGAGCTGCTGCTCTTCGAGGTCGCGCGGGAGCCGGGGACGACCTCGTCTGGGCCACTTCCCTCCGGGTAGCGCGCCCGCGCTCCTGTCTACACTGGTCACGAGGCCGGTGTCCTGTTTCGCCGCAAGCGGAGTGGCCGCGCTTGTCCGTACGCAACGACTGACAACCCGGAAGGGGTTCGCTAGGTGTCTCGAATCAATCGGATCCTGCTGGCCGTCGTAATCGCGCTCGCGAGCTTCGGCGCGATCGCCGGAAGCGCCAGCGCCGCCAAGTGCCCGAAGGGCTTCTGCGGCATCCAGGCGTGGTCCGACCCGAGTGCGGCCGGATACACGGCGCTCAAGGACGGCAAGGTGGGCATCTACCGGCAGTTCGCCTTCTGGTCGCAGATTCAGGGCGCAGGCCCCACTTCCTTCGACTACAGCTCCCTCGACCCCGTGGTCGTGGAGAACGCGCGGGTCGGCATCCCGCTCCTGCTCACGCTGCACAGCTCTCCGGAGTACGTCCAGTTGGCGGATCCCAAGATCCGGCAATGCCGCGTCCAGGGCGGCGTGGGATGCGACCGCGTGGTGCCGACCACCTCGCGTGGCAGGACGCAGTTCAAGGCCTTCGCCCGCAACATCGCACGGCGCTACAGCCCGACGAGCGGCTTCTGGAAGGGTAACGGCGTCCGGTCAGTTCCAGTCTCCTACCAGATCTGGAACGAGCCCAACGGCTCCACCCCCACCTGTCCGACGAAGGCCAAGAAGTGTCAACCCAAGTCCACGGCGGCCAACTACAGGAAGTTGGTGGAGGCGGCGGCTCCGGGCCTGCGGCAGGGGCACAAGCGGGTCAAGATCGGCCTGGCCGGAATGGCCGAGACCGAGCGTGGGGTGAACCTCAAGACCTTCTTCCAGGGCATGTACGGGAAGGGCAGCAAGGCGAAGAGGTTCGCGAAGCTGTTCGACGCGGTCGGCCTGCACCCCTACGCCGCCAGTCCGAACTTCGCGCTCGCGGCCGTCAAGCTAGTGCGATCGATCATGAACAGGGCCGGGGACCGCGGCGGCAAGATCTGGTTGACCGAGCTCGGGTGGGGTACCGGCGGGAACACGAAGAGCTTCGCGTACGCGAGCCGCACGAAGGGCCAGCCCACGAAGCTTTCCGGCACCTTCAACCTGGCGCTGAAGAACCGCCGCAAGCTGGGCATCGGCATGCTCATCTGGTTCAGCCTCCAGGACCGTGATCCGACCGAGAGCGAGAGGCGCTTCGGGCACTGGCAGCCCTATACGGGCCTGTTCGACAAGGCCGGCAACCGCAAGCCCGCTTGGACCGCCTTCAAGAAGTTCACGGGCGGGCGCGGCTCCGCGGGTAACGGGGGCATCGGAGCAGCCAGGCCGAATCAGGGCGGGTCGAACGGCGGCGACGCCGACCCCCGCGGCAAGGCGGACAGCGGCGGGGAGCAGCCACCGCCCGGCGCTACGGGCGGGCCCCCGCCGAGCGATGGGGGGGGCTCGCCCCCGCCGGGCGGCGGTGGCCCCACTCCGGGCCCCGGAGGTTCCCCGTGCGTGCCCACCTTGCTCACGACCTGCCCTTAGCCTGAGGGGTGACGGAGGGCTAGGACGCCCACCCCGGCCGCGCGCCGGCGTCGCACCGCGGCGAGCAAATATTCCGCGACCGAGCCTGAGCCGCCCATGACGCAGCCAGCCGCGCCAGGCATCCACCCGTGAGCGTGTTGCGGGACGGCCTGTCGCTGGCCGTGACCTTCGGGCTGACCGGCTGGCTGCTCGGCCTCGCGGTGCTTCCCGAGCGCCTCGGTGCCGCGCGGCGCAGCGCGATCTCGCTGGCGCTGGCGGTGCCCGCGACGGTGCTCGTCTCCAGTCCCGGCCTCGCGGCAGGGCGTCTCGGGATCGCTCCGCTCGGCGCGGGGCTGGTGGTCCTTGCGGCCGTGGCGGCGTTCCGGCTCGGCGTGCGGCCGGCCACGGTGTCGCTCGGGCGGCTCTCCGGCCGTGCTCGCTCCGCCATGCGGTACGCACGCAGCCGGCTCGACCGGCGGACGATTGTCGCGGCGGTGCTCGTCTTCCTGGTGGCCGCGAGCGCCTGGCTGTCGGTGGTCGAGTCCCATTGGGAGGTGCCCCGCTCGAGCGGCCTCCCGCGCGGAACGACCGTGTGGTTCTACTGGGATCTCGTGACCGAGACCGTGGCCGAGGGCTCCCTGCCCGATACGCGCCTGGAGTGGGGGCGCACGCGTCCCTTCCCGGTCGAGTACGGGGTCACCACGCTGCACGGTGCCGCCACGGCCAAGCTGGCCGGAGGCACGGACCTCGAGCTGCTCGAGCGCTATCGCTTCTTCATGGTCCTGCTGGGGCTTGTCGCCGCCTATGCGCTCTGGCGCCGCTGGCTGCCCGCCTGGTGGGCCTGGATCGCCGGGCTTCTCACGATCGCGGCGCCGCAGATCGCCAACCGCTTCGTCAGCTACCGGCCCGAGACCTTCGGGCTGCTGCTGGTGCTCTGGTCGGCCTGGCTCCTCGACGAGGGCCTGGAGCGGCGTTCGGCGCGCTGGACGGGGCTCGCCGCCGTCGTGTCCGCCTGCGCCTTCATGGCCCACGCGGAGGTGTGGCTCGTGGGTGTGCCGTTGTGGGCGGCGATAGTCATCTCGCGTGTGCTTCCGCTCGAGCGTGTGGCGCGGAGCGTCAGGGCCTCGGCACGCGGCTCTGATCCGGAACCGGCGAGCGAGACCCCGGCGGCGCCCCCGCGCTTGCGCACCCTCGTGGGCCCGCTGGGGGTGGCCACGGCCGCCTTCGTGGCGTGCGTCGTGGCCCTCAGCCTCGTTGGCGACGGCGGCGAGCGCGTCTCCAAGCTCGCCGGATTCGGAGAGTCGGCAAAGGACGCCGCTCCAGACGCGGTGCCCTTCCCCGACATCGATCCGACCTGGACGCTTCATGCGGCCCTATACGCGCCGGCCAACATAGGCAGGCCACCGCCCGAGATCTGCAGCTTCTTCGTCGACCGCAAGGCCCGCTACCCGTACCGCGGCGTGAACATGCAGAGCCGCGGCACCCAGATCGGCCTCGCGCTGCTCCTGCTGCTCACGGTTCCCGCGCTCAGCGGACGCTTCGGGGCGGCCGGCGCAAGGGGGGCGCTCGTGACCTGTCTGCTCGGACTGGGGGTCGTGCTCCTGGCCGGCCTGATCTGCGAGGTCTACGGCAACTACGTGCCGGGCCGGGCCGGGCCCCAGCGCATCCTGCCTTTCTACGTGCTCGCCATCGCCGGACTGCTCGGCACGGTCGGCTGGCTCCTCAGCAGTTGGGCCTCCGCGGCGGGAGAGCGACTGCGCCCGGGGTCGGGGCGCGCCTCCTACCTGGCGGCCTCAGGGTTGCTGAGCGTGGCGATGCTCCTGGCGCTGACGCCCGTGACCGGAGGCCGCTCGGCCGACCTGCAGAACCTCGCACCCGTCGGTCCGAGCCTCTCGGACACCGCCTATCAGGCCTACGAGTGGATGGACGAGCGGCTGCCCAAGGATGCGGTGATCCTTGCGAACGGCTACACCGAGGGAAGCCTCCGGGCCGTGAGCCGGCGCGTTGGCTGGTTGGACGGGCGTGCCCCGTACCTGGAGTCGCAAGCCTGGCGCACCGAGGCCACCCGTGCGACCCTCGACGCCCGCCGGTTCTTCCTCGACCCCATCGGGGAGATCGACAGTCTCCCGCCCGAGGTCACCCATGTGCTGATCGCCACCAAAGGCTCCGTCGAGATCGGCGGTTCCCGCTTCGCGTTCGCCCGCTCTGACCTCTTCGAGACCGCCAGGCTCCGCTTCCTACGGGCCTTCGACCAGAAGAAGCTGCTGCTCTTCGAGGTCACGCCGGAGCCGGCGATCATCCCCTCCGCGGACCTCCCCTCCGGCTAACACTGACGGTTGACGGTTCGCAGTTGACAGTAGGCAGTTGACAGTTGAGCCAGGCATCATTGACCTCTCAACTGTGAACTGTCAATTGTCAGGCCACCACGGCAAGCGCCCGCGGCCTGATCTCGAAAGTCATCTCGTCGAACTCGCCGAGGTAGTCCCCGTCGACTTGGAGCGGGAAGCCGCCGTCGCCGACGGCGGTGACCCGCGCGCGCCGGACCCCCTTGAAGCCCTGTATCTGACGGTGGCGCTGGACGCGCTCGGCGCTGTCCGAGAAGACCCGGCCGAGGACGGTGGGCACGTCCAGGGGTGTGCCCCGGCGCAGGACCGACAGGGACAGGCTCGCGCTGTCAAGGGCTGCTCCGGGTGAGACGCGGATGGGCCGCCGACCGAAGTAGGTGAAGGGGTCGGAGTTCTGGACGATGGCCGTCACCCCCTCGACCGACTGGCCGTCGACCTCGACCCGCAGACGGGGAGGGCGCACCAGGTAACGGCGGTTGAAGGTGCTGAGCGCCGCCCACGTGAAATACCACTCGCCGGCACTCGCCTTCAGGCGGGGATGGCGGTCCACTCGCTCGACCACGCTCGCGTCGAGGCCGATGCCCGAGGCGAACACGAAGTGGCGGTCCCCGGCCAGGCCGAGGTCCACCCGCCGGGGGCGGAAGCGGTCGGCCATCAGCAGCAGGTGCTCGGTCGCATCGACCACGTCGGCCGGGATGCCGAGCGTGCGGCAGAAGACGTTGGTCGACCCACCCGGGAGCACGGTCAGGGGGGTGTCGGAGCCGACGAGCCCGTTGGCGGCCTCGTTCGCGGTGCCGTCGCCTCCGAAGGCCACCACCACGTCGTAGCCCTCGGCCGCTGCCTCGCGGCACAGCTCGGTGGCGTGCCGGCGCCGCTGGGTCTCGACCGCGTGCACGTCGTAGCGGCCCTGAAGGGCGTACACGACCAGGCTCTTCAGGCGATCGGACACCGTGGTCGCGTAGGGATTCACGATGATCAGCATCCGCTTCTTGGACGTGCGGTCCGGCAGGATCGACTCCGCCAGCTCGTGCGCGCGCTCGAGCGTGGCCTCCGGTGCGACCGGTGGGGGAGGGGCGGCCACCGCCGCGGGTTTGCTCGGCACGCGGCTCAGCGGCGTATGAGCTCGAGCAGCTCGTCGCGCTTCTCGGCCATGTCCGTGGGCGAGATCAGCGACTCCAGGTTCAGGCGCAGGAGCGGCTCGGTGTTCGACGGGCGCACGTTGAAGTGCCAGTCGTCGAAGTCGACCGACACCCCGTCGAGCGTGCTCACGCGGCCCTCGGGGTAGGCCGCCACGATCTCCTTCATCCTGGCCTCCGGGTCGGCAACCGTCGAGTTGATCTCACCCGATATGAAGTAGCGCTCGTGGTAGGGGGCGAGCAGCTCGCTCATGCGCGTTCCCTTCACCGAGAGCAGCTCGAGGATGAGCAGCGCCGGGAGCGTGCCAGAGTCGGCGCAGTAGAAGTCGCGGAAGTAGTAGTGGCCCGACACCTCCCCGCCGAACGCCGCGCCCTCGTCGCGCATGCGGGTCTTGAAGAAGGCGTGACCCACCCGGTTCTCGTGGGCCGTACCACCGGCCCGCTCGACGGTGTCGCGCACGGCGCGGCTCGCCCGTACGTCGTAGAGGATCGTCGCTCCGGGATCCTTGGCGAGGATCGATTCCGCCAGGAGGGCCGTCAGGAAGTCGCCGTCCACGAAGCGGCCGGCGTCGTCGATGAAGAAGCAGCGGTCGGCGTCGCCGTCCCAGGCGATGCCGAGCTCCGCACCCTCGGCGAGCAGCTTGTCGACCACGAACTTGCGGTTCTCGGGCAGCAGCGGATTGGGCTCGTGGTCCGGGAAGTTGCCGTCGGGCGTCCAGTAGGTCTGGACCTGCTCGATCGGCAGCTCGTCGAGGATCGGGCCCACCATGGGGCCGGCCATCCCGTTGCCGCCGTCGAGCACGACCTTGATCGGCCGCACGCTCGAAAGGTCGATGAAGCGTTTGGCCGCCTCGCGGAAGTCCTCGGCCACGTCCTCCTCACGTAGCTCACCGCGCTCTTGAACGGGCGGTCCGGGATCGCCGGCCAGCACCATGTCGCGCAGCTCGCCAATGCCGGCGTCGCCCGACAGGGCGATCGCTCCGCGGCGCACGAGCTTGGCGCCGGTGTAGGGCTTCGGATTGTGCGAGGCCGTGCACATTAGCCCGCCGTCCAGGCCGCGCGAGCCGACGGCGAAGTACAGCATCTCGGTGCCCACCTCACCGACGTCTGTCACCGAGGCGCCCTCGTCCAACAGGCCCTCGCGGTAGCGGGCACTCAACGCCGGCGCCGTCAGGCGCATGTCCCGACCGAGTCCGACCCGCAGCTCCGCCGGGGGCTTCCCCTCAAGGTCGCCGAGCACCCGCGCGAATCCGCGGCCGATGCGGTAGGCGAGGTCCTCGTCGATCTGCTCGCCGTAGAGGCCACGGACGTCGTAGGCCTTGAAGATCGAGGGGTCGACGGTCAAGTGGACGGTGGACGGTGGACGGTGGACGGGGTTGGGCTCATGCCTCGGCGTTCTCCGTGAAAGCTTCCTGCAGCACTCGGTGCGAGTCCTTCAGGCTTTGGGGGAGCACCCGGGTGTTGGCTATCACGGGCATGAAGTTGGTGTCGGCCGCCCAGCGCGGCACCACGTGGAGGTGCACGTGGTCCTCGACCCCGGCTCCGGCGATCTTTCCCTGGTTGATCCCGAGGTTGAAGCCCTCCGGACCGTAGGCGGCGCGCATGGCGGCTACAGAGCGGCGCGCGAGCGTCATCAGCTCGAGCAGCTCGGGCTCCTCGAGCTGCTCGATCGAGGGCACGTGGCGGTAGGGCGCGACCATCACGTGGCCGTTGTTGTACGGAAAGGCGTTCAGGATCACGAAGCAGCCCTCGCCGCGCTGCACGATGTGGGAGGCCTCATCGTCGTCGGCGGCCAGGTGCGAGCAGAAGATGCACCCGTCGGGCTTGGGGCCCTGGATGTAGTCGAGGCGCCAGGGCGCCCACAGCCGTTCTTCGGACATCGCGCGGACACTAGCTGGCTGCTTTGGCGAAGGGCGGTGCTACGGTGCCGCCGTGGCGCGCACGGACGCTGAGCGCTTCTGGGACGAGCGCGCACGCGAGAACGCCCTGTTCTACGTCGATGACCGCGTCGAGTACGGGGCCCCTGACGCCGAGGCCTTCTGGCACGGCGGGAACGAGGCTCTCGAGCAGATTCTCCTGCCGCTGGGGGCTGCCGTTTCCTCGGCGGAGACGGTCGTGGACATCGGCTGCGGGGTCGGGCGCATGACGCGAGCGCTGGCGGGCCGCGCCGCACGGGTGATCGCGGTGGATGTGTCCAGCGAGATGCTCGCCCGCGCCCGCACGTACAACTCGGAGCTCGACAACGTCGAGTGGATCCACGGGGACGGGACCACGCTCGCGCCGCTCGCGGACGAGTCGGTCGATGGGTGCTTCTCCCACGTGGTGTTCCAGCACCTGCCCGACGCCACGATGACACTCGGTTACGTGCGCGAGATGGGGAGGGTCCTCCGGCCCGGCGGCTGGGCGGCCTTCGTCGTGTCCACCGATCCGACGGTTCACCGGCTGCCCCCGCTCGACCGCCTTCGGGCGAAGTTACAGACGGCTGCACGACGCCCGCGCGCGGCGAGGTACCACTCCGCCTGGCGTGGCTCGGCGGTCGATCTCGAAGCCCTTCGAAGGACGGCAGACGCTGCCGGACTCGATGTCGAGCGTTTGCTTCACCCGGGGGCCCAGTTCACCCTGGTTCTCTGTCGGCGGCGGCCCTAGCGCCCGGCCGCCGCGCCACCAGTGTGCGCATGTCTGTGCAGTCGCGATCCCGATACTCCCGCCAGAGGTCCTCCGGGTAGGCGGCGCTGTAGTGGAGGTAGTCGCGGACCGTGGTCACCTCGAGACCCAGGCTCCCCAGCCGCCCCTGGACCTTCGACCACTCGACGTGATCGTGCTCCCAGGTGTGGATGTCGCCCTCGCTGCCGAAGAGGTACTCGGGGTCCAGCTTGAGCCGGATCGCCAGCGCGTAGTTCGACGGGACGAGGAAGCGTTGCCAGCGCCGGCGGGCAGGATTCCAGGGCCCCGGCGCTTCCACTTGACGCTTCGCGACGGCCTGCCGAAGGGCCACCACGCACCCCATCTTTGCGCCAGAACTCGTCGTTGACCTCGTGGTCCAGGTAGACCACCCCGCCGGGCCTCAGGACCCTCGCGATCTCGTCGAGGATGCCGAGGTAGTCCGGGATGTGGTGGAGAACCGAGTAGGCGGTGACAATGTCGTAGGTCGCGTCGGGCACTGCGTCCAAGTCGATCCCGTTGAGCTGGATCGTCTCCACGCCGGCGCCGAACCTGCAACGCACCAGCGACAGGAAGTGCGGCGACACGTCGGCGGCCGTGACACGTGCCCCGAGGCTCAACAGGTGGGCGGTGACGTTGCCGGATCCGACTCCCAGGTCGAGCGCATGGGGCTTCCCGCCCGCGGTCGCCTGAACCACCTCGGCGAGCTCGCCGCGCAGCCGCTCCTGCTCCATCGCGTTGAAGATCTCGGGGTGGCGGCGTTCGTAGCGTCGATGGGCGCGCGCGTAGCGCCGGACCGAGTTCGCAACCTGCTCGAGCTGCGCCTCCCGGGGCATGCGCTCAGTCGTCAAGCTGGGTGGCTTCCTCGTTTGAGCCGCGGCGGCGCCGACGCGCATGCCCGCAGCATCTCGATGTAACGGGGCGACAGGGCCGGCCACCCGAACTCATCGGACACGAAGCCCTGCCCCGCTCGCATGGCCTGGGGATCCGGGCCTGATTCGAAGGTCGAACGCAGCTCATCACGAAGTCGGTGCGGCGCGGACATGTCGATGAGGCGGGCGTGACCATCGGTCACGTAGCGAGCCCAGTGGGCGTCGTGAGCGATCACGGGAATGCCATGGGCAAGGGCCTCGAGCACGACTCGGCCCTGGCCTTCGTAGATGGACGCGAGCACAAACACATCTGCCGCACGGTAGTAGTCGCCGACGTCCTCGGCCGAGACCTTCAAGGCGGTGAATCCAGCCTCCCCGAGGAGTGATGAGGCGAGCCCCAGCACCGCGGGCGTTTCGGCTTCGGACTCGCCGAGCATGACCAGGTGCGGTTTGGGCTCGAGCTCGGCCAGCTCGCGGATCAGATGGTCGAGCCGCTTGCTCCAGGCGTTCAACGCCGCGACGCTTAGAACCACTGAGCCCTCGTCGGGAATACCCAGGCGGCATCGGAGGGCCCGGACCTCCTCGGCGCCCGAGCGCCCTTGCGCCGCGGAGGTGTCGAGGCCGAGCGGCAGGAGGGTGTGTCGCCTCGGCGGCTCACCCGCCTTTTCGGCCAACTCGAGGAAGAGAGGCGTTAGCTGCTGAACGTGGTCGGTCGTCCAGTCGTACGGCGGCGGGCCGGCGGCTCCGTTGCAGAGCAGCAGTCGGAAGCTCCCTCGAGTGATCGACCGCCAGCGTCCGAGGGCCCGCCCGAAGGCCCAGTCGCTGAAGTACACGATGTCGGGGCGCTGGGCGCGGATCAGCGGCAGACAGCGAGCAGCGAACACCATTTGCTCGGCGAAGTAGCCGCTTCGACGCAGCGCGCGGCCTAGCGCGCGGGCGGCGACGGTCTCGCGGGGAATGGTCCGGGCTACGTATTGCCCCTCAGTGGTCTCACCGGCGCCCTTCACGAGCGTCACCTGGAGCTCCGGCCTCCCGCGCAGTGCCTCGAAGCACTCCTGGGAGAAGGTCTCGAACCCGCGGGCGACGTGCCCCAGGCCCGAGCAGGCGATCATGACCCTGAGAGGTCGTGTTCGGTCGCCACCGCCCGGGCTCGGCCCTTGCAGAGCCCGCTCGCGCGCGATCGCCGCATCTACCATCGCAGGGCCATGTCCTCGCTTCCCACGAACGAGTCGGTAGTCACGCTCGAGCCCACCGACACGGTGGTGAGCGGCCGACTCGAGGAGATCGGCCGGGGCGGGCTGCGCCAACGCGCAGCCCGCGGAACGCTCGTGAACGGCGCGTGGATGGTTGGCATCAACGGGCTCACGGTGATCAAGGGCGTCGCGGTGGCGGGCCTGCTCGGCGCTCAAGCCTACGGCCTCTGGGGGCTGATCACCGTCAGCTTCGGCACGCTGTTCGCCCTCGCGGCCGTTGGCCTCGACGACAAGTACATCCAGCAGGACCACCCCGACCAGAAGGTGGCGTTCGAGGTCGCGTTCACCCTCCAGGCGATGCTCTGCGGGGTCTTCACCCTCATTGGGCTCATCGGGATCCCCATCTTCTCCGCGGTGTACGACCAGCCGGACATCCTGATCCCTGGCCTCGCCCTCGCCTTCACGATGCCGCTGATCGCCCTGCAGACTCCGATCTGGGTCTTCTACCGGAGGATGGACTTCGTGAGGCAGAGGGTCCTGCAGAGCTTCGACCCGATCATCTCCTTCGTGGTCACGATTGGACTGGCCCTGGCCGGCGTAGGCCTGTGGTCGCTCGTGATCGGCACCTTCGCCGGAAGCATCACCGCCGCGCTGGTGGCGGTGCTCAACTCGCCGTACAGGTTGCGCTTCCGCTACGAGCGCGGAGCGCTCGGCGAGTACTCGAGCTACTCGTGGCCCCTCTTCTTCGGGTCCTTCACCGGCGTGCTGATCGTCCAGGTGCCGGTAATCGTGGCGTCACGCTCGCTCGGCACCGCCGCCGTCGGAGCGATCGTTCTCGCCGCGGGAATCTCCCAGTACACCACGCGGGTGGACAGCATCATCACCCAGTCTCTATATCCCGCCATCTGCGCGGTGAAGGACAGGACGGATCTGCTGTTCGAGACGTTCTCCAAGTCCAACCGCCTCGCGCTGCTTTGGGGCTTTCCATGCGGGATCGCGGTTGCGCTTTTCGCCGCTGACGGCGTCCACTTCGTTTTGGGGGACAGTTGGGAGCTGGCAATCCCCCTCCTTCAGGTCTTCGGGCTGGCCGCCGCCGTCGATCAGATCGGATTCAACTGGACGGCGTTCGCCCGCGCTCGTGGGGAGACACGCCCCTTAGCGGTGGCGAGCGCGGCGACCCTCGTCGTGGTCATGGCCGCTGGCGTCCCTCTGCTGCTCTCAGACGGCCTCCGCGGGTTTGCCATCGCGATGGCGGGGGGAACGCTCGCGGCCATGGCCGTTCGGCTGATGTACCTCGTGAGGCTGTTTCCGGCGCTCAGCATCGTCAGGCACGTGTCCCGCGCGATGCTTCCGACCCTTCCGGCGGCCGCGGTGGTGCTCTTGGAGCGTGCGCTAGTAGGAGGCGCTACGACGCCGATGCGCGCACTCGCGGAGGCCACCGGATACGCCGTGTTGGTGGTGGCCGGCTCCCTCGCCGCCGAGCGCCCACTCCTCCGCGAAGCGCTCGGGTACCTCCGCCGCACCCGGGGTCAGGTGAGCCCGGCAGTTGGCTGATGCATACCCCTCCAATCGAATCTGCTGGACGCGGGACTGAGCCGTGTTATCGCTTATGCGCGTGTTCTCAAGGCGGTTGCCTTACCTGATCGGCTATCTCCATGGCCCCCGAGTCATGTCCGAGCTCCGCAAGCGCTGGGTTCTGCTCCGGCATCCGCACGCTGACATCCGCTTCGAGGGGCCGGTGTACCTGGGCCCCGGCTTCTCGCTGCACATCCCGAACGGCGGGAGCTTCATAGTCGGCCCCGGCGTCGAGTTTCGTCGCGGGTTCCGCGCGGAGGTCGAGGGCACGGGGCGGATCTCGATAGGCGCGGGATCGGTGTGCACCTATGACGTGCTGATGCAGTGCACCACCTCGATCGACATCGGCGAGCGCTGCATGTTCGGCCAAGCGACGATCGTGCTCGACGGGCAGCACCGCTTTCGCGATCTCGAGCTGCCGATGCTCGAGCAGGGCTACGACTTCACCCCGATCAGAATCGACGACGACGTAACCGTCACGACCAAGTGCACGATCATGGCGCCGCTAGGCCGCCGCGCGTTCGTGGGGGCGAATGCGGTGGTCACGCGGCCGGTGCCCGCCTACACGGTCGTCGTGGGATCGCCGGCGCGGCCGATCGACTACTTCGGCCCGCCCGGAGGCGAGCCGCCCGAGCTCGCCCGGCACTAGCGCGCGCGACGGAGAAGCGCCCAGATCGATCCGGCGACGCGACTGGCATGCGTGATGCTCGCGAGAGCGCCGAGGACGCGCCGCTCGGACGGCGGCAGGGAGTCGGGCGCGATGCCCAGGCGTGCGAGCGCCGCGTGCGGCGACACGAGGGGACGCGGGTCGCGCCAGGCGGTATGACCCACCCCGATGCGGCGGAGCGCCTGCGCCGCGGAGTATCCGTGGAAGAAGGCACGACGAAGAAGCGGAGCGAGGGCGCGCTCGGCCCCGTGTCGAACGAATGCGGTCGCACAGTAATCGAGTGCGAACCCGGCCCGCCCCGCACGCAGGCAGAAGTCAGCGTCCTCGCCGATGTGGTGATAGGCGGGATCGAAGCCGCCTATGGCCTCGAAGGCCCTGCGCTCGACCATGAGGTTGGCGGTCGCCGCCCAGCCCTGGGAGACCCAGGCCGCCTGAGAGAAGCGCCAGAGCGATTCGAAGCGCTCGACGGCGCTCGGCGGCGTCCCGGTCGTGACGCTGACGGGTCCCGCGACGAGCGGGGCCCTGCCCCGGCAGGCGAGCAGCCCCTCGAGCCAGTCGGGAGACACCGTGCAGTCCGCATCGGTGAAGGCGAGCAGATCGGCCAGTGCGGCCCTGGCGCCCGCGTTGCGCGCACGCGAGCGGTTGGGCACGTGCTCACCCACCACCCGCGCACCGAGCGAAGCCGCCACGCGGGCGGTGGAGTCGTCGGAGGCGTTGTCCACGACGACGACCTCGTAGCGCTCCGGGGCCAGGCTCTGGCCGACGATGGATTCGAGCAGCGCGGGGAGGGAGCCGGCGCCGTTGCGCACGGGCACCACCACGCTGATCTCGGGTCGAGCGGGCTCCGCCCCCATCTCAGGCGAGATGCTGCGGCCGTCCGTTCGAGACGAGCGGCTCGGCCAGCAGGGCCGCGTGGGGGTCGCCGTTGAGCGCAGTGCGCAGGAGGTGGCGCGCTTCCTGGCTGCGCACGAGATCGCGAGTGAAGGGAGCCTGAGGGTGTCCGGCGCCGGGCGGCATCCAGAGCCGCTGCGGCGCCCGCACCAGTCGAAAGCCCGCGCTCTCCACGACCCGCACCAGCCCGGCCAGGCTGAGCTTCCACCACCAGGGTCGGCCGACGCCGTCGAGCGCGGCCACCGGGCGGCGCCGGTGGCTGAGCGTGAGGCCCAGGTCGATGTTGTCCACGAGTAGCAGCGAGCCACGGCAGACCGACCGCACGCGCTCGAGCGCATACACGGGGTCGCGGAGGTGCATCAGCAGGCTCCCCACGTAGACGAAGTCGAACTCGCCGACCTTGGACGGGTCGAGGTCGTAGACGCTGAGCTCCCTGCGCCCAACCGACGATCCGAGCGCCTCACGAGCGATCTCGAATCCTCCCCGCCCTGCTTGCGCCGGCGCAGAGCCTCGATCACCGCCGTGTCGCTGCCCACCGGCCAATCCCAGGCCATCGGGTCGAGGATGTCGATACCCACCGTCTCGGCGGCCCCGCGACGCTCCATCTCGAAGGCCCAGAAGCCGTCGAACGTGGCCACGTCGAGACAGCGCTTGCCGGCGAGCGATGCCGGGAAAGGAAGCTCGGGCACCACGCCCCGCGTGTCGAACCATCCGGGCGTCTCCACCCCCGGCGCAAGCTCGATCGTGTGGTACCACTCGCGCTCGAGCGCCCCGCTCAGTGTGGCTGTGCCGGAATCCACGGCGGGCGACCGTACCAGGTTCATTCCGTATGTCCTCACTCAGCATCGTCATCCCCACTCTCGGCCGTCAACGCCTCCTCGCCCGCGTCCTCGACCGCCTTGGGCGCCAGACGACCACCGGTGGCTTCGAGGTACTGGTCGTCGCCGATGCGCAGGAGCGTGACCTCGACGCTGTCGACGCCGTCGTCGCCGGGCGCCCCTTCCCCGTGCGCCGGCTCGCCGCGGCCCGGCCTGGGGCGTCCGCCGCCCGCAACGCCGGCTGGCGCGCGGCCACAGGTCCGATCGTCCTGTTCCTCGACGATGACGTCCTGCCCGAACCGGCGCTCGTGGCCGAGCATCTCGACTGGCACGCGCGTTACCCGGACGAGCGCGTTGGCGTGCTTGGGCGGGTCCGCTGGGCGGACGAGCTTCGGGTGACCACGTTCATGCGCTGGCTGGAGCTCGGCATCCAGTTCGACTATCCGCGGATCGTGGGCATCGACGCCGGGTGGGGACGCTTCTACACGGCCAACGCCTCGGTGAAACGCGCCCTGATCGAACGGGCGGGGGGATTCGAGGAGGAGAGACTGCCGTTTGGCTACGAGGATCTCGACCTGGCTCGCCGCATGGAGCCCCTTGGCTTCCGCCTTCTCTACAACAGAGCAGCCGTCGCGGAGCATTTACACGAGATGGACCTCGACTTCTGGCGCCGCCGTGTGGCTCGGATCGCCATCTCGGAGAGGGCGTTCGTGAAGCTTCACCCCGACGTGCCGCCCTACTTCTTCGACATGTTCACGGCCGCCGCGACTGCTCCGCCTGCGCGCGGGCGCGGCTTGCGACCGGCCCCTTGGGTGCCGGGTTCGATTCCGTGGCTTGGGCCGAAGGTGTGGGGAAGCGTCGACGCCTTCTATCGCCAGGCGCTGGCCCGCCCATTTCTGGCCGCGTGGCACGCGTCGTCCGAGGGAGCGCCGGAGAGCCAGGGGCCCGAGTAGCGCGTCCGCTGTACCGCGAAGGCTCCAGGTCAGACAGTGGCTTGAACCACGCCGCGCAATCCGCGCCAGTCGCCACCGGTGCGGAAGGGCAGCTCAAAAGGCTCCTCGGCTTCCACGTGGGCGAAGCCCGCAGCCCGGACGATGCGGACGAGGCCCGCGAGGTTCGTGGTCCACCAGACGAACCCGTCGATGCCGTCGAGCTCGGCCAGCGCACGCTTCTCGTTGAGGCGAAACCGCGTGATCACGTTCGCGATCACCGCACTGCCGGCACAGACGCTGCGGATGCGCTCGACGGGAGTGATCGGGTCCTTGAGGTGGAGCAGCAGGTCGCCGCAGAAGACGAAGTCGAAGGCCCCCAGGGCCGGGCTCAGCTCATACGCCGAGAGCACCACCCGCTCCACGTTCGAGCCCAGCGCTCGCTTGGCCAGTGCGAAGCGGTCCGCCTTGGTCTCGTCGAGTGACTTGTCGTGGTCTTGGCGAAGCGATGCCGGCCAGTCCAGATCCTCCGGGTCCTCGAGATCGATGGCGGTTACCGAGGCGGCTCCGCGCCGCTCCATCTCGAACGCCCAGTATCCGTCCATCGTGGCCACGTCGAGGCACCTCTTGCCGCTGAGGTCGGCCGGCAGGGGATAGCGGTCGAGCACGGGCCGGTGATCGAACATGCCCTCGGTGACCACTCCATCGCCCAACTCGAGGGTGTGGTACCAGGGGTAGCGCTCCACTTCCGCGCGCAGCTCCGCCGGCTCGTCGAGAGAAGATGCCACGGCCCGCGATCGTACAGGTCTACCCCGCGATCACCTCGCGGTAGACAACGTCCATCTCGTCCCCGTGATCAGCCATCGGCTTCACGATCGAACCGCGCGCCGCCAGCAGCTTGCCGTTGAGCTCGGCCACCTGCTCGGGCCGCTCGATCACGTCGGACATGATCCGAGCAAGCTCCTCGGAAGTGCAGGAGCGGTTGAGCCAGCCGGTCTCACCCTCACGGGTGTACTCGACTATTCCTCCGATCGCGTTGCCGATAACCGGGATGCCCTTGGCGAGAAACTCCATGCCAGCGTATCCGTAGGCCTCCTCCCAGATGGACGGCATGATCCCCACGTCCACCTCGTCGAGCAGCCCGTCGAGCTCGCCGGGTCGGAAGCCCCCACGCAGCTCAACCCCGGGAAGCACCCGGGCTTCGTCTGCGATGGCGGGCGCGGCGTGGCCGAAGGCGAGCAGGCGAAACCGCCCCGTGCGGGCGGCGTCCGCAAGCGAGCCCAGGGCGTCGAGCATGAGTCGGCCGCCCTTGGCCACCGACTCGAGGCCTCCGAGCGTGGCGAAGATGACCGGCCTCCCGCCGCCGGCTTGGCGCGGGCGAAGGGACTCCATGTGCGCAAGCGTCAGCTGCATCGTCTGGACGCGGTTGGCATCCACCCCCAGCACGCCGTGGATCTCCGTCACGCGGGCGGACATGGCGATGAGGCGATCTACTCGGTTGAGACGCTCGACGTTCACGTCGCGGCGGGCTTGGAACGAGGCCGCTTGGGAAGCGGACCCGTCTGCCCCCGATTCAAGGGGAGCCGGCACTCGTCGGGCCAGCACGCGCGAGATGCGCTCGATCCGGGGGTCGCGCCGCTCGGGGCGCATCGTCCTCAGCACCGGGAGGCGCGGAAGGTCGTGGCGCAGCGTCGCTTCGAAGAGCAGCCCGGGGAAGCTGGGCTCGGCCGCGGTGGTGGCAACGCAGTCACCTCCGATCTGGTGCCTCAAGCAGACGTTGCCCTCGGCGTCGAGCAACTTGAAGGTGGGGCACAGCGCGAAGTAGTCCTGAAGCGTCAGAACCGTGGGAATACCGGCATCGCGCGCGACATCGAGCACCGACGATGGAAGGCCCGCCAACTCCTGTACGTGCACCACCTCGGGGCGAAGCTCGTGTATCAGGCGCCCGAACATGCGCTCGATCCGCGGCTCATCGAGCTCGAGCTCGGGTTGGCGCCCGTGGTCGTAGAGCGGAGAGTTCACGACCTCGAGCATCGCCACTCCGTCGCGCTCCCAACGTCTCAGCCGCGGACCCGTCACGTACGGATACTGGCGGCCGCTGAAGAAGTAGCTCACATCGTGCCCACGCCGCACCTGGTCCTGCATCAGGTCCTCGATGTAGGCCACGAGCCCGCCCCTGCGCCAGGGGCGAAAGCCGGAGCCCAGATGCAGGACTCGCACTGGCTAAGCGCCGGCCGCGACGCGCGGCTCCGCGGCCTGCAGCACCGCTCCCTCGACCGCCTCGTTGAACACCGGCTCAGTGTGGCGTGGGGCAGTGTCGAAGCCGCGCTCGCGCAGTTTCAAGCGCAGTTCGGGCGCGTCGGCAAGACGGCGCAGGGCTCCGGCGAGAGCAGCAGCGTCGCCTGCCTCGAACAGCAGGCAGTTATCGCCGTCGCGCAGGTACTCACCGGAGCCGCCGCGACCCGTCGCCACCACCGGCCGCCCCTTTCCCATCGCCTCGAGTGGTACGAGTCCCCACGGCTCCTCCCAGCGGACCGGGAAGACCACGGCGTCGGCACGCTCGTAGCCGGCTGCTATCTCGGAACGGCCCAGGTGGCCTGCGAACTGCACCCTGCCCCTAGCACCTAGGCGGTCGGCCAGCGCACCCAGGCGTTCTTCCTCGCGCGCGTCCCATCCTCCGATCAGCTCCAGGCGCGCCTCGTCCGGGAGATGTGGTAGCGCCTCCACGGCGGTATCCACGCCCTTACGCGGATCGAGGCGGCCCACGTAGAGCAGTCGCCAGTGCCACTCGCCTTGAGGAGCCGGCTCCAGAAAGTCCGGATGTATGCCCGAGTGGGCGATGCCGCTGCGGGGCAGGCGCAGGCCCTGCGACAAGGCGTGCCGTCTGGTGCGCTCGCTCACAAATTGGTAGCTGGCCGCCCGGTCGAAGTCGACCCGTGCGGGTATTCCGATCAGCCGTTCGGCCAGGGGGGCAATGCCCGCTCGCCGACCACGAAACAAGTTGAGCCAGCCGTCGGCCCAGCGACCGTAGTCGAGCCAGTCGTCATGCACGAAGGCGACCGCGGGCACACGCATACGGCGGACGGTCTCTAGCAGCGTCAGTGTGAGCCCGCCCATCGACCACCAGGCCACCACCTGAGGACGCAGTTCCGCCAGGTGGCGGTCGAGCACTTTGTGGTTGTGACGCGCCATCGCCACCCGTGCTCGCGGGCGAAGTGGCTCGAAGTGGGCGTCCCGCAGTGGCCAGCGCAGCTCGCGATGGACGTCCGCCGGGTCGGGCTCGTTGCTGCCTGTGCGGGTGTCGGAGGTCAGGACCCTTACGTCGTGCCCACGTGAGCGGAGGTGCTCCACCGCGGAGCGCCACACCAGCTCGTAGCCGCCGTAGTGGTGGGGCGGGTACATATTTCCCACCGTCAGGACCCGCACGCCCGCGAGGATAGAGTCGTGGCCTCGATGGAAGGCCCAGTCGCCATCAGCATCGTCGTTGCGTCGCACGCCCGGCATCTGCGCCTCCGCTGGCTGCTGAACGCGCTCGAGGAGCAGACGCTAGCCCCGGGCCGATGGGAAGCGGTGGTGGTGCATGATTACGACCGTGCAACAGCCGAGCGAGTGCTGGAGCGCCATCCCCTGAGCGAGGCCGGGCGTCTCCGCCACATCGCCGTCGCGCCCGGCACCGGCAGCCCCGCCCGCCAGCGCAACCTCGGCTGGCGTGCGGCGCACGGCGAGCTCGTCGCCTTCACCGACGATGACTGCCGACCCGAGCCCGACTGGCTCGAGCGCATGGTGGTCGCCGCGGCTCGTGCGCCCGGTGGGGTGGTTCAGGGAGCCACACGACCCGATCCGCTCGAGCACGGGGTGTTGGCGGCGCCCCACGTGCGAACGATGTTCATCGAGCCGGTCGGGCCCTTCGCACAGACCTGCAACATCCTCTACCCCCGCGCCCTGCTGGAGCGCCTTGGTGGCTTCGATGAGCAGGCGATCACCGGCGAGGACGTGGACCTGTTCCTGCGGGCGCGCGCGGCCGGCGTCGGGGTGTCAGGCGCTCCAGAGGCGATCGTCAACCACGCCGTGGAGTCCCACACGCTGGCCGGCGTCATCCGCCAGAACCTGAAGTGGCGCCACCTCGCCTACCTGGTCAAGCGCCATCCGGAACTGCGTCGCGAGCTGACGCTCGGCGTGTTCTGGGATGCCGAGCACCTCTGGGCCAGCGTCGCGCTCGCAGGCCTCGCCACGGCACCTCGGAGCCGCAGGATGCTCGTGCTGGCCGCTCCCTACGCGGTCCGCGCCTCACGACGCCGGGGCCCCGGCCGTCGCGCGCGTGCGGTTGCGGTGCTCGAGCTTCCGGGCCAGGCCGTGCGCCAGTGGGCCGAGGTGCTCGGACTCGCAGCGGGGAGCCTGCGCCATCGGACCCTGGTGCTGTGAGCCTGCCGGGCTCGGCGCCACTGCGAGTTGCCCTTCTGCACCACAGTCTGGAGTCGCCGCCCGGGTCGGAAGCCGAGCGAGCCGTCCGCGAGCTGGCCGACGCCCTTCGTGACGCGGGCCATCGTCCGACTGTGTTGAGCTCGCACTCCGCGCCAACCTGGCGGTCGGTGGAGGGAGGTGTTCCGGTGGTCCGCAGCAGACGCGTGCCCGATGCACCGCTGCGACGGCGGGGGTTCGCCGGCCCGTTGACGCACATCCCGCCGACCCTCGCAGAGCTTGCCCGGGGCGACTACGACCTCGCGCACTCCTTCTCGCCCACGGACGCGTTCGCGGCGCGGGCGTGGGCCTCCGCGGTCGATCGGCCCGTGGTGTTCACCTGCGTCGAGACGCTGACCCGCGCGTGCCTGGCCGACGTGCGGCTGCGGCGGTTACTGCTCAGCCGGGCGGTCGAGGGCAGCGACGCCGTCACGGTGACGACCGATAGCTCGTGCGCGGCGCTCTGGCGCTGGATGGCGGTCGAGGCCCCGACCATCGAGGCCCGCGACGCCGCGGCCCACGTAGGGCTGTATCGGAAGCTTCTGGCACGCAGGCCCGCGGCACGCAGGCCCGCGCGGGGCCGGCCCGTCGGCCTTCCTCCACTGGCTCTGTGAGCGTGGCTACAGTCGCGCCGATGCCCACCGCGCCCGTCACGGTCGCCATCGTCTCGTGGAACACCCGCGACCTGCTGGCGCGGTGCCTGGAATCGTTCGCCCCCGAGGTCGAACGCGGACGCGCGGAGCTGTGGGTGGTGGACAACGCGTCCAGCGACGGCTCGCCCGAGCTCGTGGCCGAGCGGTTCCCCTGGGCGAATCTGATCGCCTCAACCGAGAATCTCGGTTTCGGCCGCGCGGTGAACCTCGCCGTGCAGAGGACCTCGTCGGAGTGGGTGGCAACGGCCAACGCCGACATAGCCGTTCGTTCAGGTGCGATCGACACCCTGTTGGCCGCCGGTGCGCGCGACCCCGGAGCGGCCGCCATCGCCCCCCGGCTGGTGCTGCGAGACGGCAGCACCCAGCATTCCGTCTTCGGCTTCCCCACCATTCCGTTCTCCCTGGTCCTCGCAACCGGTGCCTTTCGGGTCAGCAGGACGCTCGGCGATCGGCTGGCATTCCCGGGGCATTGGAACTCGGAGCGTGCCCGGCGGGTGCCGTGGGCGGTCGCCGCTTTCCTGCTCGTCCGCCGCGCCGCGTGGGACGAGGTGGGTGGCTTCGACGAACGTCAATGGATGTATGCCGAGGACCTTGACCTGGGCTGGCGCTTGCGCGAGGCGGGCTGGGCCACGCGTTACGAGCCGCGCGCATTCGTCGACCATGAGAGCGCCGCGGCCACGACCCAGCTGTTCGGCCCGGAGCTGCCGCCGCACTGGCAGCGCAGCACGTATGGCTTCATCGCGCGCCGGCGCGGGGTCGCCTACGTCTGGGTCGTGGCGCTGCTGAACTTCGCGGGCGCGGTCGCCCGCTTCGCAACGGTTCTGCCGCGCTCCGTGACGCAACCTGACCGCTACGCCGGGCTCCGGCGCGCGCATGCCCGCTGGGCACGGCTGCACCTTGGGGCTCTGCGCGGCCGCTCCGCTTTGGAGGCTCTGCGCTGATGGACGGTGGGTCTTCCGACACAGGGTGCGCCCCCGCCGCCACGAGCGTTGAGCCCAGGCCGACGGTCACGGTCATATTTCTCGCCTACAACCGGCGTGAGCAGTTGCGCTACAGCCTGACGAAAACGCTGCACGAGCTTGATTACGACGAGGGGCGCCTTGACGTCATCGTCGTCGACAACGCCTCCACCGACCGGACGAACGCGATGCTCGACCGCGACTTCCCCACCGTGCGGGTCATAGAACGCGCGTCGAACTCCGGCGTGAGCGGATGGAACGACGGCTTCGCCGCGGCCACCGGCGAGTACGTGCTGGCGCTCGACGACGACTGCCACCTGCCGCCCGATGGCCTGCGCATCGCAGTCGAGGAGGCCCGTCGAAACGGGGCCGACCTGGTGTCCTTCGGTGTTCGGAGTTCTGAGGAGCCTCATCGGTTCGACCTTCACGAGTACATCACCGGCCTGCTTGCGTTCTGGGGCTGCGCCGTGTTGATCCGCGGCGAGGTGCTCGAGCGCACGGGTGGCTATGACCCCGAGATATTCGTGTGGGGAAACGAGGTCGATTTCATGATCCGCTTCTTCGACCACGGCTACCGGCACCTGCACCTCCCCGATGTGGTGGCCGTGCACGCAAAGCGCTCGGGCAGGTGGCCCGGCCCGCCCGTCCCGTTTCCCGATGCCCCGTACCGCGCAAACAAGCACAACTTCGCCTACACCGCGGCGCGGCACCTGCGCCCACGGGACGCCGCCGGCACGTTGGTCGCCCTCCTGGTCGACAGCGTCCTAGACGGCCATCGGCTCGACCGTGTCGCCTACAGGGGGGTCGCCGACGCGCTCCGGGGGTTTCGCCACGGCCTCAGGCACCGGCAGCCGGTGCAAGCACACGTCTCGCGCGCCTATCGCCACAACTTTGAGACCTTCGCCAGCCCGTGGTGGGTGTCGCGCGCCCCCTCGGTGATGATCCGCGACGCCATCGCCCGGCGCGGGATCTCCCCCGACCGACGTCACGAATGGCGTGCCCGGCGCCCCCGCTTCTATCCGGAGGGTCGCGGAGTGCTCGAGCTCCGAGCCTCTGGAGCGTCCCGCCGCCCCGCTCCTGCCCTACAGCCAGCCGCGCCTGCGGAAGTAGGCGAGCGAGCCCACGAGTAGGGCCACGAGCACCGCGACGATCACGTAGAAGGGCGCGGACTCGCCCTCACCCGGCACCCGCACGTTCATGCCCCACAGGGAGGCGATCAACGTGAGCGGCAGGATGATCACCGAGATGGTCGTGAGCACCCGCAACACGTCGTTGGTGCGGTGCGACAGCACCGATTCGTTGGTGTCCTCGAGGGCCTCAACCACCTCTTTGTAGTTCTCGAGCATGTCCCAGATTCGCTCGGAGGCATCGACGATGTCGTCGAAGTAGATGTCGAGATCCTCGGCCAGGTAGCGCTGCTTGTTGCGCTCGAGGTCGCGCAGCACCGAACGCTGCGGCCGGATGATCTTGCGGAAGTTGATGATCTCCTGCTTCACGTTCGAGATGTCGCGCACGACCTCCTCGGAGCGGCCCTCGAAGATGTCGTCCTCCATTCGCTCGAGCTTGTTCCCCATCTTGCGCAGCATCGGGAAGCAGTAGTCGAAGCAGTCGTCGACGATCTTGTAGAGCAGGAAGCCCGGACCCTTCTCGAAGAGCTCGGCCCGGGCCTCCTCGGAGGTCCGGCAGCGCTCGAACAGGTACTCGACGGGTTGCAGCCGCTCATTCGGAATCGTGATCAGGAAGTCCGGGCCGATGAACATGTCGAGCTCGCCGGCGTTCAACCGCCCGACCGTCTTGTCGAAGACCGGGAAGTGCAGCACCACGAAGAGGTAGTCGGGGTACTCGTCGATCTTCGGCCGCTGGTTGCGGGACATGACGTCTTCGTAGTCCAGCGGGTGGAACTCGAAGTGCTCCTCCAGCCAGGCCTGATCGGCCGGGAGCGGCTTCTCGATGTTGATCCAGCGCAGGCCGCCGTGCGAGACGACCTCGACGCGGGGCTCGGCGCTAGGGGCCGGAGAGTGAGCGTCGCGAACGCGACCCTGACGCCGCAGCCGTGGCTTGGGAAGGTTCGGCATCGGGTCTAAGGGGATCGTCCAACATCGCTCTGCGAAGGATTCTAGCCGCGGGTCCGAACCCCTCGTGGCCGCCAACCGGCCGCGGCAGGCGCTATTCTGTCGGCCACATAGCTGTACGCATCAAGAGGAGTGGAGGGATATGGCCCTACGAAGCTCCGGCAACCATCCAGCTCGGCCACGGTCGACGGAACGGTGCCAATTCCATCAGGCTCCAAATCAAGCCTGGGAGATGTGGCGAAGCGCTTCTCAGGCCTCCGTCACGAAGTAGACAAATCGACGGAGGTCCAAGTGAGGTGCATATGTCTGTAGAGGCACTCAAGTGCAAGGAATGTGGTGAGCGTTACGCGCTCGAGGCCCGCTACGCCTGCGAGGTCTGCTTCGGGCCGCTGGAGGTGGCCTACGACTTCGGTTCGCTCGACCCGGCGGAGACGCGCCGCAAGATCCAGGCGGGCCCGCAGTCGATCTGGCGCTATGCGGACTTCCTTCCGTTCACCACCCGGCCGCAGACGGTGCTGGCCGCGGGCGTCACGCCGCTTGTCAAGGCCGATCGACTGGCCGAGCGACTCGGACTGGGGGAGGTCTGGGTCAAGAACGATGCGGCCAACCCCACCCACTCCTTCAAGGACCGGGTGGTCACGGTGGCGCTCGCCAAGGCCCAGGAGCTGGGCTATGAGGTGGTGGCCTGCGCCTCGACCGGCAACCTCGCCAACTCGGTGGCGGCTCACGCCGCGGCCGCCGGCCTCGAGTCGTATGTGTTCGTGCCCTCCGACCTCGAGGAGCAGAAGATCCTCGCCACCGGTGTCTACGGCACCAACCTGGTGCGCGTGCGGGGCAGCTACGACGACGTGAACCGCCTCTGCACCGAGCTCTCGGGCGAGCGCGACTGGGCGTTCGTGAACGTGAACGTGCGGCCCTACTACGCCGAGGGGTCGAAGACGCTCGGCTTCGAGATCGCCGAGCAGCTCGGCTTCGAGCTGCCCGACCGCGTGGTGGTGCCGGTGGCCTCCGGGTCGCTGTTCACCAAGATCGCACGTGGCTTCGAGGAGTGGCTCGAGGTGGGCCTCGTCGAGGGTGAGCTGCCGGTCTTCAACGGCGCCCAGGCCGAGGGCTGCTCGCCGGTGGCGAGTGCCTTCTCATCCGGCCAGTCGATCTGCCGGCCGGTAAAGCCCGACACGATCGCCAAGTCGCTCGCCATCGGCAACCCCGCCGACGGGCCCTACGCGCTCGACCTCGCCCGTCGCTCGGGCGGCGGGATCGACGCGGTCACCGACGACGAGATCCGCGAGGGCATCAAGCTCCTCGCCGAGACCACGGGCATCTTCGGTGAGACCGCCGGAGGGGTCACGGTGGCGGTGCTGGCCAAGCTCGCTGCTCGCGGGGAGATCGGCGCTGACGAGCGTGTCGTCGTGGTGAACACCGGAGAGGGCCTCAAGACCCTCGATGCCGTGCGGGGCTCCTTCGAGACACACGAGATCGAGCCGTCGGTATCCGCGTTTGCCGAGCGGTTCGCGTTCGCGCCGGTCGCGGCCCAGGCCGGCATCTAGACTGCTCGCCGATGGCGGTCACGGTCAAGATCCCCACCCAGCTGCGAAGCGTCACAGGCGGCGAGTCCGAGACCGGCGTCGAGGATGCGACCACGGTCGGTGAGGTTCTCGACGGCCTCTACCGGCGCTTCGACGGCCTGCGCGAGCGGATAGCCGAGGACGGCGACCTGCGGCGCTTCGTGAACGTCTACGTCGACGGCGAGGACATCCGCTTTCTCGACGGGCTCGACACGGCGGTCGAGGACGGCGACGAGGTCACGATCCTCCCTGCCGTCGCCGGCGGCCGCTAGCTGCGCGAGGCGCGCCCGGCAAGATTCGAACTTGCGACTTCTGCCTCCGGAGGGCAGCGCTCTATCCACTGAGCTACGGGCGCGGGCACGAGCAGTCTAGTTCCGCGACCTACGCTTTTCGCGGTGGTTCTCGCCATCATTTCCGACACCCACCTGCCCCGTGGATCCCGCAGGCTGCCCGAGGCCTGCGTCGAACGCCTGCGGTGCGCCGACCTCGTGCTGCACGGCGGCGATCTCTCGACCGAGGGGATCCTGGCCGAACTGGAGAGCTTGGGACCTCCCGTGCTGGCCGTGCACGGCAACGTGGACTCGGACGGGCTGCGGCGGCGGCTGCCCGCTGAGCGAGGCATCGACGCCGGCGGGGCGCGCCTGGCGATGCTCCACGACGCCGGGCCGGCCCAGGGCCGCCTCGCGCGCCTGAGGCGGCGCTTTTCCGATGCCGAGGCGGTCGTGTTCGGCCACTCCCACATCCCGCTGCACGAGGAGGTCGACGGCTTCCAGATCTTCAACCCGGGTAGCCCGACCGACCGCCGGCGGCAGCCGAGGCACACGATGGGGCTCGCGACGATCGAGCGCGGCCGGATTAGCTTCGAGCTGGTGCCCCTCGACTGAGCGATCACCGGCCTGGGGCCCCACCGAGCGCGCGCCCATCGCCGTCCGCGGTCAAGATGCGCCGCCATGGACCTCGACGTTCTCTTCGTCGGCACCGCCGGCTCGGCCCCGACCGCGCGCCGTGCGCTGCCCGCCACACTCGTGCGCCGCGGTGGCGACCGCCTGCTCTTCGACTGCGGAGAGGGAACCCAGCGGCAGCTGCTGCGCTCGGTCGGCCTGCTCGACCTCGAGGAGATCTTCCTCACCCACTACCACGCCGACCACTTCCTGGGCCTTCCGGGGATGCTCAAGACCTTCTCGCTGCGTGGCCGCGAAACCCCCCTGACCGTATTCGGACCGCCGGGGCTGAAGGCCCTCTTCAGCTCCCTCCGCTCGGTGATCGGACGGCTGGGCTACCCGCTGACCCTCGTCGAGCTCGAGCCGAACGAGACCCTCGACCGAGACGGCTACCACGTCGCGGCCTTCGCGGTGAACCACGGGGTGCGCGCCTACGGGTACGCCGTCTTCGAGGATGGCCGCCCCGGGCGCTTCGACGCCGATCAGGCGCTCGCCCTCGGCGTTCGGCCCGGGCCCGACTTCGGCCGCCTCCAGAGGGGGGAGGCGGTGGGAGAAGTGCGGCCCGAGCAGGTTCTCGGCGAGGGGCGCAGAGGCCGCAAGGTAGTGCTGGCCGGCGACACCGCTCCGCACGAGACCACGCGCGTGGCCGCGCACGGGGCCGACCTGCTGGTGCACGAGGCCACCTTCCTGGAGGAGGAGGCGGCCCGCGCGCAGGAGACCGGCCATTCGACGGCGCGTGGGGCGGCGGCCCTCTCGGCGGACGCCGAGGTCAAGATGCTCGCGCTCAACCACGTCTCGCCGCGGTACTTCGGGCCCGAGCTGCGTGACGAGGCGCGCGGGACCTTCCAGCGCACGGTGGTGCCGCGCGACTTCGACGTGATCGAGATCCCCTTCCCCGAGCGCGGAGAGCCTCTGCACCATCGCGGCGGCGAGGCCGCGGGCTGATTCCCGTCGCGCCGCGTCTCAGTCCCGCGTGACCTGCGAGCCGCCCACGATCGCGTTCTCCCCCAAGGGGAAGCGCACCCAGGCCTTGTTCCCACCGTCGTAGTCCGGCGCCCAGAGCACCAGTGTCGCCCGCTCCCCGCCCACCTCGCAGGAGTCCGAGCCCTCGTCGTCGAGGCCGAGCCAGATGCGCGCGAACGCATTGCTCTCGCGTTCGTCGCCGATGGTGGTCGGCTCGCGGTGGCCGGGGTGCACGTGCGTGGCGGGTGGCAGGTCGAGTAGCCGCATGACGGATGCCTTGAGATCGTCGAAGCCCGTTGCCCCGGGTGCTCGTGTGCCGCCGACCGTGCCCTTGAAGAGCACGTCGGCGGTCAGGCAGTCGGTGCCGTCGACGAGGAAGGCGAGGTGCCCGGCGACGTGGCCGGGCGTGAGCATCGCCTCGATCTCGAGGTCGCCGGAGCGGATCACCTCGCCATCGTCGATACGCTCGTCCACCACGTCGGGAAGCGCCTCGGCGGTGACCGGATGAGAGACCACGGGCACGTCGAACCGCTTGGCGAGCTCCGCGAGGCCGACCACGTGGTCGGCGTGGTAGTGGGTGGCCAAGACGTGCGTGATCGTGATGTCGTCGGACTCGACACGCTCGAGCAACGGTCGCACGACCCCGTTGCCGTCCACGAGCACGCCACTGCCGCCGGGGCCGTCGGCCACGAGGTAGGCGTTCGACAGCCAGTCGGGGTGCTCGGCTCGCTCCAGGATCATGTCGCTCCCTGCTTGTCGAAGTGGATCACGGACCGGATGCCGTCCTGGGCTTCCATCAGCTCGAAGGCGCGGTTGACCTCGTCGAGCGTGAGGTGGTGCGAGATGAACGGGTCGACGTCGATGTCGCCGGCCAGGTAGCGATCGACGAGCTGCGGCACCTGGTCGCGGCCCTTGACGCCCCCGAATGAGGACCCCGCGACGCGGCGGCCGGTGATCAGCAGCCGTGGCACGATGTCGAGCGTCTCGCCCTTGCCGGCGACTCCGGCCACCGTGCACAGGCCCCAGCCCATGCGCGCGGCCTCCACGGCCTGGCCCATCACACCCACGTTGCCCGTGGCCTCGAAGGTGTAGTCGGCGCCGAAGCCACCGGTCATCTCGAGGATCTGCGCCACGGTGTCCGGTCCGCCGATCATCACGTCGGTGGCGCCCTGCCCCGTGGCGAGCCCCAGGCGCTCCTCCGAGAGGTCCACGCACACGATCCGCTCGGCGCCCTGCAGCCGGCAGCCCGCCACCGCTCCCAGCCCGACCATGCCCGCTCCGAACACGACGCAGGTCGTGCCGGGCTCCACCTTGGCCGTGAACATCGCGGCACCCAGACCGGTGGACAGCCCGCAGGCGAACAGGCAGGCGCGGTCGAGCGGCGCCTCGGGGGACACCCTGGCGAGGGCGATCTCCGGCAGCACGGCGTACTCGGCGAAGGTCGAGGTGCCCATGAAGTGGCGGATCGGCTCGCCGCCGCGCGACAGGCGCGTCGTGCCGTCGGGAAGGTGGCCGCGGTTCTGCTCCTCGCGGATTGCCAGGCAGAGGTTGGTCTTCGGGCTGCGGCAGTGCACGCACTCGCCGCACTGGGGGGAGAAGAGCGTGACCACGTGATCTCCAGGCTGGAGCAGCGTGACCCCCGCGCCGACCGTCTCCACGACTCCGGCACCCTCGTGGCCGAGGACCGCAGGGGCATAGCCGGAGGGGTCGGATCCCGAGGCCGTATAGAGGTCGGTGTGGCACACGCCGCAGGCCACTAGGCGCACGAGCACCTCGCCGGCACGCGGTTCCTCGAGCTCCACCTCCTGCACCCTGAGCGGCTGCCCGAACTCCTCGAGCACCGCCGCGCGCATCCGCATGTCCGCTCCTCCTCGTCGTCGTCTGCTCGCGGAGCATGCCACGCGGCGCACGGCAACGGAGATGACGGTCTCGGCCCGGGGCGCCTGAGAGGGTGTGCCTCCGATCGCCTTGATACGCTCGCGAGCGGCTCCTTTAACCCGGCCCGGAGAGGCCAGGAAGGACGGACTTGGAACAGAAGGTCGTACTCGACCGCGAGGACATGCGCCGCACCCTCGTGCGCATCGGTCACGAGATCGTCGAGCGGACGGGTGGTCACGATCTGGCCGTCGTCGGCGTACACCGGCGCGGGGCCGTCATCGCCCGCCGGGTGCACGAGCACCTCAGCGAGCTCGTCGACCAGCCGGTTCCCCTCGGGGACCTCGACATCTCGTTCTATCGCGACGACCTCGCCCTGCGCCGGGAGCAGCCAGTCGTCCACTCCTCGCACATGGACTTCCCGGCCGAGGGTGCCACCGTGGTGCTGGTCGACGACGTGCTCTACACCGGCCGCACCGTCCGTGCCGCGATCGAAGCCCTGTTCGACTACGGCCGGCCGGAGCGGGTGCAGCTCGCCGTCCTCGTCGATCGCGGGCACCGGGAGCTCCCGATTCGGCCCGACTACGTGGGCAAGAACCTTCCGACCGCACGGGTCGAGAGAGTGAACGTGCGCGTCGAGGAGATCGACGGCGTCGACGAGGTTACGATCGCTCCCAACCCGGCGGAGGTGCTCGCGTGAACAAGGACCTGCTCTCCATCGAGGACCTGTCGCGCACCGACATCGAGCACATCCTCGACCGCGCCGAGAGCTTCGCGGAGGTCTCGGGCCGGGCGATCAAGAAGGTCCCGACCCTCCGGGGCCGCACGGTGATCAACCTCTTCTATGAGGCGTCCACGCGCACGAGCTCCTCGTTCGAGCTTGCCGCCAAGCGCCTCTCGGCCGACCTCGTGAGCATCAAGGCGGCGGGCTCCGCGGCGGACAAGGGGGAGTCGCTGAAGGACACGGTGCAGACCCTGTCGGCCTACGACCCCGCGGCCATCGTCATCCGCTCTCCGCACGTGGGCGCCGCCGCACTGGTCGCGCGCTGGAGCGCGGCGGCGGTGGTCAATGCCGGCGACGGCAAGCACGAGCACCCCACCCAGGCGCTGCTCGACCTCTATGCGGTGCGCCGGCGGGTCGGCTCGCTCGACGGGCTGAAGATCTGGATCGTCGGTGACGTGCTGCACAGTCGCGTCGCCCGGTCGAACATCCTGGCCTTCCGGCGCATGGGCTGCGAGGTCACGGTCTGCGGGCCCCCGACGCTGATACCGCGCGACGTGGAGTCGCTCGGCTGCACGGTGCGCTACTCGCTAGAGGGCTCATCGCGCGCGGACGTGCTCTATGCGCTGCGCATCCAAAACGAGCGGATGGAGGGGTCGTTCGTGCCGTCGCTGCGCGAGTACGCCGCACGCTTCCAGATCGACGGCCGCCGCCTCGGTCCGCACCAGATCCTGATGCACCCGGGGCCGGTCAACCGCGGCGTCGAGCTCGCCGCAGAGGTGATCGACTCGCCGCAGGCCCTGATCGTGCAGCAGGTGGAGGCCGGCGTGGTGGTGCGGATGGCGGTGCTGTACGTGCTGCTGGCGGGGGGCGGTCCCGTGCTGGCGGCAGCCAGCGAGGCCGGCGGAGCCGTTGGACGGCCCGCCGAGAACGAGCCCCAACCGGCGTGACGCAGGCCATGGAGTCCCTGGAGCGCAGGGAGGGGATCGACGCCGAGGTGCTCGTCCGTGGTGCGCACCTGCTCGATCCACGTAGTGGGCTGGACGGCCCTGGAGACGTGATCGTGCGCGGGGGGCGCATCGCCGGGCTCGGCGCGCCCGGAAGCCTCCAGCCCCCGGACGGGGCGGAGACAGTCGACGGCGCCGGCCTGCACGCCTTCCCGTCGTTCGTCGATCCGCACGTGCACCTGCGCACGCCGGGCCGCGAGGACGAGGAGGACGTCGACTCAGGCACCCGCGCAGCGGCGGCCGGCGGCTTCGGAGCCATCCTGGCCATGCCCAACACCGACCCGGTCGTCGACTCCGCGCCGATCGTGCGCTCGCTGCGCGAGCGGGCGCGCACCGAGGCGCGCGTGCCCTGCGGCTTCCTGGCCGCGATCACTCGTGGCCAGGCGGGCCGGGAGCTGACCGAGATGGCGGAGCTGAGAGGTGCCGGCGCGGTGGCGTTCTCCGACGACGGCCTGCCCGTCCAGCGCGCCGGCGTGCTGCGCCTGGCGCTGCAGTACCAGCGCCTCGCCGGAGGCGTGCTCGCGCTCCACGAGGAGGATCCGTCGCTCTCGGGCACGGGGGTGATGCACGAGGGCCCGGTCTCGGCGCTTCTGGGACTCGCGGGGATTCCGTCGATCTCGGAGTCGACCGCGATTGCCCGCGACGCCGCCATCGCCCTCTACGAAGGTGGTCGCGTGCACATCCAGCACCTGTCGGCGGCCGAATCGGTGGCCGCCGTGGCCCACGCAAAGGCGCTCGGCGCTGGTATCACGGCGGAGGTCACTCCGCACCACCTGACCTTAACCGAGGAGGCGGTGCGCTCGCTCGACACCGGTTTCAAGATGAATCCCCCGCTGCGCGCGGAGGCCGATCGCGAGGCGCTGATCGAGGGGCTGCGATCGGGCACCATCGACTGCGTGGCCACCGACCACGCGCCTCACTCGCGGGAGGAGAAGGAACAGCCGTTCGAGGTCGCGCCGATGGGCGTGATCGGGCTCGAGACCGCCTTTGCGGCTCTTCACACCGAGCTGGTGTTGCCCGGCGTGCTGGAACTGGGTCTGCTCGTGGAGCGTATGACCGCCGGTGGGGCGCCGTTCGGGCTCGACACGCCGACGATCGCCCCGGACGCCGCGGCCAACCTCTGCCTCGTCGACCTCGGGGCGGAGTGGGAGGTGGGGGAAGCCGGCTACGAGAGCCACTCGGCCAACTCGTGCTACGCGGGACGCACGCTCACCGGGCGGGTGCGGATGACGATCGCTGCGGGGCAGGTGGCCTATCGGGAGCGGTCGTTTGCGATTGGGGCGGTGTGAAGGGTGACAGTTGACGGTTCACAGTTGACAGGCTCGGGACCGGGTCTCGTTTTCGACCAGGCTGATCCGCTTTGACCGGCGGCTATCTGCTGCTCGAAGACGGGTCGCGTTTCGAGGGCGAGCTCGTCGGTGCGCCTGTCGATGGGGTGGGGGAGGTGGTGTTCACCACCGCTATGACCGGCTACCAGGAGTCGGTCACCGATCCGAGCTTCCGCGGGCAGATCGTCGTCTTCACCTACCCGCTCATTGGCAACTACGGAGTGTCGCGGGCCGCGCAGGAGTCGGACGCGGTGCACGCGCGGGCGGTGGTCATGCGCGAGGCCGTCGATCGCGAGGACGCCCCGATCGCCGAGGGCGGCTGGCTCACGTGGCTGCGCGACTGCGGGATACCGGCGCTCACCGGTGTCGACACCCGCGCGGTCGTGCGCCACATTCGCGACCGGGGGGCCATGAGGGGTGGCGTGTTCACGAGCGCCATCCCAGAGTCCGACGCGGCCGAGCGCGTGCGGGCCGAGCCGCCGATGGACGGCCAGGACCTGGCACGCGAGGTCACTCCCGCGGAGGCACAGATCTTCGATCCGGACAACCCCGGCCCGCGCGTTGTGGCACTCGACACCGGCATCAAGGACTCGATCGTGCACAACCTGCGCCGCCGCGGCGTCCGCCTCGAGCTGCACCCCTGCCAGACCTCCGCGGACGAGCTCCTTGCCCGGGACCCCGACATGGTCTTCCTGGCCAACGGGCCAGGAGATCCGGCGGCGCTCGACTACGTGGTCGACACCGTGCGCGGGCTTGTCGGCCGGGTGCCGGTGTTCGGCATCTGCCTCGGCCATCAGCTCCTGTGCCGGGCGGTCGGCCTGGAGACCTTCAAGCTGCCCTTCGGCCACCGCGGCGCCAACCATCCGGTCAAGGAGCTCCGAAGCGGCCGCATCGACATCACCGCTCAGAACCACGGCTTCGCGGTGCTCGGCCCGGACGGCGAGCGCACGATGGCGGTCGACGAGCCGGTGCGCTGGGACACAGACTTTGGCGCGGCCGAGCTATCGCACCTCAACCTCTACGACCGCACCGTCGAGGGCCTCGAGCTGAAGGACGTGAAGGGGGCGACCGTCCAGTACCACCCCGAGGCGGGGCCCGGCCCAAACGACGCCAACCACCTCTTCGACCGCTTCCTGGGGATGGTTGGATGACGCGGATGAGCGTCGCTATGCGGCGTCCTCGGATCTCGCCTTGGCCCACCAAGGCTTCGACCCTGCGTCCTTGCCTAGCTCGCTCCCCGCGCCCCCACCCATCCCCAGATCCTGGACATGGTCGAGACGATCCGATGATGGAGACCGGCTACGCCCGAACCCCCTCCGTGTCGACTGTCAACCGTCAACCGTCAACCGTCAGTTCCTGATGCCCCGCCGCGACGACATCACCAAGATCCTGATCCTCGGCTCGGGCCCGATCGTGATTGGACAGGCGGCCGAGTTCGACTACTCGGGCGCGCAGGCCTGCAAGGTGCTCCTCGAGGAGGGCTACGAGGTGGTACTCGTCAACTCCAATCCGGCCACGATCATGACCGACCCGGAGTTCGCCACCGCCACCTACATCGAGCCGCTCGACCCGGCCTCCGTCACGCGCGTGATCGAGCGCGAGCGGCCGGACGCGCTGCTGCCCACGCTCGGCGGGGGCACCGCTCTCAACCTCGCTCGGGAGCTGTCCGAGGACGGGACCCTCGAGCGCTTCGGCGTCGAGTTGATCGGAGCCGACTACGACGCCATCCGTCGCGCGGAGGACCGTCAGCAGTTTCGGGAGACGATCGAGGCGGCGGGGTTGCGCTCGCCGCTCTCCCGGATCGTCGGCAGCATGGCCGAGGGTGAGCGCGCTCTCGTCGCGGTCGGACTGCCCGCCATCGTGCGCCCCGGCTTCACGATGGGTGGCGAGGGCGGGGGCGTCGCCTTCACCGAGGCGGAGTTCCGCGAGCGGGTGGCGGAGGGCCTCGCCGCGAGCCCGATCGGTCAGGTGCTCGTCGAGGAGTCGGTCATCGGTTGGGGCGAGTTCGAGCTCGAGCTGATGCGCGACCACAACGACAACGTGGTGGTGATCTGCTCGATCGAGAACGTCGACCCGATGGGTGTACACACCGGCGACTCGGTCACGGTCGCTCCGCAGCAGACCCTCAGCGACCGCCAGTACCAAGCCCTGCGCGACCAGGCCATGACGGTGATCCGTGCGGTGGGCGTGGAGACGGGCGGCTCGAACATCCAGTTCGCGGTCAACCGGGAGACCGACGAGATCCTCGTGATCGAGATGAATCCGCGCGTGTCGCGCTCCTCGGCGCTCGCCTCCAAGGCGACGGGCTTCCCGATCGCCAAGATCGCCGCTCGCCTCGCCGTCGGGTACGCGCTCGATGAGATCGACAACGACATCACCAAGCGGACCCCCGCGAGCTTCGAGCCCACGATCGACTACGTGGTGGTCAAGTGGCCCCGCTTCGCCTTCGAGAAGTTCCCCGGTGCCGACGGCTCGCTCTCCACCCACATGCAGTCGGTGGGGGAGGCGATGGCCATCGGGCGCACGTTCCGGCAGGCGTTCGTCAAGGCCATGCGCTCGCGCGAGCTCGACGTGGTACCGCCGGCAGCCGGTGGCCGCGAGGAGCTTCTGAAGCGTCTCGAGACGCCCTCGCACGAGCGCTTCGAGGTGCTGCTGGCCGCTCTGCGGGCCGGTGCCTCGGAGGAGGACGTGCGGCGCCGCACCGGCATCGATCCATGGTTCCTCGCCGAGCTGGGGGCACTCGCCGCCGGCGACGATCCGGAACGAGGGCTCGAGCGCTCCTACAAGGCGGTCGACACCTGCGCCGCCGAGTTCGAGGCCGAGACGCCCTACTACTACTCAGGCTGGGAGCGTCCCGGGCCGGACGGGCCGCGCCATGAGGTCCGGCGCGGCCATCGGCCGGCGGTCGTGATCCTGGGCGCCGGCCCGAACCGCATCGGGCAGGGGATCGAGTTCGACTACTGCTGCGTGCACGCGGCGATGACCGTGCGGGCCTCCGGCCGTGACGCGGTGATGATCAACTGCAATCCCGAGACGGTCTCGACCGACTACGACACGAGCGACCGCCTCTACTTCGAGCCGCTGACGCTCGACGACGTGCTCGGGGTGCTGGAGCTCGAGCGGCCCGAGGGGGTGATCGTGCAGTTCGGCGGACAGACGCCCTTGCGCCTGGCTCGCGGCCTCGTCGAGGCCGGCGTACGAATCCTCGGCACCCCGGTCGAGTCGATCGACCTCGCCGAGGACCGCGGCCGCTTCGGTGCCCTGTGCAGCGAGCTCGGGTTGAGCAGTCCACCGTACGCGACCGCGACCGGGCCCGAGGAGGCGCTGGCGAAGGCAGGCGGGGTCGGCTACCCGCTGCTCGTACGCCCCTCCTACGTGCTCGGCGGCCGGGCGATGGAGATCTGTTACTCGCAGGCCGCCCTCACGGACTACCTCGAGCGCACCGGGGCCGGCCCGGGCGCCGAGATCTACCTGGACCGCTTTCTGGAGAACGCCATCGAGATCGATGTCGACGCGCTGTGCGACGGCGCCGAGATCCGGATCGGCGGCATCATGCAGCACGTCGAGGAGGCGGGCATCCACTCGGGCGACTCGGCGTGCGTGATCCCCGCCATGTCGCTCGGGGACGACATGCTCGCCCGGGTGGAGGCGGCCACCGCACAGCTTGCCCTGCGCCTCGGAGTCGTTGGACTGATCAACGTTCAATTCGCGGTCCACGGTGACGAGGAGCTGTATGTGATCGAGGCCAATCCGCGCGCCTCGCGGACGGTTCCGTTCGTGTCCAAGGCCGTGGGCCTGCCGCTTGCCAAGGTGGCCTGCAGGCTGATGCTCGGCGAGCGCCTGAGCGAGCTCCGCGACGAGCTCGGGCCGGCGGGCGTGCCACCACACGTGTCGGTAAAGGAAGCGGTCTTGCCCTTCGGGCGCTTTCCGCAGGCCGACGCCCTCCTCGGCCCGGAGATGAAGTCGACCGGTGAGGTGATGGGCATCGCCGGCGACTATCCCGCCGCCTTCGGCAAGGCCCAGGCTGCCGCGGGCTCCGCGCTGCCGCTCAAGGGCGCCGTGTTCATCAGCGTCACCGACAGCGACAAGCCGGCGGCCACGCAGCTAGCGGCCTCGCTCCACGACATGGGCTTCCGCATACTCGCCACCGGCGGGACGGCCGGCGCGGTGCGGCGGATGGGCGTGCCGGTCGAGCGGATCAGGAAGCTGGGGGAGGGCTCCCCGACCGTGGTCGACTGCATCGACTCCGGTGATGTCGATCTGGTGATCAACACGCCCACCGGGTCCGGAGCGCGAGCCGACGGCTACGAGATCCGGCGTGCGGCGGTCGCGCGCGGCGTGCCGTGCGTTACCACGATGACCGGAGCCACCGCAGCCGCGCGGGCGATCCAGGCGATGCGGCGCGGTAACGAGGCGGTTCGCTCGCTGCAGGAGATTCATGGCGCTTCTCCGCATTCTCAGGGTGTCGAAATCGCTGCAAACGCGGCCAAAACCGTCAAGTAGTCCCAACCGGCCTAAGCCTCAGCCGAAGGCTGAGGTGAATCTGAAACTTTTCGGCCGTTTACGCGTCTCGTGCACCGCGTCCGTGTGTAAACTCGCCGCGCATGGCACCCACTGAGTCGCCCCCCAGAACTGCTGCCGGGGTGGCGCCTGAGCGCTCCTTGACCCAACGGATGGAGGCGTTGAGGCGAGCCAACGAGATCCGCACCGAGCGGGCCCGGCTGAAGCGGGACCTGAAGGCCGGGCGAACCCAGATTCACGGTCTTCTGCTCGACCCCCCCGAATTCCTGCAAACCGCGAAGGTCTTCGACCTCCTCCTCGCCGTGCCGAAGTACGGACGCGTGAAGGTGAACCGCATACTCAACGTCTGCCGCATCTCTCCGAGCAAGACGATCGGCGGCCTCTCTCAGCGCCAGCGCAACGAGCTCGTGTCGTACCTCCGCCGCTAGGGCGGACGCGTCTTCGTTCTCGTCATCACCGGTCCCTCCGGGGTCGGAAAGGGCACGTTGATCGCGGCCCTGCGCGCGCGCCGGCCGGACCTCGAGCTGTCGGTCTCGGCCACGACCCGGGCGCCCAGGGCGGGAGAAGAGGACGGGCGCGAGTACCACTTCCTCACCGATGAGCAGTTCGAGGAACGCCTGGCACGCGGCGACTTCCTGGAGCACGCGACCTACGCCGGAAACCGGTACGGGACGTTGCGATCGGAGCTCGAGCGGGACGCGTTCGGGCTGATCCTCGAGATCGAGCTGCAGGGGGCGCGCCAGGTGGCCGTCAGCCTGCCCTCGGCCACGCGCGTATTCATCGCCCCCCCGTCGGTAGAGGCGCTGCGACGACGCCTGGTTGGGCGCGGAGCGGACTCGGCCGAGCAGATAGAGAGCCGCCTGGCCCGAGCCAACGAGGAGTTGGCCGCCCAGGCAGAGTTTCTTCACGTCGTCACGAACGACGAGGTTGAGCGCGCCACCGGCGAGCTCGCGGACCTGGTCGCTAGAGTTGAGGACCAGCAACAGAGGAGCATCTGAGTGGTCAAGCCTCGCCTCGACACCCTTTTGGACCGTGTCGACTCCAATTACGCCTGCGTCCTCGTGGCCGCGAAGCGCGCACGTCAGATCAACTCGTACTACCTGAGCCTCGGCGAGGGCACCTTCGACGAGTACCCGCCGCCGATGGTCGAGACCGGCTCGAAGAACTACCTGCGGATCGCCCTCGAGGAGATTGCGGCGGGGAAGATCAAATACAAGTACCGCGGGTAGTGGGAACGCGGATGAGCGGCGCTATGCGGCGTCCTCGAGTCTCGCTTTGGCCCACCAAAGCTTCGACCCTGCGTCCTTGCCTAGCTTGCTCCCCGCGCCCCCACTAACCGCGGTGGCCTTCCGGTAGACCCTTTCTATGGCCCGCGTCCTCGTTGGTCTCAGCGGAGGTATCGCCGCCTACAAGGCGGTTGAGTTGGTCCGGCTGCTCGGTGGGGCCGGCCACTCGGTCAGGGTCGTGCAGACGCCCGCCAGCTTGAACTTCGTCGGACGAGCCACGTTCGAAGGGATCACCGGCGCGCCCGTGCTGGTCGAGGAATGGGAGCGCGATCCGGCGCGTGGGGCGTTCCCGGGTGATTCGGCGCCGGACCACGACGCGATTTCGCATCTGGAGCTCGTGCGGCGCTGCGACGCCCTGGTGATCGCGCCCGCGTCTGCCAACACACTGGCCAAGCTCGCCACCGGCCAGGCCGACAACCTGCTCACGAGCGCGGCGCTTGCCTGCACGGCTCCGCTGGTGCTCGCGCCGGCAATGAACGCAGTGATGTGGGCGCACCCGGCCACCCAGGCCAACGCGCGCACGCTGGCCGCTCGCGGTGCGCTGATCGTCGGGCCGGAGACGGGGGATCTGGCGTCCCGGGGCGAGTGGGGGACCGGTCGCCTGGCCGAGCCGGCAACGATCCACGGAGCCGTCGAAGGGGTGCTTACGCACAGTCCGGAAGCGTCCTCCCTCGCCGCCGTGCGTGTGCTCGTGACCGCCGGAGGTACGCGCGAGCCGATCGACGCGGTGCGCTACGTGGGCAACCGATCCTCCGGGCGCATGGGCTTTGCGCTCGCGTGTGAGGCGGCACGCCGGGGTGCCCGGGTGACCGTGGTGGCCGCCAACGTCGGGCTGCCGCGCCAGGGGGGGATCGAATACGTCGATGTCGAGACCGCGGCGGAGCTCGAGGCCGCCGCGCGCGACGAGTTCCGCGAGGCTCAGGTGCTCCTCATGGCGGCGGCCGTGTCAGATTTCCGTCCCGTCGCGCCCGAGCGGTCCAAGCTCGCGAAGCGGGACCGCGAGCGCCTGACGGTGGAGCTGGAGCCGACCACCGACGTGCTGGCGGCGCTGTCCGCGGGGCGGCGGGACGACCAGACGCTCGTCGGCTTTGCGGCCGAGCACGGGGAGGGGGCACTCGACCGGGCGCGGGCCAAGCTGGAGCGCAAGGGCCTTGACGCGCTGGTGATGAACGACGTGTCTCAGCCGGGGGTCGGATTCGACGTCCCCGACAACGAGGTCACGATCCTCACCGAGGCGGGTGTCCAGCTCGTGCCGCGGGGCCCGAAGGACGAGATAGCGCGGGTTGTGATCGACGCTGTCGAGGCTCTGCGAGCGGCCGAGCAGTTGAGCCCGACTCTAGAATTCGGGCGGCGTGAGCGACTTCGTACATAGCCCCGACGATCGCGCCGAGCAGGTGTACGCCCTGTACCAGAGGGGAAGCGAGCTGCTGGAGACAGGCAACTTCCACGCGGCCACGATCCCGCTCGAGCAGGCGCGAGACTACGAGCCGGACAAGACCTCGATCCGCGAGGCACTCGGCCGTGCCTACTTTCGCTCCGGCCGCTACGCAAAGGCGCGGGAGGAGTTTGCCGTAGTGGTCGAGCGCGCGCCGGTCAACGATTTCGCGCATTTCTGCCTGGGTCGTGCGGCGGAGCTCACCGGCCGCCGCGCGGAGGCCCGCCGGCACCTGGCGCTCGCGGCCTGCCTGCGGCCGGACCGCGCCGACTATCGCGTGTACCGCGACCGGGTTCGCGCGGCCTGAGCCTGTCTTCGCCTCAGGCCGCGGGCGTCGCCCCGACGGCCCCCGCATAGTCCCGTACCGCAAGCGCCCCCTCGACCACCAGACCGAGCAGACGATCGAGCGCGGGCTCACAGACGTCGGAGGCGGCAAGGTCTCCATGCACCCAGATGTCGCCGTCCCGGGTGGAGCCGAAGCGTACGAAGCGCGTCTGGCGGTTCCAGCCGAGCAGCACCCACGGGCTGATCGCCTCCTGTGCGGGTGCGGCAAAGGCCTTGACGCGCAACAACCCGTCGGACAGTCGCAGCCCGACATCGAGCGACCAGCCGCCGGCGGCCTCGGCCGCCACGGAGACGCCCCACTCACCGGCCGCCACCCGACGGCTCTCGCCTGGCAGCGCATCGATGTAGTTCTGCACCACGTCGGGAGCGGCCATCGAACGACTGTACGGCCGTATCGACCAGACGGTTGAATGAGCCGGTGCGCTCTGTGGTTCAACGCGTCCGTTCGGCCTCCGTGACGTCGGACGGTGACCCCCTCGCCTCGATCGGCCCTGGCCTGCTCGTCCTGCTGGCCGTGCACACGGGCGACACGTCCGAGGACGCCGACGCGCACGCCCGCAGGCTGCTGGCGCTGCGGGTCTTCGAGGACCAAGCCGGCCGGATGAACCGGTCAGTGGTCGACGCGGGCGGCGAGGTGCTCTGCGTTAGCAACTTCACGGTCTACGCCGACACGAGGAAGGGGAACCGGCCGAGCTTCGCGGCGGCCGCCCGCCCCGAGCAGGCGGAGTCGCTCTACGAGCGGGTACGGAATGCGCTCGGGGGACGTGGCGGTCGCTTCGGAGCGCACATGGTTGTCGAGCTCGTGAACGATGGGCCGGTGACCGTCGTGGTCGAGACCTGAAGCACCTTCGGCCACCGGGAGAGCCGCGCGTTCATGCCCTGGAGCCGGACCGGGCCCCGGGCAGCCGGGGCTATACTGGCCCCCAGTTGGGACTTTCATCTGCGGC